>FTBA01000061.1_pt1 | contig 11509 bp, 6 predicted proteins | sample 1639221 | NCBI WGS metagenome assembly FTBA01 (sample SAMEA3914864, study PRJEB12502) | metagenome | biome: forest; material: soil | place: USA | collected 2012-03-12 | depth 0.3 m | reverse complement strand
GGATTATCAGACGTTGGAAGACAATACTGTGACCATCCGTTACCGCGATACCACGGCCCAAGAGCGCCTTCCTATTTCCGAATTGCACGGAAAAATCGCCTATGAAACATCGTTTAAGCGGATTTTCGAGAAATTGGCATAAAGTATTCTATCAACGGATTGCAAATCCGTTTTATCTGGGTTCGGCATTGAAAATGTCGAACGGCATTGAAAAAGGGAGCCTAATCGTTTGATTGGGCTCCCTTTTTTGTCCAAAAGAAATCACAAACCTCTCTGTGAGAGACGGTAAGGCAAGCTGAAGACAAAATCTGTCCCTTGTTTGGGTTGGCTTTGCACAAACACTTTTCCTTGTAAAGCGTCTACCGCCGTTTTCACGATGTAGAGGCCCAAGCCTGTGCCGGTCGAGCGCTCTGTCCCCCGGAAGTGCATGTCGAAAATATTTTGCTGGATGGCCTGGTCGATCCCGATGCCATTGTCCCGTATCCGGATGGTCACAAAATGGGTGTCGCGCGATACTTCGATCCAGATCTTGATGGCAGATTTGTCCTCGTCTTTGAATTGGATGGAATTGTCGATCAGGTTCATAAAAATCAACTCCAAAAGATTTTCGTCCGAATAGAAATCGAGGGTAGAATCGATCTGCACATTCAGGTTCACGTTTTCAAAATCCTGGATATAGCGCAGGTATTTCAGCGACTTATTGATCACATCCTGGAAGTCGACTTTGTCTATTTTGATTTTATTTGTTTTCAGGTCTTTCACTACCAACAACTTGCCCAAAATACTGTCCAGTTTCTTGGATTCCGCATCCAATAAATGAAAATAGGTGGAGGCTTCGTCTTCGGTGATCGTGAGTTTGGCCACATTGCAAATGCCCCGTAACCTCGCAAGAGGTCCCTTTATGTCATGGGAAGCCCGATAGATAAAGGTATCCAGTTCGGAGTTAACGGAACGCAGATTTTCTTCTGCCCGCAGCCGTTTGGTGATGTCCCGATAGCTCCATACCCGGCCCATGAAGCGGCCTTGGACATAAAAAGGTTGGGACAATTGTTCGATGGCGCGGCCGTCGCGTAAATGGAGCACATCAAAAAATTTGTGCTCGCTGCTGGCTTCCACGGCATAAATTTTCTCCATAAACTCTTCGCCGTTTATCAATTGGTCGGCAATGTATCGAACCCTCAATCTTCTGTTTTCCTTGTTGAGCAAAGGCCCAGGAACACGGAACATTTCGACGAATTTGTTGTTGCATTCCAACGTCTGGTTGTCTTTGCCGATCACCACTAGCCCTTCTTCCACGGAGTCGAAAACAGAAAGTACCAAGGAATAGGCCCGCTGGATTTCCGTTTCCACTTTTTTCCGTTCATGAATTTCCAACACGAGTGACACAATGTCGCTGAGGGAGTTGATGTACTGGATCTCGTCTTGCGTCCACGTTTTTTGGAAAGTGGACATTTCACAACTGATCAGGCCTTGGAAATTGCCTTTGAGGATGATATCTGCGTCCAAACAAGAGAGGATATGGAGGGGTTTTAGATTTTTCGTGAAGAGGTCCTTGGTGGCAGGGTGGGTGTGTGCGTCATTGGCCACGATTACTTTGTGCTCGTCCAAAAAATAACGGTACAAGTCGATCTCTTTGAGGTTGAACGGGTCTCGGGCATAATCTGTGGCCTTGTTGGAAGTATGTTCTTGGCAATGCAGTTCGCTCTTTTCTTTGTCCAGCAGCCAGATGCTCACGCTGTCCACCTCCAGCGTTTCTTTGGCACTGTCGGTAATTTGTTTCAGGGAATTGACGATGTCTCCCGAGATGACGCTATGTTCGTTGGAAATCTCCAAAAGCGATTTTTGCATGCGTTCTTTCTTCCACTCCTTGTTTTTTTCGGAAGTAACGTCCAAGAACACCCCATTTATTTGTTTTTTGCCTTCGTACAAAGGCTCTGAGAGCATTTCGGCCAAGATCCATTTTTTTTCCCCGGATGGGGTTTCGATTTTGTATTCCAAGGCCCATTTTTGGTTGGAGTCTCCTTTTGAAAACAGTTTCGTATAAAACTCTGTCCGGAATTCGGGCATGACTTGGTCGAACACCAAATTGGAATCCAGCATGATGTGCTTGGCATCGTACTCAAAGAAATCGATGGCCCGATTGCTGATGTATTTAAAGCTGATGATGGCGTTGTTGACGATTTCCAAGTGAAAAATCACGCCGGGCACGTTGCTGGCCAAGGCTTGCAACTGCCCCTGTTTTTCTTTTAGAAGTTCATAGCTGCCCGTCAATTCGGATTGGGAAGCGCGCAATTGTTCCAGGCTTTGGAAAAGTTCTCCTTCCTTTTCTTCCAGTTCCCGGTTTTTTCCCCGCAAATTGTCGATCAATTCTTTAAAATAGGTACTGTAACTATTTTGAAACAGCAAGATTGCTACTACATTCAAGCAAAATGCGCCTAAGAAATTGATATAGAGCAGCTGAGGGCTGGAGAAAAAGTCGATCTTGAAATCTTCATGGTGCAGAAGGCTGTCCAAGTAAGTGGCCGAATAGCTGGTGACAAGGGTGGTTGCAAAACAAAATGCGATGTACATGTAATGCTTCAAGTCAAATAAAACAAAGGCAACGCTGAAAGCGGTGCCTAACCACAGGTACATGATGACGTGCGAAGTAGTATCATTGTGCGAAAGGTAGGATCCTACCACCAGAATGGTCGCTTGTGAACAGATGAAGAAGATAAATTTGGCAGCTGTAGAGCTTATGTATTTGGATGACAGGAAATTAAAAAGGCATATGATTCCGTAGGCCGTGGCCGTATACAGGGCTGGCTTAGGAGGATGCAAAGTGGAGAAGAAGAGAGAAAGCACCAGTATGAGAAGACCAGAGCAGAGAGAAATGGTGTTGACCATGTATAATTTCCTTTTTTCAAGGAAGGACATGCTCTCTTTTACACCAGAGCTGATTATTTTAGCAAGAAAATTCAATAGTTGTATTCATTACACCCTTCAATGTAGCACACATTCTCGAAAATTTCCACTATTTATTGTATATTTCATGGAAAAAATGTTTCGCTACGCTAACACAGTACAAAAATGAGTAGAAGTACTCTGATTTTAAAAAATTAAAAAGCCTCTTTCCCTACATGAAGAAGAAATTATTTTTACTGGATGCTATGGCCCTCATTTACAGGGCCCACTTTGCTTTTAGCAAAACCCCTCGCATCAACTCGAAAGGAATGAATACGGGAGCCGTTCTGGGATTTACTAATACATTACTTGAAATAATACAAAAAGAGAAACCTTCACATTTGGCAGTTGCCTTCGATACTGCAGAACCTACCTTTCGGCACGAATCCTTCACGGAGTACAAGGCGCACCGTCAGGAGCAGCCCGAAGACATTACCGTTGCCATTCCATATTGCAAGAAGGTTATCCGTGGATTTGGGGTGCCTATTTTAGAATGCCCCGGTTTTGAAGCGGACGACATCATCGGAACAATGGCAAAAACAGCTGAAAAGCAAGGCTTTGATGTCTTCATGATGACCTCGGACAAGGATTATTGCCAACTGGTGTCCGAGTCCATCTTTGTATACCGGCCTGCTTTCCTTGGCAATGCTGCGGAGGTGTATGATATCCCGAAGGTATTGGCCAAATTCAATATCCAAAAAGTGGACCAAGTCATCGATATTTTAGGTTTACAAGGTGACAGTGTGGACAACATTCCCGGTATTCCAGGGATAGGGGAGAAGACTGCACAAAAGTTGATCGCCGAATTCGACAGTGTCGAAAATTTGATCGAAAATGTCGAAAAACTTACAGGAAAATTAAAGGAGAATGTCCAAAAGTTTGCCGAACAAGGCCTCATGTCCAAGAAACTGGCCACCATTCACCTCGATGTTCCCTGTGCATTCGACGAGGAGGCGCTGTCTTATTCTGGTCCGGTAAAGGAATTGCTGCTCCCTCTTTTTGATGAACTGGAATTTAGGACACTAAAGGCCAAGTTATTCCCGGAAACAAAAGAGCCAAGTGCCACAGTTGCGGAATCTAAGCCCAGTAAAACGGGCCAATTAGGCCTCTTTGAGACAGCACCGGAAGTTTCCGTATTGGAAGAGGTGACGGTAGTACCTCCTGTTCGGAAAAATAGGAGCGAAAATAGCGTACACGATTACTACGCGGTGACCGATGAAACGCAACTCACGGAATTGGCGGCCTGCCTGAGTTTGCAAGAGGAATTTTGTTTTGACACGGAAACGACCAGCACCGATCCTTTGGTGGCAGATCTTGTGGGACTTTCTTTTTCGTATTACAAAGGAGAAGCTTTCTACATCCCTCTTCCCGAACAGAAGGAGAAAGTACTCCATCTTTTGTCCTTTTTCAAACCCGTATTGGAAAATCCCGCGATAGGGAAGATTGGACAAAACATAAAATACGACATCCAAGTGCTCTTAAATTATGGGGTCGAAGTGAAAGGACCCCTTTTTGATACCATGCTGGCCCATTACTTGTTGGAGCCGGACATGCGGCATGGGATGGATGTCTTGTCGGAAAACTATTTGCATTACGTGCCCATTCCCATCGAAACGCTGATTGGAAAAAGGGGGGGGACACAGGGAAATATGCGGGAAGTGGAATTGGACAGGATCACAGAATATGCCGCAGAAGATGCAGATATCACACTGCAGCTGAAGCATGAATTTGCTCCCTTATTGAAACGGAACGGATTGGACAAATTGCTCTTGGAGGTAGAAACCCCCCTTGTACAAGTATTGGCAGAGGTAGAACGTGCAGGCATCAACGTAGATACCAAGGCACTCGCCGAATATTCTGTCAGTTTAGAGATAGATGTGAAACAAACAGAGAAGGAAATCTATGAAATGGCAGGGGAATCTTTCAACATCGCCTCTCCCAAGCAGTTGGGCGTGGTGTTGTTCGAAAAATTGAAGATTGACCCTAAGGCCAAAAAAACGTCCACGGGGCAGTATGCGACAGGCGAGGAAGTACTGTCCAAATTGTCTTACGAAAACCCTATTGTAGAAAAAATACTGCAATTCAGGGAATTGCAAAAACTGAAATCTACCTATGTCGATGCACTTCCTTTGCTGATAAGCCCTTTGGACAGGCGGATCCATACTTCCTTCAATCAAGCGGTGGCAGCGACGGGACGTTTGAGCTCCACCAATCCAAATTTGCAAAATATCCCGATTCGGACAGATAGGGGAAAAGAGATTCGGAAGGCCTTCATCCCGAGAGACGAGGAACATGTCATCCTATCGGCCGATTATTCTCAGATCGAATTACGCATCATGGCTTCTTTTTGTAAGGACGAGACCATGATCGAAGCTTTCCGGGATGGAAAGGACATCCACGCTTCCACGGCAGCCAAAATATTCAAGATCCCTGTTTCCGAGGTGACGGGAGATATGCGACGGAAGGCAAAAACGGCAAATTTTGGTATAATTTATGGTATTTCGGCCTTTGGGCTTTCCCAACGCTTGAATATTCCGCGCAAAGAGGCGACAGAGATCATTGAAAACTACTTCCTGGAATTTCCTGCCGTGAAGCGCTACATGGACAACGCCATTAACCAAGGAAGGGAAAGGGGGTATGTGGAAACGATTTTAAACAGGAGGCGTTACCTGCGTGATATCAATTCTGCCAATTTTACGGTGAGGGGAGTCGCAGAACGAAATGCGATCAATGCACCCATCCAAGGTTCTGCGGCCGATATTATCAAAGTCGCCATGATCAACATCCATCACTGGATGAAAGAAGCAAAATTGAAATCGAAAATGGTCTTGCAGGTACATGACGAATTGGTGTTCGACGCCCATCATTCGGAAGTGGATCTTTTGAAAGAAAAAGTGGAGTACCTCATGAAACATGCCATTCCGTTGGAAGTACCGATGGAAATAGGGCTCGGAGTCGGGGCCAATTGGCTCGAAGCACATTGACAATTATCAACCATCAAGTAACAATAGGATGGGCAAAAACTGTATTCGTTGTCAGCACTATATAAAATTGGGAAAATGAGGGTCTTAGAGTCCGATCTTTACTAAAAATCTGCGAAAACCGGAACCTGGGTACTGATTTTTGATGAGGTCGTAACGGGCCAATTGCACTTGGATGTCGAAGGAATCCTTTTCGGATAATATTTTTTGCAATGCCTCGGCGTATTGGTCTTTGCTTATCTTGAATTGTTGGATAAAAAACGACAGGATGATTTTGTGCAAGGTGTCCAATTGGTTAGCAGAGAAAATGGAAACAAATTGCTCTTTGAGGGATTCGTAGGCAGAATACCTGAACTGGGTACTGTTGATCTGCCCAAAGTGTTTTTCGTATTTTTTATAGATTTTTTCGGGAACCAAAAGATGCTCTGCAAGCGACTTGGGTTTGTAGAGGTTGTACAAACTCTTGTCTTTAATAAAAATATATTGGTTTGATTCTGGAAGCTTGTACAAATACATGGACGGCCAACACTGTTAGAAGCATTAAAAATAAACAAGTTTGCATGGATTCGCCAATAAAATTGGACGGAAAAAAAGCGTTGTTTCTAAGTGGTTCAAAATCAGGTCTCCATTTGCCAGAAGAGATGCCTGAGCCATATTTATACAACCTGCCTATGCTCATTCCATACTGCTCCCACATGACTGCATGGAACAAAGGACCTGACACCGAAAGTTTCCCCTTGAGAGCTTTTATGTCTTTATTTTGAAATGACGATTCTGCTCGTTGTTGTTTTGTCCGGGGTTTGGACGCTTAGGATATAGAATCCTGCAGCAAGCGACGATACGTCCAAGGTGGCGGTATTGTCTCCCTCTTGACTTGGCACCGAAGTTTTGTACCGTATCGTGGAAATCTCATCTCTCAATTCAAAGGTACTTTCGCCGCTTTGGGAAGAAAAGAATTGGACGTGAACGGTTCCTTTCGCAGGGATGGGATATACGCTAAGCTTTCCTGCCGTTCCGAATACATCTGTTTCGTCTCTCCGTTCCGAAGGAGTTACTGGGTATAAATTGTTTTTGGGGATGATTTGTTTGGCTTGGCTGGGACTGGACCAGGATAATTTTGCTACTGCAGCCATCCAAAGCTCATAATATTCTACTTTGATGGCGTATTGGACGCCGGCAGTCAGGGCAATTTTCCCACTATTTTCAGTAGCGGCATGGCTGACCCAGTTGTTGATCACCAAGACGTCGTTTATCCATGCTCTCATCCCATCGTCGGAAGTGGTATAAAAGGTATATGTTTCGGAATAATTGGGCACTACCGTCCCTGACCAACGCACGCTGAATTGGTCGACCGGTAGGGTGGGTTGAGGGGCTGAATTCCCCCAATTGAAATTGATGGTCGTGTCAATTTCGGTAAGGAAAGCAGGGGCGGTCAAGCTCTTGTTGGTAAAATATTCCGCATAGAGTCCAGTGCCGTCTTCCGGAACGGGAGGTGGCGCGGAGGCAGGTTGGGTAACGGTCAGCGTGACATCGTCCGAGGCTTTGGCCCCTGCATTGTCTGTTACGGTAAGGGTGTATACATATGTTCCCGACATCAATCCTGAAACTGTAAGCGTAGCCGAGGTAGCTCCTGATAAGATAGTGCTCGAATCCCCACTTTTTTGGGCCCACGCATAGCCCAAGATTGTACCATCCGTATCGGTGCCTTTTCCTGTGAGCGTGGCGGTACTGGTAGGCAATACAATGGTTTGATCCGTTCCTGCGTTAGCGACAGGAGGGGTATTGGGCGCCGGTGCAGGAGGGGCGGATTTGGTATAACGCATCAACCAATTATAAATGTTGTCGGGGGCAATGCCAGGTCCTGTATTGTTGTAGGTAATGTCCCATACTTCATGTCCAAGGCCGGCGTAAATAGTGGCTTTGGCAGGAATGCTGGGTGCAGGTTTACAGGTATTGATCGCGCTCAGCAAACTTAAAATCCCCCCAGCCCCGTCAAGTGCTCCTTGGAAAGCCCAAATGGCCACATTTTGGGAAGCCGTAGTGCATCCAGTACTGGGATCGCCCCAGCCCGAAATAGGGATGGCAGCTGCGACTCGGTCATTTTTGAGGCTCAAGAAGGACCATACACCGGCTCCTCCCATACTAATGCCGGTCAAGTATTCTTTTTTGTGATTGATGCGGTATTTGGATTCGACGTAATCGTATATCTCATTCACAAATTGTCCAGGTTTTGTCACAGTAGTTTGAAATCCGTCTACAGTGACATCATCCCAGCCTTGAAAGGGGCATTGGGGCGTAATCACGATAAAAGGGAACTCTTGTCCTTGATCGATGAGCATGGCGGGACCATATTTTCGCACCAAGTCGAGTTGGCTCAAATTTTGTGGGTTCCAAATTTTTTCTCCCTGACCGTGCAACATCAGCAACAAAGGAAAACTGTCTGTCGGGTTTTTGTAATAGGCTTCCGGTACGTACGCGAGATATCCTACCAAGGCATTGGGGCCGAATTTAGAGCGGAAACTGTTGGATGTCTGCTTCTTTGGAAATGTCTTTTTAAAGATTTTGATGGAGGCGTCCGGTTGCAGCCCGGATGTGTCGCCCTCGGCCACCATGTAAAAATAATACGTGGTATTGTCCGGCATACCCGACAAGTAAATGGCCACGCTTTTATTGGCGGCAGCAATCGAAACAGCCCCATTTCGGACGATACTTCCACCTCCCGAACCCATAGCATCTTGTTTCAATCTGGAAGCCGTAACGCTGTAAGAAGGCAATGTATTGTACACGGCATAATAGAAGGTACCCTTCTCGCTAGTTTGTACCCAAAGGTCGGCGGAACTGGCCCCGCTTATGACTTTTGGGTAATTCGATACCCAAGTGGGTTGCGCCTGCGTAAAGCCTAAAAAGAAGCAGAATGTAAAATTAAGAAGTGCAATCCGTTGCAAAATATGCTCTTTGTTCTTCTTCCAAAAGTCACTACATCTTATCCTTGCCATCGTATGTAATGTTATATTCAGTAAATGAAGCTAAAATATTACATCAATATTACGTTTAAGAATTGGATTATACAAATTAAAAAATGTGAACGAAGGAGGTAGGAAAAATAAAAGTGCCTCTGACTTTTCGACAGAGGCACTTTTATTTTTCCTAAAGAACCCGATTATTTCGTGATCACGACTTTGGTCGTTTCGGTTTTATCCGGGGAGTTCACGACCATGACGTACAGACCGGAATGCATTTGCGATACGTCGAGCGGAACCGTATTGGTTCCTGCGGAAACCGGGACGGTGGTTTGGAACCGCACCTGCGACAGGTCGTCCAGTAATTTGATCTCCGCATTTCCTGCCGAGTTGGAAGAGAAGCGTACGTTCGCTACATCTTTCATCGGCATAGGATAGGCACTCAAGCCTGTGGCTCCCGTTCCTGTTTCGTCGTCCAGTCTCAAAGAAGGCGCTACTGGATACAGGTTCTTTTTGGGGACAATTTGCTTGGCCTGGCTGGGGCTGGACCAAGAAAGCGTGGCCTCTGCCGCCATCCAAAGCTCGTAATATTCTATCTTGATCGCGTAGTGAGTGCCTGCTTCCAAGGTAATTTTCCCAGATTTTTCCATCGCAGCGTGGCTTGCCCAATGGTTGATAAGAAGTTGTCCATTTACCCATACGTTGATGCCATCGTCCGACATGGTATAGAATGTATACGTTTCGGAATGTTCGGGAACTACCTCGCCGGACCAACGGATGCTGAACAAGTCGATGGCCATGTTGCTTTTAGGTGCCTTGCTCCCCCAGTTGAAATTTACCGTAGTATCGATTTCAGTAAGAAGAGGAGAGCCGGACAAAGTTTTGTTTGTGAAATATTCCGCATACAAACCAGTGCCGTGACTTGTAGAAGGTGTTTTCGATGTAACGGACACGGCAGCTTTCACCGTGATGAACACACTGTCTATTGCTTTTGCTCCCGCATTGTCTGTAACAGTAAGCGTGTATTCGTACGTTCCTTCTAAAAGGCCTGTTACAGAAAGTTTAGAGGTATTGGTACCTGTTAAGACAGTCGTGGCACCCTTTTTTTGTATCCATTGGTAAGAGGCAATTGTTCCGTCGCTGTCTGTTCCGCTTCCTTGAAGTGTAGCCGTGAGAATAGGCATGGTCACTACTTGGTCGGCTCCTGCATTCGCGACAGGGGCCTTGTTGGCAGTTGGGGCGGAAGCAGTTCCTTTGGTATGGCGCATGAGCCAATCGTAGATATTGTCCGGTGCAATGCCTGCGCCACTATTGTCATAGGTGATGTTCCATACGTTGTGACCCATGCCGGGATATACGGTGGCTTTGGCAGCCTCTGCAGGTGCCGGTTTGCAAGCATTGATGGTTTTCACAAGGTCCTGGATGGCGGCGGCACCGTCGTTTTCTCCTTGAAAGGTCCAGATGGCGATGTTTTGGGAAGCAGTGACACAAGCATTTTTCGTATCGCTCCACCCCGCGATAGGAATAGCTGCTGCTACCCGGGTATTGGGCAAGCTCAAATAGCTCCAAGTACCTGCTCCTCCCATGCTAATACCTGTCAAATAAATGCGGCTTTTATCGATCCGGTAATTCGATTCGATCATATCGAAAATCTCGTTTACAAATGCCCCAGGCTTGGTCACTGTAGTTTGAAAATTGTCTGTCGTCACGTCGTCCCAACTGGAAAAAGGACACTGGGGAGTAATGACGATGAAAGGAAATTCCTGGCCTTCACTGACAAATTTGGCTGGGCCGTAGCGGAGAAGTTCGTTCAAGTGTGAAATATCCTGTGGATTCCATACTTTTTCACTCATGCCGTGGAGCAGGAGAAGGACAGGGAAATCTTTTGTCGGATTTTTGTAATAAGCCTCCGGAACATAGGCCAAATACCCCACCAATGCATTTGGTCCGAATTTGGAGCGAAAACTGTTCGAAGTTTGTCTTTTGGGGAACACTTTTGTAAAGCTTTTTACAGCCGTTTGTAAGCCGCTCGCCCCTTCTGCCACCATATAAAAGTAATAGGTCGTATTGTCGGGCATGCCGGTAAGGTAGGTTGCTACGCTTGTGGAAGCGTTGGCTACTGAAATGGCCCCATTCCGTACAATAGTGCCTCCACCGGTGCCTACTGCATCTGCTTTGATTTTGGAAGGGGTGACGGAAGAAGGTGCTGTAGTGTACACGACATAGTACACTGTCCCTTTTTCACTGAGTTGCACCGTGATGTCCGCCGAGCTCGCACCGCTGGCTACAGTAGGGTAGTTGGATTTCCAAGTGGGTTGAGAAATGCCCTGGATACTGCTGCACAGCAGAAGAGAGAACACGATGGCCATCACATGGTAAGCACGGGATAAAAAATGCTTACACGTTCCACCGGGATAAGAGAAGCTAGTTTGTCGCATTAGATTGTAATTAGATAGTTGATTGAATTAGTTGATGAATATTACTTTAAAAATGATTTTAAAGTTTCAATAATTTTAGAAAAAATCGAAATAAATCGTGAAACTAGGTTATTCCATTATAAAATATTACATAAAATTATCGCAATTTGGTAATTGCGATTTTAATAGTTGAGGTATCATATAATTT
>FTBA01000040.1_pt1 | contig 11519 bp, 6 predicted proteins | sample 1639221 | NCBI WGS metagenome assembly FTBA01 (sample SAMEA3914864, study PRJEB12502) | metagenome | biome: forest; material: soil | place: USA | collected 2012-03-12 | depth 0.3 m | reverse complement strand
CGAAAAAGGGCTTATCCGCGTGATAGCGGATTTGTACGACCTTCACTATGAGCAAATCCTTTCACTTGACCGCTTTGCCGCAAAATCGGCGCGCAATCTCATCGACGGGATCGCTGCCTCCAAAAATATTTCGTTTAAACAAGTATTGTTCGCACTTGGCATCAGGTACGTCGGAGCAACGACTGCCGAAAAATTGGCGAACCATTTTGATACCATCGATAACATTCAAAAGGCGAGCTTGGAAGAGCTTACCCAAGCGCCCGAGGTAGGCGAGAAAATAGCACAAAGCATTGTGGCATATTTTCAGGATCCTGAAAATGTCCAGATCATCGAACGGCTCCGTCATGCTGGTTTGCAACTTGAAAAGGAAGAAGGGCCAGCAAAAGAAAGCGATGTGTTGCAAGGGAAAAGCTTTGTGGTATCCGGTGTATTTCATAGTTTTTCCCGGGACGAGATCACGCTGAAAATCCAACTGAACGGAGGGAAAGTCTTGGGCGGGGTCTCAGGGAAATTAGATTATCTTGTGGCAGGCGAAAACATGGGCCCCTCGAAATTAGAGAAAGCCACGAAACTCGGCGTCACCATCATCAACGAAGAGGACTTTCTGAAGATGATTGCAGAAAAATAGGCATTGGGATCGGTTACCCGAAGGAGGGTAGAAAAACAAACAGGGCATACTACAGTACTCGCGACTATTCCTTACCTTTGCAGGCTGAATTCTTATTTTCTGAGTGAAAAAGGGAAGGTTCGAAAGAACAAAGCCGAGTTTTAGACATGACCATGAGGAGCAACACGAATACAAAATTTATTGGGACCGGAATGGCCCTTATTACGCCGTTTCGGGACGATCTCTCGATTGATTTTCCTGCCTTAAAGCAACTGATAGAACGGGGGATAGAAGGGGGAGTAGACTATTTGACCATACTGGGCACCACAGGTGAACCCGTCACATTGACCAAACAAGAAAAGAAAGAAATAGTGGCGTTTGTGAAGACTGTCAACAACGGTCGGTTGCCCATTCTCTACGGATTAGGAGGAAACAATACGGCGGAAGTGTTGGAAACCGTAAAAGAAACGGATTTTGAGGGCATAGACGGCATTCTTTCCGTTTGTCCTTATTATAACAAGCCTTCCCAAGAAGGGGTCTATCGGCATTATACGGCGTTGGCCGACGCCTGCCCAGTTCCCGTTTTGCTGTATAATATCCCAGGACGTACGGGGATCAACATGTCTGTCAAAACCATTGCCAAACTAGCTTCGCATTCGAATATCATGGGAGTGAAGGAAGCATCCGGAGATTTGATCCAATGCATGGAGATCGCCAAATTTGCAGACGAGCATTTTTTGTTGATCGCAGGCGACGATCTTTTGTCGGTACCTATGATCGCCATCGGAGGAGCAGGATCCATCGCGGTCCTTCCCAATCTTTTTCCCGAGGGCTTTTCTGAAATGATCCGCAGTGCATTAAAAGGAGATTTTGATACTTCCCGGAAAATACTTTCTACCTTCTTGGAAATCAATCCGTTGTTATATGCAGAAGGAAATCCGGTAGGAGCGAAGGCAGTATTGAAATGGATGGGAATATGTGGTTCCCAAGTACGTCTGCCTTTGGCAGAAGCATCTCAAGAATTGAATGCAAAAATCAAAGCGGCATTGGACAATATGTCTGTTGTGGCGTGATTTTGAGCATCTTTGCGTAAGGCTATATGTGCTTTCCAGAGAAGACAGATGATCAATTGAATAAAAGAATATTTCTGATTTTAACAGATATGACGTAATTTGGTCGTCATATTACTGCTTTTATGAAACGATATTGCTTCCTTTTCGCGTTTTTTCTTCTTCCTTTTGCCCATTTTGCCCAACATTTCAACGAACCTGAAGGGTACTTGGATTTTATCAATGACCACCACAGGGAAATCGCCAAAGAAATCGTCTTTTATACCAATTCGTTGGCTCATGGGAAAAACGCACGCAAAGAAGAGCCCGTTCGTAAATCCATTTTGCATAAATTGAAATCGGCCAGTTTCCGCATCGGCGGAATGCCTTCTTATAAATCCGATAAATCCTTGCAGGATTCTCTAGTGTCGTATACACGTGCTACATACGCGATCCTGCACGACGAATATCCCAAAGTACTCAGTGCGCAAGACAGTGCGAAAAACTCACACGAGGCCTCTATTTCGTATTGGAAGGCAAAAGACGACGCCTTGGCGCTTTTATTGAAAGACGAGGAAAAATTCAACAATGCCGTGAAAGCATTTGCCAGCCAGTACAAAGTGGATATTTCTGGCAATCATGAAGACGAATGGGAGCAATTGAAGACCATCCGGGAGGTGAGTGCCTATCACCAAGCCGCCTATTTGATTTATTTCAAATGTGAAAAGAAGGAATCCGAACTGGTAAAATCAGTCACTGCGAAAAACGTGACCAACATGCAGGCACACACGGCCACCTTGTTCAACTATGTAAAGCAAGGCCTAGTTTCTGTGGACAGTTTGAAAGAGTATAAAGGAGACGCCTCTTTGTACACCGCCACAAAACAACTGTTGGAGTTTTACCAAAAGGAATGCGAGTTCAAAATGCCCTCGCTCATTACCTATCATTTGAAAGAAGAAAGCTATGCTAAACTTAAGAAAGACCAGGCAGGGAAGAGCGATACGGCTATGAGCTTGGAAGACAAAGAACAAATGATCAAAGCGACCAACGAATACAACGACTTGAAAACCACTTATCCCGTAATCCTACAGGAATTGGGCGAAGAACGTCCCAAATTAGTGGCCAATTGGAACAAGGCCGCACAAGCCTTCTTGAAAAAACAATTGCCTTAATTTTCCGAAGATATGTCGAATTGGCTTTGGATGTATTCCACGGCCTCTTGTTGCGTAAGGACGGAAAACGCGGCATAGCGTTCGTGTACGTCAATAATTTCGAGCAGTGCTTTTTGGACGATCTCCTTGTTTTCCCAGGTCTTCAGGTGCGCGACAACGGTAGCCAAACATCCCTTTTTATAACTGATTTGACCCAATACGTGCACCAAGGTATTTTTGACTCTTGCCGTTTTGTCAAATTCTAATTCTTGCAACAAAGGCAAAATGTCTTGAGGATGGGTGCGTCCCCGCAGCTCGATGCCATGGCAGATCTCTCTCCGGATTTCTTTGTCGGGATGATGCAAAAAGCGTTTGGCAAAGGCCAATGTGGGAACTGGATTCTTTTCGCCCATTTTTTTTAAAGAGCCAATGACGGCATTTCGCACGATGGGATGAGGATCGGACAGGCCTTCTTCCATGAATTTCGCGATGGCTTCAAACTCTTGCTTGCCGATTTCACCTGCCGCATTGACTACCGTTTGCCTTATTTTTTCATTTTCAGAAGTGAAAAGTGACGTCAGAGAATACAATAGGAAATCACGGGTTCCCGGAAATTCGAAATAGAGTTTTCCGAAGTTCAGGTAGGCCGCTTTTCGGATGTAGGTGTCTTCGTCGGAAAAAGCGGTAGAAAATACGGTAGTGTTTTTCTTTTGGATAGCCGATGCAAAATCTTTGTAGAGGGCATCTACCAACAGTTGCCTGCTTGTTTTGTCTAAGTCATAAAAGGCCATTTACATTGAAATTTTGCCCAATATAGCCAGAAATTTTGCACCGGATGCTGTTAGAAAAGAGGTAACAGCATTACTTTTGCATATGTCGTCACTTCCCATTTACGAGGCCATCCCTGCACTTGCCCGGTATTTTTTAGATCACTCTACGCTTATCTTGCAGGCTCCTCCGGGAGCAGGTAAGAGCACTGCATTGCCCTTGGAACTCTTAAAAGAACCGTGGATGGAAGGAAAGAAAATCCTCATGTTGGAGCCACGGCGTTTGGCTGCGAGGTCTGTGGCAGCCCGTTTGGCCCATTCAAATGGCGATAAAATAGGGGAGACGGTAGGGTATAGGGTACGTTTCGATAATCAAGTGGGCCCAAGCACCCAGATTGAAGTGATCACGGAAGGGATTTTAACACGGATCCTTCAGCAGGACAATGCATTGGAAGGAGTCGGCCTCGTTATTTTTGACGAGTTTCACGAACGGAGCCTGCATGCCGATTTGGCCTTGGCCCTTTGCCGCGAAACGCAACAAGTGCTGCGGGAAGACCTGCGCATCTTGATTATGTCCGCGACATTGGACGGAGAGAAACTTTCCGCTCTTTTGGACGGAGCCCCCATCGTGACGAGCAAAGGGAGGCAGTACCCCATCGAGGTACACTATGTTCCGCAAGAGAATACGCTTCCCATGTGGCAAGACATGTCCGCCGCCATAAAAAGAGCCTTGAGAGAACAGGAAGGCGATATTCTGGCTTTCCTGCCCGGAACTTCCGAAATACGGAAAACCATGGAATTGCTTTTGCCGGAAGGAAATACCGCCTCTTTTTTGGTGTGTCCTTTATATGGAGACCTATCCCTCCAAGAACAACAAAAAGCCATTTTGCCGGATGCACAAGGCAGACGGAAAGTCGTATTGGCCACGTCCATTGCCGAAACTTCCCTCACGATCGAAGGGATCAAAACAGTGATCGACAGCGGATGGACCAGGGCTTCTTCGTTTGATCCGCGAAGTGGCCTGAATAAGCTGGTGACCACTCGGGTCACCTTGGATGCTGCCGATCAACGTGCGGGGCGTGCAGGCCGGATGGGGCCAGGCGTGTGTTACCGCCTGTGGAGCAAAGGAACGCAACAGCAATTGCTCCCTCACCGTACTCCCGAGATCCTGGAATCCGATTTGGCGCCCACCGTGCTCGAATTGGCCAATTGGGGCGTCCATGAGGTACATTCGCTTACTTGGCTTACACCGCCTCCCGTCGGAGCGTTGAAACAAGCAAAAGAAGTGCTTACATCGCTGAAAGGAATAGAATCGGATAAAATTACTGCCAAAGGCAAAGAAATGCTGGCGTTGCCCACGCATCCGCGCATCGCACATCTGATCATGGAAGGCGTAAAAAAAGGATGGGCTGCCTTGGCTTCCGATGTAGCTGCTTTGTTGGAAGAAAAAGACCCTTTGCCGAAAGGAACAGGAGCAGACTTGGCCTTTCGTGTCGAAGTACTTCGCAAATGGCGGAACAAAGAATACGTACAGGCAGACAGGGCAAGTTTGGAACGGATAGAGAAATCGGCTTCCTCCTGGCGGAAAATCCTTCAAATAATGGCAGACAATGGCCCATTCTTGTATCAAGAAGTAGGTTTTTTACTGGCTACCGCCTACCCCGAACGTGTGGCGAGGCAAAAAGACCAAGACGCGCAACGTTATCGGTTGGCAAATGGCCGCATCGCCAAATTGCCTTCGGGAGATAGTCTGGAAACGGAAACATGGCTCTCCATCGCCCATTTGGATGCCGGCACGACAGAAGGAAAGATCTTTCTGGCCGCACCACTGAATATCGGGGATTTGCGCCATCTCCTCGAGAAAAAACGAGTAGTGGCATGGGATACTACGAAAGATCAGTTGATCGCACGGATCGACCATTGCTTTGGGGATCTTGCAGTGAGTTCAAGTCCGTTAGAACAGGTAACAGAAGAGGAAAAAGTGGGCATTTTGTGCCAGGTGGTGCGGGAAGAGGGAGAAAAATGGTTGACTTGGTCCGATGAATTGGTGCAATGGCAATATCGTTTGGCAAGTTTACGCGCATGGCGGCCTTCCGAGGAGTGGCCCGACGTTTCTACTCCTCGACTGCTTGAAACTGTCGAAGAATGGCTGTCTCCCTTTTTGGCCCATGTCCGAAAGAAGGAAGACTTTAAGAAATTGGACCTGGAAGGCATCCTGAAAGGGAGATTATCATGGGAAATGGCACAAAGGTTGGATGTCTTGGCCCCTTCAAAAATCTTGGTGCCAAGCGGCTTTGAAGTGAATTTATCTTATTCGCCAGATGGAAGCAATCCCATTCTTTCCGTCCGCTTGCAGGAGATGTTCGGACTTCTGGAGACGCCTGCTATTAATGAAGGCAAAACACAGGTCCTCCTTCACCTTTTATCCCCAGGATATAAACCCGTGCAGGTGACACAAGATCTGAAGAGTTTTTGGAAAAATGCCTATCCTGAAGTGCGGAAAGAGTTGCGCATGCGTTACCCAAAACATGCATGGCCGGAAGACCCTTGGACCGCACAGGCAGTAAGAGGAGCAAAAAAAAGATATTGAACACCTATTACGCGTTTGAAAAGAGAATGTTTCACTCGATTTGTGCCTCCAATTGTAAGTAAGTTCAACACATTGATTCAAATGAATAAAAGCAATTTAGTAACTTTATTTTAGTGCTTCAGCCGAATAAAGGCACTAAATACACAGGAAGAAAGGAAGGTTTATTCCGAACAAGGGGGAATAGGAGAGGAAAACGGCGAAGGAACAGGGACATAGGATGTATGAAAAAACGAAAATCTACAGTACAATGAAGATAGCTCTCACGAAATTTATCCAGAGTTCATACCAAGAGAGGATCGCGGATTTTAAGAAGTTTATGAGAGAGGTGCCGGAAAAGCAAATCTTGACTTCCGGGATCGTATTGACTTTTTTGACCATCTTGATCGTCTCGCTCAGCATTCCTTTTTACATCAACGATTTCGAACTTTTCTATGAGAACATCCTGATCGAGGCGCACGGCATGTTGTTCGACTTGCTCATCATCGGTATTTTGTTGGTGTGGCTGAATAAAAATGGGGAGAAACAACTCCGGATCAAACGATATTCCGAAGAGATCGACGATTATAGGCATTGGAAAAGCGAGGAAGCGACGTATAAGATCATAGGAAATATAAAGCGCCTTAACAAAGACAAGATCACGCAGATCGAGCTGTACAATGCCTACTTGCGGGCGGCGAACCTGAATTATGTGGACTTGACGGGATCCAATATGAACTACGTCGTCATGGACGAAGCCACCTTGATCAATTCATCGCTGAACAGGGTGCGTCTTAACCAGGCCAGTTTAAAAAATGCCAAAATCAATAAGGCAGAACTTAAAAGTTCCTTTTTAGGTGGGGCCAATTGTGAGGGTGCCAGCATGATCAAATGTGATTTGGAAAACGCCCAATTGATCAAAACAAACCTGAAAGGAGCCTTTCTAATGGACGCAAATTTGAAGGGAGCCATGTTGGCAGGTGCCGATTTTTCCCAAGCCAATTTGATGAAAGCCGACCTAAGAGGTGTACAAGGAGTGACGGCAGAGCAATTTGCCACGGCCAGGTCTTTGGCAAAGGCGTTGTTGGACCCCGAGTTCGAGCTAGAATTAAAGGAAAAATATCCCTATTTGTTCGAAGCTTCCGATAGTCCCAAGGCAGAATTGAAAACTGCCTGACAGTAGCAACAAAAACCAAAAATGTGTATTTTTAACCCGTGTATGCTGTTGTAGACATAGAAACCACGGGTGGCAATGCCGCATACGGCAAAATCATCGAGATTGCCGTAGTGGTGCATGACGGCCAAGAGGTGGTAGAAACATTCTCCAGTTTGGTGAATCCAGGCGTTCCCGTTCCTCCTTTTATCACGGGATTGACGGGCATTACCAACCAAATGGTCATGGAAGCCCCTTTCTTTGAAGAAATTGCCGTCCGTATCCATCGTTTGACAGAGAATAGGATCTTTGTAGCACATAGCGTCAATTTCGACTATTCGTTCGTCAAAAAAGAATTTTCCCTGTTAGGCGTCGATTTCGAACGCAAGAAATTATGTACCGTACGGCTTTCCAGAAAATTAGTGCCGGGGGTAAAACGCTATAATTTGGGGAGTATTTGCGCGCATTTGAACATCCCGATCCATGACAGGCACCGGGCACTTGGGGATGCGGAAGCCACAGCGCATCTGCTTGGCCAATTGCTTACACGGGAAGCCGCCGCCGAAACGATCAAACATTCCTTGAAACGCAACAGCAAGGAAATGACCTTGCCTCCCCATATTTCAAGGAACATATTCGATAGGTTGCCCCGCCAACATGGGGTATATTTTTTCTATGATGAACAGGGCAAAGTAGTATACGTAGGGAAAGCCACGGACATCAAAGACAGGGTAGGGCAGCATTTTTCAGGAAACACCCATACCAAAACTAGAGGGATGTTTTTGAATACTATTCATGATGTCAGTTATCAAGTGACAGGCAATGAGCTTATTTCCCTTTTGTTGGAAAATGAAGCGATCAAAAAGCACTATCCGCGTTACAATCGAAGCAATAAATCTTTCCACCTGAATTTTGGCCTTTACCAGTACACAGACCAAATCGGGTTTACGCGTATCGTCATAGGCAAGGCCGGAAAACGGGACAAGCCCTTTGTGGCATTTAGCTCCGAATCGGAAGCGATCACCCATGTATTGGGAAAGATCGTCGACTTTGGCCTCTGCTTGCGCCTTTGCGGCATGATCAAAAGCAATGCTGCCTGTGACTACGAGGAACGGTTCGGAAAAGCATGTCCCGTATGCAAAGGGGAAATGGGAGTCAAAGAATACAACCGCCGCGTGGACGAAGCCTTCTCTGGCATGAGCGCGCAAAATACTTTCCTGATCAAAACTTCTGGACGAAATACGCAGGAAGAGGGGTTCGTCATGGTGGAAAAAGGCCGCTTTTTGGGTTATGGATACGTCTCGTACGACACCCAAGTACAAAACTTCCAAGATTTGAAGGAATACATCCAACCTTGTTACGATACGCAGGACTCACAAAACATCATCAAGAGCTTTCTGAAAAAATCCACCTTGACACGGCAAGAACCTGTGAAAGTGTATTTGTACAGATGAAAATCCTCCTTGTTTACTATTCCTTTACCTCTTTTAAAATCGGCTTTCCTTGTTCTGAGCATTCCACTTGGAAACAAAAGGTATTCCCTTGTTAACTTTTTTCCTCCCCGATTGTATTTAGATATTGGCAAAGTTCAATTGAGTCTTTTTATAATCTAATGAGAAGCGCAGCTTGTCCAGTTAAGATTGGAGCAAATGCGCCTTAACGAAACGTATATGGGGAGTTTTGTTTCATGGAAGCGGTGTTCTCAGCGTGCGTATGTGCGCTACTGGCTGGCAACCCTGCTGGCGGTTTGTTCTGCTTTTCCTATTTTTTCGCAATCGAAACTCTGCAATGGAAAGTTGGGCAATCCCATCATTTCCAAGGACTTTGGAAGCGGAACTTCCTTGTACAATACATCCCCGCAAGCCACGTTTGGATTCACGACCACATTCACTGCGTGGAACAAGCCGATGACTCAGGACGGGTATTACAGCATCGTCAATAAAATTCCCAACGATTTTCAATTGCAAGGGACCAATGTATGGTTCAGCGGAAATGACCACACGTCCAATGACGGAAAAGGATACATGATGCTGGTGAATGGGGATGCCTCTTTGGGGGAATTTTACCGCGACACAGTCGATCATTTGTGCTTGGGCGGCACATACGAATTTTCTTCTTATTTGGCCAATATCTTCAAGCCTTCCAATGCCTTTAATACGCCTCAAACGTCCATCCCTCCCAAGGTTCGTTTTGAGATACGGAATCTGAATGGGATGATTTTGGATTCTACCAGTACAGGGAATATTTCCAATACGGCAACTTTAAGTTGGAACAAATACGGCATCACCTTTACAGCTCCTTCTACGTCCATTATCTTGGTCATGGTATCCACGGCTTCCAGCGGCATTGGCAACGATATCGTCTTGGACGACATTGCCTTTCGGCCCTGCACACCGGCCACGATTTCCATTACGCCCCTCATTTCTGTATGTGAAAAAGGAAGCGGGACATTTACGGTGCAAATAGAAGGAAATGCCGACTATAAATACTCGAAATGGCAGATAAGCAGGGACAATGGAAGCCATTGGACCTATCTGGGCACGACTCAGGTACAGACGGCAAGTTCTCTGAATTATACCGTTGATTTGCCGCTTTCCAATCTGCCGGCAACGGACGACAGTACCTTGTATCGCCTCGTGCTTTCCACCAGCGAGACCAATCTTTCCGATCCTGATTCGGTCTGCAACGTCATTTCTCCTACTTCTCTTTTGAGAGTATATGCATATCCCGTCGTCACCGTGACAGATCCGGCTGCTGTATGCGACAAAGCCGTAGATCTCACCAACGCTGCTGTACTGGCAGGGAGCACCTTATATAATGGGACAGTCAGTTATTACAAGGCCCAATCGGATGCCACGAACGGAAACAACGCTCTTACTTCGGCGCAAGCCAAAGCCATCAGTACTTCCGGGACCTATTTTATCCGTGTTTCCAGGACGACGACTCCTGTCTGCACCACCATAGAGCCAGTGAAAGTAAGCATCGAAGCCCCACGAAAAATCGTCTTAAAGGCAGTGGATTCGGTATGTAAAGATATCCCGAATTTTACCGTGAACGCTACACTGACCAATGTGACACAGCTTGTCTGGAACAGTTCTTCCCGTACTTCCACCTTACAATCAGGAACCGGCACCCAATTGTCATTTATCCCTACGGCGGGAGAGCTTGCCCTAGATTCGGTGTGGATTCGGGCTGCATCCGATGATGCCGTATCGGTCTGCCCCAATGTAAAAGATTCCGTAAAAATTAAATTCTACGAAGCAGCAGAGGTAACGCTTCCCCCGGATACCTTATTTTGTGAAAAAGCCGCAGTGGCCAATTGGGTCATCCGAGCCACAACGAGCCATTCCCCCAACACGATCACTTGGAAAAGTTCTGTCCCTGCTATCGCCCCTAATCCTGTTTCGGGAAAGAGTACGACCTTAACCTTTTCGAATCAATCCACACCTTTTTTGATCGTAGCGACGGTTTCTAAAAATGGGTGCAACACACGGAGCGATACCATGCAGGTCAATTTCCAGGCGATCCCTACCGTGGAAGCTGGTTCGGATACCAGCTATTGCTTAGGGCCGTTATTTTCAAGAACGGTGACCTCCATACCTGGCCTTCATTATAAATGGAGCGTTTCGGCAAACAATGTCACAAAAGACTCCCTCTCTTTGACGAACACTCTCCAATTTTCTCCCAAAGTAGAGACAAAAGTAAAAGTGACGGTGAGCTCGGCGATAGGCTGTCAGGCGTCCGATAGTTTCCGTATTTCGCAACTTCCCTCGCCTGTTCTTTCTCTCCCTGCCCAAGTGTGCCTCAAATCAGGGTTGGTCTTACAGGCTACCATCGGCGCTTATCCTGCCGGAGGGTCTTTCACATGGAAAAAGGCAGGCGAGTTATTGGACAGTACACAAACAATCCAGGATTTGCCCGTAGATACGACCGGTGTATATGTGTTGCGGTACCAAAACCAGAGTTGCACGGCCTCGGCCAGTACCTTGGTCACCGAATTGACCAGTTTGTCTTTGCCTGACAAACAAGCATGTTACGGGACTTCTGTTACTTTGACGGCGACGAAAATAAAAAAGGCAAGCTACCAATGGAACGGGGGGACGGCTACTAGTGCCAACACATTTGCCGTGACCACCACCAACAGCCCCCAATCGGTATCCGTAAAAGTGACAGACAGCTTGGGATGTCAAGGATCTGTTTCCGCAACAGTAGAAGGTGTCCCTTAT
>FTBA01000013.1_pt1 | contig 11709 bp, 7 predicted proteins | sample 1639221 | NCBI WGS metagenome assembly FTBA01 (sample SAMEA3914864, study PRJEB12502) | metagenome | biome: forest; material: soil | place: USA | collected 2012-03-12 | depth 0.3 m | reverse complement strand
CTTCCAAAGACACGGTCTGCGAGGGAGATTCCGTCCTACTTAGTACAACGCCAAGCCCTGATTTTTCTCCTTCTTCTTACCAATGGAAGATCAATCAGCACGATACGCTAGGAAATACTGCCAGTATCTGGCTGCACCACCTAGGGAAAACACCCTCTGTCTCCGTAATGGCTTCGAGCAATCAAACCTGTTTGACGCACCCTATGGCCACTGCTACCCTTGTGGCCCCGGTTGTTTTGGATACCGTAACACCCCACGTCACGCTGAAAGGAGATACCGTTTTTTGTTCCGGCAACCCGATTTCTTTTTTGGCCTCCAGCCAACACAAAGGCACCTCCTACCGGTTCGTCTGGCAAATCAACCACACGCTTCGACCGGAGCAGGACAGCACCTTGCAACTCCTGTCCCCACAAGACAAGGACACGGTCAAGGTAATGCTTCAAACCACCTTCCAATGTGCCAGGCCCAAAAATGTAGTGGCCACACCTTTGGTACTCCATACTGTCCAAAATCTGACCCCTGTGATCCGGATTACCCCTCCCCCTCCTTTTTGCCAAGGAAGTACGGTCCGCCTTACGACGGAGCATTCCGGGGAAGGGAGCAATCCACTTTATGCATGGTTGAAAAACAACCAACCTGTCGGCACCAACCAAGATTCGTATACGAGCACCGATTTTCAAAATGGAGACATAATCGAAGTGCTGTTGACCAACAGGGATGCCTGCGCCAGTCCGAGCCCTGCCAGCACTAATACGTCGCTTACCGTGCTGGCAGGGCAACCATTTTCCGTCGACTTGGATGTGACCCGAAAAGGGAGATGCCAAGGAGACACATTTTCTTTTCACGCCGTACCCAATTTGACTGGAAGTACCCAAATTGTTTGGAAAATCAACGGTCGCACCCTAACGGAAAGCTCCGACACTTTCACAAGTTCCCAACTCCAAAACGGGGATTCGGTCAAAGTAGCGATGACAAATAATGGTACTTGCCTTACCAGATCCGAGGTGGACACCTTTTTTGTTGTGTCCATTTCTGATACAGTCAAGCCTCATGTTACACTACTCGGAGACGGTATGTTCTGCAAAGGGACTACTGCCCAGTTTCAAGCAGAATCGCACTACGGAGGCAGCCAAGCACGGTTTACTTGGTACCTCAACGGGAACAAACAAAGTACCATAGATAGCGTATTTTCTTCTTCGGCCCTTTCCGACCAGGACGTGTTGCAGGTCATGCTAAAAAGCAGCCTGGCTTGCGCACGGCCAGATACTGTCTTTTCTTCCACGCTTACCTTATCCGCCCGGGACACGGTTCCTACCATCCTAATTCTCGGCCCTGACTCTGCTTGCCAAGGAAGCCCTCTTCCGTTTACTACCCAACTTACGGGGGCCGGAAAATCCCCTGCTTTTATCTGGGTGCTAAATGGTCAAATTACGGACAGCGCAGGCACTACTTTTTCCCGCTCAACATGGCAAAATAACGACACGCTTTCGGTCCGACTTATAAGTTCCGCCGCATGCGCCCATCCCGATACAGTAAGTTCCGTTCCCAAAATTTTGCATATCCTGAACCAGACCCCTACCCAATTCCATTTGCTTGGCGATTCGGTCTATTGCCGGCAACCTTCTATCCTAATTGCTACTGCATTCCAAGGAGGGGGAAGGCAGCCTACTTTTTCTTGGTCTGTAGATGGCCAAGCAAGGCAAGGGGATTCCTCTTTGTCCATTTCCGGTCTTGCCCCCGGAATGCATCAAGTTCAAGCCCTTTTTACGAGCAGCGCAGAATGTCCTCAGTACGCTTCCATCGAGGACAATTTTCGTTTTCGGGTAAAAGATTCGATCAAGGCTACATTGAGCATTACGGGAGACACCGTCTTGTGTGAAAACAGTGCGGGCTCCTATCAACTAACGTCTCCCCTTTCGTTGTCGAACATGCAGTACCATTGGCAATTAGATGGGATAGAGGTAGGAACAGCACCCAATTTGACGCTCTCCCAAGTCTCTGATCAAGACCGCGTTTCCTTACTGGTGGAGACAGATGAAACATGCGTTCCTCATCCTATCCTTCCTTCCAATGTCCTGACAGTGCACGTGACCCCTTCCCAAGTTCCCGATCTTCGCTTCCAATTCTCCAAACAGGAGATCTGCCCAGGCGAAACAGAAACCTATTCCCTTTTTCCTTCCACTTCCCGCCCTTCGGACAGCTATTCGTGGTATGTAAATGGGCAAGCCGTCCTTGGCAATGGGACAGACACGCTTTCCTATCCTACTTCCTCGAACACACAGATTTCCGCACAGTTTCAAACACTTTTGGCTTGTGGGACGTACAATTCCCCGGTCCTTTTTGCACCCTTGCCTACTTTTAAGGCATCCGCTCCCTTATTGACGGGAATATCCGGACCTTCACAGTACTGCCCATTGGACGCAAACCTCCTTTTTTCCACCGATTCGATTTCGGGAAGTGCGTATACCTGGTCTTACCCTTCCCATGCCAAGGCGGTTTTGGAAGGAAATAAAATCGTGTTGACTCTGGACGGTTCGCTCTTTTCGGATTCCTTGCGCGTACGGGCGTCCAACGCATGTGGGGAAGGGAACATCGTGTCTATTTTAGTGCAACCGCAACCTTGTGCTGCTCTTTTCATCCCCAATGCAATCGTGCTATCCGGTTCGGAAGAAAACGCGACCTGGCAAATAAAAGGACTGGACCAATTTCCGAAGGCCAGCGTCCAGGTATACAACCGTTGGGGAAGTGCCATTTTCCGCTCGAAAGGGCCCTATGTTCCTTGGGACGGTACTTATCAGGGAAAAATGTTGCCTGTCGGAACGTATTATTATGTGATCGAGGGAGTTCGGGAGAAACCATTGACGGGTGACATTACGGTCCTTCATTAAAGGATTTATCTCTCCATATCCCGTTTGATGTTGGCAATTTTCATTTCCATCCAAAAAATTAATTACATTTAACCGTCCATGGCAATGCAGGTTTGTACGCAGGACGATGCTTTTGAAAAGGATCAAAACCATTCACAAAAGCCCCTTTTTGCTTTTTGTCAACTTTTTCAGCCGAATTGATAAGCGTCGAAGATAGAAATTGGAGAGCTTTGTTCCCGATCTAACCCAAAAACAGATTTATTCCACATTCAAACCACACACCTCACATGAAACACCTTGCGGTCCCGATTTTCAGTCTTTTTTCCTGTTCTGCCTTGCTTGCACAATCTGGAGCATCGGAACAGATCCGATTGAATCAGATTGGTTTTTATCCTGACGATCCAAAAATGGCCATTGTGGTCAATTCGGATGCCAAAAAATTCTTTCTCCTCGGGTATGAGAAAAAAGACACGGTATACAAAGGCACCTTGGCAACGGGCGGATTGTGGCCTTATTCAGGAGAAAAAACCAGCAAGGCCGATTTTAGCCCTTTCGTGAAACCTGGAAAATATCTGTTGGCGGTACCTTCCCTCGGCGTTTCTTATCCTTTTAAGATCGAGGCAAAGGTATACGAGGACATGGGCAAAGCAGCTTTGAAAACGTTTTATTACCAACGCACGGCCCTCGAACTAACCCCTGAATTTGCAGGTAAATTTGCCCGTAAAGCAGGACATCCCGATACGACCGTCCTCATACACGGCTCTGCTAAAACGGCTTCCCGGAAAGAAGGGTCCAAGATTTCTTCTTCCAAAGGATGGTACGACGCGGGAGACTATAATAAATACATCGTCAACTCCGGCATTACCACGTATACGTTGTTGGCTGCTTACGAACATTACCCTGTCTACCTGAGCACGTTGAAAGTGAACATTCCGGAAAGTAAAAATTCGGTTCCCGACATTTTAGATGAAACACTTTGGAACCTGCGTTGGATGTTGACCATGCAGGACGAAGACGGCGGCGTGTACCACAAATTGACCAACCCCAATTTTGATGCGTTCGTCATGCCGGACAAGGCGACGAATCCCCGTTACGTAGTGCTCAAAACAACAGCTGCGGCCTACGACTTTGCGGCTGTCATGGCCCAATCGGCCCGTGTTTTTGCCAATTTCAAGGCACAATTCCCCGGATTTTCGGATTCATGCCTCAAGGCGAGCATCAAAGCCTACGAATGGGCCAAGAAAAACCCGCTGATTTCCTACCGTCAAGATGAGGTAAGCAAAGCCGCCGCCCCCCCTATCGTCACCGGAGCCTATGACGACGAAAACCTGGCAGACGAGAGCCGTTGGGCCGCTTTGGAACTCTTCGTGACCACCGGAAAGGCCGACTATTACAAAGACGCCAAAATAAGCCCCCTTTCGGGAAAATTTGATGTTCCAAGCTGGCAGAGCGTGGGCACACTGGGGATTTACTCGTTGCTGCATGTCGGATCAAAACTTACGGTACCCGATGCCCAAGCCGTGAAAAAAGAATTCCTGATGCTCGCAGACAAATTGAGAGACGAAGCCTTGAAAACTTCCGCATATGGTGTGCCGATGGGAGCCGACAACAATGATTTCGTATGGGGAAGCAATGCTGTAGACGCCAATGAAGGGATGTTGCTCTTACAGGCCTATGATCTGACCAAAGACAAAACCTATTTGCACGCTGCCGAAGCCTCGTTGGATTATTTATTGGGAAGAAACGCCACAGGGTATTCGTATGTGACGGGCTTTGGAAGCAAACCCTCTATGCATCCCCATCATAGGCCTTCGGAAGCAGATGGCATTACGGAACCGATCCCAGGTTTTTTAGTGGGCGGACCCAATCCCGGCGTACAAGACAAAAGCAATTGCCCCGATGCCCAATACCCCTCTGAAAAACCGGCCATGGCCTATTTGGACCATGTGTGCAGCTACGCCTCCAACGAGATCGCGATCAATTGGAACGCTCCTTTGGTCTACTTGGCCTTAGGAATTGAAGCGGCACATGGACCTGGGAAATAATTTCACGCCTAAAACAAACTAAATACAAAAAATCCGGGGGGCATTCCTTCGGATTTTTTGTTTGCTCACGTTCTAGGACAAATAGGGGCAAAACCTTACATTGCATCAGGAAAATGCATTCTCACGCATCTCCCTATGTATCCAAATTATGTTTATCTTTCCTTCTCATAAAGTCCCAAAACTATGATCCGGCCCATTTTCTTTTTCTTTGCATTCTTCTTTCTCCACTTCGCCACCTTTTCGCAATCGGTAAAGTTGGACAGTGGTCTCGTCGCCTTTTATTCCTTTGACAATTCGTTCTCGGACATGACAGGCAGAGGACACGATGGCACTGGCTATAATTTGACCTTTCAACCTGGTCATTGCGGAAATCCCAATTCTGCGATTTTTTTAAACGGGGTGACAAGTTACATGGAAGTGGCTGACCACCAAGAGTTGCGCCCCTCTCAAATTTCTTTTGCTTTTTGGACCAACATTTCCTCCAATGATTATCCCTATGTACTCTTCGGTAAATCGGTCTATACGGACGCCACACAAGAGCAATATGCCCTGGCATATAACTATTACAAAGTCTCAGGAGCAGATCAAAGATCTGTAGGCTTTCATTTTAGTGTCAAAGAACCTGGCTATTGTAATTCCCCTGGCCAAGGTTGGGATCCCACGGTATATACCCAACAACAACAACCTGCCAATACGTGGTTATTTGTAGTAGCATTATTTGACGGGTCCTATGTGAAAATATATGTAAATGGCACGCTTATCGGCCAAGCTCCCGATTCCTACAATACCATTGCCAATTGTGCCGGTGGAACCTTCCGGATCGGAAAATGGTGGCAAAATTATCAAACTCCTTTTTATGGACTGATCGACGATTTCAGGATTTACAACCGTGCCTTGAACCTCGATGAAATCAACAAACTATCGACGGAATGTCCCTTGACAACCTCTTTGGAAGATGCAGAAAAAGAAGCAACCACGGCTTCCCTTCAGCTTTACCCCAATCCTGCTTCGACAGGGACGGTCATGCTCCAAAACAAGAGCCTCCTCCCCCTTTCGGCAAAACTATACAACGACATGGGCCATTTACTCCAAGAAATCATAGTAGAGCCGGGCACCACGTCTCTTTCTCTTATCGACTACCCGAATGGCATCTATTTCCTCAAAACAGACCAGCAAGTGCTTAAACTGATGAAGCAATAACCTTCTTTTTCTTTTACGGCCCATCCATTTCTTTCTATGGATGGGCCTTTTTTTTACCCCCTTTGCCATAATCATTTCGAAAACGCAACGTGGCCGGATTTTTTTAGCATTTGTTGCATCTACCTTCCCTTTATTTCACATGAATTCCAAGAGGCTTATCGAAACATGCCTTGTCATCAGTGCCGCATTCTTCCTTTTTACAGGACTTTTTTATTTGCGTGACTTTATCGTGCCTATTTTGTATGGATTGGTATTGGCCATGTTGTTTGTCCCCCTTTGCCGACGTTTGGAAAAAAGAGGCATACATCGGGGCATTGCCATTGGGCTCTGCCTCTTGCTTTTCATCGTAGTAGTTTCGGCCGTGGGCATTCTGCTGTATTTCCAGTTAGTAGACTTGTCCAAAGATTTCCCCTTGTTCCGCGACAAGGCTTGGCGAAAATTCAAAGAACTCCAATTGGTCGTAGACCATCTTTTCCATGTCTCGGCGCAAGACCAAAATGGATGGCTCAAGGAGAATTATGAAAAAATGTTGTCTTTCGGCACGGGCATCATCGCCTCTCTTTTCAGGATGGTTTCCGGGGGGTTGGAACTGTTCTTGCTCATGCTGCTCTACCTGTTTTTATTTCTGCTGCTCCGCACCCGCATCAAAGAATTTGTCTTGAAGTCTTTGCCCAAACTTGCCCCCGACTATGTATTGACCTTGCTCTCCAAAACAGAGACCGTCACGCGAAGTTACGTGAGCGGCATCTTGAAACTGATGGTGGTGATGGGCGTGCTCAATACACTCGGTTTTTTCCTCTGTGGCGTCAAACAAGCTATTTTTTGGGGAATGCTACGGGGAATACTCAATGCCATTCCCTATGTTGGACCCATCCTAGGAGCCATTTTCCCCATGGTTTCCACCTTGATCCAGACAGACGATTGGATGCATCCTTTCGGAGTACTTTTGGTGATCGTGATCACGCAAATCATTCAAGATGTGTATGTCCTTCCTTTCGTTGTCGGTTCTAACATCCGATTGAACGCATTGACGACCATCTTATCCGTTTTCGTAGGCAATATGCTGTGGGGAATTCATGGAATGGTCCTGTTATTGCCTCTTACAGGCATCATCAAAGTCCTATGCGACAATGTGCCCAGTTTGAAACCTATTGGATATTTATTGGGAGACGAAAAGAAGTTTACGGACGCAAAATAGGGACTGACTTGCGGGGCTTAGATCCATTTCAACCAATCGCCCTCTTTTCCGTTGCCTGAGACCGTGAAAACACAATTCGAATGTGCTTTGTCAGGTTGATGGGGGGATCTGCTCAGTTCAAATCCTGATACACCCGACCTCCATTTTGCTTTTTCTTTTCCGGAAACGGTCGCCATCGGTTTTTTTGCTTGGGGAACAAGGCTGTTCACTGGCTTCTTCATAATGGATTGTGTTTGCATGGAAAGGAAGAAATCGTGCCAACGTTTCCTGCAAATAAAAAGGCCTCCGCTTTCATTGCGGAGGCCTTTGTTAATAGGATCGCGATCCTTATTAATTGTTGGTAGGCTCGTTCCCTTGGTATTTAGAGTGCTCTTTTTGCTTGCCTTTCACCAAATTGCGGTGAGAAGAAACCGGTTTTTTAGTGAATTCTGTTTTTTGGGAGATCTTGCCGCGTTTCTTTTTACCGTTCTGTGCCATGACAAGAGAGGTAGAAAGTAGAATCGCCAGTACCATCACGAGCGGGCGTACTGCCATTCGATCAAAATGGCCACGTATGTTTTTAGATGAATTTGCCATAAGAAAGAGAGCTTAATTTGAATTTATCCTGCTAATATAAAGTATTTTAAAATTCATTTCACATCAATTCTTGTTTGCGCTAATTTTTTTTCGATTAAAATTTCTCTCAGGGCACCTTTTCTATCCTTCATCGTACCGTAAAAGCTGAATATCAATCTTTTTCACCGTCATAAAGATTGCCCTTCCCTGCTTTGCTTTCAAGGCAATGCGAGAACGTAAGAAAAGAATGGAATTCGTACCGAACGCAGGCATAACATAAAAAAGAAGTCGCTTCCTGTTTTCCTTTTCTCTTCTCGGCCGTCTTCTCTCACATACTTGCTTTGCCCATGAACCTTCGCAACGCCCTATTTTGTTCCAGCCTTTTCCTTATCACATTGCTACAGGCCCAAACGCCTTGTTCCAATTACCCGATGATCGGTTTTGCGGCACTTAACGGAAACGGGATCACGACCACCACGGGTGGACTCGGTGGCAAAACGACGGTTGTGACGACCATCGAGGAGCTTCAGGCTTGGGCAAGTACCCGGGAGAAAAACACCACTCCGGAAATTTTGCACATCAGCGGAAAACTGACCACTACGGATGTGACCTTATCGGAAGTGACGATTAAAAACGGAGCCAACATTTCTATCTATGGGATCAACGGCGGAGAACTTCAAGGCATCGGCCTCAATATCCGCGATTATAACAACGTAATCGTGCGTAATTTGAAAATACACGAAGTAGTGTATCCAAATGATGGCTTAACATTGGACAATGTGAACCATGCCTGGGTCGATCATAATGAACTTTACAGCATCAATGGGCCAGGCATTACGGTAGATACCTATGACGGATTGCTGGATGTAAAAAAGGGTTCCCAATACATTACCATCTCGTGGAACGTGTTGCACGACCACAAAAAAGTGAGCCTCGTCGGCCATACGGACAATCAGACGACAGCGGCTTCGGAAGGGGATTCGCTCATCCGGGTTTCCTATCACCACAATTATTTTTACAACAATGACGGACGCAATCCGAGTTTACGCTTTGGCGCGGTGCACCTTTTCAACAACTACTTCAAAATCATCTACGACTATGGTATTGCCGTGCGTCAGGGAGCACATGCCTTGATCGAAAACAATGTATATGAAGACGTGGTGACCCCTATCGCGACCAATAAATTTGATGGACCGGAAGGTTTTGCGTGCGAAAGAGGAAATGTATTCACGCATACCGGCCCTAGCTCCATTACCCAGACGGCCTGCACGTGGTGGACTCCTACCCGATTGCCTTATTCCTATACGCTAGACAAAGCTAGCGACGTACCAGCCTTGGTGATCCGTGATGCCGGATTCTGTTCCAACAATGCCCATCCGACTCAAACGCTTCCTTTAAACATTCTCGTGACCGGCCTAGAAGATCAGCCGTCTTTTAGCGGTACGTTCCTCATTTATCCCAATCCCTCCCGTGATCAGCATCACCTTACTTTTTCCTTATCGGAGCCCTCTGAAGTGACCATCGAGTTGTACAATGAATTGGGCTGCAAAGTCAACACCCTTCTACAGGGAACTTCAGTCGCCGGAAAGCAGACCTATGATGTGGACACACGTGCATTGCCCTCGGGCGTATACCGGTACAAAGTCGCCTACGACAATAAAATAGCAAGCTATCCCTTCCTCATCCAACATTAATCAGCATGACAAACGCAACGCTGTCATGCTGACGACAGGAAGCATCTGTCGATGGAATTACCAAGAGTGTGGCGTATTATAAGATCCCTAGAGCTACGCTCGCAACTTTCGCACTCTCGTGCTCAGTTGTGTCTGTATGACTGAGGCATTTCCTCCGTCATACAGACCTTAGTCAAACAACGGTGCCTCATCTGCACTTGGACCGTAACTTCCTGGAATAGGCACATTTAAAAGGCGCAAGAACACGCCCAATTGTGCCCGGTGGTGGATTGTTTGCGAATAAGCCATCCGGATGACGTCTACTTTTGGAGACGTATCATAGATTTTTTCCCCGTTGCGCATGGTCCAGGATTTCAAGAGCTCTTGTTCGTCCGTTTTTTCCAGTTCCGATTTCCCATTGGCCAGATTCCGCTCGAAATAGGCCAACAAGTCGGCCGTTTTAGTAATAGGTTCTTCTGTATAGGGATTGGCGGCAAAATCCAATTCACTACTGGTAAGTACCATGCTCACCCAAGAGGGCAATTCTGCCACATGAGTAGCCAAGCGCTGCAAGGTCATGCTCTTCGGATGCGGTTGCCATTGAAACTTGTCTTCGGGTACAATGGCCAGCATTTTACGGGTGGTCGCGGCTTCTCTCTCTAGTTCGGTGCGCAAAAGATGTAGGATATCCATAAGGGTGTGATGTGTTTGGTGATGCCACAAAGGAAAGACGGGCAAGTGACAGCAGTATGTCAGGAGCCTTTCGCGGATGGTTTTTTATTTTAGTGCCTTTGGACGCAGGACAAAACAGCGTACCTTTCCATTCTTTTCTATTCGATTTGTGAGCAAGAAGAAATCCGTTGCCATTGTCGGAGCCGGGCCAGCCGCCTTGTCGCTGGCAGCCCGGCTCCGGGAAGATCTTTTTGACATCACGTTGTACGAAGGACAGGCGGCTCCCGCCCGCAAGTTGCTCGTGGCAGGGGACGGCGGCCTGAATCTCACCCATTCTGAGGCCTTGGAAGCATTTATAACCCGTTATTCCCCTCCTTCTTTTTTAGAAAAATGCCTGCGATTTTTCCCTCCTGCCGCTTTGTGCGACTGGTTACAGGAAATCGGGATCGAAACCTACGTAGGAAGCAGCAAACGCGTGTTCCCTGAGCCGCAGGTAAAGCCTATCCAGGTACTACAAGCCATCGTGCAACAATTGCAAGACAAAGGAGTACAGATCAAGACGCGACACCTGTGGAAAGGATGGAAAGAAGACGGCTCTCTGTGGTTTCACTACAAAGAGACGGAACTGGCAGTCAAAGCCGATCTAGTGGTGTTTGCTTTGGGTGGGGCCAGTTGGGGCAAAACGGGTTCAAACGGCACGTGGGCACCTCTTTTTGAAAACAAAGGAATCCACGTCCTTCCTTTCGAAGCGTCCAATTGTGCATATGAAGTACGCTGGGAATCCGGCTTTTTGTCTTTGGCGGAAGGAAAATGGCTCAAAAACATCGCCGTTTCGTGCGGTCATTTCACAAAAGAAGGAGAATTGGTCATCACGCGATCCGGGTTGGAGGGAGGTGCCTTGTATGCCTTAAGTCCACAGATAAGGACCCAATGGAAGCAAAAAGGACATGCAGACCTCTTCTTTGACCTCAAACCGATGTTTTCTTTGGAAGAAGTGGTAGCAAAATGTTCTTTACCGAATAGGAAATCCCAACAACACCTCTTAAGGGAAAAATTGCGCTTTTCCGAAGTGCACATCACGTTATTGAAAACATTGCTGAGCAAAGAAGAATTTACGGATCCGGCTAGGCTGGCGCAAAAAATAAAACGGTTGCCGATACGGCTGTTGGGTCCGGGTCCCATTGGCGAAGCCATCTCTACCGTAGGAGGGATTCCGCTGGGAGAAGTCTCTGAAAATTTCGAGTTCATCAAGCTCCCAGAGCATTACGCGATCGGAGAAATGCTGGACTGGGACGCTCCTACAGGCGGCTATCTGCTACAAGGTTGTTTCAGCATGGGAGCTTATTTAGCCTCTGTTTTAAACGGCAAGGATCCACTTGGGATCCACATTCATGCGACGTAGATTACTATTCTAAGCAGAAAATTGTCATCCCGACAACGGAGGGATCTATTAGCAAGGTATGTTTTGATGGTTCCCTTCGACAGATGCTTGAGCTACG
>FTBA01000076.1_pt1 | contig 11904 bp, 6 predicted proteins | sample 1639221 | NCBI WGS metagenome assembly FTBA01 (sample SAMEA3914864, study PRJEB12502) | metagenome | biome: forest; material: soil | place: USA | collected 2012-03-12 | depth 0.3 m | reverse complement strand
TAAAAGAGGATGTATTCATCCCCAGGATTGGGAGGCAAGGAAGTGGTGGGTTGGCTTGCTGTACCGTCCAATATTCCCACCGCGTCAAACGCGACGCCCGCCTGATTGGCCTCCTTGGAATTGTCGCCATACAAGGCTTTGGCAGATTGGATCACTGCTAAGCGCAAATCGATGAACTGTGAACTTTGGGTAAGGAAATTTGTCAAGGCATAGTAGAAAATCTTGGAGGCATGGTACCGTCCGACGGCTTGGGCATATTTGTAAAAGGCCCAGTTGGGAATGCCGCTGTTGATGTGCACCCCTCCATTGTCCTGCAAGCCAGTATACATTTCCGATTTCACCCTGGGTTGATAGCCGTTGTCGTCCAGACTGGTCCCTCCATTGTGAGGGTCTTCCAAAGAACGCAGCGCGCCTGTGGGGAAATAGGCTATTTTTACGACATCTTCCCCGATCAACCAATCGGCGGAGTCGATGGAACAACCGAAAATGTCCGCCATGGATTCGTTGATAGCTCCCGATTCTCCTTGGTAGCGCAATGCTGCCGTATTTTGCACCACTCCGTGCGTCATTTCATGTCCTCCCACGTCAAGGCCTCCCGCCAAAGGTTTGAATGCCACATGGCCATTGCCGTAAAACATGAATTTATTGTTCCAGAACGCGTTGTCAAGGGCAGTCCCGTCGTCGTCGACCACGTTGATAAAGGAAACAATGTCCCCGCCCTTTCCATCGATCGAATTCCGGCCGTGGACAGTGCGGTAATATTCATAGGCGACGCTTGCATTGTAGTGGGCAGAAACCGCAGTGGCACTCCAGGTATTATTGGTAGAGGTGATGTCCTTGTATTGAAAGTTGGAAGCACTCGTGAAATTGGCATCCAAGGTTTTGATGACGCCCGCTTGGTCTGCGGCGTTGTACATCGGCCTGCTCGCATCTTCCAGCGAGTAGGTTGACCCTGTCAAATAAGAGTTGACTGTTCGGGTCACGTTGTTCAAATCGAGGGCAGAAGTGGTGGCAGGACCGTCGACATGGCAGGTGTTTTTGTAAAAATTGAGCACCGTTCCCGCCTTGGCGTCGATCACATAGTGCCATTCTTCAAATATGTTGGGCCGGATCGAGATTTCGTAAGCCAAAAGATAAGAGGTTACCAACGACTTGTCTTCATAGATAACCGTGTCTACCTTGGGACCTTCATATTCCAACCATTTCTTTTGCTCGTCCGAAAGTGTCCTGTATTTCGTTTTGCTTGACAGATGGGCCACCGTTTTTGAAATGGCCTCTTCTTTGCTGATTACAGGCTGTGTCTCGATGTCTTTGGGCAGGACATAGTATTTGCCGTTCAGGATTTCGCCGTCCCCGTTTCCATTGAGGTGGGCAATGATTTCCCCGTCATAGAACTTGATTCCCTTGTAGTGTTGCGCAAATCGGACATGGCTATTTCCTTGAAGATCTGTTTGATATGATTTTATCTTAAATTGCTCGCTTGGCTTGGGCCCTTTTAGGAGAGGACTCAATTCGTCCAAATAGGCAAACGCGGAAGAGACTTTGTCATAGGAGCCATCCGTCCGTGTGTTGGCCGATTTTTTGGGGGTAGAAATGAAGATTGGCAAGCCGCTTTCTTTGGAAAGGATAATTTCGGCAGCGTTGTCCACACGGGCGTTTTTCTTCGGAAGGCGGGCAAACGACGGAGAAATGGAAAGGGACAAGTTCCCAAAAGCAGAAGGTGCAAAGAAAGGGGAGGAGCTGCTGCTGTTGTTGCCCTGAATTACCCGTGCCTTTAGCTTGGACTTGTCCAGCGTCGTGTCTTTGCGTTCTTTTACCTCGAATCCCATTTTGTTTTGGGCATGGGCAAAGAGGATAGCAGAGAGAAAAAGGAAAGCCGTACAGGCTGGTTTCCTCCAATGGAAAGAAGTCGTCATTTTTTAAAAGATAAAGTTTTTACGATGTCCATGAACTGAGAATAATATTCTTGAAGCGAAGAGGGAGTTGAAAATGCAGGGTCGCCCCAAACATATTTTTTTACCTGTCCTTTTGAATACACTTCGATCCATTTGAAAGTGTTGGAAGGATGTTCAAACGGCCCTTCCTTCGACCAAATGGCATTGGCCTTTTTCTTCAACGCATGGCTTTGTTTGCAAGAAAGCGTCGCTTTCTCCTGTGTACTTCCTAAAGTACCGCGTTCACTGCCACGTGCCATTTCTTTTTTGTGCCAAGTAAATACAGTGGATTGTCCCGTGAAGCCTCCTCCATTCCCGACTTTTACAGAATCGATGGGCTGTGCCGAAAGCGGACTTCTCAAGAAGCCAAAAAACAAGAAAAGGAGGATTTTTCTCACGTGATGAAAGCCAAAAATTCCCACTGGTATCCAAAAAGATTTTAGCATCCCGATTTACGGATTCCATTTCATAGTTACAAGTCTCTCTATGTCTCGACATGGAAGTTTAATAGGAAATTACCCCAGCCATTCCCAAGCCGAACGGTAGGCATGGATCGATTCCCCATACTGCAAAAAAGCGCCGTAAAAGGGATCCATGCCAAAAGTAGCCGAATCGCCTACGACCACGAGTTTTTTCCTGGCCCGTGTCATGGCCACGTTCATTCTGCGGTAGTCTTTCAAAAAACCGATTTCTCCTTTTTCGTTGCTTCGAACTAAAGAGATATAGATCACATCCCTTTCTTGGCCTTGGAAAGAATCGACCGTATTGACGTAGAGGTCATAGCGTGTCCGCCAGTCATTCGGCAACTGTTCTTTTATGTACTCCACCTGTTCTTTGTAGGGCGAAATGATCCCGATACTGCACGGAGCCTCCAGCCTTGCAAGAAATTCCTCAAGATGCCGTTGGATCACCGTCCATTCTCCTTCGTTGTAAAGGCTCCTCGATTCCCCTTTCAGGACTTCCTCGAAGCCGCATCCTGCCGTATCGATCAATTCTACCGGCATTTCTTGCTCTCCCGCTATTTCGATCCCATGGTGTTTTACCGAATCATCCGCCTTTAGGGCATTGGCGTAAAAGTATTGGTTGGAAAATCCCATGATCTTCTCATTCATGCGGTACTGTGTGTCGAGCAGCTTGACATGATCGGGAAGGGAAAGGCATTTTTCCATGAGCGTCATTTCCAGCCCCGCTTTTTTTGCCTCTTCGGATTTCACCGTGGGAGGAAGCTGAAAAGGGTCTCCTGCCAATACCACTCGTTTTGCTTTGCTGATCGGGATCCAAGTGGCAGGTTCCAACGCTTGGGCTGCTTCGTCGATGATGACGGTGCCAAATGCCAACCCTTGCAAATGGCGGTGATCGGCCCCCACGAGCGTACAGGTGATGACACGGGTATTTGCGATCATTTGTTCAATGGCCGCATTTTCCAAGTCGACGGCATCTTTTACACTGTTCTTCGCCTCTTTCAGCAACAAGTTGCGTTGCATGCGCTCGTCTTTCCCAAAGTTGCGTTTGTATTTCAGGGCCATCCTCCGGTATTCGTCGGCCTGTTTCCGGATCTGCTTGATTTGTTTAAATGTCGGACTTTCTGCCAGTTTGTATTCAATAGTATGCTCGAGCACTACTTTGTCTATCCTGGATAAGTTTCCTATTCTCAATACGTTCACTCCTTTTTTAGCAAGCTTTTCGGTCAGGAGGTCAGCCGCCGTGTTGCTGGGGGCGCACACCAGGACGCGCTCTTCCTGCAGGGTGAGCAAGCGGATGGCTTCTACCAAGGTGGTCGTTTTCCCGGTCCCGGGAGGGCCATGCACGATGCACAGGTCCCGATTCCCCAAAATGCATTGGACGGCTTGTACCTGCGAGGCATTTAAATGCGGGAGGGGAGGAGTCGCCACTGCCGAAATAGGAAGGGGAGGGGTTTGTTTGGTCACCACTTTCACCAAATGCTGGATCTCAGGATCCTTGGATTGGGCCAATTCCAGCAAATTTTCCTCCATTTGGTCATAGCTTTTGTCGTCGAACAAAAGCTGTACGCCGATTCTTCCGGCGTGGATCCATTCGGGTTCATCATTTGCCGCGAGGATGATTTTCATCGTGTCGGCCGTGAGGAAGTGGATCGTGCCTTTGCACTTTTCCTGAGGTTCCCCACCGGACAGATAAAGCACCACCGGCTTTCCGGACGAGAATTGGTGCGGAACTCCTTTGTTTTTAGTCCGTTCCACGACAAGGAAAGGATAATCGCCTAGGCCATATCCGGATTCTTTGATAAAAAGCGGTTCCCAACAAAGTCCTTTGCCAATCTTTTCCTTCAAGGAAGAAGAAGCCATGGTTTCGTTGTATTGTGTCAGGTCGGATTGTTTTTCCTTGGCCAGAAGCGCATGCAAGGAATCAAAATACATTTCGTTGGTCACGGGTCCGGGAGAAAGGCCGCAAATTAAGCGAGGAAACGGCAAAGGAAAGAATGGGAAGGTAAAATTGATCCACATAATAAAATGTCTAAACAAATGTTGTCTAAATTAAATACATGGCAGAGAGTTCTGCCAAAATAGAATTTGGGAACATTGGATTCGTTTATTGAAAAAAAATCCTACTTTTATCCTATTAATTAATCTAACTCTTATGAAGCGATCCGTGTACGCACTTTTCATTTTATGGTCTTCCATTTCCGTTCAAGCCCAGAATTGGAACCTCGTTTGGTCCGACGAATTCGATGCCTTGCCTATCAACGTAAAGAATTGGACGTTCGAAGTAGGAAATAACAATGGCTGGGGAAATTCCGAATTGGAAAACTATACCAACCGCTCCCAAAATGCCACCATTCAAAATGGCAATTTATTGATCATCGCGCGCAAAGAATCCTATGGAGGATATGACTATACTTCTGCACGGATGAAGACACAGGGAAAGCGCAGCTGGAAGTATGGCAAGGTGGAAGCCAATATCAAAATTCCGGTGGGACAAGGAAAATGGCCGGCCTTTTGGATGTTGGGAGCCAATATCAATACGGTCAGTTGGCCCGCATGTGGGGAAATCGACATCATGGAACACATCGACAGCGACAACACATTGTATGGCACGATCCACTGGGACAACAACGGACATAGCCAATATGGAGGAAATACGACCTTCGACGTGAAACAATACCACGTTTTTTCCATCGAATGGGATTCTCTGGCCATTAAATGGAAGGTAGACGGTACCCAATACGCGGAGGCCAACATCGCCAACAATATCAACAGTACGGAGGAATTCCATTTGCCTTTCTTTATCTTGTTCAATTTTGCCGTGGGCGGTTCTTGGCCGGGCAATCCGGATGGCACGTCCGTTTTTCCGGATACCATGTCGGTCGATTATGTGCGGGTGTATCAACAAGGCTTGACCACAGACCTCCAAGAGGCCGATTTCTCTCCCACGGCTTCTTCCTTGGCGGTATATCCCAATCCCACAAAAGGCGATGCCACCCTCCGCTATACGGTAGGAGGCGATGCTTCCGATGTTTCGCTGTCCTTGTATGATGCGTTTGGGAATGAAATCCTCCCCTTGGCAAAAGGAGAGCAACTGATCGGGGAACAACGCGCACTCTTCCCCTTGGAACAACTCCGGTCCGGCGTGTATGTCATCAAAGGAAACATCGGCCAACGGTCCGTGTTTTATAAAATTGTGAAGCAATAGCATATGCATTATGAAGAAGAGGCAGGCTCTCTGCCTCTTCGATTTTAGATCTTAAAAAACAGTCCTTCTTTTTTCCTATTTCTTTTTTCGCACATCTGTTTGTCATCCGCATGTGTGTCCGTCGTTGAATACTTTTCATAATGCGGTGGCACTTTCCCATTTTTTGATCCCACGTCTTGGTATGCTTCTCGTCCATCCCAAAATAGTAGTAGGGATATTTTTTGATTTGTCCAATCCAATCTTCTTAAAATTACATTGCCTTCTGTGCGAGATTAAAATTAGATTAAAACGGGATTAAAACACCCGCACAAGCGATATGCCCCACTTATTTATCTAAATTACTATTTAAAGACCCTATTGTAGAACGGTAAAAGCAGGGTGACCGGTGGGATCTGGAAGTTTTTTTGGTCTTTCTATCACGGAAATGCACAAAAGAAGGGCCTATTCATTTGAATTCACACTTATTTAAAAAAGGATACAACTTAAACCCCATGTTATGAAATACGCAAAAATTCTCTTCCTCCTTTTGGGAGTCGGCAGCTCTTTCATGTCGAGATCCCAGTCCTGCGATAAGTGGGCCAAGGTGTCGGCGGGTCCACAGCACACCTTCGCCATTGCCAAAGATGGCAGCCTGTGGGGCTGGGGAAATGAATACTTCGCCTTGGGAGGCCAGGATGTGACAAGGGCCGTTCAAATCGGGCAGGCGCACGACTGGGGGAGCGTGGCGACGAAAGGCGAACACACTATCTTGATCAAAACAGATGGCACTTTGTGGGGATTTGGGGACAATTTCATCACGGAGCTGGACAGCATGGCCATTTACCAAACCTCCGTATCCGTTCCCACGCAACTGGGCATCTCCAAGGCTTGGTCCAAAGTGGTGGTGGGCGTGGAATATACGCTTGGCATTAAATCCGACGGGTCTCTTTGGGCTTGGGGAAACAATAATTTCGGGCAATTGGGAGACAGTGCTTCCTACAATGGCCCTCCTACATCTCCCCATTACGTGGGATTTGGAATGGTTCAAGTAGGAAAGAACAAGAAATGGGTCAATGTCGTGACGGGCAACCAATTTACCATCGGCTTGGCGTCCGATGGGACACTTTGGACCTGGGGCTTGAACGATGTCGGGGAATTGGGATATGCTACCGCCGGCGATGTCCAATTGACTCCCAAGCAAGTAGGGACAGCCAAGGACTGGGTCACCATCGGCTGCGGGCAAAACCATGGCTTCGCGATCAAAACGGACGGCAGCCTTTGGGCCTGGGGATGGAACAAATACGGACAATTGGGAGTAGGCACCACCGTGAGCCCGCTCGGCCTCACCCAGGTAGGAACGGCTAAGGACTGGGCTTTTGCCACAGGGGGATATTATGCCAGTTTTGGCATCAAGAAGGATGGGAGTCTTTGGACTTGGGGAACAGATGCCAATTTTGGGGTAAACAGCCTTACACCAGTCCGTTTTGGTACCGAAAACACCTGGCAAAGCGTTTCAGTCGGCGACCAACACGTGGTGGCCATGAAATCAGAAGGTTCCATCTGGACCTGGGGAAGCAATGCCTATGGCCAATTTGACAACGGCGCGACTAATGTCAACATTGTCACCACGCCTTCCATGACCTTGGACTGCCCTGACAAAGTTTTTTGGGTGCCAGATACCAATTTCCGCAAAGCATTGAAAGCAGCCTGTCCAACTTGCTTCAATTCGAACGGGTATTTAGTTGTTTCCGCATTGGGTCCGATCACTTCCTTGGCTCTTTCAGGGAAAGGAATCGCCGATTTGGACGGGATCCAGTTTTTCGCAAACCTCCAAACCTTGGATATCACGAACAATGCGCTGACAGCACTCCCCACTTTGCCGACACACCTTACTTCGGTCCAAGGGGCACAAAACTGTTTTTGTTCCGCTCCCTCGAAACCTTCCACCTTCCCGAGCACCGGAACTTGGAACTTGGCACCTAACAAATCCAGTTGCCAGCCCCTGACCAAATTGCCTTTGGAGCATTTCTATATCCCATCGGGAAAAGACACTACCGTAACGCTTGGCAAAGCCTTGTATTTTGACGGAGTGGACGACAACATCAAAATCCCTTCTTTGATGAAAGCAGAAGGACCTTTCACGATCGAATATTGGGCAAAACCCTTGGAACTTCCCACGGCTTTTAACTTCCCCGCCATTCAGGATATCGTGGGCCAATGGAACCATTTGGCAATCACCTGCACCGGTACCAAAGGAAAGCTGATCATCTATGTGAATGGGGTGCCCAAAGTGACGGGAACACTTCCCGGATCTTCTCTCATCGCCCTCAACAGCATGATCATCGGAAGTGCCGGGAACGCCAAATACCACGGCTATATGCACAGTTTCCGCTTGTGGGACAAGGTATTGACCGCACAGGAAATTTCTTCGGCGCTCTACACCTTTGACGATTATACGAACCCGCATTTGTTGGCAGGCTTGAAATTGAACGAGGGCCATGGCACTGTCGCGATCGATTACAGTGCGAAGCACCATAACGGAATCCTCCAAGGCTGTGCTTGGTCCGACGTAAATGCAGGGGCCGGCTACAATTGGTACGAGACATTCTATGAATACCAATACTTAATTTACACCGGTCAACTCGTGACATTGAATTTTACGAACACGAATTCCCAAGCCGTACAAAACATCTATGATGTGGTGGAACAAAATACAGCGGCATGTTCGGTACATCAAACCGTCTTGGTGACCATAGCGCCTGCCTCTGCCAATGCCAGGGAAGAAGCACAGGATGTCGCGGCACCTGAAAGCACGATCTCGCTCTATCCTAATCCGAGCCAAGACAAGGTGTTCTTGCTGGTTCCCGGTTTGGACGAAACAGTGCAGGCCAAACTCCTGGATTTCCAAGGGAAAACGATACGTGAATTTGAATTGACGTCCAACCAAACCGAACTGAATGTCACCGGATTGGCGGCGGGCATGTATACCGTTACCTTTCCCATGGGCACTACCCTCGTGAAAAAGAAGCTCCAAATCCTTAAATAATCCGAATCCACGTATAGGCGTCTACTTAAACAATAGAAACATGAAGAAATACTTTGTCTTTTTCGGGCTTGTATGCAGTTCCCTGTTACAGGCCCAGCCATGTGTATGGCGACACGTCGAAACCAGTTCCTCCTTCACACTCGGCATCAAAGCGGACAGCACACTTTGGGGCTGGGGAAGCGCGTACGACCTACGTGTACCTTCCACTCCTTGGGACAACGGTCCCATTTATTTGGACCACCCTGTCCAGTTGGACACCAGCGCCCAACGTTGGGTATCCGTGCTGGCCAAAAATGGCATCGGTTGGGCTACACGATCGGACGGCACTATCTATCAGGTAGGATTCAACAGGCAGGTCTTGTTCCTGGAAGCCGGCCAGGCCAAGGAATATGTCCAACTTGAACCTGGTGCCAGGTATTGGTACGGGGTCAAAAAAGACGGCACCCTCTGGGCAAAAGGACCGTATGCGCAGGTCCCTTCTCAAATCGGAATAGGCGATCGATGGATAAAAGTCAGCAGTTCCGGTGGATATACGGTGGCATTACGCGCAGACAGTACACTTTGGGCATGGGAAGAAAATACATCCACTGCCTTTACCCAGGTAGGAGCGGGCCATACTTGGAAGTATCTCGTGTCTGAAAGTAGCAAAACCCTTGCCATCCGGTCAGATGGTACGGTGTGGTATTGGATCAGTTCGCTCGATGCTGCTCCTCCCAAACAGCTCGGAAAAGACGCCAATTGGGAAAGCGTCACAGGAGTCCAATCCCAATATACAGGATCTTATTCCTATATGGTCGGCATCAAAACCGACGGCTCTTTGGAGCAATGGGAGATGTCCGCCCAGCCTTATTTGGTCCCCATTCAAAATTACGCGCCGGGGCAACATTTCGTACGTGTACAAAGCGCACAGGAATTCCGGATGGCAACACGGTCGGACGGCACGTATTGGGTCTGGGGAGTCAATACACATGGGACCATGGGCCTTGGTCCTGACAAAGTGGGTAATTATTTGCCTTTCTTGACCGAGCTTCCCCATGGGGCATGTCCCCACCTCAATTTCAAAGTCCCGGATCCCGTGCTCGACAGCCTCCTGCATGTATGGTACCCTTCCTGTTTTGACAAGGAGGGGTATTTGATGCTCTCTTGTGCCCGAAACATCAAGAGTACGGCCATGAACATTTCGGGAAAGCACCTCCACGATGTGGACGGCGTCCAGTTTTTTACCCACCTTACCTCGCTGGATTGCAGCCACAACGATCTTCGGAGCCTACCTACCTTGCCCCCTCTCTTGACGAGCCTGAAGGCAAGCCAGAATTGTTTCTGCCCGAACATTCCTACGGCCCCCTCTTCGTATCACGGCACCTGGGAAGTGAGCCCAAACAAACCAAGCTGTGCGGACGTGGTCCAAATTCCCTCTGATTCCATCTTCGGGTTCTTCTCGGAGGATATCTACTATATCAGCGGACGCGTCAATTATTTTGACGGGGTAGACGATTACATAGAAATCCAAGGCTTTACGAAAGGGGAGGGGCCTTTTACCATTTCCTTTTGGGCCAACCCGGAACAGCTTCCCGCCTCGCTTTCATTTCCTGCTTTAAAAAATATCGTGAATAAATGGAGCCACATCGCCGTCACATGTACCGGGACAAACGGCAAGGTGATCATCTATGTCAACGGGGTGCAGAAAGTCAGCGGCATGATGCCCGTGACGGCTACCAGCGCCTTTGAAAGTTTTGCCATCGGCATGTCGGGTTCCGATTTTTACAAAGGGTACATGTTCGATTTGCGGCTATGGGACGACGTACGCAGTGCCGAAGAGATCAAAAAGGACATGCGTTCCTTTGTCGTGGACGCATATGACCCACATCTTATCGGCTACATCCGGATGTGGAACGATATGACCGGCTTCAGCGGCTCGCATCACTCTTATGCCGCCATCAACCATGAAACTCAAGAAAAGGAAATGATCCCGTCGGCGCGCTATTTTTGGTCGGTTCCGACAGACATGCTGATAAAAGACGCACACTCCCCGGATGCGGTTTTTTACGTCCCAGATTCCTATTACAGCACCTCTGACCATAAAGCGCATGTCGTCATCACCAATGGACAAAGCTGCGCCTACCAAGAACTGGCCATCCATACCGAATTTGATTACACGGGCGAGGATAACAGAATGGAAAACGAAGATCCTGCACCACAAGACAGGGATAATGTAGTATCTGTGCATCCTAATCCGAGTAAAGAGAAAACCTATCTCTTCCTTCCACATCTTCAGGAAACCGTAACGGTAGCCATATTGGACGTTTCAGGAAAAACGTGGCAAACGTTTCAGGTCTCGCAAGAACAAACGGAAATAGAGACGACATCTTTACCGGAGGGCATGTATTTTCTTCATTTCCAATTTCAAGGGGAAACTAAAACACAAAAACTGCAGGTGCTGAAATGAAACGAAGAGGCTCATTCCGATACATGAGGCTTGAAGAAAGACCTGAGCCCTTGAGTCCGTGGACACCAAGTTGTAAATGATCAGGTAAAAAAGGGGAGGGGTGGCTTTTTTCAAAGCCACCCTTTTCCAAAACAATACGTAATCGATATTTTTTTGGATCATTTAAAGATAATTCATTATTTATAAGAATTTATTTATCAAAATTTAGTTGGATGCTCCGAGTTTTGTAACTTAAAGCATCACTCCAATCATCCCCCACATGAAAGCTTTTTGCGTCCTTGTCGGTGTTTGTTTTTTCTCCAGTTCTTTATTTGCCCAAATCACCATCAACCCCGGGAAACCGAATGACCACATCCGCGATTTTGATTTTGGAGATGTGAGGTACCAGACCAAAAAACGGTCCAGTTTTCTCTTACAGGATATGAAGGGAAAAAATATTTCCGATTGACCCTCCAAGAAAAAACGTTACGCGGCAATGACAGCACGAAGAATTGCCCGTGGCATTTGCCAAATAGTTTTTCTTTGCAAACCACTTTCACCGAATACCTCTATTATTATCCTGTTGTCAATTCCGACACCCTCATTCATACTACCAATGACACCTTGTTCTTTTCCCTCTTTTTTTTCACCGTGCCCATCAAAACATACACTTGGCATACTTCGATCTGTTGGGTGGACAAAGACGCAAAAAATCTAGGGCAAAAAACAGCCGTATTATTTGTACAGCCATGCGATACCCTTCCTTGCGACATCAAGAGCGCAGATCCTGACAGGGACAGTTACACAGTCTATTTAGTAGGGAATAGTGTGGATCTTGTGACCGATCTACC
>FTBA01000252.1_pt1 | contig 12072 bp, 7 predicted proteins | sample 1639221 | NCBI WGS metagenome assembly FTBA01 (sample SAMEA3914864, study PRJEB12502) | metagenome | biome: forest; material: soil | place: USA | collected 2012-03-12 | depth 0.3 m | reverse complement strand
GTTGATCGCGCCGAGCACCATGCTGTTGGACGTCGTCACGTACGCGTACGCGCCGATCGCGTTGGCGTTGGTAAGGCTGGAGCCGGAGGGGACGTTCGCAGAGAAGCCCAGGAACGTGCTCCGGTTGCCCCCCACGTTGTTGTACCCCGCGCTCGCGCCTAAGTAGCTGTTGCGCGCGCCCGTCGTGGTGCCCTTCCCCGCGAACTTGCCCAGGAACACGTTCTGGAAGCCCGTCGTGTTGCCCAGTGCCGAAGAACTCCCCAGTGCCGTGTTGTCATAGCCCGTCGTGTTTATACTCCCTGAATTGGTGCCCACAAACGAATTGTCCGCCCCTCTATTGCTGCTCCCCGCATTAAAGCCGACAAAAGTATTATTGCTGGACTCCAAATTAAAGAATCCGGCACCTGCGCCCACAAAGGTATTGCTTGCCCCTGTAGTGTTGTAATAACCTGCCGTATAGCCCAAAAAGGAATTTCCCGATGCGGTAGAGGTGTTGTAGCCGGCCAGATAACCAAAAAAGGAATTTTGTTCTCCCGAGCTATTGTAGTAGCCGGCCCCATATCCTACAAAACTATTGTAAAAGGCAGCAGAACGGTACCCGGCAAAAGCTCCGATATGCACGTTGTAATACCCATTTATGCTATTTTGTCCGGTCAAGTAGCCTATGTTAACGTTATAGGCCCCGTTGGTGGAATAGCCAGCATAATACCCAATGCTGGTATTTTCACCTCCTGTGGTAGTCGCCCCTCCGGCATAGGTGCCTACGAACGTTTCATAATTCGCGCTCGTGGAAAGGTTTGCGCCCGCTCCCGTTCCGGCTACGTAATTTTGCGCCTGTAAGACGAGAGGAAACAAAAACAGGCAACACATGGCAACACGAAATACATGAGAAAATAATTTCATACAAATACGATTTAGATGTTTATATAATTCTTCCGTCTTTTCTTTAAAACGGATCAATCTCAGTCCTTATTTAGTGACTTCCATAGTCTTACTGTCCACGGCTATTCCATCCACGAACAAACGGTAGATATAGGTTCCTGCCACGAACGAGTTGGTGTTGACCACGATCTGGCCATTTTCTCCTATGCTTAGCGGAATGGATTGCAATTCTTCCCCAAGGATGGAATACAGCTTGATGACAGCCGACGAGGCACTATTGGAAAGGCTGTATGGGATCGTCGTAGTTCCCTTGTTCGGATTCGGATAACTGGTCCCCAAACTGTTCTCTGACGCGATCCTGGCATTTGTACTGGGAGCATTTCCGGCGTTCGTAGCATGCGCCGCCGCCAAAAGCTGTTCTATCTGTTTTTGTTGGGCTTGGTTTTGTTTTTGCTCTTCAAGCAATTGATTTTGTAGGCTTTGATTTTGTTCCATCAATTCCTTCACAGAATTGATGAGGACATAGGTGATGGCATTGGGATCATAATCGAGGTACTCTTCTTTTTTTCCTGAGGTATCCGTGAAGCTAAATGTCCCGACGGTATAAGGAGCGATTTTTTGGATTTCCTGCGCAATGACTCCTACATACTTCTTGTCTGTCGGCATGCCTGCCTTTCCATTGTACTGAAAAGAGACGGGGCGGATCTTTTGTAAGACGGCAAGCCCATCGGAAAAATCTTCTACATTCTTTTTCAGCTTGCTATCCGAAGCGACCGTCCAAGAACCGCCACCTGGTTTGGCCGCTGTGCCATTTACATGAAACAGATAGGCCGGAGCGGACGTCCCGATGCCTACGTTTGTGCTTGCCGTGGCTCCATTCACCCCATTGATGGCTCCCAGCACCATGCTATTGGAAGTGGTCACATACGCGTACGCCCCCAAGGCATTCGCATTGGTAAGGCTTGAACCTGCAGGGACATTGGCGGAAAAACCGAGCAAGGTGGTCCTATTCCCGCCTACATTGTTGGAACCTGCGCTGGCACCTAAATAACTGTTCCGAGCCCCGATTGTATTCGTTTTGCCGGCAAACTTGCCGAGAAACACATTCTGATACCCGGTGGTGTTGGCCAAACCGGAAGAGCTCCCCAACGTGGCATTGTCGTAGCCGCTGGTGGTGGCATACCCCGCATTGGCTCCTACGAATGAATTGTCTGCCCCTGTAGTTTGGTACCCAGCACTGGCTCCTACAAAAGAATTCCGGCTCCCCGTCGTATTGTACAATCCCGCATCGGCTCCTATAAATGTGTTGAATTCCCCAGTTGTGTTTAAATCGCCCGAACCATAGCCGAAAAAGGCATTGTAGCTTCCCGTCGTATTGGCCCCACCCGAATAGTACCCATAAAATGCATTGTAACTACCGGTCGAATAGTAGCCACAATATGCTCCTGTGTGTACATTGTAGGAACCGGTCAAGCCTATACGGCCGGAATACACGCCTATGTTTACATTGTAGGAGCCGCTTGTACTTCCATACCCGGCATACGCCCCTACGTTCGTATTTCCTTCTCCAGATGGGTTTTCATATCCTGCCTGATGCCCGATGTTGGTATTGTAATCTCCCGTATTCCGAAAATTGGCTTCATATCCGAAGGACGAATTGCCTGTTCCCGTTTGGTTTTGATAATTGGCTAAGGTTCCAAAAACCGTGTTGTTGTCCGCCGTAGTATTGTTAAATCCCGCATAATAGCCGCCAAAGGTATTGTTCTTTCCAGATGTGTTGTAGAACCCGCTATTATATCCGAAAAAGGAATTAAACAATCCTGATTCCGTATTATATCCTGCGGAATACCCGAAAAAGGAATTCCCATACGCCGTTGTGCTCAATGTACCTGCATAGGGTCCCACCATGGTATTTCCATCTCCTGAAGTAAGCGAAGATCCAGCCGAAGGCCCCGCTATATAATTTTGCGCCAAACTTGGAAGAGGCAGGAGGTAAAGACAGAAATGAATACCACACACGAGGGGAAAGAATCGTTTCATAAATTAAAATTTAAATTTTTAGTATGTTGAACACGGCAATATCCCCAAGGAGAAGCCTTATAAGCCTACGTTTTCTTGAAATTGGATCCGGCTTTCACCTCCGAATCAAAAGGCACGCATAAAAATTACCTTCTTAAAAATACCAACGACCGCGTCCCTTTCTGAGCTTCGCGAATATACAAGGTTGCTCCTAATATCTGTATGAGAGAGCCGAAATGTATTGAAAAATTAAAATCGAGGTTTTGGCTCGTAGAATTTATTGGCATAGGTCTGGATCTCTCTTTTCAATTTCCGCTCCATTTCCAGCTTTTGTGCTTTGTATTCGGTAAACGATTTCATCAGTTCATCGTGATCCCGCATTTTTTGGAAGGCGATCGTGTTGCTCCGTTTATAGAGAAAAAAGAAAAAAGCACTTGCCACTAATGCCACTCCTACGGCCATCCAAAGCGACACGATGTACCAAGTTGTCATTTCTTTACTTGAAATAGCTTGGCTCTTTTCTACCCTTTCCTGGATCAATAGCGCCTCCATCGCTTTTTGTTTTTCTTTTAGTCGTGCTATTTCTTGTGACTGAGTTTGTACCTGTTTTTGCTCATGCCTAACTTTTACTCCGGCCATCAACAAAGAATCGTGTATGGCGCCATACATCGCATGAAGGTCTTCTCTTTTGATTACTTTATGCGCATTGTACGTATAGGACTTATCTAACATTCGATTCCATCTTGTTTCTAAAGTCTGACCTAAGATCCAGTTCGAGGTAATCAAAAAAGAAAATAGAATGATCCTTCTCATGTCGTGTTCTAGTTTAAGATAAATCAATTTTTCTGTCCGTCATGCTAGCATTATTCCATGAAAGAACTTCTTCCGAAATGTACAATCATTTGTTTAAACACCCAAACATGGCCCACCCTACTTTCTGCTAACGTGAAAAGAAGGCACTGCCATAGCGGTACAATGGCAGACGAAAAGATGGTGCCAAGAAATAAACAACAGAACCCAATATGCTTCAAAATGGCCATTTTCAATGGTGTCGAAACGTATGTTGCCGCATCATCCTTCCTACATTCAAAATCCCTCCATTTTCGCTCCGGATCAAACCATAACGAAAATAGAACCCAAACATATTATGGGAACTGTCCGTCTTATTCCCGCTAAAATCGTAATACCCGGTGATAATGCCCAATCCGCCATGCTTCCAAAATTGGGCAAAAATGGTATAGGAAAGCTCCAACATCAACCCGTTTGCGGAATTGAACACTCCTCCTCCCCCTACCGTCATCTCGTTGGAAAAAATCCCGAATTGGCAGATGTCCATGGTCACTTTTCCTTCCAGATAATGGACTCCGTTCCCCACAGAATCCCGACGGAGAGCCGTTATCCCATAGGTAAGTCCCACATCGATCATGCCGAACGATTTGCCTACCTCCACATTCTGGGTAATTCGGTCTTGCAAATAACCTGCACCTGTGTAAATTCCCAATGGCATGCAACGAAAATACACCGATTTTAAAAAAGGGGCAGGGGGTACGGCTGCCTGATTGGATATCGTGTCTTTTACTTGGGCAAGAGTGGATAAGCACCCTAGCAATAGACTGAAAAACAAGGAGATAAAATGCATAGAAAAACGGTAAAAACGCACGATTCTGCTGCTTTTCCCTATTCTTAACCTATCAAAAAATTTTTTCTGTGTTTGCCTCCTGTCCTTCAAAATGGAAAAGCCCGCAAAAGTAAGAAGCAATCGGCAGATAAAAGAAAGGAGCAAAAATTAAATTACATAGTGCCCCTTTCTTCTTTCCCTGCCTCATTTAGCCGTTGACCGACTTAATCCAATCGTCCACCAATTGTTCCAATACGCTTAGCGGTACGGCTCCATTGGTCAACACGACGTCGTGGAAAGCTCGGATGTCAAATTTGTCTCCCAAACTCTTTTTGGCTTTTTCCCGCAACTCCAAAATTTTCAACATGCCGATTTTATACGCCGTTGCTTGGGAGGGCCATACGATGTACCGCTCTATTTCTTTGCGGCAATCGTATTCGCTGTTGGGCGTATTGTCCACAAAATAGGCAATGGCTTGCTCCCTGGTCCACTTTTTGGTGTGGATGCCCACATCGACCACTAAACGTGCTGCCCGCAGCAATTCCATCGAAAGACGCCCGAAATCGCTGTAAGGATCTTTGTACAGCCCCATTTCTTTGGGAATCAATTCGGTATACAAAGCCCATCCTTCTATGTACGCCGTATAAAATCCGTATTTTCTGAATTTAGGCAAATCGGTCATCTCTTGGGCAATGGCCAACTGCATGTGGTGTCCCGGAATGGCTTCATGATAGGCCAAGGCTTCCATTTCGTATTTCGGTTGCGTCTTCATGTCGTAGGTATTGACATAATAGATCCCCGGGCGGGAGCCGTCTGGGGCCGGTTCTTGGTAGAATGCCCCTGCTGAAGATTTCTCCCTGAACTCTTCCACCTTTTTGACGATCAAATCTGCTTTGGGTTTGGTGATGAACAATTCGTCCAAACGGCCTTTCATGTCGTCTATAATGCGTTTGGCTTCTTGGACATATTCCTTCCTTCCTGTGGAATCGGAAGGGTAATAAAATTGGGGAGATGCCTGTACATGCTTAAAAAAGGATTTCAAATCCCCTTTGTACCCTACCTTGTCCATGATCCCCTTCATTTCTGCCTGGATGCGGGCCACTTCTTTTTGTCCCGTTTCGAATACTTGGTCTGGGCTTAACGTCGTGGTGGTCGTTTGCATGAGGGCTTGTTTGTAAAATCCTTCCCCATCGGGGAATTTCCAACACCCGTCTTCCGTGCTTGCTTTCTTTTCCAAATCGGCCCAATACAACAAAAGGACATCATATGCTGGCTTTACTTTTTCGATCAGGGCTTTGTTTGCCCTTTCCAAAAGCACTTTTTCTTCTTCTGACGACAATTTGAGGGCGGTGACTTTCGAGGTAAAATCTTGTAAAAGGGAACTGGCTTCTTTGCTTTTATCGAATGGTTTTCCCTTCAGCAATCCTTTGCAATCTTCTACGACCAGGGGAAAAACGAATTTGGGCGGGATGATGCCCATTTTTTCCCTGGTTTTTATTTTCTCGATCAGCTGGTCGAACAAAGCCGGGATCTTCTCCAAGCGGGCGACATAGGCTTCCGCATCCGATTTGGTTTTTACCGTATGGATATTGATCAGGAAAGAGGGGATTTCGGAATGATAGCCGAACAATTGATTGACGGGATAATTGTATGCCAGGTATTTTTCGGAAGCTGCCTTCTGTTCTCCCTCATATAAGAAAAGTTGGTAGCTCACTTTCGACCGTTTGTCCAGCTTGTCATAGTCGACTTCCTTTTTGATCTGCTCACACAGCTGTTTGGTGATGGCGATCTCAGCCTTTTCAGCAGAATCGGAGATATCGTCCCAATCGGAATAACGGTCCCGTATCCCCAAGACAGATTGATGCATGGGGTGCCTGGAAAGGTATTCATTATACGTTTTTTCGAAAAAGGCACTTGCCTTCACAGAATCTGTGCTCGTCTCCATGTTTTTTGTTGGTTCCTGTTTTTCCTGGCAACCGTAGGCACAGAGCAGGCAAACAAACAATTTTTTTATATTTGATCGTAATTGTACCATTTTAATCCCGTTCTAATTACGCAAAAATAGAAACAAATCATTTTTACGGAAGGTAAAGCCACTTTAATAAAATGAAAATTCTTGTAGTCGAGGACGAGCAGAAAGTAGCCGAATTTATCAAGAAGGGTTTGGAAGAAAACGCCTACAAGGTAGATACAGCGCAGGACGGCATTCTAGCGAAGCATTTGGCTTTTGCGAACCAATACGACCTGATCATTTTGGACATTATCCTTCCAAAATTGAACGGGCTGGACTTGGCAAAGGAATTGCGGAACCACAAGATCGGTACGCCTATCCTCATGTTGACGGCCTTGAACAAAACAGACGACAAAATCATCGGATTCGACTCTGGTGCGGACGATTATTTGACGAAGCCTTTTGAATTCCGGGAGCTCTTGGCGCGAGTAAAAGCATTGACCAAACGGGCTGCCGGCGATGGCCAAAGCGGGGTAAAAAGTCTGACAATTGCCGATTTGGAACTGAATTTCGACAGCCATACTGTGCTCCGCGCAGGCCAAAAAATAGATCTTACGGCCAAAGAATTTGCCTTATTGGAATATTTCATCCGCAATAAGGGCAAAGCCATCACACGGACCGAAATCGCAGAAAAAGTGTGGGGAATCAATTTCGACACCGGCACCAATGTGATCGACGTGTATGTAAATTTCTTGCGGAAGAAGGTAGACAAAGCGTTCGAGAAGAAATTGATCCATACATTGATCGGAATGGGCTATATCATGAAGGAAGAATAGCGTATTGACGTGTTTTTGCCGTGCCCCGTGGGAGGAATCCCGTGGATTGTGTAATTTTAAATTCATTCCTTGAGGGGGCACTGCCAATTCTTTTCCGATGAAGATCCGTTACCAATTAACATTCCTTTTTACCACGATTGTCGCCTCCTTTTTATTCGTTTTTTGTTTGGCTGTCTATTTTTTTTATTCCCAATTCCGCGAACGGGAATTTTTTAGCCGGCTCCGAGACAAGGCTTTGTACACAGCAGAATTGTGGAATTATGAGGAAAATGCGAAAGAATTGTTTGCCTTGATGTACGAAATGCAGATCACTGCCTTGTATGACGAACAGATCCGCATCCTTAAAAATTGGGAAAAACCCGAATACGAGAGCGTCCATACGGAAAGGGCCATTACCAAGCATCAGTTTGAGAAAATCCTCCAAAACAAAGAACTAAAATTGCGAAAAGGCGACCGGGAAATCGTAGGACTTCTCTACCATAGCCAAAATAAGGGCAATTTCGTGATCATCGTTTCGGCCATCGACAAATTCGGATGGAGCAAATTGGACACTCTTTTCGTGATTTTGGCGACTGGTTGGTCGCTCAGCGTATTTTTCGTGATGCTGGCGGGCTATTTCTTTGCAGGCAATATTTTGAGCCCTATTTCCCAAATTATCGAAGAAGTGGGAACGGTAAGTGCCACAAACTTGGAAAAAAGATTGACCAACCGGGTAGGAAAGGACGAAATCTCCGAGTTGTCCCGAACATTCAATGGGCTCCTTTCCCGACTGGAGGATGCTTTCCGGATGCAAAAAAGTTTTGTATCCAACGCATCGCATGAAATACGCAATCCTCTCACTTCTATAAAAGCCCAGTTGGACGTCACCTTATTGAAAGAACGGGACACGGCCGAATACGAAAATGTGCTGCGGTCCCTTCAAACAGACATTGACCGTATGATCAAAATCGCCAACGGCTTATTGGAGTTGGCAAAAGTGAGCGGTGATTTTACATTGATCAAGTTCAATACCTGTCGGCTCGATGAGATCATCTTGGAAGCCGCCAACAGCCTTGTACGGTACAAACCTGAGTACCAATTCACTTTCGAATACTCCCAAGTACCGGAATATGAGGAAGACATTTGCCTCACAGGCTCAAAAGACCTCTTGTTTTCCGCTTTTTATAACATCATCGAAAACGGCTGCAAATATTCTTCCGACCATAAAGTGGACATCAAGATCAGCTTCAGCCAATACGATATCGTGATCCAATTTCAAGACCATGGCATCGGCATGTCACAAACAGACAGGAAGCGTATCTTCGAACCATTCTACAGAAGCGAAGAAGCAAGGTCCTACAGCGGCATCGGATTGGGACTTTCTTTGGTCCAAAAAATCATCCAACAACACAAAGGAAAAAGTGCCATCTATTCTGAGCCAGGCCACGGTACTTTGGTGAATGTACGGTTGAACAAACGAAACCTTTCGTTTTAAACAATTTTCCTATTCGAGGCGTTTAAACTTGGGAATGTGTGTCTGTTCTTTCTTGGTGAGATCGTAAATGATAAACACTTCGTGCGTCCCTTTGTTGTGGAACCCAGGGATTCCCGAAATCAATACCCAATCAAACGAATATCCTATCTTGATTTTTTCCTTGAATTTCTCCGATATTTTGTCGGCATTGACCCCCATATTGAATGTCATGGCCGCACCCGTCCGATAGCCCAAACCCAACCAGACCATTTCCTTGAACTCACCCATGGTGGTCAATTGTACTTGAAATGGGGCTCCATTCACAAAATTTAGCAAGGCGGAAGGTTTTACTTTCCAATCAGGATGCACGGTAAAATCGTAGCCTCCCATCAAATAGAAGTGCCGCAACAGCTTTGAGTGTGCAAAATCGTTGGTGTACTTGATCTTCGATTGTGTAAGGTGCATAGAAGAGAACCCGGCATACCACTTTTCCTGCCTATATAAGAACCCGATGCCTACTTCGGGCAAAAGAGGTGCCCTGATTCCTTGGTTGACGATAGGATCGTCCTTGTCGTAGGCATTGATATCGCTTTGGTTGATGCGGTACTGCCTCACGCCTAGTTGCATGCCAAAACTCAGTGTTCCTGTTTTCAAGCTTAAATGATAGGCATACGCCCCTACAATGGTCAGGTTCCGCTCTATGCCGACTTTGTCGTTCATAATATTGATCCCTCCTCCCATTTTGTAATCTTTATACGTGATGGGCGTATTGGCACTGAAGGTCTGGGTGACCGGAGCATTGCTAAACCCGGAAGATACCCATTGGCTACGATTGAAAAAGGTAAATTGCCAATTGTCGGTAGTTCCGGCGAAAGCTGGGTTGTAGACCAGTTTATTGAACATGTATTGCGTGAATTGCGGATCCTGCTGAGCCCACAGGTCTGTGAAGCCGAACAGTACAAACACGAATAGTATGCGATATTTTTTCCACATCATTCTCTACTGCCTTTTATCTGTGTAATAACACGTCTCCTTGGATCGTCTTACTGCCATCCTTTAAATCCAACATGTAAAAATAAGTTCCTGCCGGTAAATCTCCACCATCCCAGTCATTTGTATAATTCACCTGATGGAACACTTTGTTCCCCCAACGATTGAATACGAACAATTCTGCCCCGGGATAGAAATGAAGGTTCTTAAAGAAGAACACATCGTTGTGCCCATCTCCATTCGGGGTAAAGATATTGTAGGCCCGGATAAGGTTGGCATAATGGATACATACGGTATTCGACCAGCTTTGATGCCCATTGGGACCTTTTTCTATCGCCAAGATGCGGTAACATTGTTCACGTCCGTCGGAAGCATTCAAGAAAGTAGCCAAGGTATCTAGGTTTCCAGAATTATAGAACGAAAGAGGTCCTCCATCCAAGCTACGCCAAATTTGATATTCCACCACCGAGCTGTCCCATCCAATGAAGCTGGTCCAATCAATGGTGCTGATTTCGGTATCCTCATTCGGCGTCGCATGGATCAAGACATTGCGCTTGTATGCGGTGGTCAATGCTACCCCGCATGCATTTTTGCCGGGGGCGGAAATTTGGTAATAGGCAAGACTATCCGCGACGCTTACGGAGGCTTTGTATACGGTATCCGATGCTGGCAACGTCGCGATTTGTGTCCAAGTTGTTGCGCCTGTCAATGATTTAAAGATGAACACACTGTCTTCCGTAAGTTCTTTTGGATTGATCACCTTGAAATCCAACTGTACCTGACCATCGTGAGAGAATACATGGGAGGTATTTGTAAATAGGATCTGAGCAGGTCTCACTAGTCGTATCGTATCCATCCCTGGGCAACCTGCCCCATTGCTGACCGACACGATATATTGGGTAGTCGTATCTGGCGTTACTGACAAGGTATCCAACGAAACGTGGGTTGTAAGCGAGTCTCCTCCTACATACCATGCATAGGTGTAAGGCACTGCCAATGAATCCGTCAATTGCGCTTTTAATACGATGGTCTTAGCCGAACATAACGTATCGTCTTTTCCAAGACTTACCAACGGAGCTCCAGGCGTCACAAGCGTGATCGTCGTGTCTTTTGCGCATGATGTGCTCAACTGCGTAATATGGATCACATAAGTTCCGCTGGCCAGGTGCTGCGTAGAATCTTGCGAAACATCTCCTGTAATAGCATAGCTGCTGGCAGGGCCTGGCGTGATGCCCAATAGAATGCTTCCATCCGACTTGTTACAGGTAGGAAGGGAAGTAGTTGCTACGAGCGTAAAATCAGGTTGGCCTTCCAAGGTAAAGCTGGTATCTTTTATACAACCTGTGCTGTTTTCGGTCACGATGGCCTCATAATTCCCAGCCCCTATATTTCCGATAGAATCGCTCGAAAACTGTCCTGTAAAGGTATAATCGGCACTTGTTCCTTTGGATACCTTCAATTTAATAGATCCGTCCGTCTTCCCACAGGTAGGTGGAGCAATGGAGGCACTTACGCTAAAATCGGTCTGATTTCCGAGGAATAGGGTGGTATCCAACGAACAGGAAGAACCTGCTTTGGTAATGAGGGCCTCATATTTTCCGGCTCCTATATTTTTCAACGTGTCTGAGCTGAAATCTTTGCCAAATGTGTAATCCGAATTGGGGCCGGGGATCATTGAAAGTGCGATCATACCTGTTGTTTTTCCACAGGCAGGCTTCGTTAGGGTAGCAGCCAGTTTAAAGTCGGCTTGGTACTTCAAGGTGAAACTGGTATCGATCGTACAGCCACTGATCGTATCTTTTATGTGTACCGTGAATGTATCTGCCGCCAACCCGGTTGTTTGCGCTTTCGTCAAATCTCCCTTGTACGTATACGAATTGGTAACGGGAGTAGGCGTGATCAAGATACTTCCATCGGACTGGTTACAGGAAGGTTGACTCACAATGGCACTTACGGAGAATGGAACGCTGCTTTTCAATACGAAAGTGGTATCCTTGAAACACGTGCTGCCTTTGGGCGTGATGGTGGTATGATAGCTTCCTGCGCCCAATCCTGTCAACGTAGTGGAAGTAGCAAACGCATCCGTGAAATCGTAATTGGCGTTACTCGGCAATACATTCAAGGAAATACTTCCATTTTGGCTCGTACATCCAGGATCGTTTACTGTGGCAGTAAGGACAATATCCGTTTGGTTGCCCAGAACCAACGTGGTATCCAACGTACAAGAAGAATTTTTGTCTACTACGGTTACTTTGTACGTTCCAGAAGCGAGGTTTTTGTTGATATCGGAAGTCAAATCCCCGCTGAACGTATAGGCACTGTT
>FTBA01000189.1_pt1 | contig 12288 bp, 10 predicted proteins | sample 1639221 | NCBI WGS metagenome assembly FTBA01 (sample SAMEA3914864, study PRJEB12502) | metagenome | biome: forest; material: soil | place: USA | collected 2012-03-12 | depth 0.3 m | reverse complement strand
GACTGGAAAGAATCTTGGCTCGTGATCGGCCTCGACCATTTGGGCGACCCCATATTTATCGACAATCGTAACAAGAACACGCCAGTCCTTTCTTCGCAACATGGGCATTCGGAATGGGAAACGACCCTCATCGCCGACTCCTTAGAAAATTTCCAACTTATTTTAAAAGACCTGGCTGATCTCTCCTACGGGCGCGAAACTCCTTCCGAGTTAGAACAAAATCCATTCGACAAAAAAATCGTCCGAGCTTTTTTAAACAAACTAAAGGACAATAATCCGCAGACAGAGCTCTGGTTTTGGGAAACGTTTTTGGATGAATACAAGAGCATGTAACCTATATCATCGACCCAAGTCGTGCGGAACATCCCCTTGAATCCTTAACAAGACGGGATAAATCCCTGAGACGGGCCATAAAAAAAGCCAGTTGAGAAATTCAACTGGCTTTCCGATAGAGTAGTTAAGTTAGTAGTCTAGTTAGTATTTCTATTTCTAAGACTAATACCTCTACATACGCGTCCGGTGAAAAACGTTGAGTTTAGGTAAGATTTCTCCTTAAATGGCCCCATCATGTACTTTTTTATTCATTTGACGAATTCCGGAGTTCCATTTCATCTATTAAAAATCCTATTTTGAGTTCTCCGTTCTAAACGAGTTTGCGGGGATCAACCTTGTTAGGGAAGATTTTTGCCAAGAAACGGCTCCTGGCTCACATTCCTTTCAAAAGTTAACCAAGAAGAGCTCTTTCAGGCTATTGCAGAGGACTCAAACAACCTCCATCTTAAAAAATGTAGCAGAAATAGATGGGAAACTCCCTGCAAAAGGCGTAAAAACTACTTTTGAAAGCAATGGAGAGTATTTTGCTCAAATTGCTTCCATAGTTTGTACCTACTGCTCACAGCTGTCTGTAGGAAGATCAAGCCTCTTTTCGTAGCCTTTCCGCATTGCGCTTGCCAAAGATGAAGTAGATGGCCAAGCCGATGGCGAGCCAAATAAAAAGACGAAGCCATGTATCGAGAGGCAACGACCACATTTGCCATAAACATACCAAAGCACCGATAATGGGCACATAAGGAAGACCTGGCGTCTTGAACACTCGGGGTAGATCGGGCCTTGTCTTGCGCAAAATCAAAACGCCTACACACACGATCACGAAGGCAAGCAAGGTGCCGATGGAAACTAGCTCTCCCAAGATATCGATGGGAAGCACTCCGCCGATGACCATGGAAGCCAATCCGCATAAAATGGAACTTTTATAGGGGGTTTTAAAGGTGGGATGGATGTCTGAAAACATTTTCGGCAAAAGCCCGTCTTTGGCCATGGAATAAAAAATGCGGGGTTGGGCCATCAACATCACCAAAATAACCGAAGAGAGGCCTGCGATGGCCGCAATCTTGATCACGGGGCGCAACCATGTCATGCTCGCCCCCATCGTATCGACTGCCAAGGCGATGGGATCGGCCACGTTCAATAACTTGTAATTGACAATCCCCGTTAAGACTAAGGCTACGAGAATATACAACACCGTAGAAACAAAAAGCGATACTAAAATCCCAAAAGGCATATCCTTCTGGGGATCTTTGGCTTCTTGTGCCGCCGTGGAAACCGCGTCGAACCCGATATACGCAAAAAAGATGACAGCAGAGCCTGTCAATACGCCGTCGAACCCATAATGCGACTTGCCGTGTTCATCGATGGTTTTGGGGATGAAAAAAGGATCGAGATTGTCATGTTGGATATAAAAAATCCCAAAACAGATGAACAGGATGATGACCGCCACTTTCAGCACCACCATGAAGTTATTAAAATTAGCCGATTCTTTGATCCCGATGACCAAAATGATGGTACACAATAAATTGATCAGCATGGCTGGAACATTCACGATCGCCGTTACCTGAGGCAACTGTTCAATCACGACTCCTTTGGCCATCAATGCTTCTGCCAATTGTTTCGTCAGAGGCTTCCAGCCTTCCAAAGGAAGTTGCACCATTTTCGTTCCTGTAGCGGCAATATATTCGGGAGAAAAGGTGATCCCGAAATCTTTTAAAAAACTGGTGACATAGCCAGACCATCCTACTGAAACCGTGGAGGCGGCAAACAAATATTCCAATATCAAGTCCCAACCGATGATCCAGGCAATCAATTCGCCCAAGGTGGCATAGGCGTAGGTGTACGTACTTCCAGCCACGGGAATCATGGCCGCCAGTTCGGCATAACAGAGCCCCGCAAAAGCGCACGACAAGGCTGAAATGATGAACGAAACAATGATGGCAGGCCCCGCGTACTGCGCTGCCGCCTGACCGCTCAAGACAAAAATACCGGCCCCGATAATGGCCCCCACTCCCAAGGCGGCAAGATTCATCCTACCCAACGTACGTTTAAATCCTGTATTGTCCCCGTTGGAATGCGCTATTAAATCTTGGATGGGTTTCGTATAAAAAAGACTCATTTCGGTTGGCAATTATTTTGATTTGGTAAAATAGAGAAAATAAAGGGAAAAGTAATAGGCTAGGCGAAAACTGGATCTTGAAAAACAGGTCTCCTATTTGTATTGTTTTAAATTCCGATAGTAATTCGGGTTGATGATGATCCCAACACGATAACGTTGGACGGTAGGAATTCCATTGATGACACGAGGTTTCCATTTTGGGGAGGATTGGATCACTTTCACTACTTCCTGATCACACTCACTGTTGAATCCCTTTAGAATTTTAACATCTTTTACATTTCCTTCTGTATCGATGTTGAAGAACACCTCTACGGTAGCCTGCACCATCATAGATTCGATCACGTCTCTCGGACAACGTAAATTCATAGACACCCATTTGTTGAACTCGGTGATCCCTCCATAGTAGGAAGCCGGCCCTTCTTCATATTTGACCAAGGCTACACCGCTGTCCAAGCCCGCCTCGTATTTTTTTGCGGAATCGGTCCCCTCTTTCGGAGATTTTTTTGCGCTTGTGTCCACCACTGCCTCCTTCTTGTCTTTGACCTCTTCTGGCTTTTCCTTCACCACTTCGGGAGGGAGATCCTTGTTTTCTTCGGATGTCTTCGGTTCTTCTTCTTTGGAAGGAGGTGGTGGAGCCTGTTCCTTTTTTATCGGCTGCACTTCGATCAAATTGGCATCGAAGCCTTTGAATTCGACCATTTTTTCAAATTCGAATTCGTAAGGCTTTGGTTCATCTCCCCGGTATTTTTCATACAAAATGTATCCCGTGAAAACGACCACAGTGGAGGCTAATCCCCAAATCTGGTACCTCGCAGAGAGCCGTCGAAGTTCGTAAGCACCGTACGACTTGTTCCGGGAGTTGAAAACCAAATCGTCCCATGTCTTGCTAAACAGAGGAAGGAGAAGCACTTGTTCGAAGAAGTATCGTACGTAGTTTGCCAAGGAATACAAAGAGGCCGCTAAGTTAGGAAAAATCCAGCATCGTGCCTTGCTCTCCTACATTCAGTTTCACGTTGCTTCCGACGGGCAAAGGCATATTGGGAGAAGCATGTCCTACAGGAAAACCAAAGGCCACAGGGAAATCCGCTTCTTGCACGTTTCGTCGGATCATCTCATAGGCATTTTCCCCAAACGGCACCAGATTGTCTTTCATATCGGAGAAATGGCCTACTACAAGACCTGAGATTCCTTGGAGCATCCCGGCTCGTTTGAGATGGACTATCATCCGGTCCACATGGTACAAATATTCGTCTATGTCTTCCAAAAATAAGATTTTCCCTTCCGGCTGAAACGAAGAAGGAGTTCCGATGCTGTTCACAAGCAACGACAAATTGCCCCCAAGCAATACGCCTTCTGCTTCTCCCATCCTGTTCAAAGGATGCGGATCGGCAGTCAATGCCAGGCCATTTCCAAAAAGATATTCTTTCAGCTTGTCCATGGAGGAAGCATATTCCGGACGGGAAAAGAACAAGGGCATGGGAGCATGCAGGGAACATATCCCGTGTGCGTAACAAGCTTGAAGCAACACGGTGACATCACTGAACCCCACGATCCATTTGGGGGCTTTTGAAAATTTGTCCCACCTGATCCCATCTACAATACGCGGAGTTCCGTACCCTCCTCTTGCACAAAAGATCGCTTTGATCTGAGGATGGTCCATGGCCCATTGCAAATCTGCCATACGCTCCTCGTCCGTACCGGCAAACTGATGGGAATCGGAAAAAAGATGTGCTCCCAAGATCACTTCCAACCCTGCATGGCGCAACCATGCCACGGCGGGTTCGATTTCTTCCCTGCTCACTCTTCGGGCCGTTGAAATAATGCCAACCGTGTCCCCCGGTTTCAAAAATGCTGGCTGTACCGCTTTCATCCTCTAAAGGTAAGAGTATATTTTTTCGATTTCTTTCTGCAAAAACTCAACTTTTTACGTACTTTTTCGTGAAAGTAAGTGGAGACTTTGCTCAAACACATCAAAAATTAACAATTTCATAATATTGCTAACTTTGCATCAAAATGCCGAGGAAGTGAAGAGAAGAAGACTTATCATTCAATTGATGCTTTTGAGTGCCGGACTGCTGTTCTTGATGTTGTTTATCCGTCTTGAACCCTTGTTCCAGCTAATCCCTGTGATATTGTTGCTGCTTGCGGCAATGGTGCTGGTTGTATTGGAAAAAATAAAAAAAGACAAAGCAGCCTATAAAAAGATCAGGAAATAACCCTCATATCGTCAAGATGCTTCCCATTCCACCCACTATCCAACATCCGAAACCATGCCAAAAATAACGCTCTCCCTCATTTATCGAATCGTGGTGGTGGGGCTATTGTCCTACATCGCTATTCAATTGACGGTTTTGAACAATTTGCTCAAAACAAACGAGGAGGAGACCAATTTGGTCATTTCCAAATTGGATTATGTGGAGTCTGACATCAATGCCACCAAGGACTCTGCAAAATAACTGCTTTTGTATTATTCTTTCCGCAGCCTGACAGTTTAAAATCTGTCAGGCTGTTTATTTTTGTGCCGTAAAACGCACCTCTTTCTCTTTGACATGAACAATCTGTTTTTTTGGAACTATTGGACAAAATCTTTCAAGATTCTCTTCTTCGCTTTCATTTCTTTATTTGGATGTACCTTGGGGCTTTTTTTGTACTCCCAGTTCATCGGGAAATACGAGGTACTAGGTTGGAATATCCTGTCTGAATCTATTGGCACGCGGTCCATCATCGACACGTTCCAAAAAGGATTTTTTCAATTCGCTATAGAGGTCCCCAATTTTTATATCACCCAGTCCTATGAAGGACGTCCCTATTCCTTGTCTCCGCTCCTTTGTTACCTCGTAACAGGAAGCATCTGCCTTATATGGACGATTTCTTCCGTCGCGATCAGCTATGTGAAAAGCATTTGGTATTATGTGGCACTGCTCTTGTTCGGTGCATTTATTTTCTTTTTGCGCCTCGAACTGTTGCATGTATTTGGTTGGAATAACATGTATTGGCCCATTTTCGTGTTTCTATTATTCGGGATATGCATCCATCTTTTCCATGACTTTTTTCCAGGAATACAGCCTGAATGGCGCCTGCTTTTCTTTGCCTGTATGACCTTGGTACTTTTGGCCATCTCCTTCTCTTTTGCAGGAATTGACTCTCCCATGTTGCATTTCGTGGCAACGGGATGGATGGCCCCCTTTGGACTGGCTTTGGTATATATTTTCTTGATCGCGGACGAAATCTACCAGGTATTCTTATTCGTGGCGACCGACTCCAAGCATGCGAAGCCTACTTCTTCCCTGCTCAATTTCCTGGTTATGTCCTTTCTATTTTTAGGCAATATCGTCCTTACCTTTTTAAAGAATCGTCATTCGATCGATTGGAACATCCTGTATTTGGAAGCTCCTTTATTGTTATGTATATGCGCAGTGTTGAGCATTTGGGGAAACAAGAAAAAAGAGCCCTTGTACGAATTTATCGCCGATTTTTCCCCTATTACCGCCATCTGGCACCTTACATTGGCATTTAATTGCTTGGTATGCTTCTCATTCGTGAACCTCACAGGAAACGATCCTTTGCAAGAGGTAATGGAAGACAGTGTCATTTTCAGCCAAATTACCATCGGCGCAATGTTTATCCTTTTCGTGCTTATCAATTTCTGGGGGTACATGGCCCAGAATCTACCTATCCATATGGTAGTGTACCAACCCAAATACATGCCCTTCGGATTTGTGCGGATCATCTCCGTCATCGGGATCATGGCCATTGTTTTCTACAATAACTTTTACCAATACCGGCAAACACTTGCAGGATATTTTACAGGCATTGCCGAGGTATATCAAAAGCAGGGAGACGATTTGCTTTCGAGCGAATATCTTCTTTCGGCCATCGAACAAGATCCGGGAGCGCACAAAGCCAACTACGCCCTGGCCATGCAATTGCATGACATGAAAAAAGACCCCATTTTAGTAAAGGGCTATCTAAAACAAGCGACGTTTAAGAACCCCTGCCCTCAGACGTACGCAAGTCTGGGCTACTATCTTTTGGCGGACGGGGACATTATCCGTTCGATCGAAATCTTACGGGAAGGGAAAAACCGTTTCCCCAAATCGCCCGAGATCCTGAACAACCTCGCCATTGCCTTTTCTCAAACCAACATTGTGGATTCTACTCTCTTCTATTTAAAACAGGCAAAACGCTTCCCTGTTCCACAGCCCGTCGCCGCCACGAATGAACTGGCTTTTGCACTTCGCCATAACATTCTGCCATCGGAGAATGAAGAGATACTGGATGATATAGCCTACAAGGCCAATTGGCTCGCCCTGCAAAACAAAAAGAGGCAACCCAGCCCCATCCCATTTGATCCCAGCATTTGGAGAGACAGTGTTCTAACAAAGGAGCAGTTGGCATTTGTTTTGAACCTATCGAGCAACGCCTTGCGGGATACCGCTCGTTTCCATCCTTCCTGGCTGGACTCTTTGTCGCATAGAAGCGGCAACACTATCCACTACGATGCCCTCATGCTCGCAAAGGGCTATTCCCAATACTATGCGGGCAAAGTCGCGGACGGGATTGTGACCTTGGACCAATTACAGGCTACCGGATCCGAAAAAGTCTTTTGTAATACATTATTATCCAATTGGTTGATACAACAAGATGCACCTAGGATAGCCGTCGATTTCTTAGAAAAAGCCCGTAATGCCGGAGACAGGCAAGCCGCTTTTGGTTTTGCCATTGCATCTTCGTTTTATTTGCCTGCCAAGTCCGCTCTCTCCTATTGGCAAGACCCTGTCTTGCTTAGCGATTCCTCTTTCCGCACCATCGCGCAACAGCTGCAAAGCACGCAGGCCAACGTTTTCCGCGTGGGCATTTTGCCCCAATCCTTTTCAGATACAAAAGAACTTATGGCCTCCTTTCGTGGCTTTCCGGCCGGAAATGACAAAAACAAGGCCTTAGGCAGGTTAATGCGCCATTTGAACGATCATGGAGCGTCGCTGATGGCTATACAACTATACTTGGAAAATAACAAGACCCAAGAAAGCGAATGGGAATATGCACGGGCATTGCGCAAAACCCAACAGAAAAAAGAGGCTGCCTCGTTTGCCCTGAAAACATTGCTACCTCCTGCCCTATACATCCAAGCCTGGAGCATGGAAAGTTCCAACCCAAGCGATGCAGCCAAAAAATACCGGAATGCACTTACCAAAGCACCTTTTTATGAAGAAGGTATCTTGGACGCTGTGGCCTTTTTAGAACATACGTCACCGCCCCAAGAAATCTATGATTGGCTTTTACAAAGCGTGATGCTAAACCAGTATTCTGCCAAACTTCAAAAAGCATACGCCCGCCAATGCGTAAAAATGAACTTGTTTGGCTTTGCCGATTATTCCATCGGAAAATTAAAAGACCTTTTGCCTGCCCAAGAGTACACCCAATTCGTGAACGAGATGACTCAGTTGAAAGAAAACGTCACCCAGAACATGAAGTGGAATTAAAAAAGGACCTTCTTGTCAATCGAACCGAATGGCCTTTACGGGCTGAAGAGAGCTAATGAGGTAGGCAGGGATATAGAGTACAAAAAACAGGATAGTCACCAAAAAAACATTTACCAGCAGGTAGGTGGTCCATTCCCATTGGATGGGGACATGGCTCATGTAGTAATGGCTTGGATCTAACGGCACGATGTGGTAGTGAAACTGCAGGAAACAAATGACGATGCCGATCACGTTTCCAATCAACAAACCCCTCACGACTAAACGCATCCCCTGCAACACAAAGATCCGCTGGATCAGACGATTGTTCGCCCCTAGCGCCTTTAACATACCGATCATATTGGTGCGTTCCATGATGAGGACAAACAATGTGGACACCATGTTGAAACAGGCCACAAACAAGATAATGGCCGATAACATGACCACGTTGTTATCCAGCATATTGATCCAATCAAACAAGTGGACAAACTTGTCCTTGATACTGGCGATCTTAAGATCATAATCCATCTTTTCATAGGCCTCTTCTTCGGCCAGTTGCAGCTTATCGAAATCTTTCACATACAATTCAAATCCTCCTGCCAAAGAATCCGACCAATTGTTGACTTTCTGTAACATTTTCAAGTCGCACATCACATAGGTATTATCCAATTCCTCCAACCCTGTCTCATACAATCCTTTGACGACCAGTTTTCTGTAACGGGGGGGATTTTGGATAAAATAGACCAATACCGTGCTTCCTGTGTCCAATTCTAATCTGTCTGCCAAGCGTTGGCTTATCACGATCCCAGCGTTTTCCACCGAATCGGCGTATCTGGGCATATGCCCTTTCACGATGTTGCGTTGGAATTGTGTCGCATAAAAATTCTTGTCCACCCCCTTCAATAGCACTCCGTTCACTTCTTCCTTGGTTTTGAACAAGGCGGCTTTGTAGGCAAAACGTTGGATGTGCTCAATGTTCTTGAATTCTGGTTTCAAATAAAACGAGGTAAACGTATTGATGGGAGACGATTCGTACGATTCGTTCAGATCATACTTGGTGATGACAAGGTGAGACCCGAAACTGAACAATTTCTCCTTGATCTCTTTCTGAAATCCTTTCAGGATGGAATAGGCCACAATCACCGAGGCGATGCACAAGGCAACACTTCCGACGGCGATTTGGGACACAAACCTGGAAAAAGCTTTTCCCTGTGTACTGTAGGTACGATTCGAAATGAACTGGGCTAACTTCACTGCAAATGAAAACTCGCCTCAAATTACGTAAAAAATCGAGGTGCCTTAAAATAATCGGTAATCTACTTCCAATTCGATGCCCAACACCTTTTCGGTGATGATTGTAGACCCCTTTTCCAAGAGTTCGTCAATTCCTTCGTTGGTAGCGGAAGCACGGTGGTTGTACTCGCATAAATAGGTACGCGTAATCGGCTGCACATGGTCAAAGACAAAATGAACGTCCACCCCATCTTTTTTAACTGCCTGCAATCCAATTTTTTGAGCCAAACGAAGATTATATTCCGACACGAGGTAATAGGTCTTTTCCAAGCCTAATTTGGCCGAAAGAGCGACTCCTGCTTTTAGCAGCACATAACTGAGCCCTAAACCTGCCATCTTTTTTGAATTCCAAATGGCAAAAAGCTCTCCTACTTTTGTGCGTTGAAAGCCCTCCCGAAACCAAAAACCAAGCTTTTCATCTCCTACAATGTTCTCGAACGGCAAATTTTCGCCATGTTCCGGCATATAAAGCAACACACCTCCTACCACTTCACCATCTGTCAGTTCGGCCATGATCCCAATGACGCCCGGGGTATAAATCCACTCCAATTTCCCGACGTACGAATTGTTGATACCTTGTCCCACCAACACTCCGACATACCCTTCCGCGAAAGCAAGGCAGGAAGCCATGTCTTTGGAGGCTTCAAAAGTTCTTATGATCAATTTCTTTGACGTTCCCTTCACTCCCCTATCACCTTACGTTAAATAACAAGCCTTGTTCATACTAAAGATGTAAATCTACTCAAGAAGGAGTGTCTTTATATGCGGTAAATATACGCCATAGTCCAAAGGTATATTAATTTTTATATTTAATGGAACTACTCTGAACAATCTTCGTTTTTGACAAATGTAATGGCACATTTTATGTCATCCAAACATTGTTTCGACATTCATCCTACATTTGTGAAATAAATTTCAACTTGCTTTTGAAGGGGTCCAGAAAAAAAGAATCGCAAAAAATATAGAACCTCTTTCATATTCCTTTCTATTTTTGGGAAAACATAGGACATGAATTTCCCTTCTGAACTACAGTACACGAAAGAACACGAATGGATCAAAGTCGAAGGCACTACTGCCATCATCGGCATTACAGATTTTGCACAAAAAGAATTAGGTGACATTGTGTTCATAGACATCAATACGGTAGGCCAGGAAGTAGCCAAAGACGGTGTTTTTGGGATCGTAGAGGCCGTAAAGACTGTTTCGGACCTTTTTATGCCCGTGACTGGTCAAATAACTGAGGTAAACCCTGCGTTGGCCTCAAAACCGGAATTGGTAAACAGTGATCCATATGGAGAAGGTTGGATCGTCAAAGCAACACTCTCCAACGTTTCGGAATTGGGCACTTTGTTGAGCGTGGACGCCTACAAAAAGTTGATCGGCGCGTAAATGGCAGCGAGTCCCGATTCTCTTTTAGAAAAATTTAGATCTTCGGGAAAGATCTCCACCGACACACGAAAAATTGTACCAGGCTCTCTATTTTTTGCTTTAAAAGGAGCCAATTTCAATGGCAACCTCTTTGCCCAAGAAGCATTGGAAAAAGGAGCCGCTTGGATAGTCGTGGACGAAAACGTAGAGAGCGACCCTTCCAAGACTCTCTTGGTACCAAATGCGCTGGTTGCCTTGCAACAATTGGCTACTGCCTATCGAAACACCCTTTCCTGTCCTATCATTGCCATTACAGGATCCAATGGCAAAACAACGACGAAAGAGCTCCTTTCTTGCGTCCTGTCTAAAAAATTCAAGGTATTTGCCACACAGGGAAATCTGAACAACCACATTGGAGTTCCATTGACCCTGCTTTCGGTACCGCAAGACACAGAAATGGTGGTGCTCGAGCTTGGGGCCAACCATTTGCATGAAATCGAAGAACTCTCCGCTATTGCGTTGCCGGATTTCGGCCTGATCACCAACGTGGGCATGGACCATCTGGAAGGATATGGAAGCCTCGAAAATGTGGCAAAAGGACACAGCGAACTGTTTTACGACTTGTTAAAGCGTCACAAGAACGTGTTTTACAACACGGAGGATGAACAAGTGACGCGAATGGCCTCCCGTTTTCCTCATCCTATCCCCTATCCACAGCCCGGGCTCAGCATAACGGAGAATAAGTTCTATATCCACTTGGAAACCGGATCCGGGAAAAAGATCCGTACCCAATTGCCAGGAGTATACAATTTCCCGAACGTGGCAGTAGCCTTGTGCGTTGGAGCCCATTTTGGCGTGCCCGAAGACGATTGCATCCAAGCCATCGAAAGTTACGTGCCTTCTAACAACCGTTCCCAAATCCTAAAAACGGAACGGAATACTTTAGTATTGGACGCCTACAACGCCAATCCTTCTTCCATGGAATTGGCCATCGAAAATTTGGCCAACATGGACACGAAGAACAAAGTGGCCATTTTAGGGGATATGTTTGAACTGGGCGATTTTTCGGCCTCGGAACACGAACGCATGTTGAAATTGGTGAGCGAAAAAGGATTTCGCCTCGTGTTTGCCTGTGGAAAAGAATTTTCCAAACACCGTGATGCGTTCCCAAAAGTCTATTTTTACGAAGACCGTACCACCCTTTTTGACTGGCTGAAAGAAAATGAGATAGGAAATTGCACTGTTCTACTCAAGGGATCCAGAGGAATGGCCTTGGAAAAATTGGTGGAGGTGCTTTAATCCTCTTTTAGAAATTGTTTGCTTTGTCCTTCCATCACATGCTAATTTTTTTACGATGAAATATAAACTATTAGGACGCAGCGGTTGCCGGGTTTCCGAAATATGCCTAGGTACGATGACATTTGGGGAAGAATGGGGCTATGGGGCGAATTACGAAGAAAGCAAAAGGCAATTCGACACTTTTTTAAATCTAGGCGGAAATTTTATCGACACGGCCAACCGCTATACCGAAGGGACCAGCGAAAAATGGCTGAGCGACTTTATCCAAACAGAACGGCAAAACTTGGTGTTGGCCACAAAATACACCCTTTTCATGCAACGCGAGAAGGCCAATCTCCACGGCAATCATCGGAAAAACATGGTGCAATCGGTAGAAGCCAGCCTAAAACGCCTCAAAACCGACTACATCGACCTGTATTACCT
>FTBA01000099.1_pt1 | contig 12348 bp, 5 predicted proteins | sample 1639221 | NCBI WGS metagenome assembly FTBA01 (sample SAMEA3914864, study PRJEB12502) | metagenome | biome: forest; material: soil | place: USA | collected 2012-03-12 | depth 0.3 m | reverse complement strand
CTTCCCCCCCCACTCTGCCTATGCCCAGCAGGCGGCGCGCAAAGAAGGGGATACCACACTCGTGATAGACAAAGAAATTGCCCGAAAAATCCTGGAAGAATACAAGAACACCCATGAACTTCTCCAAGACCTAGTTCCTGATTATGGCAAGGAATGGCTCGTGACAGATCGTCCGCACGTGGCAGAAACCCCTATTCTTGTGCCGAAAGGATATTTGCAATATGAAACAGGATTTCAGCTTCAAAAAAGCCGAACGGAAGCTGAGAGAGAACGTGAAATCACGTACAACACAACCTTGGTACGGATCGGGCTGAGCCGGAGGGTGGAAGCACGGATTCAGACAGATTATTTGGGAACAAAAACGTATCGTAGGAGCAACGACAGCCTTGTAGGCAACACGCAAGGATTTTCCGGGTTAAGCCTTGGTTCGAAAGTATTTCTTTTTAATACCCGCGGTATCATCCCAAGAGGCACCTTGCTGTATTTTGTCTCCTTTCCTTTTTTGGGGTCAAAAAATTACCAAGCCTCCTATTTGACGACGACTGACCTCAAGTTCTTATTTCTCAACACAATTACCGACCATTATGAATTTGAATACAACCTTGGATTCCAATGGAACGGTACCACCCAAAATGCTGCCTATAGTTATGCACTGAACAACGAGTTTGAAATCAACCACCAATTTTTCTTTTTCTTGGAACTCTATGGGTTCTTTTATGAAAACAGCGGTGCTGATGGCCGTTTCAATGGCCGTTTCACCAACGACCATCGGGTAAATGGGGGGATTTGGTACCGCCTTACTTCCGATTTGCAACTCGATGTGAGTGGGGGCCTCGGCTTGAGCAAAGTTTCGCCTACTTATTACATTTCGGTCGGGCTATCCAACCGCCTGAGCCTTGGAAAAAGGTTCCGGCATTGAGCCTCTTCAAACGTTGCCAAGAAAACGACACGCCCTTAAAATGGATTGGTTTGATCACATAAATAGCCAATTTATTACGTAAGCTAAGCCACTCTGTTCGGACTGCGCCAAACTCCTTCACGTAGAATACGTTAAACCACGAGAGGGCTTACATGCTTTCCTGTATGTAAAAACCCTTTGAGTCCCGTTTCGTAAAAAATAGATTGAGCAGGTTGATTTTCAGCCCTTCCCCTTCCTTGAAACAAATTAGTATCCACTACCAAATGCAAGACAAGGGGACACTAGGCCGACCTGACGCAACAGCAAATGAAGAAATTGTATTTCTTTTGTTTAGGAGCGATTGCTTTCCTTCCTTTCTGCCTCTTGGGCCAGAACAGGGCATTTTTAAATGGGGGATTTGAAAGTCCGCTCATGGACACAAGCAGTGCAAGCAACATTTCCGAATATTTTATTTCCCATAATGCCCCTAGTTCCGTGAACGGGGCAAGGATCACGGAATGGAATACGACCGCCCCTGACTACAATGTGGAATTGCGCCGATACAGTGCGAGCGTCAACAAAGGGGAGCCTTCGGCAGTCGGAAACCAACATGCGGAAATCAATGCCACTACCGTGGGCCGACTGTACCAAGACATCTGTCTGGTCAATGGGGAAACCATGACGTACTCGTTTTATCACCGAGGCCGGAAAGGATATGATTTGATGGAAGTCAATCTGTACGATGCCAGCGGCACTACCAAAATCACGACCCTCAAAACAGCCGGAGACGACAATACTGCCTGGAAGTTCTATAACGATACGTATTATGTCAATGTGCCTTCCGGAACGTATCAGTTCTCTTTTGAATCTATTTCCTCTGCTGGCTCGTCAAATGAAGGCAATTTGCTGGACGAAATCAACATACAACTCTATCCATTGGTTTCTTTTTCTAAACCTACCTACAGTGCTCAAGAAAATACAGTGAAAGCACCTGCCCTTAAAGTAAATGGAACGGTACCGACGGGAGGTCTTACGATAACACTCGGAGTGACTTCCATGTCGGCGGCAGAAGGGACAGACTACACCGTCGTAGACACGGTCACGGTCCCAGAAGGGAAGTACAATTTGGACTCGGATAGTTTTCCCGTTTCTTTCCACGTATTGGACGACGCGGTGAAAGAATACGACGAAGAGGTCCATTTTAGGATCCTATCAGTTACCAACGGCGCGGTGATCAGCGATGGATGCGGCGGTTCAACAGTCGCGACTTATACGATCCTGGACGATGACGTGTTTGATGCAGGACCAGACCAGACAGTCTGTCCGGGCGACACCCTTGTGTTCAGTGCCACGGGAGGGCTGGATCCGAAATGGAAAAAAGGAATAAAACAAGGTGTTCCCTTTAAAGCCCCTTCTTTGCCAGGCACCTATGTCTACACGGCTTATGATACCGTCCAAGTCAATTACGCCAACAATTTGCTTCAAAATTTCGATTTCAGTGCCGGCAATACCGGATTTGCTACACAATATGGCTATGATCCGCGAACTGATCCTACCTTTAACAGCGGTTATCTCCAATCGGGCTTTTACAATGTGACGGGAAACCCCAAAGGAGCCAACAAGGCACTTGATGACATGGAAGACCACTCGGGCACGGCACAAAGCAATATGTTGGTAGTCAACAGTGCCGGGTTTCCTAATCTTTCCTTCTGGAGCCAAACAGTATCCGTCCAACCCAATACCGATTACCTATTTTCTTTCTGGGCGACCGCCGTTTCGTTCACAAGTGCTCCTATGCTTCGGTTCAACATCAACGGTGTTGCAGGAAATGTAAACACGCTGCCATTGACTTGGGGCTGGATCCAATTCACGCAGAAATGGAATTCCGGAACCAACACTTCGGCGACGATCCGGGGAGTGAACCTCAACACGGTCGCGGCAAGCAATGATTTCGTGCTCGATGACCTCTATTTCGGTGCCGTTTCTTCCTTTACTGATTCCTTGAAAGTCATGGTAAAATCCGCCCCTTCGCCTGTTACAAAAAACATCGATACATGCCAACAAGTGGGCACAGACACCTTGACCGCAGTAGGAAGCAATTTGACATGGTACAATGATACATTACCTGGAAGCATTGGGAGCAGTACTGCCCCTGTTCTGGATTTACATGTCCCAGATACGCTCAGCAAATGGGTTTCTCAACGCATAAACGGATGTGAAAGCAAGCGGACAGAAATAAAAGTAGCCATAAGAGCGTTGCCATCGACACTCATTTCACATCCCCTCGATACCTGCCAAACCACGGGTTCCTATTCCCTTAAGGCGCAAGGAACCAATGTGAAATGGTACAATTCCGCCTTGGGAGGAACCGCCCTCTCTTCTGTTCCCATCGTTAGTCTGAGTGTTCCTGATACTGTTTCGTATTGGGTAAGCCAGACCCTCAATGGATGTGAAGGGCCGAGGGATTCCGTGTTGGCCCGAGTCAATCCAACGCCGACAATTCCTTTGGTCCGAGACACGTTATTTTGTCAGCAAACGGGCACCTATACGCCCACTGCAGTAGGAAGCCATTTGACATGGTACCACGATACATTGTCAGGTAGTATAGGAACAACTACCGCTCCTGTGATCGATTTAAACGTGCCAGATACGCTTACTCAATGGGTTTCTCAAGTGACAAATGGGTGTGAAAGCAAAAAGTCAGCGCTGCGGATCTCCGTCAAAAAACTACCCTCTGCTCCTGTCCTATACGATCTGGACACATGCCAAACCACGGGTTCTTATGCTCTCAAAGCAACAGGAACCAACCTGAAATGGTACCAAGCGGCTACGGGCGGAACAGCCAATACAATAACTCCCACCGTTACACTCGGCACTCCCGACACGCTCATGTATTGGGCAAGTCAAACTCTAAACGGATGCGAAGGCCCTAGAGATTCCGCCTTTCTTCAGATCAAAACGACTCCACCGGCCCCACAGGTTCGAGACACTGTGCTTTGCCAGCAAACGGGCACGATTACCTTTCATGCACTAGGAAGCCAATTAAAATGGTACGATGCGGCTACCGCAGGAAATGCCGTCTCTTCTTTGTCTTTTCCTACTTCCATCGTAGACACGACTTCATTGTGGGTATCCCAATCTCTTCATAACTGCGAAGGACCAAGGAGAAAAATGACCCTGAACATAAAACCTACTCCTGGCCCGCCGACCGTAAGAGACACCAGTCTTTGCCAAAAAACCGGCACTCTTTTATTCAAGGCGTCGGGAACAAATCTGTTGTGGTATGCCTCCGGATCTACCACTGGCTCGACGATCACCCCTTCGGTCAATACAGACCTCGTGCAAACGACACGCTATTTTGTAAGCCAAACGATTTCGGGATGCGAAGGACCCAAAACGTTGGATTCCATTGAAATCCGCCCAATTCCGGCCGTTCCTTCTATCACAAATCAAACATTCTGTCAATCTAGCGGAACAGTCAATTATTTGGCAAGCGGCAGCAATTTAAAATGGCACGCAAATACCACTACTCTCTCATTTTCTACTACTACGCCCTCTGAGAACAAGAACAACGTGGGAATTCACCATATGTATGTAAGCCAAACCCAGTACAATTGCGAAAGCCCTAGAGCAGATGTTACGATTACTATTCAGGCTATCCCTATTGCTCCTTCTATTGCCGACGCGCAGTATTGCCTCCACGCCCTTGCCTCTCCTTTGACCACCCTTTCCGATTCGCTTTTTTGGTATACCGTTTCCTCGGGAGGGGCTCCGTCTTCTGTCATTCCTGTACCCAATACACAGGTAATTGGGACGACCTATTATTGGGCATCAGCAGTGAAAAAAGGATGCGAGGGACCTCGGACTGCCCTAAAAGCAACCGTTTACGCCCTGCCAAATGTTCACATAACGGGGCCTTCTTCAGGAAGCTATTGTGCCAAATCCACTCTCTCATTTGGCGGTACCGGAGCTACCCAATATGATTGGCGCCTCCCTTCGGGCTCCCATCTTATACAAGCTTCTTGGTCGCTGCCGTCTTTTTCCGTCTCCGACACGGGCAAATATATTCTTACCGGTATTGATTTAAATCACTGTTCCGCGAAAGATTCGATTCTCCTTACCCTCCGAAATCCTCCTGCCATTACGGCTACGCCCATTTCCATTTGTGAAAAAGCTCCAATACACATTCAGGCGAGCACGACTGGAACCGCATATTGGAAATTGCCAGGCAATCGGGTGCAACATTCCTCTTTACTTTCCATTCCCGTTTCATCTTATGCAGACAATGGCCAATACAAGGTAATAAGTACGCAAAATGGATGCACAGACAGCATTGACATAGAGATAACCGTTTCCAATTGCAAGCCTACCGCCCTAGATGACCAATACACGATCTTTTGCGATGAAACCTTGAAAGTAGATGCCCGCAATCATCCCATTTTGAATGATTCGGACCCAAATGATTCCTTAGCTTTCGAAGATTTCACCATTCTCACCACTCCACGTTACGGGAAAGTGACCCTGGAACCCAATGGTTTTTGGACCTATTCGGCAAATAGCGAAACGGAAGCAACAGAAGTGCTCGAATACCAGATTTGCGACAAGGGCATCCCCGTTTTATGCGCTACGGCTAAAATAGAGATAAACTTGAAAAAGAGGGACGCATTCTTCCCTGATGCCTTTACTCCTAATGGAGATGGCATCAATGACAGCTATACCGTATACAACTTGGCTCCCCATATAAAAGTGGAACTCACGGTATTCAACAGGTGGGGCGACTTAGTGTATCAAAATTCCGATTACAAAAACGAATGGAAAGGTACGTGTGCTGCTTCCATGTGCTTAGGATCCGAATTGCCGGTAGGTACGTATTATCTAGTGGCCCAATTGAGCAATGGCTATAAGCACACCACCTATGTAACACTGAACCGGTAAAAATGCCTGTCTCCTTCCTACATACCACACACAAACATCCCTCCTGGAAATGGAGCTGGACGGTCATTTCCTTGTTGGTGTGTTGCGGTACTGGGTATGCACAACAGGATCCCAAATTCACTTTGTTCAACTACAATTATACATTTATCAACCCAGCGGCGGCTGGCAGCAAGGAAAAAATCAGCCTTGTGGCCCTGCATCGGCAACAATGGACGGGCATGAAAAGTGCTCCTGTGACCAGCTCCGTGTGTGTCGACCTTCCTTTGTTGCGGATCCGATCTGCAGTGGCCCTCAACCTGATGAACGAATCGCTGGGGATTACGAAAAGTACGTTTGTCGGATTTTCTTATTCCATTATCGCCCGTTTAAGCACCTATCAACGGCTTTCGGCGGGCATCCAATTGGGAGTGAACGAGCGGAGGGTCAATTTTGCCGACGCCAATACAGACCCCACTAATTCTACGCTCGGTACGGATCCTTCTTTGAATTATGGTACCAATACAAACCAGTTCAGTTTTCAATCAGGGCTAGGGGTCTATTACTATGACAACAAATTCAAGATCGGGCTTTCGATCCCGACCTTGAATCCCTACAATTATTTTGGAGCCGGAGAAGGCCTGAAGGAAAACCATTTTTACCTCATTTCCGGGATGAATTTCGTCATCAATAACACCATCTTGTACAACCCTAGGCTCTTGGCAAAATTTACCTTCAATGGAACTGCCCAATTCGACCTCTACAATCAATTCATCATATCGAAAAAATTGGCCTTGGGCGTGACATTCCGAAGCCAAGAGGCCATCGCCGTGGTAGCGGCCTACACGTTTCATGAGCAATTCAACTTGGCCTATTCCTACGATGCCGTTATTTTAAACAAACTGAGGACTTCGCAGGCCGGTTCGCACGAGATTGCCTTGAATTACCTACTTCCCCTTAAAAGATTTGAAATGCAACACGCGAAAATCAAAGCCAAAAGGAAGCAAAAATGCGTGGATTATGACAACGAGAAACGAACTAAACTGTACAAAGACATCGAAAACATCTTCTATGACAAAAATTAATGAACGTTGGCTTTAAATTCCATTTTCAAAAGCACTTCGTCCACGACACCTGCCGCCTGTTTGCTTACTTGAATATCTTGGGCAGCGGCCCCTTTTTTTAACAGGTATTGGCGCAACGTGTCTACTCTTTTCGACACGGCCTCTCTTCCTTCTTTGTTTTGACTCGATGGATATAGGATTTCTACCTGATAGACGGAAAGGTGGCTAATTAATTCCGCCACACGATCCAGCGTTTTTTCGTTGTTTTTTAGGGGAAGCGACTCCCCTTTCTCATACCTCAAGGTGTATTTGGTAAGGAGCGGGATCCTTTTCCCTTTGTAAATCAGATAAGGAGTCTTGATGCGCGAAAGGGGAATGTAATAAGACAAAAAAGTTGGAGAATTTACGTCCAAATTTACTTGATCTGTTGCCAATAGTACCTCCCCTTCCAAGATGCGAAGCGTATATTTTCGATGGAAGAAAATAGAATCGCCGTAAATGCCCGTCTCGGAGCTGACTTCTCTTTGACCATCCCCTAAAAGCGCGTCTTCGGGTGTAAGTACAAGGCGTAAATTCCCCAGTTGCAATGTGGTATCCTCGTTGTTCACCTGCACGCTTAAAACTGCTTTTTTTTCTTTCACAGGCCGATATAGGTCAAAGTCTCCCTTTTTATTGTACCGATCAGAACAAAACAACGCGAGTTCCCCTTTTGAATTCACGGCCGGCGAGATTTCGTTGAATTCACTGTTGACCCCCGCCCCTAGGTTCTCAGGAGCCGACCACGTACCGGCAGCCTCGTCAAACGAAGAGCGGAACAGGTCGTAATTGCCTTTTCCCTCAAATCCTTTGGAAACAAAATACAAGGTTTTTCCGTCCGGGCTGAAAACGGGATCGTCCTCATCCTGGTCCGACGACAGTACTTGCGACAACAATATGGGCTGACGCCACCTGCCATCTTCCTGATATTCTATCACATACAAATCTAAGTCGGAATTGCCCTCTTTTTTCCTGCTGGAGGCAAATACGATTTTTTTCTTATCCGGCGAAACGCACATGCCTGATTCACGAAAAGGAGAATTCAATGCCGCAAAGGGAAGCGGTTTTTGCCATTTTCCTGCTACGGATTTTGTGTAATAGACATCGTCTTTGCGGACGGCGCATTTGAAATATATTGTTTGCGTAGCATTGTCCACAAAAAGCAAACGATCCGGTACGGTTTCCTTTGGAAAAGGAACCTTGAGTTCTTGGATTGTTTTCTTTTGGGAGAAAAAAAGGCGGAATTCGGCGACTTTGTGATAGGGAGCCAGATTTTGACTAAAATAAAATACGGTGTCGTTCCCTGAAGCCAACGTGACTGCACTGTTAGAGTGGCGCACCGTATCATTTGGCAATAAAAGTTTGCTTACATAGGAGGTAGTGGGAGAAAGTACTTGGGCAGACAGGCCAAAGCAAGATAAAAAAGAAAAAACCAGACCTGAACAGGGAAAGAGAATGTTCCTTTCGGGTTTTAAAAAGAAGAAAAAGTAGCGCATTGCCAAACATACGGAATGAGCATAAAATAACGAATGCTGCATAAAACTTCCAAATCCGACGCATGTGCAAGATCGTTCCTTTATTTTCAAAAAACGAGACTTGGAACTTAATCAAAGGAGCTGAAAATTTTTCATGAGGCAACAATGAGGCGGGAAGTTCGTAGGTATAAACAGAACAGTTCTTTCTTTCCATTCCGAATGCCTGCCATGGATACCTTTTTTTTCCGTATATGTCTTTTGTCTGTTTACTGCTTGTGTGTCAGTATGGACGGGTATTCCCAAACCAATGCAAACGAGCAATCTTTCACGCTACCTTTGACCTATTCAAAACAAGGTTCCGACTCTATTTCCCTCATCATATTTGGGAAATTGCCCATGAATTCCGCTTCGGACAAGCGCAGCAAGGTGGCAGAAGAGGAAGAATCCAGCGATAAGAAAATGAAGAAAAAGGAAAAATTCAGCATTAAATCTTCAGACAAACTCAAAACCAACAGCTCACTTTATTGACTCACATTTTGCCTATCGTATCGATTACTACCATGCCACCCATTTCATCCCTTCCAAAAGCATTTGTCCAACCCTTCTTGCGATTCGTTTTTTTCTTGCTTTCGATTTCACTTTTTGCCCAAACCAACCTGAAAATAAACATCACGGACAGCAAGGGCGAATCGGTGCCCAACGTCACCGTCAAAGGCCCAAAGGAACAGCAATTCAAATTGGCCACAGGCAGCTCCACAATCGATTTGGGAGGGACCAAGGCAACCCTTCCCGATAGGATCGATCATTTAAAGTTCATCAAACCTGGATGGCAAACCTCCAGTGTCGAATATTTCGAGAAAGAAAACGAACTTCAGGTCATCTTGGAACCTTCTTCCTCCAAAAATAATCCTGAAAAGAAAACAGGGACGAGCGAGTCGCCCGCGAATCCGGAAAAAGTCAACCTCGCGCAGGAGGAACAAAGCAAATCGATCCATGTAAAAGTCATCTTGGAAAACGGGACCACCGTCTCCCATCTGAGGTTGGATGATCAACACAAGGAATTTGTCACATCCAAAAACGGGGCAGTGACGATTCCGGCGGCCCGCCTTCCTTATATCCACATAAAAGGCTATAAAATCTTACGCACCAAACAACCATCCAGCGATTTGGTTATCGTGGTGGCAGAGGACACGGCTAAGCCGAACCTTGAAGAAAGCATTGAAAGTGTCGTCAACCAAGTAAAAATAGAACAACATCAATTGGAGGAAACCAACTCCATCATCATCTTGGAAATCAACAATATCCTAAAAAGGCTGGCAGTTGAAAAAACCTTGAGCCCATATGAAAAGAAGAAGCTGCGGAATTACCTCAAACGATTGACAGACGAGGTGAGCGACGGAGACCGCCAATACGAGGAGAATAAAACCAAGCGGGACGAATTGCTTGAAAAATTGAATTTCATGCTTCTCGAGAAAGATTCCATCAACAAGCTCAACCAACTTAAAATACAGAAACTGGAAAGAGAAAAAGAACTGGAAAGGGAAACCTCCACCAAACGCATCCTGTTTGTCTCTTTCATCGCAGTGCTTTTATCGGCGGTAGTGCTCTTGTTGATCTTCCTAATGCGGAAAGTGAGCAAGCAACGGGGTACTTTGCAAATCCAGAATGCGGAAATCTCCGAGCAGAAAGAACGGATCCAAACCGTGTATAAAGAACTCAGCGACAACATCGACTCCGCCAAATTGATCCAAAATGCCATCTTGCCAGGAAAGGCCTTGGTCAGGAAAGCGATTCCCAACATCGCGATCTTCTACCAGCCCAAAAACATCGTAAGCGGCGACTTCTATTGGTTGTACAAGCGGGGCGATACCACCATACTGGCGGCTGTGGACTGCACCGGACATGGGGTAGCGGGAGCTTTCATGTCCTTTTTGGGCTATGAAATCTTGAACCAAATTGTCCGGGAAAACAAGGAGCTCCAAGCCGGGGAAATCTTGAGCCAATTGAACTTAAAACTGATCGAAACCCTGAGTATTTACGGAGCCAGCGGTGTCAATTCCGGCATGGACATTTCCCTTTGCGTGATCGACTTCGGAAAATCCAGCTTGGAATTTGCAGGTGCCAACAATTCCCTGTATGTCGTACGGAATGGTATGACAGAGCTCGAACAATACGCGGCAGACAAGCAAGGAATCGGCGGGCGACAGAAAACCAGCCATTTCCAGTTCAAGACGCACCGTGTTTCTTTTGCGCCCGGAGATAACTTCCTGCTGTTTACCGATGGCTATGCCGACCAATTTGGAGGTGGTGGTCTCAACCAGAAATTCATGTACAGCAAATTGAGAAGCCTCTTTATTGCTATGGCTCATTTGTCGCCAGACGAGCGCGAACGCATGATGGAGCAGCAGTTCAAAGATTGGAAAGGAAACTACGAACAACTGGACGATGTTTTGTTGGTTTCGTTCACGCTATAAGAGCAAAAAGGCTGCCACCTGATCTCAAACGAAAACACGTTGTCAAGGTCTGCGGCCTCTGACAACGTGTTTTCGCGTCTACAGCGGTTGAAAACCCTGTCAAACGTTTTTTATTGCCCCACTCTATTCCCTATTTTTATCCGCTCCTTTTATATTTTCCGTGTCTTTTTATCTAGTATACAATTTTTCATAGTATTCATTCGCCATGCGATCGGAATCAAAGGCAGGGTAAATATCGGCCATGGCCGTCTTCATGATCCGTCTCCATTGGTCGGGATGTGCGTAATACATGGGGATAATATCGCGTTCCACTACTTCCAAAAGATGGAGATGGTCCTCCCAATCCTGTTTCTCCTGGCTTAAAGGCTGTGTTGGAAGAGGGAGATAAAATCCATTTTGTCCGTGTCTGGCAAATTCGGGTACCCATCCGTCTTGCACGGAACAATTGATCGTCCCATTCATGGCCGCCGTCATGCCGCTGGTTCCTGATGCTTCTCTCGTAAGCCGTGGCGTGTTCAACCAAAGATCTGCCCCCTTCTTCAATTGGGCAGACAGTTCCAAATCATAGCCTATCAATACTGCGCAACGGGGCAAATCCTGGGTTACTTTCTCCAAATAATTGAACGTGGAAATGCCTCCTTGGTCTTCGGGGTAGGGCTTTCCTGCCCAAATAACTTGAATAGGGTCTTTCTCTCTATTTACAAGCTGTTTAAAGCGATCCAGTTCGTACAAGATCAAACTTTCCCGTTTATATCCTGCCAATCTTCTTGCCCACACGATGGTCAGCACATCCGGATCCAACAGCTTGCCAGTTTGGTCGGCTACTAAGCGGAACAGTTGGGCTTTCAATTCTTTTTTCCTTCGGGCAAGTCCTTCTTCATCTCCCTGTTGAAATGCTTGTTCTAACTGTTTGTCTACCCAATAGTGCTTGTTTTGGGCATTGGTAATGGAAATAATGGGACAAATCCCCAGATTTCCTTGCCACATCTGACGGGCGACAAGGCCGTGCTTTTGGGATACCCCATTTGCCTTCCGGCTCAAGCGCAATGCCGCAAGGGTATAATTGAGCCTGCCATTTGTGGAAAGGGAGATCCGCTCTCCTTCCTCGCGTGACAATTGTCCAAAAAAACCCATTTCGTGCAGCAGATTGGTCTCATGTTCTTCGTTTCCGGCCAATTCCGGCGTATGCGTCGTGAATACCAACCGTTTCCGTACCTCGTCTACCTTTCTGTATTTGGCGTACAGTTCGTAGGCGACAGGAAGGCCATGCCCTTCGTTCAAATGGAAGCATTCCACATCTTCTTTCAAGCACTCGATCAATCTTGCTCCACCTATTCCCAACAAAATAGATTGGGCAATGCGGGTCGACATATTGGAGTCATACAGCCGGTGTGTGATCGCCCTTGAAATGGGATCGTTTTCAGGAATATCGGTAGTCAAAAAGAAAATGGGGGAAGTCTCGAACGTCTCTGGGGGTAACAGCAATACCT
>FTBA01000256.1_pt1 | contig 12525 bp, 15 predicted proteins | sample 1639221 | NCBI WGS metagenome assembly FTBA01 (sample SAMEA3914864, study PRJEB12502) | metagenome | biome: forest; material: soil | place: USA | collected 2012-03-12 | depth 0.3 m | reverse complement strand
GTTTTTACGCTATCCATATGGGCTCAATTTATCTCAAGTACTCTTCATCTAGGAGGGATCACTACCACATCTATCTGCCTCCGGATCCACGCCTGCTTCTTTTGCAACATAGGCGAAGGACGGATCGGATTCCATTTCAGGGGCAAGGGAAATACCGAGGTGATCGCGGCGGCTTCTGCCTTGCTCAATTTTCGACAGCTCTTTCCATAATAGTACCGTGAGGCCGCTTCGATGCCATACACGCCCCTTCCCATCTCGATCACATTGAGGTAAATTTCCAAAATACGCTCCTTGGGCCAGAAAAATTCGATCAGCACTGTAAAATAAGCCTCAAATACCTTTCGGATATACGAACGTCCGGGCCAGAGGAAAACATTTTTGGCTGTTTGCTGCGAAATGGTGCTTCCCCCGCGGATTTTCTTGGCATGCTGGTTGCGCTTGAAAGCTGCCCACATGGCATCGAAATCGAACCCGCTGTGTTCAAAAAAAAGCTGGTCTTCCGCCGCAATGGCTGCTTTGGGAACAAAAGGAGACATCTTCTCCATGTCTTCCCAGTCATTTTTCCAACGCATTTTGTCCTTTCCCACCACTTGTTCCAAAGTACGGAGCACCATCAAAGGGGTAACAAAGGGGTCTACGTACCGGTATAAAATCGTGATGCCTATACTAGAGACAAAAAATAATAGCACTGCTTTTTTGATCCAGTTCCAGGCCACATCCCGATAGTGCCGCCACTTCGTTGTGCCCATCTTGGAAGAGGGTTTTGCCGATTTGGCGGGAGGTTTGGGACTATTTTTCTTTGCTTTCGCCATGAGAGGAAGGAGCCGCCATCAGACGATCACAAAATTAGGCTTAACTTTTCCATTTTTTTCTAAAATTTGCATTCCCAAAATACGGGCGCCAAATTTAATTTTCAATAGACAAATGGGAAGAGCGTTTGAATTTCGCAAAGCAAGGAAAATGAAGAGATGGGGCAATATGTCCCGGATGTTCACAAAATATGGCAGGGAAATTGCCATGGCGGTAAAAGCAGGCGGTCCCAGTCCCGACGGGAACTCCCGATTGAGGGCCATCATCCAAAATGCCCGTGCCGACAACATGCCCAAGGACAACATCGAACGGGCCATCAAGAACGCGTCGGACAAAAGTGCTGCCGACTTCAAGGAAATGGTCTATGAAGGATATGGCCCGCACGGCATCGCGATCTTGATAGAAACCGCGACCGACAATTCTACTCGCACCGTAGCCAACGTGCGCACTATTTTTAACCGCAATGGTGGGTCCTTGGGCACATCTGGATCTGTCGATTTCATGTTTGAACGGAAATGCCGTTTCCGTTTGCCCAAAACAGATCTCAACCTAGAGGAACTGGAATTTGAAATGATCGACGTAGGAGGAGAAGAGGTCTTCGAAGACGAAGACGGCATCTTGATCTATGGCGATTTTGCCAGTTTCGGCACCATCCAAAAATACTTGGAAGAGAAGGGGCTTCAGATCGTGAACGCTGATTTTGAGCGTATTCCGACCGATACCAAGGAATTGACAGAGGAGCAGCAAGAAGACATCCACAAAATAGTAGAGAAGTTTGAAGAAGACGACGATGTACAGAATGTGTACACCACGATGAAATAGTGGAGATTATTGGTACATTTGCTTCTTCAATGGCGCTGAATCCACACATATATTCGGAAGTAAAGAGCATTCTCACGGCCTACCTCGAAAAAAAAGAACTGAGGAAGACCCCGGAACGCTTTGCTATTTTAGAAGAGATTTACAGCCGCGACGGGCATTTTGATGTAGAATCGCTCTACATCAGCATGAAAAACAAGAATTACCGCGTAAGCAGGGCCACGGTATACAATACATTGGACATATTGGTCGACTGCGATCTGGTGACAAAACACCAGTTTGGCAAAAACATGGCCCAGTATGAAAAAAGCTATGGGTTTCGGCAACACGACCACCTTATCTGCACCGAATGCCACCGGGTGATCGAGTTTTGCGACCCACGCCTCCACAATATCCAAACCAAAGTGGGAGAATTATTGCATTTCAATGTCCTGCACCATTCCCTCATCTTGTACGGCAATTGCAGCACAGTGGATTGCGAACACCGCAATGGGAAAAAGAGTACTCCGTCCTTAAAAAAAGTCAAACCACTTTAACGCTTACGAGCTATGGAATACAGCCTGCAACAACAGGAAAATATATTGTTTGTACATATCCAAGGGGATTTGTTGGGAGAAGCGACCGGCATGGAGCTCATGGAGGCTGTCCGAAGCAAAATTAAAAATGAGCATGTCCAACTGTGCGGCATCGACTTGTCCACTGTCCGCTATATGAACAGTTCGGGAATCAGCATTTTGATCAACGTGCTCAACTTGTTCAAAGAAAACAACGGGGAAGCCATGATCGTAAGCCCCTCCCCACAAATAAAAAAACTGCTTGACATGATGAAACTGAACACCATCTTCAGCATTGTGGACAGCAAGGAAGAAGCAATCAATCAATTACGAAAAATCATCATCTGATGGCAGTGGACGTTCTTTTAGGCCTACAATGGGGCGACGAGGGAAAAGGGAAAGTAGTAGACTATCTGGCACCCAAATACGATGTAGTGGCGCGCTTTCAGGGAGGCCCAAACGCTGGGCATACGCTGGAATTCGATGGCCACAAACATGTGCTTCACCAAGTTCCTTCCGGCATTTTCCATGAAAAAATCCAGAACGTCATCGGGAATGGCGTCGTATTGGACCCTGTCGTGTTCATCAAAAAAGAAATTGAAGGACTGAAAAAGTTCCACATCAATTTCAATAAAAACCTGTTCATCTCCAAAAAGGCGTCGATCATCATTCCTTCGCACCGCCTCTTGGACAAGGCTTCTGAAATCTCGAAAGGAGCCAATAAGATAGGATCAACGTTAAAAGGCATCGGCCCTGCTTATCAGGACAAAGCCGCCAGGAGGTCGATCCGCGTCGGGGACATCCTATTGCCCAATTTCAAAAAGAAATACGAAGAGCTTCTGGCGCAGCACAAATCGATCCTTGATTTTTACAAGTTCGATTACACCTCTCCGGAAGACAACCTCGCGGCACTTGAAAAAGACTTTTTCGAAGCCGTGGAGGTATTGAAGACATTCAATCTGATCGACAGCGAATATTTCTTGAACGAAGCCATCGCACAAGGCAAGTCTATTTTGGCAGAAGGTGCCCAAGGTTCTATGTTGGACGTAGATTTCGGATCTTATCCTTTCGTTACTTCTTCCAATACCACCAGTGCCGGCGTATGTTCCGGCTTGGGCATTGCTCCCAAACACATCCGTGAAGTTTTCGGGATTTTCAAAGCCTATTGCACACGGGTGGGAAGCGGTCCTTTCCCTACGGAATTGCACGACGAGGAAGGACAGAAAATGCGCGACATCGGCAAAGAATACGGTTCCACCACCGGTCGTCCCCGTCGTTGCGGCTGGATCGACCTCCCTGCGTTAAAATATGCCATCATGATCAATGGAGTGACGCAGCTCTTTATGATGAAGGCCGATGTGTTGAACAGCTATGAGATCATCAAAGCCTGCACGGATTACAAAACCTCGGAAGGAACCAGCAATCAATTGCCCTACGATTTGTGCATCACAGAGGTAGATCCTGTTTGGATCAGCCTAAAAGGCTGGAACTGCGACACCTCGCAGCTCACAGATTTTGAAAATATCCCGCAGGAGCTCTCCGATTACTTGCGCTTTCTGGAATCTCAATTAAATGTCCCGATCAGCATGGTGTCTATCGGCCCAGGCAGAACGGAGACTTTGATGAAAAAAGAAATTTTGGAACGGGCGTAAGCCATCTGTTACACTGCCTTCCAAAAAGCCCTGCATTCAGAGAGGGCTTTTTGGTTTGTACTTTGGCCTCCATTTGGCGTGCGCCCCTAAAATCCTACCTTTGCAAGGGAAATCCCGCTCACGTCTTTCCATGAACTCCATCATCCGCCTTTTACCCGACGCACTTGCCAACCAAATCGCGGCAGGGGAAGTGGTGCAACGGCCCGCATCCGTCGTGAAAGAGCTCATGGAAAACGCGGTAGATGCCGGCAGTAAAAGCATTCGGCTCCTGATCAAAGATGCAGGACGCACCCTTATCCAAGTCATTGACGATGGCAAAGGAATGTCGGAAACGGATGCCCGCATGTGTTTCGAGCGGCATGCGACTTCTAAACTTTATACCACTGACGATCTTTTTACCATCCGCACGATGGGGTTCCGTGGAGAAGCCATGGCTTCCATCGCGGCAGTCGCTCAAGTAGAAATGCGCACGAGAAGGCCGGAAGATGAATTGGGGACGTGCATCCACATCGAAGGTTCCGAGATCTTGGCACAGGAAATGGTGAATGTGCCTCCCGGCACCAATACATTGGTAAAAAATCTCTTTTTCAACGTCCCCGCACGACGTAACTTTTTGAAATCGGACATGGTGGAAAACAAACACATCATGGACGAATTCATGCGGATTGCCCTCGCCCATCCTGAAATCGCCTTTTATTATACTCAGAATACGTCCGAAATCTACCATCTCCCCCCTCATAAATTGAGCCAACGCATCGTGGGCGTCTATGGGAACAGCTACAAACAAAACCTGATCCCTTGCGAGGAAGAAACACCTCTATTAAAAGTATGGGGCTATGTGGGGAAACCGGAGTTTGCGCGGAAGGCACGTGGCGAACAATACTTTTTCGTCAACAAACGCTTCATCAAAAATGGCTACTTGCATTTTGCCGTCGCGGATGCGTTTCAAAACCTGATCCCCGAAAACTCCCATCCTTTTTATGTGCTCTTTATCGAAATCGATCCGCGCAAAATAGACATTAACGTACATCCGACCAAAACAGAAATAAAATTCGAGGATGAACGCACCATCCACGGCATTTTATCTGCTACGGTACGGAAGGCCTTGGGATCCCATAATATCACTCCCAGTTTGGATTATGAGCCGCGCTCTTTCTTTTCCGACTTCCAGCCTGACAAAAACGCGAAAATGGAATTGGTCGACAAAGGCTTCACCCCCACCTTCCGACCGATCTCTTCCCAAAAAGCCGACCAAGAATGGCGAAAGTTGTACGAAGGCCTTTCTACCCCTTCGCTTCCAGAGCAAGAGCAAACGGAATTTTTGGTGTTGTCCAGTCAGGCCAACGCAGCCGATTCCGTTGCCACACCCGAAAAAGAACAGAAAACCTCCTTTATCGTGCAATTACATGGGACGTATATTTTAACCCCTGTAAAGTCCGGTTTAATGGTGATCCACCATGAACGGGCGCACGAGCGCATCCTGTTCGAGAAATTCTTGGCCCATCTACGCCTCAAGCACGGGGTATCGCAACAGCTTCTTTTCCCCATTAAAATGGAACTCGCCCCTTCCGACTTCCTATTGCTTATGGAAATTGAAAAAGAACTACTTTCTCTCGGATTCTCCATTTCTTCCCTTGGCGGCAATACCATCGCCCTGAACGGCATTCCTGCAGACATTGTAGCAGGCGACGAGAAACACCTGTTGGACGACCTGCTGCACCAATTCAAGCAAAACAAAAAAGAGCTCAACCTCCCTCTTCAGGAAAACTTGGCACGCAGCATGGCCAGGAGATGTTGCATACGCAAACATGCTTACCTCCAACCGGAAGAACTCCAAAGCATCGTGGACCAGCTCTTCGCGTGTGAAAATCCCAATTATGCCCCCAATGGAGAGAAAATCGTGGTGATTTGGGAGAAACGCCAACTTGAAGAACTCTTTTAAACTCATGCATCCCATGCACTTCATCGATACCCATGTCCATCTCTATTCGAAGCAATTCAAAGACGACTTGGAAACCGTGATCCGTACTGCCCAAGAAAATGGGGTGTTCAAAATGCTGATGCCCAACATAGATGCCGCTACCATCGCGCCTATGAATGCCATCGCGCATACGCACCCTACCACCTGCTTTCCTATGATAGGACTTCACCCTTGCCACGTAAAAGAGGACTATGAAACCCAATTGGAAACGATGCGCGCCGAACTGGAAACAGGCCGTTACATCGCCGTAGGGGAAATCGGACTGGATCTTTATTGGGAAAAAACATTTTGGGAACAGCAAAAAGAGGCTTTTGCCATCCAAACAAAATGGGCGATCGCCAAACGTCTTCCTATTGCCGTTCATGCCCGGGAAGCCACAAAAGAAGCCATTGAGATCGTACAATCGTTGGCGCATCCCCATCTTCGAGGAGTTTTCCATTGTTTTGTCGGAACATTGGAAGAAGCCCAAACACTAGTCGGCATGGGCTTTTATTTGGGCATAGGGGGCGTGAGCACCTTTAAAAACGGGGGCCTGGACACAATATTGCCCTCCGTTTCCTTGGAAAACATCGTCTTGGAAACAGATGCACCCTATTTGGCACCGATCCCATTTAGGGGCAAGCGCAACGAAAGTGGCTATATTCCGCATATTGCCAAACGGATAGCTGAGCTCTATCAAATTTCCGTGGAAGAAGTGGCCCAAGTGACCACACGAAATGCAGAACGGCTTTTTGATTTAAAACTTTGACAAAGTTTAGAACTTTGTCAAAGTTCCGCTAATTTTGCCCTCCCGAATTTTGCGCTGGTGGTGGAACTGGTAGACACGTACGTTTGAGGGGCGTATGGAGCAATCCGTGGGGGTTCAAGTCCCCCTTAGCGCACTGATGCAAATAAAAGGAAAAGGGGCTTCGTGAGATTTACGAAGCCCCTTTTCCTTTTTTGCCCGTTTCGGCCTGCTTAATTCCCGGTAATTTTTATTTCCCTGTTGATGTCTTCCTCATTTTGCAAAGGCAGGATAACCCGCAATAACCCTTCTTCGTAGACGGCCTGAATTCCTTTTTTATTGACAGTCAAGGGCAGATCAAACCACCGCGCGAAAACCGGCATGGTAGCATTCTTTTCTTCGTCCGAATCCAGAAAACGCGAAATCGTCAATCTATTTTTTTGCAATGTGACCTTAAAATCCTTTCCCGCAATCCCTGCCGCATATACGCGGATCACGAGCCTTCCTTTTTCTTCTTGGACGTCCATATAGGTCTCACTTACCCCGCCACTGATGGTGTTCAAGACATCGCCTTGTTGTATCAATTGTCGCAACACAACTTTGTTTTTGAGCAAATTCTCCATGCTTTAGTTCCTCCTAATTGTATAATGTTTGCAGAACGGATAACGTTCACTCCTTCTTCAAAAAGTGTACGACACCTACAAAACGGAAAATTTGACAGCCAATCAGATCAAACCACAGCCGAAATGAGCCAAAAAGTCAGAAAAATAGGCTAGAGTAGATTTTCATCGGCAAAACTGAAATATCCTTGGTCTGTGAAAACAAGATGGTCCGCCAAGGTTATTTCGAACACATTGGCGGCCTCTTTGAACCTTCTCGTCAATTCCTTGTCCGAACTGCTGGGCTTCAAATTGCCGGATGGATGATTATGCGCTAAAATGAGGGTACTGGCCAAGTTCTCGAGCGCCAATTTGAATACGATACGGGGATCTGCGATAGTTTCCCCTATTCCCCCCTGCCCTACTTTTTGTTTTTTGATCACAAAATTGGAACGGTTGAGAAGAATGATCCAAAACTCTTCATGGGGTAGGTACAAGAGATCCGGACCGATCAAATCTGCTACGTCCTTTGAACAAAGGATCCGTGGCTTTTGCTGCATGTCCTGTTCCTTGCGCCTCCTGCCCAACTCCAATGCGCTCACAATGGTAATGGCCTTGGCTTCGCCGATCCCTTTGAATTTTTGAAGTTCTTTGATCGACAGCTTTGTCAACCGGTGCAGGTCATTGCCTACTTCCGACAGGATATGCTTGGACAGGTCCACAGCACTCATGGACACAGTGCCTGTCCCAATTAAAATCGCGATCAGTTCGGCATCGGAAAGTGCGTGAATGCCCTTTTCCAGCAATTTCTCCCTCGGACGGTCGGCTTCTGCCCAATCTGTAATCTTCATACGGCACGAAAAGGAAAGGATCGAAAACAAACGAAAATGGCCGCAACAAAGGCTATTGAAGCAACCGGAATACTAGGGTAAAGCTAGTACTTACAAAGTAAAATTACAAGAAAGAAAAGAACCTTCCTTTTGTTGAGACCAGCCATGGTGCGAAAGGCGACATTTTTCTATATTTGCCCTGTTTTCCTCTTCCCATGCAGAAGCGCCTTATCATCAACAGTACCTTGCTAGGCATTACGATCGAAAGGCTCTGTCGTCAAGTCCTTGAAAACCATGACGGTTTTACGGACTCTGTTATTATCGGCCTGCAAGCAAAAGGTGTTTTTTTAGCAGAACGGATCGCTTCCAAACTGGAAGAACTCACTGGAAAAGAAATCCCATTCGGGATCTTGGACATTTCCTTCAACCGCGACGACTACCGTCGACGTGAAATTACCTCTAAATCGTACGCAACTGACATTCCTTTCCGCATAGAAGGGAAAAAAGTACTGTTGGTCGACGACGTATTATATACAGGACGGTCGGTCCGTGCAGCGCTCGAAGCGTTGATTTCGTTCGGAAGGCCGCAAAAAGTAGAGTTTTTAGCGTTGGTAGACCGCAAGTACTCGCGTGATCTGCCGATAGAAGGCGATTATATCGGACGGAGAGTAAACACCCTTCCCACGCAACGGGTACTGGTAGAACTAAAAGAACAAGGTTTCCAAGAAGACAATATCTGGCTGATAACAAAAGATGAGTAACACAAACCCGCAACTAAGCACCAAGCATTTATTAGGCATCAAAGACCTAACCGTTGAGGACATTCATCTTATTTTAGATACCGCAGCCCAGTTCAAGGAAGTCATCAACCGCCCGCAAAAGAAAGTTCCTACCTTACGCGATGTCACGATCGCCAATGTTTTTTTCGAAAACTCTACCAGGACCCGGATTTCGTTCGAATTGGCTCAAAAAAGGCTCTCTGCAGACGTCATCAATTTTGCAGCTTCCAATAGTTCCGTAAAAAAGGGAGAAACGCTTTTGGATACCGTCAATAATATCTTGGCTATGAAAGTAGACATGGTCGTCATGCGCCACAGCAGCGTGGGAGCCCCCCATTTTCTCTCCAGATACATCAATGCCAACATTATCAATGCGGGGGATGGCACGCACGAACACCCCACCCAAGCACTTTTAGACTGTTTCTCCATCCGGGAAAGACTGGGCGATCTCGCTGGGCAAAAGGTCTGCATTTTTGGCGATATCCTGCATTCCAGGGTGGCGCTTTCCAATATCTTTGCCCTTACGAAATTGGGGGCACAGGTGCGTGTCTGCGGTCCAGCTACCTTGATTCCCAAACACATCCGCTCGCTCGGTGTAGAAGTGAGCCATAATGTGAAAGATTCCTTGAATTGGTGCAACGTCGCCAACATCCTCCGTATCCAACTCGAGAGGCAACAGATCAGCTATTTTCCTTCACTTCGGGAATATGCCCTCTACTTCGGAATCAACAAGCCTTTGCTCGACTCTTTGAACAAAGAAATCCTGATCATGCACCCAGGCCCCATCAACAGGGGTGTGGAAATTACCAGTGAAGTGGCAGACAGTCCTCATTCCATCATTTTAGACCAAGTGGAAAACGGTGTGGCCATCCGCATGGCTGTGCTTTATTTGTTGGCCTCCAATCCGAATTAAAACACCCTTCTCTTTGCCTATCCCGTTTCAAATTGAAATTTCTCTATTTTTAAAGTTTTTACAAATAAATTAACTTCCTCAATAGTTGACAATTAAACAAATTGTGCGAAATTCGCACCTCATTTCACAATTGTAAACATTGGCAATAGAACAAAGAGGAAATTTCAAAGGGAACTTCAGGCGGAGAGAGGTCGAGGAACCCTATAAAATCAATCACCATATCTTGGCACAAAAAGTGCGCGTGGTGGGAGAAAACGTAGAACAAGGAGTATATTCACTGGCCGAGGCACGAAAAATGGCCGAAGCGGTAGGGCTTGACTTGGTAGAAATTTCGCCCAATGCAGATCCTCCCGTTTGCCGCGTGGTAGACTACTCCAAGTTTAAATACGAGCAAAAGAAAAAACAAAAAGAACTAAAGGCCAAGACTCACAAAGTAACGTTGAAAGAAATCCGTTTCGGTCCTAACACGGACGACCACGATTTTGATTTCAAGGTAAAACATGCGATCAACTTTTTGAAAGCAGGTGACAAAGTGAAAGCCTATGTACATTTTGTGGGAAGGACTATCGTGTACAAAGAAAGAGGAGAAGCCATATTGGTCAACTTCATCAAGGCTTTGGAAGAGTATTCCAAAGTGGAGCAAGCACCCAAGTTGGAAGGAAAACGGATGATCGTCTTCTTGGTACCAAAGGTAGCAGCAGTTAAAAAGTAATCGTGTAAATCCATATATATGCCGAAGGTTAAAACCAAATCGTTAGCAAAAAAGAGGTTTTCGATCACAGGTACTGGCAAAATCAAACGCAAACACGCGTATAAAAGCCATATCTTGACGAAAAAATCTACCAAGAGAAAGCGTAATTTGACGCATTCCACCTTGGTGCACAAGTCGGACGAGCGCAGAATCAAGCTCATGCTGAATCTGTAATCCTTCCGAGGTTTTTTATTTATGTTTCACCCGAAGTCTGGTAAAAGATCCTGTTAAACCGGGACACCATCCTTCAAAAAACCAATCATCATGCCACGTTCAGTCAATCACGTCGCCTCTAGGGCCAGGAGAAAGAAAATCCTTAAAAGAACCAAAGGATACTATTTGTCGCGCAGAAATGTGTGGACAGTAGCAAAAAACACCTGGGAAAAGGGCTTGCAGTATGCGTACCGCGACCGCAAAGCGAAGAAAAGAGAGTTCAAGTCACTTTGGATCCAACGTATCAACGCTGCTTCCAGAGAATTAGGTCTTACTTATTCCCAATTCTGGGGCAAATTGAGCAAATCGGGCTTGGAGCTAAACCGCAAAACATTGGCGGACCTTGCCTTGAACAACCCAGAAGCGTTCAAAGCAGTCGTAGAAAAATTGAAATAGATTTATACTCCGTCTTTTTAAGAAAGCCCCAGCTTTGTTGGGGCTTTTTTTATGGGAAGCTAATACTATTGTAGTTTATTATTTTTTGCCAGTTTTGAAGCCTATCAATTCTCTCGGTTCTTGAGGTGGATTCAAAAGCTGTTTCATAGCATTGAAGATCACCTGTATTTCTTCGCTATTCTGAGTTACCTGCTTTTCTAATTGCTCAATCTTCAGTAAAAGATCCTTATGTGTGAGCAGCATCTCGCGGAGCTTCGTAAAGATTCGAATAATACGTATGTTTACTTCTATGGCTCTCTCACTGTTCAATACGCAGGACAACATAGTGACACCTTGTTCGGTAAAACAAAATGGCGCATAGCGCAATCCCATTTTATCTTCCTTATTGCCCACATTTTCTGTTCTCCATAATTCAAGCTCTTCACTTGTCATTTCGAACATAAAATCTTCTGGAAACCTAGTTTTGTTTCTTCTTACAGCTTCCTTTAAACGCTTCGTTTCCACTCCATACATTTCCGCAAGGTCGCGATCTAACATAATTTTTCCCCCTGATCATATAGATCTTGCTGACTATTACTTCATCGGGAAGGGTAGTCCTTTTTGCCATATCCTTATCTTCAGTAGCGAATATGTTCGCCGAAATAATTGGAGGTCGCAAAATGTGGCCTCCAATTATTTCGGCGAACGGCAGAACGCCCTCAAATTTAGAGAATATTATAAAAATAAGTGAATACCCTAAATTAGTATATACTGAATGGTAAAAAGCAAGCCAGTAGTGGCAAGTGTACTATTTCGTCTAATGTCGCAGCAAGGCGCCTTTCGGCGCTTTGTAATAATTTTTCTGGATGCTCAATAGCAAGATCTCCCGAGCATCCGACATGACCTTGATGGGTTTGTCGGTATAAATGTCCGTAAATTGAGCCTCCTTCCGTTCCCGGAACCGAACCATAAATTTCCAGCTCGTGAGATAAGAGCCAACGCAAAAACAAATACACCCTGTCAATAAGAGCGGATACCATACTCGGATGGCACGGGGCACATATTCTTCTACCAAGGAAATCAGCACGCACAACCAAATAATGGTGGAGAAAATCTTATACCGCGATTCCAATGCTTGTTGCACGCTCCAAAAAGACCTCCCCAAAGCTGCCAAGACAGCTGTAGCCAACAGCGTGAAAAGAAGAAGGTAGACGACCGGGTTGCGTTCGTAATACCGCTTGTAGGTCAACCAACCAAAATAGCCGCAAGCCAAGGCTCCCATCACAGTGGCCGCTTCGGAAAAAAGATTGAGAGGGGCTCCTACAAACATCCACGTATAGTGAATCGTCGGCCACGGGTTTTTGAGGTAGTAAAAGGTGAGCAATTTGTCATTTTCATGCGGTACATAGCCAATAAAATACACTCCCATGCAAGCTCCCAAAATTGCCAGAAACAAACTCCCTCTTTTCAAGTCCTTGTGCAGGAACAACAGCACAGCTTCTCCCAATAAGATCAGAAACCCATT
>FTBA01000287.1_pt1 | contig 12659 bp, 15 predicted proteins | sample 1639221 | NCBI WGS metagenome assembly FTBA01 (sample SAMEA3914864, study PRJEB12502) | metagenome | biome: forest; material: soil | place: USA | collected 2012-03-12 | depth 0.3 m | reverse complement strand
TCCCGGCACGGAGGTCAGCGTGGTAAGACCTGTCACGTCCGTGATGGGAATCGCCATAGGGGATGGACTTTTTTCCATCCAAGCGGTCACACGCCATTCCGCTTGCACAGGGAATCGGTCGATTCCTTTAAATTCCTTCAATACAGGACTTTCCAAATCCCGCAACCGAACCGCGTACTTCTCTCCTCGTTTGATCACAAACCACTTCAAAGAGCCACTTTCTGCGACGATGGGATCCTTTTCGTCTTTGTAGGGATAAAGAAGTTGCTCCCTCCCTTTGGCATGCTGCACTTTTACTGTCGAATCGAAGACAAATAGTGTTACGCGTCCGTTTTCCAATACAAGGCTGCCCGCTTCCAAGGCAATTTTGCCTTCCGGAAACACAAGGTCGTTATCTTCTTCGCTACCAAACGTGTTTTTCCCTTCCTTCAACCAAAACAAGCCAGCTAAATTGAGCCAGCCTGTTTCACTTTTCAAGGAAGCGATCCGTTTTTCATGCCAAGCATCGATTTCTCTTTGGTAATTGACATCTTCTTTTACCTGAAAAGAAAAGAACAGGCAAGCCAGCATGGACAGGAATGGGGAATGCTTCCAAAAAGTTTTCACTTCGTTTATTTTCTACTGTTCATTTCCACAAACAGCAAAAAGGATCCATCCGTTCAATGATTCGGAAACAGATAGAGCCAGATCAATCTGGACATCCGGAAGTTGAACGGGGAACAAAGAAGCAGGACGAGCAACATGAGGAACAGATGGACAGGATGGAAAGCAGGCGCTCCCAAAATACGGGTGACACCGTACGTGACAATGGCTTCCAACATGGCCAACGCATAGCTCACATACATGGCTCCCCAGTAAAAGCCGGGGTCTTTCGTAAAGCTGATATGGCATTCGGGACATGAACCATTCATTTTCGAGTTACCGAACCGGGCGAAATTCCCGTTTTGATACACATGGCCTTTTCCACAGTGTGGGCATTTATTGGCAAGCAGATGGGTGACTAGCATGGCGGTATTGTTTATGTGACAAAGTTCGGAATTTCGTCTTGCACCCGCATGACCGATTGTATCCAATAATAGGACAATTCGGACATTCTTTGCATTTTTAGCGCATGAAAAAAGTACCAGTGTATGGGATTTCCGATTTCTATCAGGAATCGCACGACCTTTCTTTCTATGCCAATGGCTTGCCCATCCATTTGGAAGAACACCGCTTCGTGAATTTCCATCACCGGCACAGCACGTATGTGACGGTTCTGTTCACGAAGGGCACAGGGGAGCATGTCATCGATTTCGACAGTTATCCCGTCAAACGTGGGCAGCTATTTTTCCTTACGCCAGGTCAAGTCCATTGTTGGTCCCTTTCGGACGATGTCGACGGCTTTGTGTTTTTCCACACCAAAGAGTTTTACGAAAGCCAATTTGCGAGCCACAGTTTGAGCGATTTCCCCTTTTTCAAATTTGGCCCCTCTTCCCCATTGCTTCAGATCGAAGAACCTGATATGGCGCGCATGGAAGCGATTTTTAAAGAGATCGTGCATGAAAATACGAAGGAAACGATCTACAGAAATTTAAAAATCAATGCTTTGCTCAGTATTCTGTATGCGGATTTAAGTCTGGGTTACCACGAGAGATCTTCACGGCCACTTCTTCCTTCCGGCACAAAAAAAACGCAAGAATTGCTCGCGCTGATTGAAACTTACTTCATAAAAAAGAAATCGGCTCATGAATATGCCGATTTGCTCCACATGAGCACGCGGCATTTAAGCCGCATTTGCCTAGATACGTTGCATATTTCCACCACAGAACTTATCCAAAACAGGATTGTACTGGAAGCGAGACGCCTGCTCGCCCATCAAAATGCCAGTGTCCAGTCTGTGGCAGAAGAGTTGGGATACGATGATTATGCGTATTTTATCCGCCTGTTCAAAAAAAAGACTGGAATGTCGCCCAAAGAGTTCCAATTGTCACTCAGAACCCGGTTTTCTTTCCAGTAAATCCGGTTTTCTTTCCATTCTGAAGAACAGATCACCCATATTTGTTGATGATGGGCGAAATAAGCTTTCCGATTTTTATATAAAGTTCCTCGGGATTAAAAGGCTTTACCAAGTATTCTTCCACTCCCATCTTAAACAATTTGAGTCTGTCGGAGCTCACTTGGTTGCTGGACAATACCATGATCGGAATATTTCGGTAAGCGCTCCGTGCCTTCAATTGTTGTACAAATTCGTAGCCGTCCATATCCGGCATGTTGATGTCTGTGATAATCAAATCCGGCAGCGTCCCTTCTTGCAAACTGGCCAAGGCACTGATGGCACTGTGTTTACATACCACCTCATAATGCGATTTAAGGAGGCCAGTCAAGAGCGTCAACATCGGCCGTGAATCATCGACAAGTAAAACCTTATTCAACATAGCTAGATTTAACATAATGGATGCTTTAGTAATAACGATGAGAAAGACAATTTCCTTGTTTTCCCAATGAATATTACGAATTTTTAAAAGCAGGTCGAAATAAAGGGCGAGGGCATGCTATTCACCGTAAGTACTATGAAATCAAAAAAAATGGAATTGTGACAATTTCAATTGAAAGAAATCAGAAAAGAAATTCCGAAATTACATGAAAAAAAAATAAAATAATTTTTCGCCACTCGCATTTATCAGGCCAGAGCCCTTGAAAATAAGAGTATACCATTTATTAAGCCGAATTGGGACCACGAAAAAAAGAAGATATATGACAAGTGTATGTTTCTTCTAGCGGAAAGAAATAATTCCAGCATCTATACTGTGGCTTCTATTCATTCATTTTCCTGATTTTGCTTCCTTTTCGTACGCAAAAAGACCTTTCTTTGTGAAGAATCGCATTCAATGTCTCAAAATGGAAACTACCCAACCCAATAACCCGCTTCATGGAAAAACGCTGGAAGCCATCCTAGAACACTTGGTCAGCACATTTGGCTGGGAGGAATTGGGGGAAAGGATCCAGATCAAATGCTTCAACGAGAATCCGAGCATTAAATCTAGCCTGACCTTTCTCCGAAAAACCCCTTGGGCAAGGAAAAAAGTGGAAACACTGTTCCTTAAAACGCTTCCTAAGTAACGCGCTTTTATTCTTTCCCAGCCAACACGAGGACAAACTCCCCTTTGGGTTCTTTGGTTTTAAAATGGGCAATTGCTTCTGCCAGCGTTCCCCGAATCGTTTCCTCAAAAAGTTTGGAAATCTCCCGTGAGACAGACACCCTTCTTTCCGGGCCTAAAATTTCGGCAAATTGTTCCAATGCCTTTACTACCCGATAGGGAGATTCATAAAACACCATTGTCCTCTTTTCTTCCCGCAAACTTTCTATTTTGCTCTGCCTGCCTTTTTTCTGTGGCAAAAATCCTTCAAAAACGAAGCTGTCGCAAGGCAATCCGGACATTACCAAGGCAGGGACGAAAGCGGTGGGGCCGGGAAGGCACTGGACTTCGATGCCAAGCTTCAGGCATTCCCTCACCAATAAAAAGCCCGGGTCCGAAATACCTGGAGTCCCTGCATCCGAGACAAGCCCGACTTTGAGCCCTTTTTTTATCCGTTCCACCAATGATGCCAACATTTTGTGCTCATTGTGCGCATGGTAGCTTTGCATTGGCTTGGAAATCTGCAGGTGCTTCAACAAATGACCTGAGGTACGGGTATCTTCCGCCAAGATAAGATCCGATTCCTGTAAGATCCGGATGGCCCGCAATGTGATGTCTTCCAAATTGCCTACAGGGGTAGGAATAACAGTAAGTATTCCATTTTGTTTCGGATACATGAGGGAAAATAATTCTTGGCGTCTTCACAAACCAACAAAAAGAATATCGCACCGACAAACATTGTATTAGGTGTCAATGTTAAATATATTTGAAACGCTTAAGCATCATGATAACATTTAGGATCACCCTACTGTATTTCTTTTTTATTCCCTTTCTGATGGCATTTGGCCAAAAAGAAGAGTTGATCAGCCAGCGAACCGCCTTATATAAAGCTTTATCAAGCGACGATAACAAGCTTATAACCAGTGAAATAAATCACATAAACGAAACTAATTTAGTCGAAAAAGAAGCTTACATAGGCGCACTTTTGATGAAAAAAGCCAGCATCGTTTCCAATCCGAAGGACAAACTCTCCTTTTTTAAACAAGGCCACCATCAATTGGAAAAAGCCATCTTAGGCAACGAAAAAAATGTGGAATATCATTTTCTTCGTCTTATGATTCAAGAAAATGCCCCTGGTATTTTGGGCTACAAAAGCAATATTGGGCAAGACAAGGAAATCATCGTTTCTTCTTTCAAAACGCTCCCCCAGGAAATCCAGCATGCCATTCTGGATTACAGCAAAAAATCCAAAGTACTGCGTGGTGAGCATTTTTAAGTAAATTCAAATGGACAAGAAATTATTGGTCGTATATTATTCTCAAACGGGACAATTGGAGGAAATTGTCAATGCTTTTTGTGGTCCTATTTTAGCAGGAGGTGTACAAGTGGAATTCTGCAAGATCAGGCCCAAACAAGATTTTCCCTTTCCATGGACTTCTCCTCAATTCTTTGACGCTATGCCGGAAAGTGTATTGGAAATCCCCTTGGAGCTAGAACCGGTAGCGTTTAAAAGCGGCCGCTACGATCTCATCGTGTTCGCCTATCAGCCATGGTTTTTATCGCCGAGCATCCCTGCCACTTCCCTTTTGGCACTTCCCGCCTTCCAGCAGATCGCAAAGGGCACCCCTGTTGTTACCTTGATCGGCGCGCGCAACATGTGGGTGAGCGCACAGGAAAAAATAAAGAAACAACTTATTTCCCTCGGTAGTCCTCTTGTGGGAAATATTGCGGTGGTGGACCGCCACCAAAACCATGTGAGCGCCGTCACCATTCTGTATTGGATGTTGACAGGGAAAAAAGACCGTTGTCTAGGCATATTTCCTATCCCCGGAATCGCGCCAAAAGACATCGTCGGAACGGCCACCTTTGGCAACACTGTGCTTTCTTTTTTGCAAAAAGGAGAATGGGGCGATTTCCAACGCACATTGGTGGATCAAAAAGCTGTGGAAATCGATGCCGACCTGCTTTTCGTCGAGCAAACGGGAAGCCGTCTTTTTGCCATCTGGGCGAAACTGATCAAAAAGAAAACAAACAGGGCGCCGTGGTTGGTCGCATTCAAGTACTACCTCTTGATTGCGTTATTCCTTGTCGCCCCTGTAGTATTGCTCATTCGGAATTTGCTGTTCCGGCCTTTTTTGGGCAAACAGATACAAAAGAAAAAACAACACTATTTAGGACTGGATTAATTGTACCGTACATGTCTTTTAGTCACGTTTATATCACCAAGACCGCCCATTTTCTTCCTAATTCCCCTGTGTCAAATGACGAAATGGAGGAGTATTTAGGATACATAAACGGAAAGTCTTCCAAATCGAAACGCATTGTCCTCCGGAACAACGGAATCACACGCCGATTTTATGCACTGACCAAAGATACGAAATCCACCCATACCAATGCCGAGATGACCGCTCTGGCAGTGAGGGAGTTATGCGACCAAGATGAAGAATTTCTTAAGTCTGTTCCGTTGATCTGTTGCGGCACCTCCACTCCTGACCAGATGATGCCTTCCCACGGAGTGATGGTGCATGGTTGGCTGCCCGAATCCAGTGCTGCGGAAGTAGTATCACCGTCCGGCGTGTGCTGTGCAGGCATGCATGCCTTCAAATATGGCTTTATGGCGATCCGCAGCGGTGAGGTCGACCTTGCGGTTACCACAGGGTCGGAACGATCTTCCGGGATGCTCCGTTCCGATGTGTTCGAAGATGAAGTACAGAAATTGGCTTTATTGGAACAAAATCCGAACGTGGCATTTGAGAAAGATTTTCTCCGTTGGATGCTTTCGGACGGTGCCGGAGCCTTTTTGCTCTCCAATAAGAAGAAAGAAAACGGGATCAGCCTTCGCGTAGAATGGTTGGAAGGAGCCTCATTTGCCCACCTAGTGGAACCTTGCATGTACATGGGAAGCGAGAAACTGGAAGATGGTGCCTTAAAAAGTTTCATGGACTATTCCTTGGAAGAATTGGTTTCCCAATCCATCTTAAGTGTCAAGCAAGACGTCAAGCTTTTAAGCCAGCACATTGTGTCGTTCGGCTTCGAAAAGCTGAAATCTATCTTTGACGCAAAGAATTTGAACGTACGTGATATAGACCACTTCCTCCCTCATTTGTCCAGCGAATTCTTCCGGACCAAAATAGCGGACAAGTTGACAGAAAATGGCATGACCATCCCCCAAGAAAAATGGTTTACCAATTTGTCTACTGTCGGAAACGTGGGGGCGGGATCGATCTACCTCATCCTGGATGAATTGTTCCACAGCGGCAAGCTAAAAAAAGGAGAAAAAATTCTGATGCTGGTTCCCGAAAGCTCGCGTTTCTCTTATATGTTTGGATATTTGACGGTTGTCTGATTTATACTAGGAAAAAGTTGGCCTTAAACCAAAATCCGATATGAAAAAAGAGGAAATTCCACAAGATCCGAGTGCCTTGGGCAGGCATACGAAAGAAGTATGTTACGCCGTGGACGAGACGGGAAACTACGTGACCGAATTGAGCAGTGGCTGGGAAATAAAGGCCACCGCGTTGGATGTCGCATGGGACGACATCGAAAAAAAAGTCGTGGACGCCAAACAAAAAGTCGTGGCAGGAGAAGCCAGCCCGCTCCTTTTTTTCATGGAACTTAAACTGATGGACCTTAACATCCTGTCTGCCTATACAGGCTTCTGGAAATGGACCATCAAAAGACACTTGAAGCCGAAGGTTTTTGCAGCTCTCCCGGAAAAAACATTGCAAAAATACGCCGATCTCTTTGAGGTAAGCCTACAAGACCTCCAAACAATGCACCTAAAATGAAACTAGATTTTCAACACTTTCAATCTGCCCATTGTGAAAATGGCGTGACGACCAATCTGTTGCGCCATGCCGGCATCGAACAAATCACGGAGCCTTTGGCATTCGGAATCGGCTCGGGGCTCTTTTTCATTTACATTCCCTTCCTGAAGATAAACGATGGGCCGGCCATTGCGTTCCGCACCATGCCTGGCATGATCTTTAAAAGAACCTCCCGTTCCTTAGACATCGATATTGTGCGTAAAACATTCCGTTCCAAAGAAAAAGCCCAGCAATTTCTAGACGAATGCTTGAAGGCGCAACAACCTGCCGGCTGTCAGGTAGGCGTATATTATCTCCCTTATTTCCCCAAAGAATACCGCTTCCACTTCAATGCCCATAACATCATCGTGTTTGGAAAAGAAGAAGACCAATACTTAGTGAGCGATCCCGTCATGGAAACGACCAATGTCATGACATCTTACGAATTGGAACGGGTACGTTTTGCCAAAGGCCCTTTGGCTCCCAACGGACAAATCTATTTCCCCAAAGAGAAGAAAACGGTTTCGGACGACGTCATCCGTGCTGCGATCAAGACAGGCATCAAACGCAACGTGCGGGACATGTTGTATATCCCAGGACCCATTGCAGGGGTGAGCGGCATCAAATACACTGGCGAAAAGATAAAAAAGTGGAGAGACCGCTTAGGCCCGAAAAAATCCGGGATCTACTTGGCACAATTGGTCCGGATGCAAGAAGAAATCGGGACAGGCGGTGGAGGCTTCCGCTTCATTTATGGAGCCTTTTTGCAGCAGGCACATGCCTATATTCCCAACGATGCCCTTTTGGACATCTCGGCCAAGTTTACAGAAGCAGGAGATCGCTGGCGGAAAGCGGCCGTACAGGCTGCCGGCATTTACAAAGGCCGCCTCAGCTCCCAACAGGACTACAATGTGATGGGCGACCAACTCATCGAAATCTCCGAATTGGAGAAAAAGGCGTTCCGCGAACTGTCGAACCTCAAATTGAATTGAAGAACCTGGCCGTTCATATCGAGCAACTTACCTTCCAATATTCCGAGAATTCCGGGGTCTATTTCCATGAGTTTGACCTGAAAATAAAAGAAGGGGACCGATTTGGCTTATTTGGCCCTAATGGGGCCGGCAAATCCACCCTCATGAACCTTATGACAGGGATTTTGCAGGTCCAACAAGGTCATATCAAGTTGTTCGGCAAAGACATCCAAAAACACCCTCGGAAAGAGATCACTTCCTTATTTGGATTTGTACCGCAGGACTTCTCTTTTTACCAAGAATTGAGCCCTCGTGAAAACCTGGAATTTTATGGGGCGTGGTATGGACTATCCAAAAAAGAATCTGTCGAAGCAAGCGAGGAACTGCTTGCTATTTTAGGATTGGAACATGTCCACAATAAACCGGTGGCACTCTTTTCTGGAGGGATGAAAAGGAGGATCAATTTGGCTATTGCTGTCATGCACAAACCCAAACTCCTTTTCTTGGATGAACCTACCGTGGGAGTAGATGTACAGACCAGGCATGCGATCATCGATTTTTTGCTTGAGATGAACAAAAAAGGGACCACCTTGGTCTACACTTCCCACCAATTGAGCGAAGCAGAAAGTCTCTGTGAAAATGTGGCCCTGATCGATCAAGGCAAAATCATCGCGCAGGACCAGTTGAGTTTTCTATGCGATGTATACAAAGAAGATAATTTAGAAGGCCTTTTCCTGCATCTCACAGGAAAAGCATATCGGGACATGTGATGTACAAACTCTGGGCTACGATTGTAAAGGATTTTAGGGTACTGGGCCGCGACAAGGTAGGCCTTACCTTGATGTTTGCCATGCCCATTTTATTGGTGGTCGTCATTACCAGCATCCAGAACAGCACATTTGAGCTGGTCAACAATAATAAAATGCCCCTATTGATCTGTAACAAGGACACCAATGAGGCGAGCATTCAATACATTCAAGCCATACAAAAAATGGGCATGTTTTCTGTACACCTCCTCCCCTCTTCTGCCGACGAGAATAGGCTGAAGGTGGAAATGCACAACCAAGATGCCTTGGTAGCCCTGATTATTCCCATCCATTTTTCCCATCAAATTGAAGAAAAGGCCCAAAGTATTTCGAAAAAAGCCCTTTCGGACGTTGCTTCTGGTAATCAACAAGGCCATGCAGCCAAAACAGATCCTTTGCCTATCCTTCTCTACTACCATCCTGTACTGGAAGAATCTTTCCGGTATTCGGTCGTGGGCGCCCTTCAAAGTACGCTTCAATTGGTGGAAGGAAAGGCGATCGTCCAGAACCTCTACGCATCCATTTATTCCAAAAACTTACCAGAAGATCTGGAAAGCGAAATCTTGACACATTCCACTTCCATCTTAGAAATACCCGCGGCAAGGGACGGGAGCAAGAAAATCCCCAATTCTACCCAACACAATATTCCGGCTTGGACCATTTTTGCCATGTTTTTTATTGTGATCTCGCTCGGAGGAGGTGTGGTCCGGGAAAAACAAAGTGGAAGTTTTATTCGGCTCAAAACCTTGCCTACCAATTATGTAGTGGCCCTTCTTTCGAAGCAATTGACGTTTTTATTTGTTACCCTCACCCAAGTCGTAGTGATCTTTTCACTGGGAATTTGGCTTTTCCCTCTCATGGGGCTACCCAAATTGACGTTGCCCAACGATCTGGTAGGCTTGTTTTTGGTCTCTTCCATTTGTGGATGGTGTGCCGTGAGCTACGCCATCTGTGTAGGGGTCATCGCCCGTACACAAGAACAGGCCAATGGCTTCGGAGCCGTTTCCATCATCATTTTGGCCGCTATCGGAGGGATTTTAGTTCCCTCTTTTGCTATGCCGAAGTCTTTTGCTTTTATCATGAAACTTTCTCCTTTACATTGGTGCCTCGAAAGCTATTATGGGTTGTTTTTGGAGCGTGGCCGATTTATCGACCTGTTGGCCAGTGTTGTGCCATTGCTTGGATTTATCCTTGTCATCCAAGTCATTTCACTGTACAGCCTGAAAAGAAAAAATTTAATTTGATTAGTTTAAATACATGGAAACCGCAGCATTGAAAGAGCAGTTAAAAGGCCAAATCATACAATTTTTGAACCTTCAATCCATCACCCCTGCCGATATTAAAGACGACATGCCTTTCTTTGGGGAAGAAGGCCTTGGACTTGATTCGATCGATTCAATAGAACTTATTGTATTGCTGGAGCGGAACTACGGCATTAAAATACAAGACCCGAAGGAAGGGCGCAAAGTGCTGGTCGACATCAACACCATGGCGGCCTATATTCAACAAAACACGAAGAACTAGTCCAGGTGAACAGGATTTTTGTCACAGGAATCGGCGTCATCAGTCCTATTGGCACTTCTGCAAAAGCCAATAGGCATGCGTTGCAGGAAGGGAAAAGCGGCATTTCCAAGTTGGAACAATTTCCTTCCCGGTATGCAGAATTGATTCCCTTTGGAGAAGTAAAAATCGGCACCGAACAATTGCGGGAAAAACTACAGGCATACGAACCTAGTCTCACTCGGACTACATTGTTGGCGCTCCATGCTTTTGAGGAAGCGATCCAAGACAGCGGCTTGAAAATGTCGGACGTTTCTTCGTACGATACTGCATTAGTAGGTGCCAGTACTGTGGGGGGCATGTGTTTGACCGATGAATTGTATCAAGATGCCAATTTGCTCTCCACCGGATCTCCTTATCTCGCTTCTTACGATTCGGCGTCAGTATTCCTTCACTTACAGTCGAAATATGGCATTGCAGGGGTAGTCAATACGATCAACACGGCGTGTTCTTCTTCTGCCAACGCCATCGCCTTTGGAGCCAAATTGATCCGGCATGGCTTTGCCAAAAGAGCCATCGTAGGAGGAGCGGACAGTCTGGCCAAATTTACCATCAACGGGTTCAATTCCTTGATGATCCTTTCCCCGGACCACTGCACCCCTTTCGATAAAGACAGAAAAGGATTGAATTTAGGCGAAGGGGCCGCTTTTCTCGTGTTAGAGAAAGAAGAAGATTGCGCGCACAAGAAAATCTACGCAGAATTGAGCGGGTATTCCAACACAAACGATGCGTTCCATCCATCGTCGCTGTCCGATACGGGCGATGGTCCTTATTTGGCCATGAAGGATGCCCTGTCGAGGGCCCAACTGGCTCCGGCCGAAATCGACTATATCAATGCGCATGGAACTGGCACCGAAAACAATGATCTGATAGAGAGCAGGGCCATCCTTTCTTTGTTTGGGCACCAAACTCCTTTTTCTTCCACCAAAGCCAATATTGGACACACCCTCGGTGCGGCCAGTGCCATAGAAGCTGTGTATTGTATTTTGAATTTGGACCATCATGAGTTATACCCTGGCATCCGATTCCACCATCCGATCGAAGAAACAGGGCTCACTCCTGTTTTAGCATACACGCAGCGACCGATTCGCCATGTCATGTCCAATTCCTTTGGTTTTGGCGGCAATTGCAGTTCCCTTATTTTCTCAAAAGCCTAAGCCATGTTCTATATCCACCATTCCAGTTGCATTTCCCCCCAGCACACCTTTTTGCACGTGGATTTGGACTCGTTGAACATGTGCCAAAATAATCAATTAAACGCACTCGAGCCGGTGTATGACAATGTCCCTCCCGGATTGCTGAGAAGAATGGGAAAGGCCGTCAGGATCGGAATCGGGACGGGTTTGCCCCTGTTGAAAAAACAAGAAGTACAAGGCATCGTCGTGGGGACAGCCAATGGAGGAATGGAAGACTGCATCAAATTCCTGAGCCAGATCATCGAATACGACGAAGGCCGCCTCACACCCACCAATTTTGTGCAGAGTACACCGAACGCCATTGCTTCCCAGCTAAGCCTTATGACTTCCAATAAAGGCTACAACATTACACACACACACCGCGGCTTGGCGTTCGAAAATGCCATGCTTGACGTGGCCATGCAATTGAAGGAAAATGCCCAGCATTCCTATTTATTGGGCGGGATAGACGAAATCTCTACGTTCAACCATGCCATCGAAAAATTGGGCGGCTGGTACAAGGAGGAAATAATTTCCAATGCTTCGCTTTATGCGCACGGCACCCCTGGCACTTTGGCCGGGGAGGGTGCTGCCATGTTTGTCGTCAACAAACAAAAACAAGGAGCCATCTGCCAAGTACGCAACTTGGCTTTCTTCCATACCAAAGAAGAATCCGAGGTCGTCAAGCAATTCCATCGCTTTTTGGAACAAAGCGGCATCTCGGCATCTTCCATCGATGTCTTCCTGTCTGGAGAAAACGGCGACAACCGGCAAAGCCATTTTTATCATGCGATAGAAACCGAATTAGGGTCTGAATGTACGATCGTACGGTACAAACACATGATAGGAGAATTTCCTAGTACAAGTGCTTTGGCGCTGTGGTTGGCCTGCCAATGCCGCCTTTCCGTACCATTTCCTGCCCACATGGTAAAAAAGCAGGGCACCCACCCTTCCCGCACGATCTGCTTGTACAACACCTATAAGGGAGAGCAGCACAGTTTCATGCTGGTATTTTCTTGTGAATGAGGGCTTTGTATAAAGTATTTTAATTCGTAAGAAATAGAAAGGACGGCATTTATCGGACGCCTTTCAATTTCATCTGGGCCAAATAAGGATGGTCAGGATGCACGATGAGTTCTTGACGGGAGGGGTGGATGATGACATCCATGTCTTCCATGGGGATGGCTCCCAAAAGTATTTCATTGTCCCCCGGCATCACGAGGGC
>FTBA01000126.1_pt1 | contig 12694 bp, 12 predicted proteins | sample 1639221 | NCBI WGS metagenome assembly FTBA01 (sample SAMEA3914864, study PRJEB12502) | metagenome | biome: forest; material: soil | place: USA | collected 2012-03-12 | depth 0.3 m | reverse complement strand
GTTATCAGTTATCAGTTATCAGTTATCAGTTATCAGTTATCAGTTATCAGTTATCAGTTATCAGTTATCAGTTATCAAAGAAATAAAAACTTGATGTCCAAATCAAACTTATTCCTTATCTTACTACTCTTTAGATTTAACCCGTTGGGTAGATTTTAGGGTAGAAAAAAGCATTTTCGCTAATTCGTCCGCATCTGTATGTAGGCTTGTGAATTCTCGTTCACTTAGGAAATTCGTATCTTTTAAAAGGGACAACCAGTATTTCGTTTCCAATGTTTCTTTGTAGGCGATCGATATTTTTGCCGAGAAATCCATCTGTGAAACAGCTCCTTGTGCCTCTGCAATGTTTGCGCCGATAGAAGTCCCTGATCTTAACAATTGTTTTATCAAAACAAATTCCTTTTTTTCCAAAATAAAAAATTGGTACATCTTCACCACCCTCACTGCAAAAGCGTACGACTTTTCTTTTAAAATACTCTCTAGCATACCCCATTATGTCATCCAATGTCCTAATCCAAGTTCAAAAAATATTGTTCACTGGTAACTGTTCACTGATAACTGCTAAGGTAGTTCTACCTCCTCGTTGATGAAGCAGCCGATTTTCACCTTTTCTCCTTTTTGGGCGGTGCCTGATTTGTATAGCTCGTGCAGGTTGGCATTTTCTCGCCACCCATCGGCTTCTTCCGAATTCCCGAGGTTCCAGGAAATATTGGAAAGAAGGATATAAAAAGCGGCCAATTCTTTGGGGGAATGGAAGCCACAGCGGTCCTCGCCCTTTTGGTAAAGTTTGGAAAGGAATTTCATGCCATCCAATTCGTCAGGCAAAAGGGAATGTACCGTTTGGGCATATTTTTTCGCTGCCGCATAGTCCTTCAAACTATCGGCTGCGATGGCCATGCCCATGTAACTGTCCGCCTTTTCAATAGGCGTAGTGGCACTTTTGAGGGCTGCTTCGTACCCATATAAAGCTTCTGTATACTTCTTTTCTGTCGTCAATTTCTCGGCTATTTTAAATAAGGCGTCATATGCTGTGACCACCTCTGGTTCAGGAATAGGGTCTGCCGAAGACACAGGTGGAGCAGGAGTTTCAGGTTGAAGTGCTTCTTTTTTTTCAGGGACCGCTTCCTTCACCGCCTTGTTTTCGGAGAAAGCAGCTGATTGTTTTCCTAATGAAGTTTCAGGTTCGGGCAACCCTATCACTGTTCCGTCGCTACTTCCTTTGCAACCACGTTTTGCGAGCAAAGTGGAAATCTGGTGTGTTTCTTCAGATCCTTCCTTGCCCGAGCTCAAAACTGGGTGCAGCAAGGAATGCAACTTATCGCAAGAAATCCTGGGGCAGGCAATTAACTCCCTTTTTAAACTTTTATAGGAAGCTTTCCAAACTGCTTCGTGGTGGCTCTGTGCTTGGTGCCGTGTAAAATTCCATAAAGAATCTACGTCTATTTTCCCATGGAGGTCACAGGCACAAAATGCCAACACCTTAATGTTGTAAGGATGCATCGATTCTTTATCGGCATCGTAGATCCGTTTGTACATGGCACAGTATTTCCGCAGACTGTCCGGCTTTTTGATATAGAAATCGCGGATGTCCCGTCCTTTCCAGTTCAGTACCATGTTGGGAGCCCGGCTCACCGAGAACCATTGATCGTACAGCCGCATCAAACTGTCGTACGTAGGCCGTGCATGATCTCCTTGTACAGCCAATTGGTGCTTGAGAAACAATCGGGCATTGTAGAAAAAGCAATCGGGCTGATGGCCATTTTCGGCCAATGTCTCATAAATATAGGCGCGGGCGTGCTCATGTTCATGATGCCGTATCAAGGTCTGCAAGTGTTCGCATTCGGAGGGCATGTCCTGATCTGCCTCCCTGCTTTGGTGGTGCCCCCCATGTTGTTGGTGTGCCGCGTTGCCTCCGAAAGGTTGTTGGGCGAAGGCCCAAAAGCCAAAAAGAAGTAAGCCGACGGTGGTACTTGCTATGCGTAAAAAAAATCTACCCAAGTTCAATGCTGCAAGGTTCAGGAAGCTAGATCTGATACAAATGGCCTTAAAATTACGGCTTTAGACAACTCCTTCATAGGGATTGGATGAAATAATTCATGGACTGCTAGGAATCTATTCCTTTTCTTGCACATAGGTCCTTTCCTTGTAATTTTTCGCTACAAAGATGAATATGAAGGAGGTAACCGTCATTAAGCCTACAAAAAACCAATAATACTCCGGCCCTGTCAGTTTGCTGGTACCGTCCGGATTTTGTATAAACACATTTACCAAGGCCGTGATAAGGTTTCCAAGAGAAATAGATAGCATGTACATCCCCATAATGAGGGATTTCATGCTATTTGGTGCCTGTTCATAAGAAAAGGAGAGACCTGTTCCATAGACCATCACTTCCGAAGCCGTTAGGATTACATAGGCCAAGGCTTGCCAAGCGATGGAGACCCCCACTTTCCCCTGTATTTGCATCTCGATCCAGGCGATCACCACAAAAGACAGTGCGCACAAAAACATGCCGATGGTAATCTTGCGTAAGGAAGTAAGTGGAAAAACCTTGCTCACCCAAGGATATAAGACAAACGTGAAGAGCGGGACATAGACGATGACCAAAATGGAATTTAGAGAGTACAACTGGTCAGGCAAAAGATTGAATTGGACAAATCCCAAATTGACATATTTCAACATGTATTCCGAGTCGGCCTGTAAAATCCAAGAAGAAGCCGTTTGCTCCCACAATGACCAGAACACAGCTATAAAAAGATATAAAATCGCCAAGTTGCCCAATGATTTCTGTACTTCCTTTTTCTTGAAATCCTGGAAATATTTTGTTATCCCTACAGGGGGCACCACAATAAAATGGCTCCTTCCCAACCAAAATACTACCGTGGCAAGCAGCATTAAAACGCCCGGTAGTCCAAACGCAAAATGCGGCCCATATTCTCTAAGAAGGTACGGGGTAATGATAATAGAGAAAAAAGCCCCGACATTGATGGCCAGATAAAAAAGGTTGTAAACTTTCCCCAATAAGTGGAAGTTGCCTTTTCCGAATTGATCGCCCACATGTGCTGTCACACATGGTTTGATACCGCCAGAGCCGATGGCGATCATGGTAAGTCCCAAAGATAGGCCAAGACGCGTATGGTCAAGCGAAAGTGCCAGATGTCCTGCGCAATAGACGATCGATAGGACAATAATCGTCCGGTATTTGCCCCATGCGATATCTGCCAAAAGAGCCCCTAGGATGGGGAAGAAATAATTGGCCATGATGAAAAGATGGAACCATACTTTGCTTTGCTCCGGGGTCATGGGGTCTAACTTCCCGGTGGAATCCATCAAAAACTTGGTCATAAAAATGACCAAGATGGTTTTCATGCCATAATAGCTAAAACGCTCAGCCAGTTCATTCCCTAAAATATACGGAATGCCCTTGGGCATTTTATCGGAAGTATTTTCCATGCTCGCTGTATTTTACCCTTTTTTGAAACATATAGAAAAGGTAAAAATGCGGAAATGTTGGAGATATTGGTGCTTCTCCAACGGTTTTTTAGCAGGTAGATCCGGAAATAAACCTACTAGATGGCTTTAAGCCTTACAAAAATGAGCCCCACTCCACGGATTAATTCCGTCCATCGTCGTCATGGCCTTGGAAATTGGCATGCTGCCTTTGCGTGCTCCGCATGGTCCCTTTATTGACGCGGAAATGCATATTGCTCAGGGTAGCTCTTTTCCTGGAATGGAAGGCTTTGTTGTCGCCGTTTTGCGTGATCTGGGTATTGTCGCCCGTCGATTTAAATTGCTTCGCCCCCTTTTTTTTCTTTGGAGGGCTTGCCACTAGCAACGAAAAGGACACAAGAAACAGGAAGATCGTAGAGAAGGCACGTTTTGAAAACATGCGGAAGAAATTTTGAAACACCATTGTGGACGTCATTTTTTATTTAAACGAACAGATTTTGGGATTTATTTTGTTCCACGTTCATTTAATTTTATTTCATCCGCTTTCTTGTTTTCGACTTCAAATCATCAAAGGTTCTGACCACAAAACGAATAAAACTTCACTTGCTATCGCGAACGAGTGGACATAAATTCTATTTTTGCCTCCATAAACTTGCATTTCCATGTACGATTTTCTTCGCATTACGCATTCTCTCTTACGCTATGCGGTGGTATTCGCCGCCCTATATGCCATTTACAGAGCCTATACGGGTTGGAAACAGAATAAACCTTATGAAGCCGCCGACAATTTGGCCAGTGTACTCCTCATCATCTTCGTACATACACAGCTCCTTGTCGGGCTTCTCCTTTATGTCCAAAGCCCATGGACATCTGCCCCCATGAACGTGGCCATGAAAATTCCTGAGTTGCGCTTTTTCAAAGTAGAGCACATTTCCATGATGATCGTGGCCATTGCATTGTTCCAAGTAGGCAGATCCGTTTCAAAGAAGGCCAGCACAGATCTTTTGAAGCATAAAAAAGCGGCTATTTTTTATACCATAGCTTTTGTCGTGATGATGGTAAGCATCCCCTGGCCTTTCATGAAGGTTGCCCGGCCGTGGTTGCCCTTCTAGTTTCTATAATTTAGGAGAAGCCGTTTTCTTTTCGGGAAGAAAAAAAAGGAGGCTCAAGGAATGTACATTTCCCAATCGGTTTTGAAAGGCAAGGGCATAATCCAAACCATATCCCTTCCATTTTATCCCTAGCCCCAAAAAACCTTGGGAAGGTGCCGAGTTGACTCCTGTCCGTAACACAAGAAATCGAGACGGAGTGTATTCTATGCCTACTTTAAAATTGACAGGATATAGGCTGGATTTTTCTACTTCCGCCAACAACAGCACTTGCTTGGCCACTAGGTAAGAAATGCCCGTGCTCATGACTACGGGATAATAAGAAGAAGACAACCTATCTGTTTTCGCCCTTGTCACATTGTAAATATGTGCCGCATAACGGAGCTTGGGCGTTATCTCCGCCATTCCACCAAATTGGAAAAGCACATTCCAGGCGGTATTCAATTCTGCCACTGCCAATTGGTGGTATCCTATACCTCCCCCCAAAGAAACTAATCGGATCTTATAGGCAAATCCGATTTCCGCCCTTGTTTGGTTGAGCAATTCATCGCCATACCTTCCGATGCCTGCCGCGACCCTGGCTTCCTTTTGGACATGACAATACGAAAGGGCCACATTGTTCATCCCGCTCATGTTATAACGGTGGTCTGTATAAAGGCCTAAGGAAGAGGCCTGCAATCCTGTCAAGCACGCAGGGTTCGAAAAAACAGAGAAAACATCCGGGAGAGCCACCGTTGCGTTCCCTACCCCATTGTACCGTGCACCAAGCGGAAAAACAAGTTGGGAAAAAGCCCAAAAAGGGAAAAAAGAAAAAAATATTTGAAGCATATGTTGTCTCATATACCTATCACTTCACAATTCCGTAAAAATAGAAGAAAGAAAACATCCGTTTTCTGGCACAAAAATACGAGATTAGGTGTTACAAATGAAATAAAATAGAATATGTCCGAAACGTCCTTGGACAACAACAATTTAAAAGCACTCGTCTCCCTATTGAGCGATGACGACAAAGAAGTGCTGACACATGTGGAGGAACAGATTATTTCCTTGGGTTCGCCTATCATTCCTTTTTTAGAGGAAGAATGGGAAAGAACAATGGATCCCAATGTACAACGGCGCATCGAGGACCTTTTGCACACCGTGCAGTTCGAACAGGTGAAGCGCAAACTGCTCGCTTGGGTAAAAAATGGGGGACAGGATCTTTTGGAGGGCCTTTGGATCATGGCCACCTACCAATATCCTGATCTGGAATTTGACAAGCTCAAACAAAAAATCGAGGACATCTATTACGAGGCTTGGCTGGACATGAAAGGGGAAATCCACCCTTTTGACCAAGTCAAAATATTGAACAATATCCTGTTCCAAAAACTCAAATTCAGCGCCAACACGAAAAATTTCCATTCCCCTTCCAATTCCATGATCAATGTGGTATTGGAAAGCAAAAAGGGAAATCCGATCGCACTGTGCGCCATTTATATGTTGGTCGCCCAAAAGTTGCGTCTTCCTGTCTACGGCGTAAACCTCCCCAATCTGTTCATCTTAACTTACAAAACTGAGGAGACCCAATTCTATATCAATGCGTTCAATAAAGGCTTGATATTCTCCAAATCGGACATTGATAATTACATCCACCATCTCAACCTTTCTTATTCACCGGTTTTCTACGAACCTTGCAACAATGTGGAGATCATCAAACGTGTCTTGCGCAACTTGGTAGTGTCGTACGAAAAACTAGGCGACCAGCACAAAGTGAGGGAAGTGAAAGAAATCCTCTATTCTTTTTCCGAGGAAGGATAAATTAATGGTGGACTCTCCCCACAATTTAATTCTATTTACATCTCAATTCCCGAGTAAATGCTGAACTTGCATAAAAACAGCAAACAAAATGAAACGCATCTGTTTAGGAGCCATTTTGGCCCTTGCCTTCTTCACAGGCTCACATGCCCAAGTCCTTTCCTTCCAACTCATTGACCACATCACCGAAAAACCAATGGAGGGTGTGGAAGTCTTCTCACACGAGGCACACGACAAAGTGAGTTTTACGGACAAAAATGGACTCGTAAATTTCGACATCGACCATACCGATACGTTGATTTTCTTTAAACAAGGATATGCCCCATTGTACATCCAGGTACATCGCATCAATTTTGACCATTCCCACGCCCTCGTGTTAAAAATGAAGACGTCGAATGGCAATTTGAACAAGCACACCTCCGTGCAGTTCGACAAAATGCAAAAATCGAAATATACTTTTGTGCATGACTCGCTGGACAATAGCAGTATCCATGTGACGCATTTCGAACATCCTGAAGCAACCCCTTTACCAAATCAAACGGACAGGTCTTTCCACATTGCTCAGATCGATTTGGACAAAAACAACCAGTCTAGGCATCGTTCGGCCTATTCCTTAGGCAAATAGTGTATTTATTCCTCACTCAGTTCCAACCACCGCAGCGTCTTGGTTTCAATCTCGACGTCCAGTTTTTCTATTTCGGAGGCCGCTTCTGCCAATTCCACATGAGAGAGTGTGCCTGAATTCATTTTGGCGACCAGATCACTTTTTTGATTTTCCAAGTCGGGGATGCGATGAGTCAATGTCTCTAATTCCTGCTTTTCCTTGAACGACATTTTCCTCTTTGGGGAAGATGGTGAGGGGATCTCCTGGGCTTCTTTCCTTTTTTCTACTGCAGTGTGTTTTTCTTCCTGGAGCTTTTCCTGCTCCTCTTCCTCCTCTTTCCAAGACCTGTATTCCGTATAGTTGCCAGGAAAGTCTTTCACGGTACCTTCACCCTCGAATACGAAGAGGTGGTCTACCAATCGGTCCATAAAATAACGGTCGTGGGAAACGAGGAGAAGGCATCCGGCAAAATTGAGCAAAAAGTCTTCCAATACATTGAGGGACTCAATGTCAAAATCATTGGTAGGTTCGTCGAGCACTAAAAAATTGGGATTTTTGATGAGCACACGAAGCAATTGCAATCTCCTTTTTTCCCCTCCGCTCAACTTGCTCACAAAATTGTATTGCATGGCCGGGGGGAAAAGAAAATGGGTAAGCAATTGGGACGCGGTAATCGTTTGCCCGTCGCCCATTACCACATGGTCGGCAATTTCTTTGACTACTTCTATCACGCGTTTGTCTTCGTGCAAGCCTATTTCTTCTTGTGAATAATAGCCGAAAACCGTGGTTTGCCCTGGATCTATGCTCCCAGAGTCGGGCGATACATTGCCTAAAAGCATGTTCAAGAAGGTCGATTTTCCAACGCCATTCTTGCCCACTACTCCTATCCGGTCCTTTTTGCGAAACACATATGTAAAATCGTCGACAATCGCCTGATGCCCATATTTCTTCGAAATCCCTTCCACTTCGAGTACTTTTCCTCCTTGCCTGGAAACAGACACATTCAATTCCAATTTGGCATTGGATTTCTGTTGTTGTGCTTTTTCCTGGAGGCCTTGAAATGCATCTATCCGGTATTTTGCCTTTGTTCCCCTGGCTTTGGGTTGCCTGCGCATCCATTCCAGTTCTTTGCGCATCAAGTTTCGGGCCTTGTCTATTTCTTGATTTCGGGCGTTTTCTCTTTCCGCCTTTTTCTCCAAGAAATAGGCATAATTCCCTTTGTAGCGATAGAGTTGACTGTCGTCCAATTCTACGATCTCGTTGGCTACATTGTCCAGAAAATACCGGTCGTGCGTGACAATGAGGACGGACTGGAAACGATCCAGGATCACATTTTCCAGCCATTCGATCGTTTCCAAATCCAAATGGTTGGTGGGTTCGTCCATGATGAGTAATTGGGGCTCTTCGATCAAAACCCGCGCCAACGCGACTCTTTTCCGCTGCCCCCCGGACAATTGGCTTACAATCTTTTGTTCCAAAGGTCCTATTCCCAATTTATTGACTATATGCTTTACCTTTTTTTCGTAATCCCACGCTTTTAATTCCTCCATGCGCAGCATGAGCTCCTGTAGACGGGCATAGTACGCTTCGTTGCTTTCTTCATTGGCGATGCATTCTTCATAGGCCCTTACTGTGGCCATCAATTCATTGTTGCCGAAAAAGATATTGTCGTATACTGTTTTCTGTTCCTCGAAAACTGGATTTTGGCCTAGAAAGCCTACACTTGTTCCTTTGCGGTAGCTTACATTGCCGGAATCGGACGGAATGCGGGAGGCCAGTACGTTCAACAGCGTCGTTTTTCCACAGCCGTTCTTGCCTACCAAGGCCACGCGATCTCCTTCGCTTATTCCAAAAGAGAGGCCTTTAAACAACCAGCGTTCACCAAAACTTTTGGATATATCATCTGCGGAAAGAAGATTCATAACGGGAATATTGAGGCGCGAATTACGTGAAATTCCGGCAGAAGCACATATGAAACTTTACACGGCCACACTGGGAAGGATGATCCGCATTTGGGTAAATTGGCCCTCTTCGCTTTTTACCTCCATGACCCCGTTTATTTTCTCGACTGCTTTTTTGACGAGATAAAGTCCTAAGCCATGCCCTTGAGACCTGTCACTTCCCCGGAAAAACATTTGGAATATTTGTTCGTGCAGACTCTGTTTGATCCCGATGCCATTGTCCCAAAATATCAATTGGACATCTTGGCCTAAGCGCACCACTTTGATGTGTATTTGCGGTTGCCTTGTTTCGTCCTGATAGCGTAGCGCGTTGTCCAAAATGTTTTCGGCGATGATCCGCAGCAGGCGCACGTCGGTCTTAATGAAAAGCTCTTGAGGAGCATCTATTTTCACGACAGCAGAAGAGAAATCTGGCCCTTTTGTGAGAAGGCAGAAAAGGTCGGATGGATTCACATGTGTATTTTCAGGCTTTATATGGTACAGCATGCTTATCTTATTGAACTTCTCCAACATCTGCTCCATTTCTACCGCTGTCTTCAGCATCAAATCCCCGTATGTTTTCGCTGCCTCGTCTTGCGCATCTCCCAAGGACAAGATGGCCAAGCCTTTCACCCTGGCAACTGGCCCTTTCAAATCATGGAAAGAAGAATAGAAGAACCGGTCCAATTCCTCCAAGGCAACCGTAAGCTCGCGGTTTGAATTTTCATACGAAGTGGTCCGGGCCTGTACCATGTCTTCCAAATGCTGGTTCACTTCCCGCAGTTCCTTATTGGCCATATTCAACTTCTCTCGCGCGAAGACCAGCTCCTGATTCCTTACTTCTGATTCTTCTTTCCCGAGCAATAATTTATGATACGATTCTTTCAATGCCGCCCTCAATGCCATTTCCCTTTTCACAGAATTGAACCTGAAATATGTGACCATAGGATGCAGGCACATGATGGTAACCAGCACCGCGCCTCCTTCCAAACAAAAATCCTCAAATGTAAAATCTGCATAAAAATGGGCCAAGACGGCATAAAGAGCCAACGAGGAGCCTACTACAAGGATAGAATTCTGCCACTTCCAGAGTAAAAACAAAGAGGCACCCAAAAAAACGGTACAATAGGCAATATTATGTTGATACAAGTAGGCTTTCGTTCCCAATACACAAGCCAATGCACAAAACCAGGAGATAGAAGTAAATCCAAATAAACTCAGATACAATTGGTTTGTGTCGTATTTGCGCTGGACGAGCAGCCATACGCCGATGGTTCCCGATATGCCAAAACGCAATCCAGTAAGCTTCCAATAGTACGCTGGCGGAATGGTATAATAGTCAAAAATGGCAAAAACAGGAAAGATGATCACAGCCGCCAAACACATGATTTCGTGCATTTTACGTGCTTCTTCCTCAATTGGTATTTTCCGCATATTGGCAGTTCAAAAAAAGTAGAGAAGATGCTAAAAATGATCTCCCACAGTCTGGTCCTTCAATTTTACGGAGTATACGAGACCTCTAGAAAAAAGAACATCTTTTCGCTAAATTTTTCTCTTTTTAAACAAGCAAGTATTTTAATGTTATGTTTATGTTAATTTTTACTTTCCCAGTGTTTCGTGAAAAAGAAAGCACAAAAACATCAAACAACTGAAATAAAGATACTTACACAAAAAATACTTTTTTCTTTTGTTTATATAATGTTACCAAATACATAACATAACATTACCAATAGGTACATTTATTAACAATTACATAACATTTTCGTAAATTCGTACTATAAATCTTAAACGAAGGAATAAAATGAAACTACAACCTGTCCTTGTCGCACTGTTGGCAGCCACCTGTGCGACCGTGTTTGGTCAAACTAAACTCTATAAAAAGTTGGACAAGTACAGTAGTTCGCTTTCACAAGAGTTTGATCAAATTCCCTCCGAAAGAAAAGAAAAATTGAGCATGCTCGCCGACGAACTTGTTCGGACCAGTATGGCAAAAGAGGGAAAAATCGCCGTTCTTTTCGCTAGTCAAGACAATGCCGGCATGAGTCAAATGGCCCAAGCATGGTTGCAAGTGGCTTCCGAACGCTATGCTTTGCCGAATATCCAAATAAACTCTGCGGGTGAAAAAGAAAGTGCGATAGACAAATCGGTGATTCGCGCGTTGAAAAATGCCGGCTTTAAAACAGAAAACAATTCATCGTTTGTGAATAATCCACGGTATGTGGTTTCATACAAAACAGAATCGAACAGCTTGCTCATGTTTTCTAAAAAATATACCAACTTCCAAGTACCTACGTCGGATTTTGTGGCAGTTGCCACTGAAAACGGCTTAGCCAATGTGCCTGGCGAAAGTGCTCACATGGAATTGCCTTTTGCGGCGATCTCTTCCGAGGATGCCCAATGTAGGGAGGTAGCAAGAGAAATGTTCTTCTTGGCAGAAAAACTGCAAAGCAAGCACCTTCTTTCGCACAAACAGTGACGATGGGGGCATCGTGAACAAAAAAAAGGGGGACAGGCATTGTCCCCCTTTTTTTTTGTTCAACTCGTCCTAGTACCTTTAGGGCATGCCAACCCATCTTGTCCTCTTCGTTTTTCTGTTTTTGCATTTTACTGTATTGTCGCAGCCTGAAAAAGTTCGAGCAAAAATCATAACAGGGTTGGTGGGAGCCCAAATAGACGGCGACAGGCTGGCGGGGTACAATAAGCCTGGGCTTATTGCCGGAATGGCCATGGAACTTCCTCTTTCAAAAAAATTTGCGCTGCAACCGGAAATCATGTACGCTCAAAAGGGAGCTAGGAGTGGCAGCAATGGAGCTTATTATGCCATTGTCCGGCTTAGTTACCTGGATCTTGTCGGGATAGCAAATTGGTATGTCACATCGCGTTTCGTGCTTCAGACCGGCTTTGGCTATGGTGTGTTATTCCGTGCAAAAGCCGACTACGGTGGCGGATTTACAGACGTCGGCAGTTATTTTAACACAAGCGACAAATATTGGGCATTGGGCACTGAATTTCGGTTTACCCCAAAAACAAGTGTAAATCTGCGGTATGGCTATTCCTTGGTCACGATCCGGCCTGGCGCATATTGGTACAACAATACACTTTCCTTTACTCTTCGATTTACGCTAGGGGATTCGAAATAACCTCCCATGTATCCTCTCCCAGTTCCACTTTGTCTTTGACATTGCCAAAAAGAAAGGGAGCGGCGATTCCTTTTTCCATCCTGCTCGTGGCGGTGCATATCCTCGCTTCGTCCCACAAGCCCAAGGAAATGAACCTTGACAAAATGCCAGTACCTCCTTCCACTAACAAAGATCCGATCCCTCTGTCCTTGAGAAATACCATCATTTGCACAATGGCGTCACCATCCTCCTGCAATGTGACGATCTCCCAGTTCTCGCCTCTTTCTTCTTTGCTATAACCAAAGAGAAGGCTCTGTTGGCTCCCATCAAAGAAAGGTCCTTCTTTGACCAAGGTCCCTCTTTCGTCCAATGAAATCCGGAGAGGCTGTTTTTTAGTTGGAACATTCCGGACATTCAATCTTGGGCTGTCGAACACAAGCGTGTTGAATCCTACCATAATGGCATCTTCTTCCGCTCTCCATTTATGCACCAAATTGACAGAAAGGACATTGCTGATCTGTTTCATATCCCGAGGAGCTTGAAGTGCCGGAGCAATAAAGCCATCTCTGGATTGAGCCCATTTCAAAATTACATAGGGCCGGTTTTTGACAATGTTGGCCAAGAAACGCTTGTTTAGGTCTTCTGCTTCTTTTTGAAGCATGCCTACTTCCACGTTTACTC
>FTBA01000033.1_pt1 | contig 12853 bp, 13 predicted proteins | sample 1639221 | NCBI WGS metagenome assembly FTBA01 (sample SAMEA3914864, study PRJEB12502) | metagenome | biome: forest; material: soil | place: USA | collected 2012-03-12 | depth 0.3 m | reverse complement strand
GATATTCGAGGGACATTTGGTTCGCACTGGCCGTTCCTGCTTGGAATTGTTTCGCTTGTTCTTCGGGAATAAAAATACGCATGTCCATGGTCAAGACGCCGGCCATGCATTTCACCTGCATCTCGTTGGTCGCCTGCAATTTTCCTTTCTCCGTATATAGCTCGGCTACCACCGACCCGACCAGAGACGAACCGGAACCTGATACTTCCTGTACTTTGTATACCTGCTTGCCGTTCGGTTTTCCTTTTTTATCAGAAACCGCCATTTCAACCGTCTTCTTAGCCTGCAAGAAAAAATACTGGCCGCAATTTTGCGCATGTAAGACAATGGGCATAATGGCCAACACATAAAAAAACATCTTTTTCATAGTAGTACATATTTTACCGCAATAACTGGATTTTCTGTATGATTTGTTCCGGAAAAATAGTGGCTCACAGAGAAAAATTCAACGCCATTGTGCCTTCGCGAGCGTCTCTTCTTTGTCCAAATCCAGGATTTCATGTTCCTTCTTGTCCATTTCTTCTTTGACATCCTTCAATTTCACTTCCTCCAAATCGGCTTGCATTTTCTCCTTCTTCATTCCCACGCGAATGCGGGCAAAAACGCTCATGTACACATTGGCGACCCATACAAGGCCAAATCCTGCAACCACGTACCCGCGCCAATCGGCGTACAAAAGATGATAGCGGGTAAAAAATAAGAAGAGAAGAACTACGTAGTGGCTAAAACAATATTCGCAGGTAAATAGGTAAAAGAATTTGCGTTGCCACCATGTGGCGCAGTCTTTCGATCTTTTGATACAAAATTCACGGGGTTCGCGAAATACTTCCTCGTGCGTGACCGTCCATGCCACACAGGAAATGGGCATCGCCAATAAAAATAAGTAGGTAATCTGTTCCGATAAGCGCAAGATACAATGCGATTTAGCTGGAAAAAATCCCTAAAGAATGTATGCCACGACGGTCAATCCTGTTCTTCCGGCAGATCCTCTCCTTCAAAAAGTCCCTTCATGGTGTCAAACATAGCTTCCACTTCTTCCTTTTTGAGGTCAAAATCCGCGTCCTGTTTGACATTGTGGGTATAATGCTTCCAATGTTTTTCTGCTTTGCGGATTACGCGCGGGGTAATGGCAAACTCCTGATCGTCCAGCACCTCTTTGGCCATGGCTGATACTTTCAAGTTCCCGAACAGGTACAGCTTAAAAACATCCACAAAATATTCGCTGCAATCGAAGCCTGAGAGTGCTTCGGTCAAAATCCCTTTCAAAAAAGGTTCCTTTCCATCTTTGATCAGTTCGAATACCGCCTCAATCGCGGTGCCATTGTCTTTGCGTTTAGACAAGGCCCGGGCAGCCAAGTACACTGTATTAAAATTGGAAGAAGACAATAAAGCCAGCAATTGTTGGATTACTTCTTCTCCTCCCAATTCCGCCAGTTTGTCTGCCGCTTCATAGGCATGCTCGTCCATTCCGACCTCTATTATGGACAATAATGCCGCGATTTTTTCTTGCTGTTCTTCCAATTTTGCTTCGTTTTCTGCAAATTAAAGAAAGATTCCCTGCCTTCTAAAGAAGATAGGACGCGCCTTTCTAAATTGCCTTGTAATACTCCTGCCATGCGATCTGCTTATTTCATTTGTTTTCTGTTCCTGCCCTTGTCTACTTGGGCACAATCCTTCGCTCCTAAAACGGGACCTTTGGCTGAAATAAACCAAGACTTCCATGCTGCCTACAACCATTGGGTAGACACCTATATAGCTTCTTTCGGCACAAAGCAACGGCCTGTGATGGTCCTCACGGGCGACAGCATTTTTTTTCTTTTTCAACACCAACGTTTCAGCGAGTGCATGCTGCCGCCTGCCTATCATGAACTTAAAGCGGTAGACCACTTGGCTTTGGGGCTATTTTCTCTTCTGAGCTCCTGGAAAGACGGGACAATTTCAGAAGACAGTGTAAAAAAATTAAGAACCTATCCATTGCTGATCGACCAGGCTTTCGCCGAACTTCCCAAGAGCTCAATCCGTTCAGAATTGCGCTCCAACCAAGAGAAGATCCTCACCGCAAGTCAGAAATACCTTGCCTTACTTATCCAAAGCAAGCAAAATACTTCCCAAGATCGGAACGCTTTTGCCCGCCAAACGGCTCCTCTTCTGCTTCTCAATGCCGAAGAAGCAGCGAAATTACAGGTCGAACTTTTGCATGCAGAGGTAAGCACATGGCGGAAGAAAATGGACAGCACAGACTTCCAGAACCTCTATGTCGTGGTGGGGAGCTCGCACCAAGCCCGCTATCGCCAACTTACCCTCCAGTATTTTGACAGACTGTTCCACGAACATTCTGGAACCACGGCATTGAATGAAAACCACGTCGTAGCCGCCGAGGGCATTTTCAAAGAGAAAGCATGCCTGTCCTTGCTTGCGCGGCATTTGATCGACCAAGAAATCGGCTTGTCTTTCTTTGGGGATAAATACCGCATGCAGCGCGATTTGCTCAGCGACGGGGCGGCCAAATTCATTGATCCGCTCTTTCCGGAAGAGAATGAGAAAAAGAATTCTAGGAAGAAATAATCGCGCAGCCTTCCTTAGCGTATTAGTTTCCAGGCTTCCTCTATCGAGGTGACCGGAAGTTGGCAAGTTTGGTCTTGGCATATGTAGAGCGCAGTCTGTCCCTGCACAGGGCCCCTATGTTGTAACAAGGGCAGCGAACTTCTTCCTACGCTTCCTGCCATCACTTTATTGGGGAAATAACGTAGGTCCAATTCTTTTCTTCTTTCCAATGCCTCTTCCCCGCAAATGGCGATTTCGAATTGGGGCGTGTAAAGGGAGAGGGAGACATAGGCCCAGTTGGCCAAATAATAAGGCTCTCTTTCCAAAAGGTTTTGGACTTTCTCTACCATGTCTTTTCCCCGTGCTGCATAATCGGGACGGGAGAGCAGTTGACCCAATTGGAGCAAATTGCCCGCCATCATCGAATTGGAAGCTGGGATGACATTGTCAAATACTTCTTTCTTACGGGCGATCAATTTCTCGGATGCGGAAGACGTAAAAAAGAACAGCCCTTCCTTCTCATCCCAAAATAAGCGGATACACGTCTCGGTCAACTGTTCTGCCAGGTGCAGCCATTTCTCCTCAAATGTGGCCTGGTAAAGGTTGGCAAACGCCTGGATCAAGGCGGCATAGTCTTCGAGATACCCATCGATCTTTGCTTGCCCATTTTTATAGCTATGGAACACACGGCCTTCCTGCACGACTGTTTTCTCCAAAAAGGAAGCATTCTGAAGGGCCAACTCCAAAAAGGAGGGTTCGCCAAATACCCGATAGGCATCTACCAATCCATTTAACAAGAGGCCGTTCCAAGAAGCCAAAATTTTATCGTCTAAACCAGGTCTACTCTTTTTCTCCCGTTCGATTAGCAACCTACTTTTCCACTTTTTTTCCAGTGCCTGAAATGTGGGAAGGTCAATGCCCTGCTCTTCGCAAAATTCCTGGTTCGTCAGTTCCCTGTGTAAAATATTCCGACCGTGCTCCCAATTGCCTTGGGGATGAAACCCATAGTAGAGAAAGAAAAAATGCTTTTCTGGCAGTGACAAGGCTTCTATTTCCGAAAGGGTCCAGACATAAAACTTTCCTTCTTCTCCTTCGCTGTCCGCGTCCAAGGCGGCATAGAACCCATTTTCCGGTGACCGCAATTCCCTCGTCAAAAATTCGATGGTTTCGTAGACTATCTCTTTGTACAGCGGATCCTGATTCACCTGATAGGCTTCCGAATATAAACTGAGCAATTGCCCATTGTCGTAGAGCATTTTTTCGAAATGGGGGGCAAACCACTCCTCGTCTGTGCTGTAACGGGCAAAGCCACCCCCTACTTGATCATAAATTCCTCCCAAGGCCATTTTCTTTAAGGTCAAATGGACTTGGGCCATGCTTGCCTCATCCTGAAAATGATGGGAATAGCGCAATAAGAACTTCCACACACAGGGCATAGGAAATTTGGGTGCCCGATTTGTTCCCCCTTTTTGGGTATCAAAAGAACGGGCAAGATGTGCCGCCATGTGCCTGTAATGGGTTTCCGACAAGGAGGTAGTGGGACTTCCTAGCCCATATTTTTCTGCCTCCGAGCGATTGAGTGTCACGGCGAATCCCTCGGCAGATTCTTCCAATTTTTCCCGATCCTGGATGTATGCTTCTTGGATCCGTTCCAATAGGCTTCCCCAACGCTGCGGAGGGAAATAAGTGCCGCCATAAAAAGGTTTGCCGCCAGGAGTCAAAATCACATTGAGCGGCCACCCCCCCTGTAAGCCCATGGCATGCACGGCATCCATGTACAATTGGTCAATGTCCGGCCGTTCTTCCCGATCTACTTTTATACAGACATAATGCGCATTCATGATGCGGGCAATCCCTTCGTTCTCAAAACTTTCCCGCTCCATGACATGGCACCAATGGCAGGCAGAATAGCCTACACTCAAAAGAATCATTTTATCTTCTTCCTTGGCCCTTTGCAAGGCCTCTTCTCCCCAAGGAAACCATTGGACCGGATTGTAAGCATGTTGCAACAGGTAAGGGCTGGTTTCGTGTATGAGTTTGTTGGGCTGATAGGAAGTATCCATAAAGGCAGAATTTATGCCCTCAAAATAAGTAATTAACCCCCACAAAGCCGAATACCCGCGGGAAGGAGGGATAGTATACCAATTCGCTGTCTTTAGGGCGCGCCACAAAGAAGTCGATGTTCCCATAGAGGCAAACGCGTGGCATTACATAATACCCCACGTTGATTCCCAACCGAAAATTGGCGACCCTGGGCTTGAACCAGCCGTTGCCCACATCCCGCACTACCTGCTTGGTTTTGTCTGAGGCTGATACATGCCCACGGAAATTATCTCCATAGTAAATATCGAATGCGACAAAATAGCGCGAGGTATAAATACCTGGCATCAATTCAAACTCGGCCCCAATATAGGTAGCTTGGTAAATGGGCGCATTCAAACGGGTGACAGTGAATGTTTTGCGGAAAGGCAATTTAAATTTCCGAACCGAATACAGACTTCCTTGCCCGCCATAAGCTACGCGAAATGCATTGTCGTCATAGAAGTTTGTCTTTTCTGTCGCATCCAGAAACAAGGTAATTTCGTCCTTTAAAATATTGAAGATGTTGAAGTGGAATCCTCTGGCAATACTGGCCGTGTAAAAAGATTCGTTCTTATTCACTCCTCCGCTGAACGACACCGCATTTTGTTTCCTGTCCAGACAAAAGAGAATTTGTGCCTGCAGTTCACCTGCCAACCCTACAAAAAAACAAAACAAAAGCCGATAGCGCATAGATGATCCTATTCCGTTTTGGAAACCGTATACCCCTCTGGGACACTAAATAACTGATGGGGCATTTTTTTCTTTATAATAGATTTGGCCAAAATATTCAAGTCAAATTCTTTTCCCTTGAAAGCGATTTTCAAGGGCAATCCCTCCAAGTTCTTGATCTGGTATTGGGTCATGCTTTCGAGGAAATACACCATCAACTCAGTAGAAACGGAAGGAATGGAAGCGCACCATACTTCTGTTTGAGTGTTCTCTGCTGTGTCTTTCACCAAATATTTCCTGCACACGAATCCATCTAAGGTGCTGGTTTCGCTTGTCTTTCGAGCCACTATCACTTTGTCTTCCGGATTCTGCAATGTGGATACGGATGTTTTAACGGCAGACCGATTGGCATGCGTGAGCGTGTAAAGCGCGTTTTCCTTGGATTTGAAAAGGATTTCCCCCAATAAGTTTTCCGAAGTGCCCCCTTTGAACTTCATCAACGAATTTGAGCCCTGCACCGACAACTCCAATGTAGAAGGAATCATATTCTTATATACCTCCAAGTCTGGCCTATCTGACTCATTTACGACATATTGCACATCGTATTGAATCACGCCTTCCCATGTTTGGCCGGATCCTTTCAGGCATATGCAACCGAGGGCCAATAGAAGGCCAAATCGAAAAATTGACATAGGATAAAAATGTCTCTGAGCTGTCCAAATATAAAAAGAAAATGCCATTTTGCGCTAGACTTTGATACTATGCAAATTACAGTACGAAAAGCTACAAAAAAAGACGTGCCTATACTAATGTCTTTGGTAAGAGAATTAGCAGAATTTGAAAAAGCACCAGAAGAAGTACGCACTTCAGAAGAAGAATTGCTGAAGGACGGCTTTGGCGAAGGACCTGCTTTCGGAGCCATTGTGGCCGAATGGGAAGGGGCCGTTCAGGGCATGGCCGTGTACTATTTTAGCTATTCTACTTGGAAAGGCCGTTCTATGTACATCGACGACATCGTCGTCTTTCAAAAAGCAAGGGGAAATGGATTAGGAAAAGCACTCATGGACAGACTCGTGGAAATTGCTAAGGAAGAGAACGTGGGGAAACTGCATTGGCAGGTATTGGATTGGAACGAGCCAGCCATCAAATTTTACGCAAAATACCGTGCTACTTTCGATGCGGAATGGATCAACGTGGCTGTCTCGCGGGAAAATTTACAAAAATTGCCCTAAGGTCTTTGGCCGGCCCCATTTACGGCTTCCACGCCCTTTGACCCACTCTGCAAATAGTGCGCAAATCCTTTCAATGCTTGTACATTTTGTTGGGCATCGGTATGGATTTCCAATACCGCAGTGCTTGGGTGATTAAACAGTTCTTGGATAGATTTCTTTAATGCACTTCCCTCGTTTGCTTGCAAATATGGAATTCCGAATCCGGCGACCAAAAACTGCACAGAACGGTGGTGCTTCGTTTCAAAATATTTCTCCCCTTCCGGTAAATGGGATGGCCCGTCGATCACCCTGAAAATATTTCCAGAACGGTTGTTCAATACCACTATTTTCAAATTGTCTGGCAGGCTCTCTTGAAACAAGGCGTTGCTGTCGTAAAAGAAGGCCAAATCGCCGATCAAAAGTGTCACTTGTTTAGACGTTTTGAGCGCTGTTCCGATGGCGGTGCTCAGACATCCGTCTATGCCGCTCGTACCCCGATTGCAATATACCTCCACCGTCTTGTGTATGCCCAGAAAGTTCACGTAACGGATAGCCATGCTATTGGACACATGCAAAATACTGTTAGCAGGAAGAAGCGGCAGAAGTTGGGAGGTGGCCGCAAAGTCGGAAAATGCCATTTCAGTCTGGTACTCCTTCAATTTTAGCCCAATGATCTTATTGGCGCCATGCCATAAATATTCAAACCCTTCGTTCCGATCTGTATCCAAGCCACTGGCAGTCCGATTGGCTTTCTTCAAAAAAGCAAAAGGAGAAGTCGGGATATGGCGAGTAAGGGTGCGGAACGTGTCGGGACTTTGTTCTCCTTCGGAAACATGCCAATGGATGGAAGGCTTGAATTTCCGCAAAAAGAGTTTCAAATGTTTCGACACCAAGCTTCCCCCCATGCTGATCAACATGTCGGGTTGCAGGGACGCCAATTGCTCTGGTGTCAAGTGCGCTAGAAAAAGATCTTGATGGCGCACAAAATCGCCTTTTAAGAAATGGGCATTGGCCGTCACATCGGCGACCAAGGGAATGCTGGACGATTCTACGAATACGCGCAATTCCTTGGTAAATTCTTGACTATATCCGTGTTGGCCCAAGATGAGTAATTTCTTTTCTGCCGAGTTGAATTCATATTTCATCTCTTCCCAATCGGTAGGATGAATCTTGGCATACGTATTGGTACGCTTTAAAATACGCACTCCGGAATAGTGGATCGATACGTCTTCCGCGGGGTATAACGGTTCCCGCAAAGGGACATTCACATGTACTGGGCCTTGCAGGGGAGAAAAGGCTATGTTGATGGCCTCGTTCAAAATCCTGTTTACAAACCAGTGGCTATCTGCATGGGAGAAATCGGACGGGAGTTGGTAACTCCGTTTTACATGCGAACCGTATACATTTTGCTGGCGTATGGTTTGCCCGTCCGCTTGGTCCACCCATTCCAACGGACGGTCGGCTGTGAGCACCAGCAAAGGAACTCCCAGATAATAGGCCTCTGCCACGGCAGGGGCAAAGTTCAGGGCTGCAGTTCCGGAAGTGCATACCAACGCCACAGGTTTTCCGGAGGTTTGGGCCATGCCTACGGCCATGTAAGCGGCACAACGCTCGTCCACCACGACATGCTTTTCAATGCGGGGGTGGCGCGCAAATGCCAGCACCAGAGGTGCGGAACGGGAACCCGGCGAAATCACCACGGTATCAATTCCCTTCTGGGCACAAATTTCGGCTATGTCGTAAATGGATTGCAATGGCGTAGAGTCTTATAGGCTTACAACACAAACACGGTGCCTTCTGTTGCCGCTACTGTGTTCAAAAATTCAGTTCGTGCTTCTATCAAATGTGCTTCAAAATCGTCATAACGGGAAGAAAGGTGTCCAATGGCCAACTTTCCTGCTCCTATCCTACTGGCCACTTGTGCGGCTTCCTTCGCCGTACTATGCCTGTTCTTTTTTGCTTTTTCCTTATGGTCCTCCAAATACGTGCTTTCGTGGTACAGCAAATCCACCCTGTTCAAGTAATGTACCAATGCTTCCGAAAATTCCGTGTCAGAGCAATATGCATATGACTTGGGCCTCTCTGGAGGATAGGTAAAGTCTTGTACGGCATATTTCACATTTCCGTTTTCCTCTTTTACATTTTGCCCTGATTTTAGTTGCGCCATTTCTTGAATCAAAATTCCTTCTGGAAGTTTCTCCTTGATAAGCCGAAGAGGAGCGGGTTTTTCTTGAAAAAGGAACCCGTGCGTAATCACACTGTGTTTCAAAGGAAAAGCGAAGACGCGCACTTCCCCGTCTTCAAAAAGCAATTCTTTTTCTACTACCACAAATTCCTTTACCTGTAAGGGATATTCCAAGACAGTGCCCGAAATACGGAAATGAGTGGTGATAATTTCCCCTAATCCAAAAGGTGAGAAAAGAACCAGTGGTTTTTTTCGACCCAACATGCCCATAGAAGACAGTAGCCCTACGACTCCTAGATAATGGTCTCCATGGAGATGGGAAATAAAAATTCCATCGATTTTGTGCAGATTGATGCCCTGTTCGATTAAGTTGAACTGCGTCCCTTCTCCACAGTCTATCAGATAATGGCGTTGGTTCACTTTTACGATCTGAGCACTATGGTGCCTGCCTTTGCTAGGCAAAGCAGAACCAGATCCAATGATATGTACTTGGAAGGACATTGAAGCAAATTACGAGAATTGTTTCAGGATAATTAAGTACTATTTTTGTACCGTTATTTCACGCTTTAGACGTTCGTAAAAGAAAAAACAAAAGCCTTACGTCTTTTCCAATTCTCCGACCATGTTCAAATACCCCCAACATTTCCATTTGGGAAAAGTGATCAAATCCCACGGATTACAGGGCGATGTGCTGTGTTTCCTTGATACGGACCAACCAGCTGCCTATTCCAAATTGAAGGGAGTCTTTCTGGAAATGAACCAGCACTTATTGCCATTTTTCATCAAACGGATCAAAGTGATGGGTGAAGAGGCCATTGTTTCTTTCGAGGATATCCAAACAGTGGACCAAGCAAACAAATTAAAAGGAAGCGATATTTACCTCCCTTTGGACAAGCTTCCCAAGCCGGGCAAAAACGAATTCTATTGGCACGACCTGTTGGGCTGTGAATTGATCGACGAGGAGCTAGGCACCTTGGGCACTGTGGAAGACGTGATGGAGACTTCAGGGCACCACCTACTAAGCTTTACTTATCAAGGCAACGAAGTGCTGTTCCCTTTTGTGAAAGAATTCGTGAAAGAGTTCGACCTCACGACCAAGAAGGTACAAATCCATCTGCCGGAAGGCTTGCTCGACATTTATTTGACTGCTTCTCCAGCAGAAAAAGACGACGACCTGGAGGAAGAAGAGTAAGGACTTTTCTTTTCTATACCGGAACATTCTATTTTAGTTTCATATTTTTTGCCCCACTGAAAGGCTTTGGAAGATCTGTGATTAATTGGGAACTTCAATGAAAGAAAATATCCTAAAAGTCGTTTTATAAGACATAAAAAAGTCTATTTTTACGACAAATTGTAACGTATGAGAAAGCCTTACATCAATGGAATTGAACTGACAACAGGAAAAGTCCTGTGCGTCAAATGGGTAGTATCCAAGAAAAACCCATTCGACCTTTACCCTCTTAGCCAAGGGGAAATCGAAGAAGGAGACTATTATTGCATGACCAGCGACGGGGAGAGGTACCTGTCCAAAACGGAAGTGAAAATTTTGGAAGAAGAAAGGGTTCTCATCCCACAAGAGGCCTAGACATCTTGGCAGGGTCTTCCTCGACCCTGCGCAAATTTTATTGTAAACAGCGGCTTTGAATTTTTTTCCTCTCGGTCGTGTTTTCAGGCTTTGAATTTCACAAAAAGCAACCCGCATGACGGCGATCAGCATCAAAGAATTTTATAGTCAAGTATTGGGCGATAAAGCGTGTCCTGAAATCGAGCAATTCCTTTCCCTCGAGTCCAATGCCGACATCGGCCATTTCAATGTGTTCGATATTGCGGAAATGTACAAGCAGTGCCGTCACAAAGGCGCGATGCCTTACAACCGGCGCACTTATTACAAGATCAGCCTGATCCGGGGGAAAAACTTGGCCGAATATGCCGACCGGGTCATCGAAGTGCAGGAGTGTGCCGTTCTCTTTGCAACGCCCAAAATCCCTTACCGCTACACTCCCTTGGACGACGACCAAGGAGGTCATTTTTGTGTGTTTACCGCAGACTTTATGGCCAAGTCCAAAAGTGGTTTGGTGTTGGATGATATTTCCATTTTCAAGCCCAACGGCGATTTTATTTTTCAGATCAATCCCACGCAATACGGCCAAATGGAACAGGTATTCCAAAAGATGCACGAAGAAATCGCCTCGGATTACCCTTTCAAATACGATTTGCTGCGCAACTATGTAGTAGAACTATTGCATTACGGACAAAAACTGCAACCTGTCTCCGCAGTGGAACACCATGCGAACGCCTCTTCCCGGATTTCTACCCTTTTCATTGAATTGTTGGAACGCCAATTTCCCATCGAGTCCACTTCGCAAGTGCTGCAATTGCGGACGGCCAAGGAATATGCCGATGCCCTGCGCGTCCATGTGAACCATTTGAACAAGGTACTCAAAGAGGTGACCGGAAAAACGACGACCGAGATCATTGCCAGCCGGGTGACCCAAGAAGCAAAAGTGCTCTTGAAACAAACCAGTTGGAATATTTCCGAGATTGCCTACAGCCTAGGTTTCGAGGAAGTGGCCCATTTCTCCAACTTTTTCAAAAAACAAAGCCATGTATCGCCGCTCGCATTCCGTCATTGATTGAATTTTACAAAAGATAGTCTGATTTTCACAAGTTCTCTGGAGGCCGGTTTTCCCAATTTTGCTCCTGTTAAAACACACACGATTATGGCAAACACGACAGGAAAAATCGCCCTCATCACAGGGGGTAGCCGCGGATTGGGGAAAGACATGGCCTTGCAAATGGCCCAAAAAGGAATGGATGTGGTCATTACCTACCACAGCAAGAAAACAGAAGCGGAAGAAGTAGTAGCGGCGGTAAAAGCTTTGGGCAGGAAAGCGTCGGCCCTCGCATTGGATGTTTCGCAAAGTGCCAGTTTCGCGGGTTTTGCAGATCAACTCAAGGCGGTATTGTCCAGTGAATTTGGAAAAGAACGTTTCGATGCGCTTGTGAACAATGCAGGGGTCGGCATTCACGCCAATTTGGCGGATACTACCGTGGAACAATTTGATTCCATGGTAGACATTCATTTGAAAGCCCCTTTCTTTTTGACACAGCAGCTTTTGCCCTTGCTGAACGACGGTGGCAGCGTCGTGAACATTTCTTCAGGGCTCACCCGTTTCAGCTTCACAGGGTATGAGGCCTATGCGATCATGAAGGGAGGCGTGGAAACACTCACGAAATACCAGGCCAAATTCCTCGGCCCAAGGGGAATACGGGTCAACGTGGTGGCACCAGGTGCCATTGAAACAGATTTTGGCGGTGGAGCCGTGCGCGACAACGCAGAATTGAACAAAACCATTGCCTCTCTCACGGCTTTGGGAAGAGTAGGGCTTCCCCACGACATCGGTGGCGTAGTGGCCTTTTTGTGCTCAGAGGACGCCAAATGGGTCAATGGGCAGCGGATCGAGGTTTCAGGTGGAATGAATCTTTGATTTTTAAATTGTTATGAAAATCGGCAAGTCTTGTTACCTGCCGATTTTTTTTGCCTCTTGCATTTCAGGAAGAGCAATTATTTCAGATTCAACGGCAGTAGGGGTACAAAAAACGTACTGAGCGAAGTTTTTTTCTAACGCTTACAAAGCTAGGGGAGGCTGCCCCGAAGGTTCGTTCTCCATCAAAAGCAGTGACTGTGGGAAGCAACACACTCAAATCGGGAGGCGCGCGCGGACGTCCACCAAAAGTGTGCCTTGCCGAGGCGTGGCATGTGGGAAGGCACGTGCGAAAAAGCGCATCGAGCAAGGTTTTTTGGTGGTGCCTTTTCTTTGTTTCTTTCTTTGGGCAAGCAAAGAAAGATAGGCTGAGCATAAGGGAAATGCAGGCTGATGCCATGACAGATCCTTCCTTGCGTTAGGATGACAGGATAGTGCTAATTCACAATGTCTCAGAAGTACTTTTTGTCTTAGAAAAAACTTTTTCCCTCCCAAATAGGTTACCAAAACAGACGACCCTTACTTCGATGACAGGCCCTTGGCTAAACAAATGGAATGATCGCTATAGTCATCCCGCCTATGCTTATGGCACAGAACCCAACCAATATTTGAAGAGCCGACTGGAAAAACTGTCTCCAGGTACCATTTTGTTTCCTGCGGAAGGGGAAGGGCGCAAT
>FTBA01000138.1_pt1 | contig 12882 bp, 5 predicted proteins | sample 1639221 | NCBI WGS metagenome assembly FTBA01 (sample SAMEA3914864, study PRJEB12502) | metagenome | biome: forest; material: soil | place: USA | collected 2012-03-12 | depth 0.3 m | reverse complement strand
TGATTTAGATCCTGCACAGAATATTTCTAACCTAGTGCCTTCAGACGACGGGAAAGGGTTCTATGTCTTGGAAGTGATGAACGATAAAGGCGACCGTTCCGTGTTACGATTTAAATACCTTCCTGTTGAATAAGTCATGAAAAAACTGCTGCCTTACCTGTTTTGTGTTGTCTTTGTTGTGCTTTATACATTCGGATATGATCTGTTGAAAGCGGAAAAGGCCCCCAAACAAGGCTATTTTCTGACCCAACTGGTTTTCCAAGATTTCAAAGGGACAAAAGAGATGACAGCCAAGCTGAATAAGCAACAACAAGAGCAAAAACACTTATTGGATTCTTTGGCAGCTAGCATCACGGTGCTGGAAAGCACACAAAATACCAGAGCCGTCCAAAAAGCCAAGGAAGGGTATCAGAAACTGTACCAGCAGTTTGCCACCAGCAATCAGCAAACCATGGAACGTTACAACAGCCAGATTTGGACCCAAATCAACCAATATGTAAATGAATTTGGCAAAGAGCAAGATTATCAGTTTCTCTTTGGTGCCAACGGATCCGGGACTATCATGTTTGCGGATAGTTCCCTCAATATGACCAAAGAAGTGTTGGTGTACATCAACAACAAATACGATGGGAAGTAGGCTGAGAGGGATTGTGGGGTGGGGAGTTTGCTTGGTCTTATGGGTCCAATGCAAACAGGTGTCTACCCCCAAAGAATACATGGCTTGGATTCAGGACCCACAAAACGGCTTGTTGAAAACTGTGCAAATGGGAGGATATACGTTCCAATTGCAATACGAACCCACCCAGTATGTGTTACTAAAAAGGCACAAGGGAGTGCTTCCGCCCAAAGAAATGTACGAAAAGGAAGTAAAAGAATTGGAAACTACCCGTTTTTTCACCCTTTCTGTTTCTTCACCAGCAGGAAAGCTTACACAGGCCAACGATCCCACGGAATACAAACGCAAATGGTCGTATTATTCGTTTGGGTTTCAACAAGACCTCTTCTTGGAGGAAAATAACCAACGGGAGCCCTGTGTGTTGTATTACTTCGACCATGCCCAAGACCAAGTGGGGACCTCTACGCAATTTGTCCTAGGCTTTCAGAATTCAAGTGGTGAGAAACAGGGAACCACCCTGTGTATCGATTCAGATGAATTGGGGATTGGTATTTTCCGAATCCATATTTCTGAACAAGACCTTCAAAAAATACCAGAATTAGCCCATAGTTAACATGTCAACCAAACGATATTCCCTTCGAATCACGGCCATTTGGGTATTGCTTGCCTTTTTGTCCCAGCTTTTCTTTCCTACGATTAGCTGGGCCCTTACTTCAGGCCCTAGTACCCCCGAAGTACAAACGTTTGCTCCCGTGGATGCCAACGACATGGTGGATCCTTTTACGGGGGATTTTTCCTATAACATTCCGCTCTTTGAATTGCCTGGTCCCAATGGCGGGTATCCTTTTAACCTCCTTTACAATGCTGGGATCGGCATGGACCAAGAAGCCTCTTGGGTGGGATTGGGATGGAACCTCAATGTCGGAGCCATTACCCGAGACATGCGAGGCATACCGGATGAATGGAACGGAGATGCAACCAAGGGGCAACAGATTACCCGTGAAATGGACATCAATCCCAATTGGACGGCTGGTATCAGCACGGGTGGAGGAGTAGAAATATTTGGAGGATCTGCTGTTTCTGCAGGACCTTCTATTTATATCAATTCTTACAAAGGAATCGGATATTCCATGACCATAGGACAATCCTATTCTATCGGCAATTGTTCAGATGGTGTGGGTGCTGCCGTCGGGTTAGATATTAGTTTGGACTCTCAAGAAGGGCTAGGGGTCAATCCTAGCTTGTCTCTTCAAGCCAAAGGACAAAGTGCAGCAGCCAATTTCTCGGTGGGAGTGGGGTATTCTTCCAGTAATGGCTTGTCTTCTTTGTCCCTGAATTCCTCGGTCAATGCCTATAACCGGATGTCAAGCCGTACGGAAATGAGAACAGATGGAGAAGGAAAAGGAAGGGCAGGTGTGGGAGGAACGGCCGCCATTTCTATTGGACACATAGGTTATACTCCCCAAATGACCCTGCCTATGCAAGGCAGAAACATCGACCTCAATTTCAAGCTGGGGGTTGCCATTGCAGGAGTATATGGTAATTTTTATGGAAGTGGGTTTTTCAACACAAGCTATTTAAGTGAGAAAAGTTCTACCAAAAAAGCCTATGGATTTATGCATTTGGAGGAGGCCAATACGGACAATGTGCTGTTGGATTTCAACCGTGAAAAAGATGGGATGGTGAAAAAAAACACGCCCAATTTGGCCATTCCCTCTACCACGTTTGATATCTACACGATTTCTGGTCATGGTACGGGTGGAATGTACCGTGCCTTCCGCAATGATATTCCCGTGCTGTTTGATAACCAAGCCACTTCCATTCAAACAGGAGGGTCGGCGGGAGTGGACATTGGACCGGGTGTAAGTCCACACGTAGGGATTCAGGTAACAGTCAATTACACGGAAAGCATTTCCGGTGGCTGGGCCGATGAAGGCAATGACATCACGAACCTCTATCCTTACAATCCGGCAGATGGGGGTACACCAGCCAAGGATTTTGAACTCGCCTATTTAAAAAGCTATGGAGAGCACACAGCCCGTGGGACCATGGGAAATACAGAAACTCCTTTTTCTTCCCATCTGCAAAATACGGCCCCAATTCAACCAGATGTGGAAACAACAGGTGCGGGCTTGGGAAGGGGCTATAACGTTCGGAAAACAATCAATGGGAATGACATTAAGGAACCTGGCCATGATCAACGTGAGGCACGTAATACCCTCATTCATCCCGTCAATGGCGATAAATCGGGTAGCCAAGGATATTATGTAGTGAACAGTGATGGAACCCGTTATGTGTATGGTTTGCCAGCCATGAATACTAAACATGTGGAATGTTTGTTCAGTGTGGATGAAAGCAGTGCCAATGCTTGTAATAAAACCATTGACACTGACGGAAACAATCGGGACGGTGCCCCGGTCTACAAGAAGTATGGGGAAGAAGGTTTTTTGAGCCGCAATTCTTTTGGAGGCGGCTATGCGTATGCCTTCCATCTGACCCAAATTTTAGGTCCAGATTATGTGGATGCCAACCAAAATGGGCAAGTAGACGATGCCGATTATGGGTACTGGGTAAAGTTTACGTACGACCATGACCATCATGTGGGAGGATATAAATGGAGGGCTCCCTTTTTTCAGGCCAGCTACGATCCTGGGAATTATGGAAATAAATTGGATGGGAAGGGCTCCTACCTGTATGGAGAAAAGGAAGTCTACTTTTTAACCCAGGCAGAAACCAAAACCCACATTGCCGATTTTGAGCTTTCCTCACGCATTGATGCCAAAGGGGCCATGAACGAATTGCAAAACAAAGGAGCTACCCTCAATGGAACCTCCCTATTCAAACTCGATAAAATCAAGGTGTATGCCAAGAACGATGATTCCAGGCCTTTGAAAACCATCTATTTTCAATACGATCATCTTCTTTGTCCAGGGACTGACAACACCGATCAAAATGCCTCTGTTTCCAGCTATACGTATACTTTTTCGGATAATCAGTTTCAGAAGACAGCCCCCTCTCATACGTCAGGGAAGTTGACACTCAAGAAAGTCTACACTACCTATCAAAACAATATAAGGGGAGCGCTCAGTCCGTACGAGTTTACCTATGCAAGCTCGAATCCCACGTATGAAACTGGGAAGGTGGATCGATGGGGCAGTTATAAATCCGATGCTTCTTGTGGAAACATGCCCTATGTCACACAATTTGACCCTTCCAAAACGGATGATCAATTCCAAACCGATCTTTCCAACGACGTGGCGTCTTGGAGCTTGACCAACATTGCGCTGCCTACAGGAGCGAACTTGAACATTACCTATGAATCGGATGACTATGGATACGTCCAAAGCAAGACCGCCATGCAAATGTTCCAAGTGGAGAGGGTCAATAAAAAGTTTGATGATAGTAGGAAGATCGAACAAACCCGGTTTAGCGCAAACGAGAACCGAAGGGTCTATTTCCGCTTGGAGCATCCCGTGAAGGTAGGGGACGATATTCAAGGAGAGTTGGCTAAATACAGTGATGCGGCCACGGGTCAAATGTACTTCAAGATCTACATTAATTTGCTGAACAATAGTCGACCGGAATACGTGTCAGGATATGCCGATGTGGAAAGCTTTGGCGCCGATGATGACGGGTATTGCGTGGAAACCATCGGAACGGACCGGTATTATACCAAGGCCTATGTGGTAATGGCCTCGGTAAATGGCTACCATCCCTTTTCTGCGGCTGCGTGGCAACATATCCGGACCAATGAACCACTCTTGATGGGAATCAGCAATGCCAATACGGGTCTCAATGACAAATCAGGGACTGGAAAGATCATTTCTGCCCTGAAAGGAATGGCCACTTCCATTGGAACCCTGATCAGTACTTTTACTGGATTTAGAGCCTATGCCCTGCTTAACCATTGGGGCAATTCCTTGGCGGATGATGGGACGTTCCATTCTGTGATCCGTTTGAATAGCCCTGACAAAAAGAAATACGGGGGTGGCCTAAGGGTAAAAAAAATAGAATTATCGGATGCTTGGGACGTCAGCACGGGCAGTTTGGAAAGTGCTTCCAGATACGGGCAAACTTATGATTATACCATGGAAGAAGATGGCCAAACCATCAGCAGTGGAGTAGCTGCTTACGAACCTGTTGTAGGGGGCGATGAGAATGCTTTGCGTTATGCCAAGAAGTACAAAGACAATATTCCACTCAAAACAGACAACAATTTGTTCTTTGAGTATCCCATTAATGAGAATTATTATCCCAGTCCTCAAGTGGGCTATCGTAAAGTGACCATCCGAAGCCTAGCCTCTTACAATTCTCAAGACGCTGTTACTACGAAGATAGACAATATGCCTAGCGGTGTCATGGCGACAGGGGGCACCGTGTACGAATTTTACACGGCAAAGGATTTCCCTGTCGTCACGGGACAAAGCAATGTGGCGATGTATGCGGAAAAAACTTTGGTACCCATTCCCTTGATTGGTGCTTTGTCCGTGGATAACCTTACCGCTACCCAAGGCTATACCGTGGAACTGAACGACATGCATGGAAAATCCCGGCAAATAAGTAGTTATGCGCAAGATGGCCATGGAAATTTATTGGCTCAACCTACCTCCTATGTGAAGTATAATTATCATAGTACCATTACTAAAAACGATGGGGATCCCAATCACGATACCTATGTATTGTCTAATTCAGTACCTGTATTGCTTCCTGTGGCGGGAAGCAATGTACGAGTCCAGTCCACTAGCCTAGAAATAGGGACGGAATATGAGATTTTTATGGACAAACGTCTCTCCAAGACCAAGTCGACCACAGGTGGTCTCAGTATCAATACCGACGTATTGATTTTCGGTCCTATCGTCATTCCTGCTTTTGTTCCTTGGCCCAACATTCGGTCTTCTAAATCGACTATGCGGACGACCGTTTGCAACAAGGTCATCCACCGTTTTGGGATTCCGTCGGGGGTGGAAGCCTACGACAACGGTTCTACCGTGACCTCTATCCATCGCTATTACGATCCCCAAACGGGAGAGCCTGTATTGACGAGCGTTACCAATCGGTTCGATGACCCCGTTTATGATTACACTATTTCTGCCTTCAGCAAATACCCTGGAATGGGACCCGCTTACCAAAACGTGGGGATCAACTTTGATGTCAATTCTGTTTCTGCCACAGCTGGGGCGATGTTCAGTGTCAATGCAGGGAGTGCGGATGCTTTTCTGAGAGCGGGCGATGTGTTATCTGCCTATAACAAAACGACCCAAACCTCTACCTCTGTCACAGTACAGAAAAAACAGGGAAGTACGTGGCTTTTAAAAACGACTGTCGCTTTATCTGGAAACTACACGTTCGAAGTGGTGCAATCCGGGTATAAAAATATCTTGTCTGCTTCTGCTGGAAACATCAAAGCAGTAAACGACCCTGTACAACAACTCTTACAGCCTTAACTCCATTAAGCGTTAAAAGATCCCTATGCGTAACCGATCTATCCTTCTTTTCTTAGGGGCGTTCCTGTTCCTTGTTGGCTATCTTGGAAGTAACAAGGGGCAGGCGCAAACCTGTGCCTGTACCCAAACTGGGGCCAGTTGTTTTGATGTGACCAATAACTCTGGCGGCCCTGCGGACGTGGGGTCTTTGCCTTATGCCATCTCCATGGCCAACCAATCGGGGGCTGCCGCTGTGATACGGTTTTGCAGTTTGCCGCTTGCACAGAATGTCATTACCCTTCAAGCTACGACTTTTGTACAACCAACAGTTCCCATCACCTTCGACGCCACCACCTTTTCGGGGTATCCTACCAATAAAGTAACACTCAACATTGACAATGGCGCCAGTGGCCTAAGCATTCAACCTAGCAATCAAATAGCAAGCCTTACCCTGAATGGCTTTAAGTTTATCGCCACCAATCATACGGATGCATTTACGCTGTTGACCATTAGCAACGTGGCCTCGCTGTACCTCTCCAATGTCGACATCGCTGTGCCTTCGAATACGACGGGAAGCCTAAACAATGTAGGGACGTATCTTCACCATTGTAGTATCGTTCAAATTGACCATTGTAACTTTAATAATGGCAGTACCGAACATAACAGTGTGGCCCCACTCGATCTGGAAAACATTACTTCTGTCTTTATCACCAATTCGGTGATTGCGGGTGGGCCTGTTAATCAGATTCCACTAGTACTTAAGAATGTCGATTTTAGTAGCATCAGGTCTACATTATTTGCCAACAATAAATGCATCGGGGTGACTATCCAAGACCCGGATGACGATGGGATCTTGGAAGAATCTCCTGTGTTCTATGCACTGGATAATACCCACACGACACTTTCGCAGACCCCCACTTGGAACGGGAATATGATGAAATCGACTGGGGTTTTATGTGGCAATGGTACTTCCGGTCAAGTGATTGATGTGTACCAAATGTCAACGAAAACCAATTGTAGTTTACTGGAGGTGGGCAGTGTAGCCTACCTAGGCAGTACAACCGTTGGGACAAATGGCATTTGGACGATGGATCAAAATGCATTGGCTCCTGGAACGAAGATCAATACGAGCGGAACAACATGCTATGCGGTCACTGGTACGATTGCCAACCAAACTTCGGGATACAGCTGGCTTTATTTTCCCCCTTGCCCTTCCATCCAATTCGACAATGTGAACATTTGCCACTTCACCGATGAAATAGATTTGAATGTGGGATTCAACAATGTCTTTCCTGAGGCGATTACCTTGAGTGGGCCTGGCATTGTATCGAGCGCCGATTACGACGATTATTTTTTCGATCCCACGGGGTTGAATGGGGCGATTCCCTTGACAGTCTCTACTCCTCTTGCGTACACCGGATGCAATTCGCTACAAGGCTCTATCTATGTCAACAACCCTACGATAAGTGGATTGCCTATCGAATTTTGTCCGGGTACTACGGGTATCGTTTCCTTGCAAACTGCTCCTTCCGGGGGAACGCTTACGGGACCGGGGGTTTCGGGCAATACCTTTAATCCTGCCAGTACCGCTGTCAAGCCGGGTACCAACGCCCTCACCTACACGGTAGGGAGCTGCTCTTCCACCGTCCAAACTTACGTGTACGAACAACCCCCTCAATTGAGTGGTGTCCTTTCCGCCACCTCTGTTACCTTTTCCGATGTATGGCCCTTGAATCATACCCAAGCGGGAACGGATATTACGAGCGATGTTATTTCGGTTTTTGACAACGATTTTATCGCCGCTACGCACAAAGGAGTCTGGCGGTCAGAAGAAACGTATACCTATGTGGACAACAGAAGTCAAACCTTGGACGATCAATCCAATGTGCGTCTCAGTACGAATACGGCCTTCGTAACCACCAGCAAGCCCGTGAGTGGTACTTTTGGGAATATGGCCATGTTCGATTGGAGCAGTGCCGCCATGAACGCTTGCTTTCCCAACTGGCGCAAAATGAATACGACTACCAAGAATAGTCCGCTTGGATTTGAAACCGAAGAGAAGGATGTCATCAACCGCTATTCTGCCGCTCTGTATGGGTATGATGGAAAATTGGCTGTGGCGCAAGCGGTCAATGCGCAACAAAACGAAATCGCGTTTGAAGGCTTTGAAGAATATCCCAATGGAAATTCAATTGACGATGCTTTCGACTTAAAAGGGAACCAATTGGTATTTTTTACCAAAACGCCCACTACCAACCTTCCTACCAACTACGCGGAATTTTCCATTGTCTCCGCCAATGGAAATAAGATTCGCGTACTAGGTATTTTGGGACAGACCTGGGTGGGGAAAGCTGTGAAAGTATTTGGAGCCAACCTAAGCCAAGACGGAACCCATTCCTCTTTCAACGAAAAAAACATCTATGGCACGTTTAACGTGCAAACTGTCACGACCGATCCTCAGGATGCCACGATGACCCAGGTAGTTTTGACGACGTCGGACAACTCCGCCTTTCCTTTTTCTGGCTTTTGGAAAGGGAAGCTTTCAGCGTACATAGCCCCTGCCTCCCCTGTCTATACAAGTGTCAACAACGAAGTATCCATTATTCAAGGCACCGCGCATACAGGTTCCCGTTCCCTGCGGCTCAATGCCAGTGCCGCTTGGCAGCAAACCTTTCTTCAACTTCAGGCTGGAAAACAATACCTCATCAGTGCATGGGTGCATGCGGTAGCTCCAGGGGCCACATTTCAGTCTTCTGCTAGTGAAACTACCAAAAGAGGGTTGCTAATGGAATTTGTGAACAGTACGGGAACAAATACCTTTAGTGACCTTGTGGAACCTAGCGGTAATGTGATCAATGGGTGGCAAAAGATAGAAGGAACCTTCACCATGCCTTCCAATGCGTCCACTTCCCAAGCTATCCTCCATGTGCAAGTACCTGCCAATCAGACAGATTTTTACGACGATCTGAGGATCCATCCCTTGAATGCCAGCATGCAGAGCTATGTATATGATTTGGACAATCTGAAAATAAAGGCGGCTTTAGACGCCAACAACTACGCCAGTTTTTATTACTACGATCCGGCGGGAAACCTTTTCCTGACCAAAAAAGAAACGGAACGAGGGATTATGACCATTCAAGAGTCGTTTAGCCACCAAGCCGAAAGATGAGCATGAAAATGGCGAACATACTAGGAACAATGGGCTTGTGTCTTTTTTCGAGCCTTCTTCTGGCTGGGCAGGACCTAAAGAAAGATTTGCAGGCCATGGCCACCTATCTGAAGGAAGTCGACCAATTGCATCTAGATGTGTCAGTGGGGATTTACCGAACCAGCACTTCCGCAGCTCCGCACATGGAACCCACCGTTCAATTGTATAAAAAAGGGAAGAATTATTATTATCACCTGCAGGAAACCGAAATGTTCGTGACTCCTACCAGCCTGATCATGGTGCAAGAAGCGACCAAGCGCATTTTATACCGAACCATCGCGGAAAAGGAATACAAACAACTACTTCGTTCCATGTCCGCTACTGCCGCCGACACCTTGATACAACAGTATGATTCCATTCGATACAAAGGCACCGAAAAAAAGGGCAAGCATTATATCATTTATACTTCCTCCAAAGTAATTCAACGGACAGAAGTGTATTTGAACCCTTCTACTTACATGATGGAGAAAGTGGTGTACCATTACGATCCTGTCAAGTTCAAGGAGTTCAAAAGGGTAGACATTCAATTTGTCACTCGGGGGCTCCAGCCTCCCGAACTGGAAAATTATTTGAAGGAAAGTGCCTTTGTGGGAAAAGGGGGAAAGAAAACGCTCTTACCGGGCGAACGGTACAAAGGGTATCGCGTGGAAGTGATAGAGAACCCATAAGAAGAAAGAGCGAACAGACGATCTAATACATTATCAGAAGCAATTAAGAGACACCATGAAGCGATTTCTTTTTTTAGCGATGTTGGGATGGGTACTGGTACATGCCATGGCTCAAACGACCCAGTATGCCTACACGGGAATGGCCGCCCAAAGTGATATCCAAAACAATACCACGATCAAGGTAACAGATCCCCTGTATCACGAAATCTTAGGATATTCCAATCCCCCAGTCATCCAGTACTATTCGAAAGCGTCTTTGGTATACGGCAGAGAAAGCCTGACCGATGTGGCCACCAAAGCGGGTTGGTCGTACAGTGTTACCTTCCGCATGCAGTTTCGGGATGCCTATGGCAAATTGATCAAAAACCCAAGCAACCTTTATACTTTATCGATTACGGCAGGTGCCGGTATTTCCATCCCTGTATACGAATCGAACAAAGTGTTTGAAGAGAATTTTGGGAATGTACAATTGATCGTGACCAATGTGAGTAGTACAGGGACTGTTCCTTCCGACGTCCGTTTGGAACTGTCTGTGGCAGGGATTCGCACCGAGCAAATAGAGGAAACGACTCCCTTGGAATTATTTCAGGATGCTACCAGCCACGTGCTCTATTGGTCCTATCTTCCTCAAGCCCAGTATTACGAATTGGAATGGGTGTTCATCGATACCTATGATCAAAATACAGACGGTTCCACCCCTTCCTTTTCCCTGGGAGAAGATCCCTTTCTTTACAAAGAACCCGTTCGTATTACCACCAAAGAGCAGTTTTTCTTCCCCAACCATACGTATCCGCAAGGGGTAGTGTATTACCGAATAAGAGGGGTGGGCTACTATCCTTTTTCCAGTACTGCCGAACCGGGAGAATGGGCATACGGCAACAGTACCACCAGCCTTCTTGCCTTGACAAGTACCGCTTTTGAAACAGGGAAGGTATGGCAGTTCGTGACCTCCTATGCGGAGGACGGAAAGTACAAGAAGGTGATGAGTTACCTGGACGGTACCCAACGGAATCGGCAAGTCTCTACCAATTTGAGTACAGAACAAGCGACCGTCGTGGCTGAAACCAAATACGATTACGAGGGCAGGGGCGTGGTGCAAATCTTGCCGACGGTAGTAGGAACGACCAATTTGAGTTATATCCCCAATTTGAATCCATTTGAGGAAACGACCGAAAAAACAGGGAAGGGAGCCTATGATAACGGAGGCAACCCCAATGGTCTTTCCTTGGCAGCTAGAGATGCCAGTTGTACTGATCCCACGTGTGCGAATGGAGCGGCCAGGTATTATTCCTCCAACAATCCGTTTGCAACCGATGTATTACGCGATTATTTACCCGACGCAGAACAATACGCCTATGTGCAAACCCAATATACCCCCGACAATACCGGCCGCATTCAGCAAAGTTCAGGGGTCGGGGCCACCTTTCGCCTACAAGATCCTACGAACAACGCGGCCCGCAATACCCAATATTTCTATTCCAATGCGAAGTATGTAGAATTGTGCCGGCTTTTTGGGGCCACGGCCATCGGAAACAACCTAAGCGAAGCCGTTGGTCCTTCCGCCCATTATGCCAAGGACATGGTAGTGGATCCCAACGGCCAAATCAGTGTGAGTTATAAAGACATGCAGGGAAGGGTGATTGCCACCGCCTTGGCCGGTACGTCGCCAAACAACGTGACGGCCATTCCCAACAACACCCCAGCCATTACCGTCAATCTCTTGGACGACAATCTCTTGAACGTGAATGCGGGGGTAAGTCGTTCGGTAAGCCACATTACCCAAACCAATCCCGCCGGACAGGTGTACGATTTCACCTACGATTTGACGGGAGCCATTAATAGCCTCACCAACAGTTTTTGCAAGTCTTGTACCTATTCTTTGTCCATTTCCCTTCTAGATCCCAATGGGAATGATGCTACCCCTTCCGATTTCCCGCAAAACCTAGCCATTTCTCCCAGTACCACTCCTGCCTGCACAACGACTACGGGCTATAGTGCTACCAACTTTACTTCTTCGCCTACTCTTTCCAAGGTAGGGGATTATACCATCATCAAAGAGCTTACCTTGACGACGGGTTCCATTGATGCCATCCGGGACGAGTTGGAATCCGTCAATAGCACCACTCCCATTACCGGGTTTCCCAATCTGGCCAGTATCCAACAACAGTTTACGAATGCCGCCAATCAAAAAGCAGCGTTGACGTGCAACGTTTCCTGTGAACAAAAGGCCCAAGCCGATTTGTCGGATCCCAACAGCCAGAATTACAGGGCAGACTACACCCAACAGGACGTGCAGGACTGGATCAACGCAAATTGTGACCCCAGTGCGGATTTCGACGAACAGACGGGAGATGAGTGTACCTCCCTGTTGAACCAGATGAAGCAACAATTCTATCCCGGGCAATATTATAATCCCGTCTCCGACGAAACAGGCCTGCCTTTGGGGTCTACTCTTTTAAATGCAGTATGGGCTGATCAGGCCAGTCTTTCTTGGGGAGACCCTGCCCCGCAAAACGAATCCGATCTGTACGATCAAAATTTGTTCCAACCCGCTTGGGCCGATGCGATGGTGACATATCACCCGGAATACTGTCACTATAGCTATTGTTTGCTGGAAAAAAAATCAAAGGCATTCGACAAAACAGTCTCCCTTGTCCAAAACTGGAATAACCTACCGCTCAATTGGACCAACAATACCGCCATTACTTCCACTTCCGGAGCCTGTGGTTTTAGCTTTTTGAGTCAAGACCCCTTATTGGTGGTAGACGATCTTGCCAATACTACCCCTATTGGGAATTATACGCAGACGTCGCTTTCGGCCGCGGTCAATAACCTGCTTCGGCCTCAGTTGACGCTTGATCTGACCAATTATTTAGACGAAGCCAACTATACGGGTGGGGCCATTGATTGGAACGAAAACGGTGTTTCCAACGATGTCCTTTCCCTCTGTCAATTTGTGTTTTCACC
>FTBA01000054.1_pt1 | contig 12921 bp, 11 predicted proteins | sample 1639221 | NCBI WGS metagenome assembly FTBA01 (sample SAMEA3914864, study PRJEB12502) | metagenome | biome: forest; material: soil | place: USA | collected 2012-03-12 | depth 0.3 m | reverse complement strand
TTAGGGGTCGATTGGACGTTCAAGTTCCCTTGGGTCTCGGCGGCAGACAGGTTCACATAGAAGTTGGGGGTGACCTTGCCTAAATTGAAAATAGAGTTCCCTGAAAGTTGGGTGAGCAGGTTGTTGATAGAGGCAGAACTGAAATTAAAGCCATAATTGGGCAAAAAGGTCCCATTGGTACGGGTGTTTGCCACCGTATCCAATCCCGCGCTTAGTCCTGTCGTGACTTTGTGGGTGCGGGAGACGTTTACCAAAATGACTTCGATATGGATCACGGGCACCACCTTGTCTACTTGCTTGATAAACGATTCTATTTCCAGGATCCGAGGTTGGGAGCCGCTCAGGATCAAGCTATTCAATTCTTTGAAATATTTTAGGTCCACGCCTTTCTTTAGGTCGGCAGGGATGTTGTCTAAGATGATTTCCGCCGACCGATTTTGCAATTGGATAACTTTTGTGTTGCGCAAGCCTTCCAAGGAACGTTCTCCGATCAATACGATGCCTTCTTCCGCTTTAAATGTGTGCTCGGTGCCCCGCAATAAAAAACTGATCACTTCGAAATAGGGCAAACGTTCGATAATGGTTGTGGTGTTCCCCTTGGGTTCCGAAAACATGAAGTAATCGATCTTGGACTCTGAAGAAATGGTTTTGATGATATCGGCCACCGGGACATTGAGCGCATTGATCGAGACATACGGCCCTCCTGCCGAGTCCGCGTCCACTTCGTATTCAAAATTTCCGCTTCCTGTGCCCGTGCCGGAACTGGGAGCTTTCGGGTTACTGCTATAAAAATTCGAATTGCTGTTGTTCTTCTTGTTTTTTGCGACAGGACCTGTGGCAGCAACTTGTCCGTTGTCTTCGATAGGTTCCAGGAGATAAAAATTGTCGGGGGTTTTCACCACTTTCAGCTTATTGGCATAGGCCATTTTGTCCAAAGCAGACTCAAACGAGGTATTTTCGATGTAGACGCTCACAATCCGGTTGTCGATCCCTGGAGCTAGCACCACATTTTTCTTGGATACTTGGGTGATCTTTCGGGTCACCTTGTACAAGGTGTCATTTTTTAGGTCCAAGCTCAACAAGTCGGTGTAGTTGTTATAGGAGGCATTCACTTCCTTGGGAGGAGGGGCCACATAGGGAGCTGCGGCAGGCAAGTACTTATAAAACGACATAATACTGCCGACAAAACGGATATCCAACTCATATTCCTTGCAGAGGAAAAGCAGGATGTTCATCACCTTTTCATTGGTGAAATTGTTCACCACGCGGATGTTGAGAGCAGGATCTACACTGATGTTCAGGCTGTTGGATTCGGCCAAACCACGCAGGAATTCTTGGATGGACACGCCCGAAACCGAAAAATCCACGACTTCTTTCAGTCCGGGCAATTGGTTCCGCGAGAGCTTGCGCAGTTTTTTCTCTAGTATCACAAACCGGTCTTTTTCCTGGCCCGAAATGACGTCGGATGTGTCTTGGGGATCAGATTGTGCCAAAACCGGAAAGGAGAATGCACACGCAAATGCTATCAAAAAAGGACAGCAGAGCATCCGGAAAAAAGCGCATATAGAGTCAGTTCGCAACACAATGGGTAAAGACAGGAACTACAAATCTACCAATTAATTCATTAGTAAGAGAAGAAGCTACAGGTAAGAATGCAATAAAATAGTACATGCTCAGGAGTGAAAGAGTAGGGAGTAAATCTCTTCGAGGCTGGTGTCGCCATTTTCGAATAATTCGAACGCATTTTCAGCCAGTGTTTTCACTTTACGTTCTTTCAAAAGGGCTGCTACATCGAAAATGCCGTTTTTGATGCTGTAGGCAAGTTCTTGGTCGATGGGAATGACCTCGTATACGGCTTTTCTGCCTCTATACCCTGTATAATAGCATTGTTCGCATCCCTTGCCCACAAAATGGTGCGTGACTTTCCGGAAAGGGGTGAACTGTTTCGGATAAGCGGTTTCGGAAAAAGGTTTTTGTTCGCGGCAATGGGGACAAAGGAGGCGGAGGAGGCGTTGGGCCACGCTGGTATTGAGGGTATTGGCAACTAAAAAGGGAGGAGTGCCCATGTCGATGAGCCTTGAAATAGTGCCCCAGGCCGAATTGGTGTGGATCGTAGAAAGCACCAAATGGCCTGTCAGGGCCGCGCGGATGGCCATGTTGGCGGTATCAGGGTCACGAATTTCCCCCACCATGATAATGTCCGGATCTTGGCGCAGGAAGGTGCGCAGGGCACTGCCGAATGTGAGGCCGATGCTTTCTTTCAACTGTACTTGGTTCACTCCTTCCAAGGTATATTCGATGGGGTCCTCGATCGTGAGGATGTTACGCGATTCCTTGTTCAGAAGCTTGAGGGTGGCATACAAGGTAGTGGTTTTACCAGAACCCGTAGGGCCGCTGATGAGTAGGATGCCATTGGGGCGTTTCACTCCTTCCATGTAATTGGTGAGATCAAATTCCGAAAAGCCCAATTTTTGGATGTCGATGTTGGTGGCATCGTTGTTGAGCAAACGCAAGACCACCTTTTCCCCGTGTAACGTAGGGAGGACAGAGACCCGGATGTCGAACTTGTTGCCCTGATACGCGAAGAAAATCCGGCCATCCTGGGGCAACCTTTTTTCGGCGATGTCCAGGTTGGACATGATTTTGATCTTGTTGACCAAGGACGGGTATTCCTTTTTGTCCAGTTTGTAGCGTTCCACCATGAGGCCGTCAATGCGGATACGGACACGGCACTTTTCGTCGTAGATCTCGATGTGGATGTCGCTGCTGCGGAGCTTTTTGGCTTCGGCGATCAGGTTGGACAGGAAGTTGTCGGCATCGCCCGTGTATTGTTCCTGGGTCTGGCTTTCTACCCGCTCTTCTGCTTGGCGGTAAAAACGCCCCAGGGCCAGTTTGATTTCTTCCGACGGGAATTGTTCCAACTGGATGGAAACGCCCCATAAAATCTCCAATTCTGCTTGGATAGACGAACTATCGCACGCATCATCCACGAAAAAACTCCAGCCTTCTTTTTTCTGTTCTTTGGGAATGATGCGGTAATGCCATGCCTGGTCTGCCGTGATCAATTGCAACAGGTCGGTACTAGGCTGATAATCGAGAAGGGTCGTGTGCATAAAGAAGGCAGATCTCCACGAATTTACAGGAATTGCAAGGAAAATAAAAGGGAAGCCCACTCCTCACCAAAGGGAGATAAACCTCTGGCATAGAGAAAAAGCAGGACAATGGCCAAAAGGCAAGCTTGGCCCCCCGCCAAAGGGACACCTCCTCGGCGAAAAGAAGGAAAGAACAAGGCGGCCAGCACACACAGCAACAAGCTGAGGAGATGAAAGAGCAGGAAATAAGGAAATCCCAGCGGGACGCCTGCGCAGAGCAGGAATAAGAGGTCTCCAAGGCCTAAAAAATGCGGGGTAGGCCATGTCCATTTTTTGTATTTCAGCGAAAGGTAAAGCGTCAGGACAAGGAATTGGGAAGCGAGGAAGGCCAGAACAAAGCAATATTGCCACATCCATTCCTGCCAAGAAATCCAACAGGTGGCATATCCGAGGGAAAGAAAGAATAAAAAGGGAAATACTGCCCACCGTACTCCCCGATGGCGAAAATCTTCATAGGCAACCATGCCCAAAAGGCAAACCAAGGGAAATAAGAAGAGAGAGGCTGTCAATTCAATCTTTGACCGTTTCTTTCAAATTTTTGTCTTGGTCGATTTCCCAGACATTCAGGGTGCCGTCCCCGTCGAAATCTGTGACGGCAGTGGCTTTGGCCAAAAAGGTGGTCTGGGTGGCCGATTCGATTTCCACGCGGTAATTGGCGCGCCCGCCTTCGCTCACCAATTTCTCTTGGATAAAGCTGACATCATCCAAGCTGGTGCTGTATTTGGAGTGTTCGTAAAAATAGTTTTTCTCTTGGGTGTGGAGAAATTCCAACTGGACTTTGGCCTCCGTGCTTTTCGCCTTGGAAATGAGCGGCATCAGGTTGGGAAGGGCCAACAGGACGAGAATGCCCACGATCACGAGGACCACCAGCAACTCGGTAAGGGTAAAAGCAGGAACACGGCGCGAGAGCATTTTTTTCATGACGCAATACAATGGCAACCCAAAAATACGAGATAGGAAGGAAACTTGCTAGGGAATACAAAAGGAGTTGAAAAAGCCCCGTCAGCACCGAAGGTCGGACGGGACCAAGCGACCGTTCATTAGCATGGCATTAAAAATCACACGTCTTTGGCGAATGCGTGGACCAAGGCTGGCACGATGCTGCAAAAAACGTACTTTTGGACTTTGAAAACGGCCATTGCCCTAAACACTCCATGAAAAAAATCTTCGTTGTTTCCATCCTGCTCTACATTGCATTAAACCTTCTCTCGTTTGGGACGGGCCTGTTCGTCCTCGATCTGGGCCAAACGGTAAGTGAATTACTGTCCGGGATCCAGTTGCTCGCCTATGCGTTCACATTTTATTCCTTGGCATTTTATGCACAGAAGTATCCGGACACAAAACATTTTGTCCTCTCCGTGTATTTCATGTTGACCTTTTCCTGGTTGCCCAGCGTGTTTACGGCCCTTCAAGGCAATTCCTCGCCTTGGTTCGCGGCTTTGTCCGGCTTTGCCGGCTTCTTGGCCTTTGTTTATTTTTTCGTGAGGGTACATCAGCTCCGTGTTTTGGAACTGGCTTCGTATGCCAGGCTCTTTGCCTATGTCGATTTGGGGACCCGGCTCGCGCGTTTGGCCTTCCCCTATTTGGCTGCGCAAAAAGGGGACCCGGGCCTTTTGGCATACATGGGCCTTTTGGACATCCTGCCTATGTTGGCACTTTTGAACTTGGTGGTGCGGCAAAAGGAGTAGCCCGATTTCTTAAGGATCCACCGCAAACTCCCGGTCCATTTCCCCTTGATTTTTGAATACCCAATATGGAACATGGGATTCGCAGCCAACATGGTCGCAAACCTTGATGCTTGTAGTGATTGTTCGTGGAACGATTATTGAAAAGGGAATATTTTGGGTAGTGAAATACAGGTGAACTACCCCGCTTTATGTACTTTTAATATTCCATTGTTGAAGTATACGATATGCAATTTATATCTGATTTGCGAGAAAGCTTCTTTTTGTCGAAAATATGGAAAAGCGGTTTTTATTCAATCAATAAAATACATTTGTTTCCCATAGTTTTGGGTTAATGCGGCAATAGAATGAAGAATCCCACGGAGCTAAATAAAAATGACCCCTCTTCTTCTCTCTCGGATGGCGGGGAGGCACGAAAATTACAATACAGTCTTTTCATGCAAGCACCTGCTTGCATCGCCTTGCTAAAAGGTCCTCGACATGTGTTTGAATTTGCCAACCCTTTGTATTTGCAGCTTGTCGGGAACCGGGATATCCTAGGAAAAACCGTGGAAGAAGCATTACCCGAGGTGAAGGAACAGGGATTTGTGGCGCTTTTAGACAACGTATATCAAACGGGGTTGCCTTTTACCGCAAACGAGAGGTACCTGAAGCTAGATCGCTCGGGGACAGGCCAATTGGAAGAAGCCTACCTTAACTTTGTTTACCAGCCATATTTCGATCAAGCGGGAAAAGTAGAAGGGATCTTTGTCCATGCAGTAGATGTAACGGAACAAGTCAAGACACGGAAAGTGATCGAAGGACATAACAAGGTGTTGGAAATGATCACCACAAGTGCCCCACTTGCGGATGCCTTAGAGTTATTGCTGCGAAATATCGAAAAGCAATCCAATCAGGAAGTGATGGGTGCTGTTTTTCTTTTGGATGAAGAAGGGACACATGCAAGGCTCGCTGCTGCCCCCAGTTTGCCCCAGGAATATGTGGCCCGAATTGAAGAAATAGCCATCGGGGAAGAAGGAGGCGCTTTGGGAATGGCGGCATACGCGCGAAAGGAAATTGTAATAGCGGATATCGCCACGGACCCCCTATGGAAAGATAGTCAGGCAGTGCACCATGGATTGAGGGCCTATTGGTCTACTCCCATCCTCTCAAAAAACAGGGTGCTTGGCACGCTTGACCTTTACTATCGTATGCCTTATACGCCTACTGAAGCCGACAAAAAGGGAATGGAATTCGCCATACGCACGGCCACGCTCATTATAGAACGGAAGCATGCGGAAGGAGCATTGCGTACGGCAAGCAATGAATCCGAAAAAAGAAAACGCTTGTATGAAACCATCACAAGCAATACCCCGGACCTGATTTATGTGTTCGATCTGGATTATAGCTTTGCCTATGCCAATGAAGCATTGTTGCAGATGTGGGGACGAACGTGGTACGATTCCATCGGAAAGCGTTTGTTGGAAGTAGGCTATGAGCCCTGGCACGCAGAAATGCACGAACGGGAAATAGACCGCATCGTGGTGACCAAGCAACCCGTACGCGGCACGGTTTCATTTCCGCATGCCACACTAGGGAAACGGATCTACGATTACATCCTGGTGCCTGTGTTGAATGAACAAGGGACAGTGGAAGCGGTAGCCGGTACCACACGCGACATCACGGATATTAAACGGGCAGAAGAATCGTTGGCGGAAAAGAACAAAGAACTCCTCCGCATCAACAATGATTTGGACAATTTCATTTATACCGCCTCGCACGACCTTAAATCCCCGATTTCCAATTTGGAAGGCCTATACAACGAGTTGGTATCGGAGATGGAGGACAATGACACGCTTGCACAACTCAAAGAGATGATCGAGGAATCCTTCGAACGGTTTAAAAACACGATCAAGGATTTGACCGAAATTTCGAAAGTTCAAAAAGAAAAAGAAGACGATCCCGAAGCCGTACATCTCGAGGAGATCTTGGAGGATGTGAAAGCCAGCACCTACCATCAGATTGTAAAGTATCAGCCTGTGATCGTCACGCATTTTACGGTTCCGATCATCGAATTTTCACGGAAAAACTTGCGCAGCATTCTGTATAACCTCTTTTCCAATGCCTTGAAATATTCCTCTCCGACAAGAAAGCCAAGAATAGAGATCGCTACCTATTCACAGGAGGACTTTGTTGTCATCTGCGTGAAAGACGATGGAATGGGCATTGCCTCGACCGGCCTCCACAAAATTTTCCAGATGTTCCAAAGGCTTCACACCCATGTAGAGGGTACGGGTGTAGGGCTTTACATCGTCAAAAAGATAGTGGAAAATGCAGGAGGAAGAATCGAAGTGGAAAGCGAGTTGGACAAAGGAAGTACATTCAAGGTGTTTATCCCGCATGTGAACGGATAAATGTCCCATTTTCCCAGTTAGCCGATAGAAGCTCACACATTAGGACAAGGGGTGTTTTTCCTGTGTCAGCAATTTTTCCACTTGCGCTCTAAATAACCGCTTCGTTTCTGTCAACTCAATAACGGGAAGCTTTTCCTTCCAAGCCTCTGTATTTTTAAGTACGGACCAGGCATGGATTTGATTTTTTGCATGTTTGGGTTCTTTTAATCGGGCACCCCAACCCATCTTTTCCAAAGCCTGCAAATTCCATTCCTGCTCAAAATGGGAAGGAGCACATAGGACAGGTATGCCCGCCTTCAAAGCCAAGTAAAGAGTGCCGTTTCCCGCGTGACAGAGAAAAAGGTCTATGTGAGGCAATAAGGACTCCAAATGGATGAATTCTTGAAAGAATATATGGGGTGCTTTTAACATATCGCCTCCCTTGCCCGACACGAGAATCTGATAGTGGCCGAACGATTCGTCTGCCAAAAAGCGAAACTTGGATAAGTCGCCACTGCTTCCGGTACTTACAAAAAGGGTCTTTTTACCTCTGGTAAGCCACTTCGTAATGGTTGTCTCTTTTGTGTCGCTGGAATGGCACAGGGGCCCAATGAAGGCATGGTGCTTGGGAAGGTGTTTTTGAGGGAACAACAAAGGCAAATCGAGCAGAAGTGTGCGCTCTCCTTGAAGTTCCTGAAATAAATTTTGTTTGGGAGGGAGTCCGTATTTTTTTGCCAAATGGCGAAAAGGCCGATGAAGCCGTCGCATCATCATCCTTTCTGCCAGTACTGAAATCTTGTCGTAAAATGTACGGGGAACGAAGAAAAAAGATCGGTATGCCCAATGGGAAGGGGGCAGTCTTCGGGGAAGCGCATAATAGTCAGACATGTACCCGTTGATAAGGGAAAGGTAAGGTACTTGGGCATAAGCTGCCGCCATGCGCAATGTAAACGACGCGTCTCCCACTACCAAGCGGGGACGAAAATGTTTGAGGATTGCCACTTGTTCCAAAAACGCCGTTTCCAGTAGCTCTTCCCTCATCCAGGTAAAACGGAAATTTAGGGCTCCATCCATTACTTCTTGAACAGGAAGTCCACGAAATGGAAACATGGCAAAGCCTTTTTGTTCTACCAAATGCTGATAGTGTGCCGAAAATGGAAACATGATCTGCTCTTCTTTCATCGTTTCGGCCAATTGCAAGCAACGTAGGTAATGCGATAAGAGGTCGAAAGGGAAAAATAAGATCATCTGTGCGGGGAGCTAGGAGGCTACTTTTTCGGTGGCCTTGGTTCGGAGGGAACAAATCTTCTCCTCAAAAAGGAAAGTGTTCATCAAGAGCAGCAACATGCCGTAAAAAATGTCTTCCAATGGGATGCTTCCCAAGCGCAAGCCCAAGTTTTCCCTATCGTTGTACCATACCACGGGCTGAACAGTAAAATAACCCGTCAAGATGCCATTGGTGAGAAAGAAAAAGGGCAAGATGACCAAATAGCTCAAGTAAAATTGCCGCATCCAGGCAAAACGGAAATACAGGACATGGGCCAACAAGAAGAGGGAAAGTGCACAAAAGGTCGTGGAAGTGTACCATCGATCCCACCAAAAGATTCCTCCCATGAAAAGACCAAGTGCAAGGAAGGAGGACAACAATAGATCATCGCTTTTGGGGATCCACGTGAGCAATCCTATACAGGAATAAGTGAATAAGGAGGCAAAAGGAATGCAGAGAAAGAAAAGGAGCTCTTCCAAAGGGAGACGCCCCAAATAAATGCCCGATAAATAACGGTCGTTGAACCCCCAAACACCCATGCCGGTAAACCAGGCATCCCAAAAAAGGAAAGGCACAGCTACCATACAGGTAGACCAAACTAGATGCTTTCTTTGTTCCAGAAATTTCCATTTCGGATGGAAACTGAGGACAAAGGGAAAAAGAAAAGAGAAAAAGTCTACTCCTAGGTAAAGAAAATGCTCCATCATTTGACCTCCTTCAAGAACCTATAGGGGACAAGCAACATGCCGAAACAAGACCCTCCTTCCTTGCCCAATTGTTTATGATGGGTTTTGTGAGCCCGCCTGATAGCCTTGAAATAAGGGTGACGGGCATTTCGCAGAAATTTGAAACGTTGGTGGATAAAGACATCATGCACCAAAAAATAAGCCACTCCGTACAGCGTAATACCGGCTGAGACCCAAATCCTGTAATCGGACCAGCCTCCTTGGAGCCCTAAAAGAAGAAGAAGGATCGCAGGGGTGGCAAAGAGGACAAAAAAGAAATCGTTTCGTTCCAGGACCTGTCCGTCCTCTCTCCGATGATGGTCATGGTGCAGCATCCACAGAGGGCCATGCATCAGATACTTGTGGGTAAACCAAGCCACGCCTTCCATGGAAAAGAAGGTCATGATGGTAATCAGGATATTAATAAATATGCTCATGGGGTTTCAAATGTGGGAAAACAATCGGGAACCATGCGGTGAATTGAGCAGGGTGTTGTCCCATTTCATGCCTGACTTGTTCGGCTTTCTGCCATTTCCAATCTTCCACCTCTGCCTTGTTGGGAATTGGATTGTCAGCATAAGTTCCCACAAATACATGGAGGTATTCATGTTCTGTTAAACCGTGGTCCAATTCTGCTTTGTAGGTAAGTTGGCTTATTTCTGTCAGCGCAATGTCGATGCCCATTTCTTCCATCAACCTACGTTTGGCGGCGACCGTTATTTCTTCTTCTGGCCGAGGGTGTCCACAGCACGTGTTCGTCCATAAACCTCCGCTATGGTATTTGTCGAAGGCTCTTTTTTGAAGCAATAGTTCGTTTGTAGGGTTAAATAGATAGATGGAAAAAGCACGGTGCAAAAGTCCCTGCCGATGCGCCTGCATTTTTTCCATGGTTCCGATAGGAACATTCTGCAAATCCACCAATACCACTCTTTCTTTCATAAAAGATCCAAGTTATGGTAAAAGTAAGAAGAACATAGGAGACGTAACTTTTCAAAGTTGTGGACCCGGATCCGTTCCGTTTTTACCTTTTCAGGAGGGAATTTCCTGATTTTCCGAAACAGTTGGATGTAGTAGACATAGGCCACATACACGCCCAATCTGGCTGGTTTGGGCAACTCTTTTATCCCTATAAGGGCTTCTCTGAAGTCGTCTTCTATTTCCTTTTCTATCTGCTTTTTTTGGACAGTGGAAAAATGGCGAAAGTCTATGCCGGGAAAATACGTCCTGCCAAGTGCTTCATGGTCATATTTAAGGTCGCGGAGAAAGTTTACCTTCTGAAAGGCAGCCCCCAGTTTCATTGCCGGGCCTTTCAGTTTTTCATACAGGAGATCTTCCCCTCTACAGAATACTTTCAGGCACATAAGTCCTACCACTTCCGCAGAACCAAGAATGTAAGTGGACAGTGAACCATCGTCATGACTTGTTTGATCCAGATCCATTTCCATGCTGTTCAGAAATGTACCCACTAGTCCTAAATCGATGCGGTAGGTGTTTACGGCCCATTGAAAACTGTTCAATATAGGATTCATGCTAATGCCCTTTTCAATTGCCTCGAAGGTTTCCATGCGAAATTTCCCCAATAGTGCCGCTTTGTCATATTCGTGGAAAGTATCCACTATTTCATCGGCAAAGCGCACGAAACCATAGATGGCATAGATAGGTTTCCGCATGCTTTCCGCGAGGAGTAGAATGCCCATAGAGAAGCTAGTGCTATAACTCTTGGTAGTAAGCACGCTACACTTCTCGGAAACGTCGTCAAAGATTGCTTTCATGGTTTTTAAGGTATTGGGATGCTTGCTTGGCAGCTATTTGGCCGCTGATAAGGGCGGGAGGAACGCCAGGCCCAGGTACGGTGAGGTGACCTGTGTAAAATAAGTTGCCGATCTTATCGCTCCGCATTTTCGGTTTTAAGATCGCCGTTTGTTGAAGTGTGTTGGAAAGGCCATACGCGTTTCCCTTCAGGGCATGGTAGTCCATCTTGAAATCTTCGACACAATAGAGTTTTCGGTAGATAATATCGGCCGCGAAGGCCTCCCCCGTAAATTGTTCTATTTTTGACAACATGTAGTGGAAGTATTCTTCCCGTGCCTCAGGACTGTCTTCTAAATTAGGTGCGATGGGAAGGAGGAAAAACAGGTTTTCCATTCCTTCCGGCGCGATGGAATCGTCGGTCTTGGAAGGACAACATACATAAAACAGCGGCTTTGTGGGCCATTTGGGCTGTACATAAATTTCCTGCGCATGTTGCTGGAAATCTTCATGAAAGAACAAATTATGATGGAGCAAATTCTTGATCCGCTTTTTCACTCCAACAAATGCCAGGAGGCAACTGGGAGATAAACTTCTTTTGTTCCAATAACCTGGGCTGTATTTCCTATGTTTTTCAGGGAGCAAAGACTGTTCCACATGGTGGTAGTCGGCTCCTGCGATGAGCACGTCGTGTTTGAATGCTCCTTTGGAGGTATGCAACAAGGTAGAGCGACCACCCGAGGCCGAGATATGCTGCACCTCGGTTTCCGCATGGAATTCTACTCCCAAGGATTGGAGCAGGCGTGTCATGCCGTTTACGATTTCATACATCCCGCCCAAGGGATACCAAGTACCCAAGCGTAAGCCTGCATAGTTCATTAGGCTGTAAAGTGCAGGAGTTCGGGAAGGCATGGCCCCAAGGAATAAAATGGGAAATTCCATGAGCGCAATCAATTTCTCATGGCGAAAATGGCTTCGTGTGTAGGTATCGAACGAAGTGAAGAGATCCAGTTTCAAGAGAGACCGAAGCACTTCCCAAGTGGCAAATTCCCACAGGCTGTTGCCTTGCTTGTACACCAAATGTTGCATGCCTACTTCATATTTTTGCTTGGCATTTTCCAGAAAACTGCGCAATTTTTTGGCACTGCCCACTTCCAGCGACTCGAACACTTCTTCCAATTGAGAATAGCTATCAGGAATGTCCAGGATATCGCCTTTGCCAAAAAAAATCCGAAAAGAGGGGTCTAGTTTTACAAGTTGATAATAATCGGATGGTTGCTGGTTGAATTGCCGAAAGAACCTCTCGAAGACATCGGGCATCCAGTACCAGCTTGGCCCCATATCGAATGTAAACCCTTTGTCTTGAAACTGACGTGCCCTGCCCCCGAAAGTTGGGTTCTTTTCAAAGATGCTCACATCGTGTCCTTCTTTGGCTAAGAGGCCTGCCGCTGCCAAAGACGAAAAACCGGATCCTATGATGTTTACCTGTGCCAAAACAACCGAATATTTTTAGGTGGCATTGCTCATGTGACAAGCAACACAGGATAAAACAAAAGAGCGTTTGTTTTGTTTGGAAAATCTTTTGGTAGCCGTTGAAAAGAAAATGTGGATTCTCTTATTGGAACAACAGTGTGCCTTCGCGTGTATCGCCCAAATAAAAAACTATTTCCTGCAGCTTGGCGGGTATAACCTAGTATAGGCCATGCATAAGATCTAAACTAGCGAATCAAGGTGACCGTTTTTTGTGTGTCGTCGTTGGCGATCAGAAAGTACAACCCGGGCACGACGAGTTCCCCTTTGTCGTTGGTCCCATCCCAATAAGAAGGCGTGGGCATAGACCGGATAAATTTTCCGGCACGGTCGTAAATGGCAGTTTTTCCTTGTTGATCCAAATAGTACAGGTCGGACACACCGTCGCCGTTGGGTGAAAAATAAGATTCACAATTGCTTTGGCAGGCAGGCTTCAACTTT
>FTBA01000284.1_pt1 | contig 12941 bp, 10 predicted proteins | sample 1639221 | NCBI WGS metagenome assembly FTBA01 (sample SAMEA3914864, study PRJEB12502) | metagenome | biome: forest; material: soil | place: USA | collected 2012-03-12 | depth 0.3 m | reverse complement strand
TTTGATGTCGATGTCACTTTTGCCCAAGAAGCCGTTCAACTTGGTGATGTTGATCTTTTCAGGAGTGAAATTCATGCTTCCGTCGGTGATTTTGAATCCTTGTGGCAAGCTGAAACTTTTGAATTCAAACCCTTGGAAATCCATTTTCCCGCTCGTGCTCAACTGCCCATATTTACCCGTTGTGACCAAGGACATTTTGCCTTTTGTCTCGATATCGGCTATTATTTTCCCTACTAAAGTCATGCTGTCCAAGGGGAAAATTTTCGTCAATTTGCCTAAATCCAGGACTCCTTTAAGCTTGGCATCGTAATTCACATCGTCAAAGTTGGAAAAGAAGCCTGATACGTTCAATGGTTCTCCGTCCAACAAGAAATTGAACTTCTCCAGATTCGCCTTGGTATCGTTCAATACTCCGGTGGGATTGCTCACGTTGGCAGCCATTTGGATATTCTCCAACGGCTTAGGAAAATCCTTGGATTTGGCGTAGCCGTCTGTCAAGCTCATGGCTGCACTTAAAGTAGGCATTTTTTTCTCCGCCGAATTGTAGGTTCCTTTTGCTTTCGCGTCCAAACTGAACAGTCCTCTCAGCAACAATCCATCTATCGGATAAATCTTGGCCAAATCGGCCAAATTCAATTTTGCTTTTACATCGGCATCTACGTTCATATTGGTCAAACCAGCTACATAAGCACGGGCATCCACAGGATTGCTCCCCATATCCACGTGCAATTTCTTTAGATCGACAATGACATGATCGATCACACCGTCCTTGTCTTCCACGTGCAAGTCGCAGAAAACATTGGAGACTGCCGTGGGTAGATCCGGATATTGGAACATTCCTTTGTCGATCTTTAAATTCAATCCAAAACCCGGCATTTGGGTACTGTCTTTCATCGTTCCTTTGTAATAGCCGTCAAATGCCAATACGCCGTCCGTCTTCAATTTTTCGAAGTCTTTGGTAAATACGCCGGGCACCAAAGAAAGGAAGTTCTTGAATTGCGTTTCTTTGGCCGCAAATGTGATGTCGTACACCATAGACCCATCTGTCGGCATGGCGATAGACCCATCAAAGCCAAAAGCAAATGCATTGATCAAAAAAGTATTTTCTTTAAACACGTACTTGGCGTTTTTCATGTCCATGTTTAGTACCATGTTGCCTTCGAATTTGATCTTGTTCAAATAGGTGACAGTATCGAAGACCACTGTTACCTCATCGGAAGTCGTCTTGGTGGCCATGTCAAAAATATCTGCTTTAAGGTCCCCTGAACCTGTATGATTTAAGTTGACGATTTTCGCATACAAAGGCATTGTTTTGTCGTCATAGACCACGTCTCCATTGGCGATTTCCCATTTTTCGATCGCCAAAGAGAAGTTAGAAGGTTCTTCTGAAGGCTTGGCTGCCGTAGTATCCGTGGACGGCTTGGCAATGTCCCAACTGGCCTTCCCTTCTTTGTTTACTTGCACCAATAGTCTAGGATGATCCAACAAAATACTCTTGATTTTCATCTGATCGCCCGAGATCACGCTCATTACATCCACTATGATCTTGAATTCTTTGATGGCCGCCAAGGTATCTCCCTCGAACGGGGCCTGATTGACGACTCCAAAATCGCCCAATGATATGGATAGGTTGGGAAAATGCGAGAGCAAGGAAAGGTCAAATTTGTTGGCATCGAAATAAACAGTCGCGTTTACGTTTTCAGCGATTGCCTTGTCGATAGCGGCTTTGATTTTGTCTTTGAAAAGGAAGGGGATCGAGACCAGCGCAATAAAAATGAAAAGAAGAAGAGAGCCAATAATGATCAATGCCTTTTTCATAGTGTTTAAATTTGTTGGGCGAAATTAGAGAATATTAGAGAAACCCAAAAATGGGGTTCATCCCAGTCATTCAGTTCACGCTCGGGACATTTGTAAGAATTGTATTCTATCCGGCTGTGGAACTGTGACCTAGGATCATCCAAGGGAGAAGGAATTATTTCTCCCTTGGATGATCATTTTTATAAATCTGTCACGCATCCTTGCGAAGCGTTCGATACTGTTTTGATGTATTTGTACAATGCCCCTTTGTTCGCCTTAAAAGGAGGTTGTTTCCATTCTTTGGCGCGCGAAGCCAACACTTCGGGAGAAACCAATGCTTCGATGCTATTTTTATCCGCATCGATGATGATTTTGTCCCCGTTCCGGACATGTGCGATCGGCCCGCCTTCTTGTGCTTCTGGTGTGATGTGGCCTACTACGAATCCATGTGTGCCTCCTGAAAAACGGCCATCCGTGATCAAGGCGACCTTGTCGCCTAACCCTGCCCCTATCAATAAAGACGTGGGTTTGAGCATTTCCGGCATACCAGGGCCTCCTTTTGGTCCTACGTATCGGATCACCACTATATGGCCTGCTTTTACTTCTCCTTTTTCGATGCCGGCATTCAATGCTTCTTCCGAATCAAAGCAGATGGCCTCTCCTTCAAAGCGGGTGCCTTCTTTGCCGGTAATTTTCGCCACAGAGCCTTCTGGTGCAATATTTCCGTACAATACTTGCAAATGCCCTTCTTTTTTGATGGCATTATCGACAGAATGCACAATTTGTTGCCCTTCGATCAAATCGCCGTATTCCTTCAAATTTTCAGCTACCGTCTTGCCTGTCACAGTGAGGCAATCGCCATAAATCATGCCTTCTTTGAGCATCATGCGCAAGACGGCAGGAACTCCCCCGATGGTGTCCAAATCTTCCATCATGTATTTTCCGGAGGGTTTAAAGTCCGCCAAAAGAGGTGTTTTATCAGAAAGTGCCTGGACGTCTTTTAAGGTAAACTTCACGTCTACCGCCCGTGCAATGGCCAAAATATGCAATACAAGGTTTGTGGAACCGCCCAATACCATCGCCAAACGGACTCCGTTGCAAATCGACTCATAAGTCATGATATCGGAAGGCTTGATGTCTTTTTCCAATAAGACGCGGATTGCCTTGCCTACAGAAAGGCACTCTGCTTTTTTCTTTTCGCTCGTGGCAGGTGCCGACGCGCTAAAGGGAAGGCTCATTCCCATGGCCTCGATGGCAGAAGCCATGGTATTGGCCGTATACATGCCACCGCATGCCCCGGCTCCCGGAATCGCATTGTGGATGATGCCTTTAAAATCTTCTTCCGATATGGTATGGGCAAACTTCTTTCCCAACGCCTCAAAGGCGGAGACGATGTTCAACTTCTCCCCTTTCCAAAGCCCCGAGCGGATGGTGCCGCCATATACCATGATAGAAGGACGGTTCAAACGTCCCATGGCGATAAGGGCGCCGGGCATATTTTTGTCGCATCCTACGATGGACACGTTAGAATCATAATAATGTGCCCCAGAAATGGCTTCGATAGAATCGGCAATTATATCGCGGGAAGGCAGGGAATAACACATGCCCGATGTGCCCATGCTCATGCCATCGCTTACGCCAATCGTGTTAAAAATAAGGGGTTTAAGTCCTGCTTCCGCTACTCCTTGTTTGATAATGGCCGCCAAGCCATTCAAATGCATGTTACATGTGTTGCCCTCATATCCTGTGCTGGCAATGCCCACTTGGGCTTTTTTCAAATCCTCGTCGCTGAAGCCTGCCCCGTGCAACATGGCCTGAGAGGCGGGTTGGTTTACATCCTGAGTTAACCTGGAACTATACTTATTTAACATGCTCTTTTGATTTCGGGGACGCAAGTTAGGCTTCCTATCGCTAGCTTCAAAGAAGGAAGTCTAAAGATTCGGCACTTGTTCCCATAAAAGCGGCCTTCAATATAAATGTGTGCGAAAAAGGGTTCAGGAATCCCTATAACATCACCCAAGATGCTTCTGCTCTATTGGCATGGCCCGAAAATTCAGACTTTGCGGGCAGATCCAAATAGGGATATGTCACTTTGGATAGAAACAAACCTTGCGGATATGCTAATTTTAGCTGGTCGGGAAGTTGCTTAGAGATGAGATGGTGCTCAAATTCTTCTACACTCACCCTTCCCATCCCCACTTCCAACAATTTGCCCATGATGGCGCGGATCATGCCCCTTAGAAATCGGTCCGAAGAAATTTGGAACCGCAGCCTATCTTGTCTTTCTCCGATATACAAATTGGCATTGTAAATCCGGCAGCGAGTGTGCAGGTAACTTTTAGGTACCTTGCAAAAGGCACAATAATCCTCGTAAAGCGGAAGAAGCGACACTGCTTTTTGCATGGCACATACATCTAATGGGCCGACGGGATAATAGGCACTTGTATCCGTCAAAAAGGGGTCCTTATAGGTGTGAAGGAAATAATCGTATGTCCTTTTGACAGCATCGAAGCGGGCATTTTGCAATTCTTCCACCTGTATCATGTCGAATACGGCGATATCGGGCGGCAACACATGGTTGAGACGGGTGACCAGGTCGAAGTCCCACTCCACCGTAAAGTCGGCATGGAAAAAATATTGGCTGGCATGTACCGAGGCATCCGTACGCCCGCATCCAAAAACGGTGGTACGAACTTTTATGATTTTTTCAAAGGCCATTTCCAGTACTTCTTGAATGCTTAACACATTGGGTTGTCTTTGCCAACCATGGTAGTTTTTTCCAAAGTATCCGATATGAAAGAAATAGCGCACGTGAAGCCAGTAAGCAAGAGAGTGGAAGACACAAAGATAGAGGTTGGTCCCACATGCTTCTACTTGGTCACACGATTTCGCTCTTTGCAAATCGGGAATTTCATGTACGCCCGACATAAATTATGTGACAAATTGTTACAATTAAACTTTTCTAGATATAAAAGAACGTGGCACTTAAATGGAAAAATGCTAATCATCTCACATGCATCCTAGTATGAAACGTTTTATTCAAGCTGCATTCCTGGCCCTGACCCATCTGCTCTTTGCGCAGCAGGTCAGTATCCCGGACACTCAATTTTTAAAAGCATTGATCAAGGAAGGAGTAGATGTTAATCAAGACAGCATCATACAGCTCAGCGAAGCCCAAGCGGTCCATTTTTTAAACGTATCGTACGATTCCATCTCTGACCTTAGCGGGATCCAGTCATTCACTAATTTGGACACCCTGATCTGTATCGGCAACTTGTTAAGTTCTTTGGACATGGGGTCGGCCCCGCACTTGAAAAAATTGGATTGCTATTACAATCCTCTCACTACTCTTGAAATTCGTCAATGTCCGGCATTAAGCCTTTTGAACTGTTACGCCAACCGGATTACTTTCCTAGATATCACTCAAAACAAGGCATTGACGTGGTTGCAAATGGGCAAGAACTTTCTTTCCGCTCTGGATGTAAGTCAAAATACACAATTGACGTTTCTGGAATGTACCTTTAATTCCCTCACCACTTTGGACGTCAATCAAAACGCAGCACTGCGTACGTTGTTGGTCAGCTCCAATTCCCTTCAAACGCTTGACATCAGCCAAAATACCCAGTTGGAGGTTCTCAATTGCGCCTCCAACCAACTTGAGTCCCTCCAACTCGGTTTTGCCCCCGAACTTTACAATCTCGATTGTTCGGACAATCACTTGTCCACATTGGACATCAGCACCAATGCCAAAATGGACAGCCTTTCTTGTCAGGACAACCCAAATCTTGCCCGGGTTTGCCTCACTCCTTCTCAAGCCGACCAGGAATTCAAGTGGAAAAAGGACCCTGATACACAATGGGATATTTCCTGCGGCACCCCAACTGGGCTGGACGATGAAGTGCTCCTTCCTAGCAAACTGGTTCCCGCACGGATCCTGAACATCCAAGGGAGAGAAGTGAGCCCCCAAGAAGCGTTACATGGGCTTTTTATTTATCAATACGGGAACGGGACAACCAAAAAGGTGTTAAAATAAGCTTCCTGTTTAGTTGATCTGCTCCCATGCCACCACGAATTTCCTTATTCGTGGTGGCATGATTATTTCACGAGATCAGAAACCCACCAATTATACATATATAATTAATATCATTTTTAATTTTGCCTGAAATGATAAAAAATATTCCCCCTGCAATTTTTTTCTATTGTTCCTTCTACCTAACATTAATGAATAAAAATAACTAAATAAAAAACTGAAGGGACGACGCATGGTGCAGAACGGGAATCTTTTTATGTGGAATTACCAGCAACAATTCCAACTATCCCTTCAAGTTTCTGCAGAAGGTTTATTTAATTTAGTGGACAAACGCCTACAGCCCAGTGTATTTTTAGTAGGAGTGCTCATGGAAAACAGGAAGGACAAACCACCTGTCTGCCTTGAACCCGACGATTATGGATATCCCACGAAGCCTTTCCTGGGCATAAAAAAACTCGCACAGGAATTGGAAATCATGGACAAAGAACAAGACTCGTTTCATTCCATGAACCTTGCCCAAACCATCCATGAAAAACAAATCGCATACAAAGCACTTTCGGAGGAAGTGAAGAAAATCCTCAGTACAAAGGAAATGTATGAAGAGAGCGAAAAATTCGTCTCTTTTCCCGTGCACGTTTCGGGCTATCTGGTTTTTGTCGTACTCGAAATCGAAAAAAAAGTCCTAGGTCGGCACTATACCTTGGAAAAAGAAATGTTCAATGGGCGTTATCGGACGCACCGCTCTTTTTTGCTGAGCGTGATCGATACCTATCTGAAAGAATGTGCAAATGCGTTGAAAAATCCCTACAAAGCCATTGAAGCCATCGACCGTGAAGCGGAGGAATTGATGCGGGACGCAGGGAAGCAATTTATGTATACGGTGTCGCAGGCAGGCAAAAACTTAAAAGGATTCCACGGCCTGTATGAAGCGTGCAACATCATCGCGTCCCTGAAGTACGAAGGAGAGGAAGGGTGGGGCAAAATGGTGATCGCGGCGAAAAATCACCCCAACGTCAAACTCAACCTGGAATTGAAGGAACCGATCAAAGTAAGTGATTACCGCAAAGTCCGGAAATTTTTGGAGCTCTCGGACGATGAGCTGCTCATCATTTCCGATTCGGCCTTGATTTACGGGATCGGGGAATTAAAAGGGGAATACAATCCGGCGGATGAATCACTGTTTACGATCCATTTTTTGAGCCACTTCAAATGGGAGCTCCAACATGCCAACAATTCCATGATGATCGTGGAATATAAACAGCCTCGCCTTCCTAACGAACGGATCGACCGGGACCGATTTTACTTAGACCTGAGGAGGATTTTCAAAGGAATCGAAAAAACACAGCTGGACGACCTTTGGGAAATCACGACCGAGGTGATCAAGCAACGACATGGCACCATGCTTGTGATCACGGACAATGCGCAACACGAAGCAATACGTTTAGGCAAACAAAGCTTGCCGCTTCAACCTCTTAAACTTACCGCTGGTTTCGTTCGGCAAGTCACGTCGATCGATGGGTCCATCCTGCTGGATAGGGGTTGCATCTGCTATGCATTGGGTGTCATATTGGACGGACTGGCCACCGACAAAGGAGATGCTTCCCGCGGTGCCCGTTACAATTCGGCCGTGCGCTATTACGAGCAATTTGGGAAACAAAGCCCAACTGCCATCATCATCGTTTCGGAAGATGGCATGGTCAACCTGATTCCAAGCTTACGCCCTCAAATCGAACACGGGGTCATCACGGAAAAAATGGCCCAATTAAAAAAGATGGGAAGAGCGAAAAAAACCAATCTGAAAGAATTCAACCGCCTGATGGATTTTTTCAGGAGCATGGAATTCTACCTTACCTCTTCAGAAGCAAAGAAAATCAACGTATTACGCAGAAAAATAGAAACCAAATACAAAGGAACGGACACCGCTTGGATCGTCTGGAACGACCTTCATTCCAATACGGACATGAACGAAACGTACTATTCCGACGTGACCATTCTTTAAGGGCACCTATTTTTTAAATGGCCTCGACTCCTTGCGAAACGGGGATATACCGTGTTTTTACCTTTGCCTTCAATTCATTCAAAATGGCATAGAGGCCGAAATACGTCCTGTTAATGTACAAAGAATGGCGTGAACCGCGCCCTACTTTCGATTCCTTCACTTCCGGTATGTTGTTTAAATTTTCCGAAAAGAAGTAGATTTTGTGGAAATAGTCGTCGTTGCCAAAATCGAATGTTTCTACAGTGAAAGGCAACGTAAACATATCGATCATAGTACGGAACAATTCGGAAAAAAACACGATCTCTTTCTCTGTGTCTTGCGGATGGATCATTTCCAGATTCCGGAAGATCTCCCGTGCCCTTTCTTTATCTTCATAGATGGACCTGTCTACCAAGGCAAAGTAATTCTCATAAAAGAACGAAGAGATCTCCTTGATGCAGCCAAAATCAAAAATGGCTACACGCCCATATTCTTGGAAAAGGAAATTACCCGGATGAGGGTCGGCATGTACTTTCCGCAACTGATGGATCTGGAAATCATAGAAATCCCAGAGCGCCTGCCCTGCCCTATCCCGCACTTCCTGGCTCGGTTTGGTGGCCAGAAAATCGCGTAAATGTTTGCCTTCCAACCAATCCATGGTAATGATCCGATTGGAAGAAAGCTGAGGATAATATGTAGGGAAGAGGAGATCCGAGAAATGGCCACACTCCTTCGACACTTCTATCGACCGCCTTATTTCCAATTCATAATCCGTTTCTTCCAGAAGTTTGGACTCGATTTCGTCGAAATATTTGTCCAGTTCCACTTCTTTCAACCCCACGAGCCGGATAGCAAACGGCTTGACGATCTTCAAATCGGATTTTACACTGTTTGCCACACCCGGATATTGGATTTTCACTGCCAATTTTTTCCCATCCTTTTCTGCCTTATGCACTTGACCGATCGACGCGGCATTGCTCGCATGCATGTCAAACGCATCGTACAGTTGGCTGGGCGTCTTTCCCAGCGTCTTCACAAATGTATTGACCACCAATGGACCGGATAACGGCGGGGCGCTGTACTGTGACATGGAGAATTTATCCACATATTCTTTGGGCAACATGCCTTTGTCCATGCTCAACATCTGGGCCACTTTCAAGGCACTGCCTTTGAGGTTGCTCAGTGTGTCATAGATGTCCTTGGCATTGTCCTGGTGAAGTTCCTCTTTGCCGATGTTCCCATCCAACAGCTTTTTGGTGTAATGTTTGATGTAATTGCCGCCGACTTTGAAACCAGTGGCCACCAAATGACCTGCACGTTCTACTTTCCCCGTCGGGATACTGTTCTGCTCCTGCGCCTCTGCCATTTATCGCTGTAAAATAAACTTCCCAAAATCCAACAAACTGTCCAATGTAGATTCTCCTATCAATTTGAAACTCAGGTTAACTGCCTTTTCAATCGCTGCGTCCGTTTGTTCAAAGCCCATACTTTCGTCGTGCGTCCAATAATTCAACACAAACAACAGTTGCAACCAGAAACCATTCGCATACTTGTCGGAAATATATTTCCGTTCCATTACCTCTTTCTCTTCGATCCCTTGTTTTACCAATCCGGACGAATATTCTTCAAATGCTTTTTTGAATTCCGACAAGGCATTGTTTTTGAAATGCTTGAGCTCAAACTCATTTTTCTTCAAGAGGATAAAACTCCGGTTGCTTTTCAACTTTTGTACCCAAGTGAAATAAAACGCAAGCAATTTTTCTCTTGCCGAATAGGTGCCATAGGTGGCATCTTTTTCCAACAGATCCAATGTTTCATGGAACCAAGACAACCAAATGTCCTTTTCCACCGCTTCCAAGGAATTGTAGAATTTGTAAAACTCTTCTTCCTCTCCTTTTAGCTTTTTACAGAATGCGTAAACGGAAACCGGCAATTTGCCCTCTTCCAAATAGTACTTGACATATCCTTTGCGAATCAGCTCCTTGTTCATATCCTTCTTTTTGGCTACAGTTAAAACTCTAAAAAGATAAAGAAAGTTTTATTCTTCCCAAAGGAAAACGGAATAGAAGTACTAAAAAGTATTTTTATTTTGACGTTTCGATTGAAAACGCTACTTTTGCAGCTCGAAAACAGAAATATATGCTTATCATCAATATCAAAGAAAACGAATCCATCGACAAGGCCCTAAAACGTTTCAAGAAAAAGTTCGAAAAAACAGGTGTATTGAAAGAGCTTCGCAGAAGGACCTATTTCGAAAAACCTTCCGTTGAGAGAAGAGAAGAGATCAAAAAAGCGATTTACAAAGATAATTACTTCAAAAAAGAAGTAATTTAAAAGATATAGAAAATCCTTTCTAAATTAGCCACCATGAGGGAATCGTCCAGCATGGTGGCTAATTTCTTTTCGTACCTGCAATACGAAAAAAGGTTCAGTCCGCATACCCTTATCTCCTACCAAACGGATCTACAGCAATTATCGGACTATCTGGCCAGCGTTTACCAAACGGAAGACCTGCTTGCGGTAAATTATCAAATGCTTCGTTCCTGGCTATTCACCTTGGCGGCAGAGAAGTTGAAGCCGAGGAGCATTGCACGGAAAGTCGCCTGCCTGAAGTCTTTTTATAAATTCCTGCACTGCAAAGGCTACTTGGCCCAGAATCCTGCCGGCAGGTTGAAATCTCCCAAATTAGAGAAACGATTGCCTGCCTTTGTGAAGGAACCGGCCATGGTTCAGCTCTTGGACCAACCGCCTACTACTTTCCAAGAAGGCTTTGGCGGTTTCCGTGACAAAATGGTACTGGAAATGCTGTATGGGACGGGCATCCGCCTAGCCGAATTGATCCAAATCAAAGAGACAGATTACAATCCTTACGACAGCACCTTGCGCGTGCTGGGAAAAGGCAACAAAGAACGAGTCGTGCCCGTCCATGCTACCTTGCGGCCCATGCTTTCGGAGTACCTTCAGGCCAAAAAAGCCCATTTTGAAGTCTCGGAAAATTATCTGTTCGTGACAGATCAAGGGAAAAAAATGTACCCCATGTTTGTGCAGCGTTTGGTGAAAAGGTATCTTACTCCGGTTACGACCCTGGAAAAAAAGAGTCCGCACGTCTTGCGCCACAGCTTCGCGACCCATCTCCTGGACCGGGGAGCCGATTTGAACGCCATCAAAGAAATGCTGGGACACAGCAGCTTGGCTGCCACGCAAGTGTATACGCACAACTCACTGGAAAAGCTCAAACAAGCCTACAAAAAGGCCCATCCGAAAGCCTGATCACCTTGTTCGGAGATCCTGAGCGAAGAATGATCAAAACCATTATTTTTGCCCCAGATTTGTCAACCCATAAACATGAGCGCACTAAAAGTAAACGAGTATTTTGAAGGAACCGTGAAATCCATTTCGTTTCAAGAGGGAAAAAGCAACGCCACTGTTGGCGTGATGGCACCCGGAGAATACGAATTCGGAACCGGAAAAGCAGAAATCATGACCGTTGTTTCCGGAGAATTGACCGTGAAATTGCCCACTTCATCCGACTGGAAAAGCTTTCCGGCCGGAACGAAATTCGATGTTCCAGGAAATAGCAAATTCCAATTGAAAGTATCCCAAGACACGGCCTATTTGTGCCAGTTTGTTGACTAAAAACAGGGCTTAGGCCCTGTTTTCCCTTTCCTTATTTCCCCCTTGCCGCTATGGATGAATTGGCCCTCTCTACTCCCGCCATCCTGTTTCCCACCATTTCCTTGTTGTTGTTGGCCTATACCAACCGCTACGTGGCCTTGAGCAATCGGATCAGGGCACTTCATACCCTTTACAAAACGGAAAACTCTTCCGATATCATCGAGCAGATCAAAATATTAAAAGTCAGGATTTTACTGATCCGAAACATGCAATTGATGGGGATCGCCAGTGTTTTTTTCGCGGCTTTTACCATGTTTTTGGTCTACTATCATTTTTCTACCTATGCGCACCTCATGTTCGGCGTGAGCTTGGTCTTGATGCTAGGTTCCCTTTCCATCTGCGGCGTGGAAGTATACCTTTCCAACAAAGCCCTCTTCATCCAACTTCGCGATATTGAGCATTTGGTAAAATAAATCCCTACGATTTTTTGCTGGGAAGGAGTTCAGGCTTATTTCTCCAAAACTCTGCCAACATGTCATAGTTCCCTTTTTTCTTTTTACTTTTGTATTCCAATACCTATTTGCAGGGAACGGTTTCCCATTCCAGCACGGACACAAAGACATGGCAGAATTGATCAAAGACTTAGAAATATTGTCGGAAGCAGAAGTGTCGGCTCCCGAGTACAAAGTATCGGCCGAAGAAAATAAACCCGGCCACAAAAAGGTATACATAGAGACCTATGGCTGCCAGATGAACTTCTCCGACAGCGAGATCGTGATGTCGGTCATGCACAAAAGCGGTTATAGTTCCACATCCAATATGGAGACCGCCGACCTGATTTTTCTCAATACCTGCTCTATCCGCGAAAATGCCGAGCAGAAAGTGCGTTCCCGTCTCGTCCACCTCAACACGTTAAAGAAAAAAAATCCGGAATTGAAGATCGGCGTCCTCGGATGTATGGCGGAGCGGTTAAAGACCAAATTGATGGAGGAAGAAAAGATGGTCGACTTGGTAGTGGGCCCCGATGCCTACCGTGACCTCCCCAATCTCCTCCACGAAGTAGACGAAGGCATGAAGGCCATCAACGTCTTTCTTTCGCGGGAAGAAACCTATGACGACATTGAACCGGTCCGACTCAATTCCAACGGCATTACCGCTTTTATCTCCATCATGCGCGGGTGCGACAATATGTGCTCCTTCTGTGTCGTTCCCTATACACGGGGCCGCGAACGTAGCCGGGACGCAGATTCCATTTTGAATGAAGCAAAGGACCTCTTTTCCAAAGGGTTCCGCGAAGTCACTTTATTAGGTCAAAATGTAGACTCCTACAAATGGACTTCCCCAGAGGGACAAGGAGTCAGCTTTGCACACTTGTTGGAAAAAGTGGCCCTGATCCATCCTGATTTACGGGTACGTTTCACGACCTCCCATCCCAAAGACATGTCGGACGAGGTATTGACGGCGATGGCCACTTACGAGAACATCTGCAAAAACATCCACTTGCCCGCCCAAAGCGGAAGC
>FTBA01000239.1_pt1 | contig 13240 bp, 10 predicted proteins | sample 1639221 | NCBI WGS metagenome assembly FTBA01 (sample SAMEA3914864, study PRJEB12502) | metagenome | biome: forest; material: soil | place: USA | collected 2012-03-12 | depth 0.3 m | reverse complement strand
TATCAGTTATCAGTTATCAGTTATCAGTTATCAGTTATCAGTTATCAGTTATCAGTTATCAGTTATTTAAAATTGTTTTTTTTACCAAATAAGAAAACAACAATACAACTTCTTCACATGCAAAAGGATAATTCGTTCCTAGATATCTTACTCTTTGTCTTAGCGGTCATAGCAGGGCTTTTCTTTGCCCAATTTTTAACACTGGCAGTGCTTCTTCCCTTTTACAAAGATCTTCAAGGCTTAATGGACGCATTGAACAACCCACTTCAACATCCGGAAATAAAAATGCAGTTGCTTGCCATGCAAGGCATCAGTGCCTTTTCCTCTTTTGTATTGGCACCTTGGGCATTCATAAAATGGAGAGAAAGGAATGTCCTCCCATTTTTATACAAAAAGGCAACAGATGTGCCATTAATAGGCTTGGCCATCGGACTGACACTGGTTTCCACTCCTTTCATTTCGCTCATTGTGGAATGGAACGAATCTATTGTTTTGCCTTCCCAATTTTCTTGGGTAGAGGATTGGGCAAAGCAAAAGGAGAATTACCTCAAAGAAATCACCGAAATGCTCACCTCATTGGACAATCCGACGGAATTGGCATGGGGATTGGTCGTCATCGCATTTCTTCCCGCCTTGGGAGAAGAATTGGTATTCAGGGGGTATCTCCAACAAAAGATAGGGCAGCTTTCCCAAAATCCCCATATGGCCATTTGGGTATCTGCTTTTTTGTTTAGTGCCATCCATTTCCAATTTTACGGTTTCTTCCCCCGGATGCTGCTTGGTGCCTTGTTTGGCTATATGTACCACTTCTCCGGTCAATTCCACTTGCCTGTGGTGGCACATTTTACCAACAATGGCCTCATGCTGGTCCTGATCTATCTCAAAGACCACGGTGCCATTTCGTACGACATCGAAAAGGAAGACCAAGCTTCGCTCCCATTGGCGTTCCTTTCTTTGGGACTTGCCGCCGCCCTCTTCTCTGTTTTCGTGCGGAGGAGCAAAAAAGAATCTTAACAGGTGATACTGTCTTCCTCTGACGTCTCAGTCTTGTATCGTTTGCAAACTCCTCGTCCATTTTTTGCGAATGTTGGGCATACTCTGTATGTTGTGCATCGAAAAATGATTTCATATTTAACATTTCTTTATCCCTGTGAAGGACCTAAAGCTCTCCTATCGCCCTATTGCCTTCTTGTTTGCTTTTTCCATTCTAGCAATTCTGTTCTGTTCCTTTCTTTTTTTTAAAAGCATACGCGCCAATTCGAACAACGTCTTTTGGGTAAATCACACGAATGAAGTCATACTCAAAATTGAAGAAACATTTTCTTCGTTGATAAGTGTGGAAACAGGCGTCCGCGGCTATCTGGTCACCCATGACAGGCAATTTTTGAATTCATTTGAAATACACCGGCAAAAAGTGCTGGGTGGCATGGATGAAATTGCGTTTCTCACGTTGGACAATACCAAACAACAGGCAAAGGTCCAGCACCTGCGTTCCTTGATCCAGCAGCGGCTTAGCCTTTTTAACACGGTGCTAAACAGCAAGGACCGAGATTCTGTGATCCAAATATCAAAAAGAGCCCAAGGTGTCACCGAGCAAATCCGGGCTCTTTTCATTGCGATGGAAAAAGAGGAAAAACAACTCATGGACATCCGCAAGGAGAACTTGGACAGCTCACAATCCTTTTTGATAAACGTAACGGTATGGATCGTGATCGCGGCCTTCCTGGTCCTTTGCCTGCTTTTCTCTCTTATGTTGATCGAAACTAGAAGAAGGGTGAAGACTGAGGAAGACTTGGTGGAAAAGAAAAAAATCATCGAAAAAATACGGGAGTTTGAATTTTTTGCCGATTCGATCCCACAAATCATCTGGACGGCCCGACCGGACGGCGGGGTCGATTATTACAATAAAAATTGGTACGCTTATACCGGATTGACTTACGAACAGACCAAGGACTGGAACTGGAAACATGTCATGCATCCGGACGACATCAAACCATGCATGGAAGTGTGGCTGAACTGCCTGCAAAGCGGGAAGGATTATGAAGTAGAATATAGATTAAAGAAAGCGGAAACAGGAGAATACCGATGGCACTTGGATCGGGCCTCTGCCATGCGGAACGAAAAAGGAGAAATCGTCAAGTGGTTCGGAACATGTACGGATATCCATCTCAAAAAAGAAGAAGAGCAAAAACTCATTTCTTCTAATTTGCACCTTACGAGGCTCTACGAGACCATTTTGCAATCGGCCCCCTATTCGATCATTTCCACCAATACGGAGGGCATTATAACTTCTTATAATAAAGCGTCCGAAAAACAACTGGGGTACGCACCAGAAGAAGTAATCGGACGTGTGTCCCCTGCCATTTTTCATATCCCAGAAGAAATGGCGCTAAAAACGAAAGAGATTTCGGCCGAACTCGGGTATGAAATCCCCGTCTTGTCCTTGGAATTCATGGCCTCTTTAGGGTCAAGAAATGAGCGAGAATGGACCCACGTGCGGAAAGATGGGAGCCATTACCCAGTGAGATTGTCCATCACAGCACTTAAAGATGAAAAGGGGATGACGATTGGGTTTATGGGGACCGCGATCGACATTACATCGGAAAAAGAGAACCGGCGCCTTGCTTTGGAAAAAGAAAAGCAACTAGAAGCCTTTGTCACCCATACTCCGCTCGCTTTGGCTATGTACGACAACCAGCTGCGCTTCATTACAGTGAGCAATTTTTACCTGACAGAACAGGCAAGGGAGGCACATGAATTTATCGGGAAAACCCACCAAGAGGTATTTCCAGACAATGCCTTGGGCGAAATTCTTCAAAACGCCTTAAGGGGGGTTCCAAGCCAAGAGATAGAAGTAGAATTAGTGGCTAATCCCAAGAAAGGACGCCAGTGGTACCACCTTGAAGCACACCCTTGGTATCAATATGATGGACAAGTCGGAGGTGTCATGTTGATGTTCCAAAACATCACTTCCAAAGTCGCCACCTTGCAAGAATTGAAGAAAAAAAACCAGATGCTCCGAGCTATAACAGAAAACATGTCAGTGCGCATGTATCGGTTCGGCAAGGATGGAACCATTTTGGAAGCGATGGGAAGAGGCTGGTACGATATTGGGGTCAATCCAGAAACACAGCTTATAGGAAAAAATGCCTATACGCTTTATCCCGAACGAAAAGCCTGGATTGACGAGGCGTTCGAATGCCGGGATAAAATCGAGCTATCGGTCAATTACGACGTAAATGGGCAAGAAAGGTACTTTGAAAACTACGTATTCAGGGACGACGATTCCAATCCGGACGGAATTATCGGGTTTGCCTTGGATGTGACAGACAAAAAAAGGCGGGAACTTGAAATATTAGAAAACGAAAAGCGTTTGAAAAGTTTCCTCGAATCTGCCCCGGACGCGATGGTCATCGTGAACGAACAAGAAAGGGTAGAACTGATCAATACGGAAACAAAACGGATGTTTGGGTATGCAGAAGAAGAACTCATTGGCCTCCAAATCGAGAACTTATTTTCCGAAAGATTTGCAGAATATTATACAAACCTGATCAAAACTCCACAAGACAAGCGGATCGAATTCGAATTATCCGCAAGGAGAAAAGATGGGACAGAGTTTCCGGTAGAAATAGGGCTCAGCACTGTTCATACCAAAGAAAAGATCTTGGTATCGGCTTCCATTCGGGATGCCACGGAACGCCAACTCATCCAGAAGCAATTGGAAGAGGCTAAAACGGCCGCCGAAAACGCCAACATGATCAAATCCCGCTTTTTGGCGAATATGAGCCATGAAATCCGTACACCGTTGAATGCCATCATTGGATTTGCAGACGTGCTTGCAAAACAAGAAATGAGCAAACAACAAAAAGTGGAGTACCTTGGCTACATCAACAATTCCGGCAATTTATTGCTCCGGCTGATCGGCGATATCCTGGACATCAGCAAGATCGAAGAAGGAAAGCTTGAGCTGGTACACGAAAGTTTTCCTTTTAAAGAGGTCATTTCTTCGGCCATCCTTCCTTATAAATTCAGCGCCAACGAAAAAGGCCTGGAATTTGCCTTACGCTTCAGCGAAAACATCCCCAATTATCTCATCGGTGACCCTAGCCGGATCAAACAGGTCATTATCAACCTCATCGGGAATGCTTTGAAATTTACCAAAGAAGGGAAAATAACGATAGATGTCACCAATATGACCTCCAACGAGACGGCGGAAGAAATAAAAATCCGCTTCGCAATTTCGGACACAGGAATCGGCATTTCCACAGAGCAGCATGCCAATGTGTTTGAGAGTTTCACTCAAGCAGACAATTCGATCATCCGCAAATTTGGAGGGACAGGGTTGGGCTTGTCCATCGTCAGGCAATTGGTCACGATGATGGGGGGAGAAATACATATCATTAGTCCTTCTAATTCCAATGCCCATCTAGGAGGCCCAGGAAGTACATTCTGGTTTTCGCTTCCTTATAAAGTCGATAAGGTACGGGTTGCCCCTTCCGATATCGTCCAAGATGAAGAAAAACGATTCTCCCAGGAAGATCGTATCCGGGTGCTCGTGGTAGAAGACAACCAGTTAAATCAGCGGTTGGCCAAGATCATTCTGAGCAATATCGGATGCGACGCCATGTTCAGTGACAATGGTCAAGAAGCATTGGACATATTGCAACGCGAAAACTTTTCCATCGTCTTTATGGATGTACAGATGCCCATTATGGACGGATACGAGGCTACCCGTAAAATAAGGAAGGAACTTCAGCTTACTTTACCCGTCATAGGCCTCAGTGCCAACGTTTTCAAAGAAGATATTGAGAATTGTTTGGCCTCCGGGATGAACGATTATCTAAGCAAGCCGTATAATGAAAATCAGATGTATGACATAATTAAAAAATGGCTTCACATATGAACAGCTTCGGCGGCACTAAACTAAGGTATGCGGAATTGGACTATTTAAAAAAGATCACAGGCAACAATGCCTCGTTGATAAAAGAATTCATCCAAGAAGCATTGGGATTGACCAAACAAGTGATCCCTGAGATCAACATGGCCTTGGACCTACAGGATTTCAATAAGATCGGATACCTTTCCCACCAATTGAAATCCAGCATGAAAATATTCAACTCCGATCAATTGGTCATGTTGCTCAATGACATGGAATCCTTATCGGACGATGCCGGACAACATTTCAAACTTCACAATTTGGTAAGCCAGTTAAATGAAATTACGGCAGACTGGGAAAATGAATTGCGCCAAGAATTCACGGCACTTAGTTTCCCTATTTCCTGTTAAATACTACGTTTCCTACGGCGGTCGGCACTTCTACCCGAACCAATTTACCTGATTGGTAGATAAATGTGTTAGTTTTCCCGTCAGGCAAGAAAATGTCATAATACCCCGGTTGGCTATTTCTCACGGGAACAAAATCTCCATGAGTATTGGAAAAAAGGGTATTCAGTCCCTTGGGCTCCTTAAAATAAAGATCTACCACGGTAAATTTTATCCCACTGTTCTCAAACATCCTTTCCTTGCCATTTTTCATTACTTTGTAACGGTTTACCGGCACATATTTTACCGTAGTTTCGATATTCTCAGATCCCCTGCTTACATGCCGATAGGCAAAAGAACCTGTTAGGATGTCATTTTCGAACGTGGCATAGACCTCGGATTCGACATGGATATTGAGAAGAAACACCTTGGTGTCGGTATTGTTGCTGATGTTATTCACTACCTTTTTCCCGCTTATGCTTTTGATAGCGGAGATTGTCCCAATGGAGTCGCCATCCAATAAAACCTCAAATTTGATGGTGGTGTTTTGTGCCGAAAGCGTATGGATAAAAAACAGGAAAGTGAAGAAATAAACTTGGCGCATGTCGCTCCCTACATAATCACGCAAAAGTAGGTATTAAATCGGGATTGTCGCACATATGTAAGTTCGCCCACAAGAATACAGGAATGTACCTTCTTTCTAATACAGCACCGTGATTCCGACCAATTTTTTCCCATTGTTGATATCGGCCACATAAAATCCAGAAAACACTTTGCCTTTGTCCGAGGTCCCATCCCATTCCCCGGGAATGGAGAACGTCTTGATGGACTGTCCCCGTTTATCGTAAATCGTCACCTTGCCAAGGTCCGGGAAATAATACGTGTCGGAGATGCCATCATTGTCGGGGCTCAGCAACACTTCTTCACATTCCTTTTGATTCAAGTGTACCTGGCTCGGATATTCTTTCCGACATGCGCTTTTTGTGAGGATGGAAAGAGAATACGCTGTTTCAGATAAGCCGGAAAATTTGCCCTGCGAAGAAGTATATTTCTTTCCTGATGACGAGGCCAGTTCGAAAGAAGCAATTGTGGAAAAATCGTCCACGGTGACATTCACTGTTCCTGAATTCAGGCACGAAATATCTGTCGTATGAATTTGTACATTTCCCATGTTTATACAAGGGGTTACATGAACGTAAAATGTATCTGTGATCAAAGATACATAATGAAAGTCGGGGTGTTTGATTTGGCAGGTGTACTTCCCTGAATCAGGGAATTGGATATTTACTACCACAAAAGAGTCGTTTAACACGGAATCTACCAAGATCCCGTTCCGGTACCAAAAATACCGGACACGGGGCACGCCTTTGTCTATTCCTGTGCGAAGAACCAAAGTATCTGCCTCCTTTACTTGGGCGGACACTCCCACCCTATGGGGTTGTTGGGGATTCAATTTCACCAATGTATCGTACCCAGGTTTCGTTTCCAGGGAAAGCAATTGGCGGAAGGTCAACGGGTTTTTATACAACCTGACATTTTGAAGAGCAGGGCATTTTGAAAGATCAGAAAGGGAATCGATCAAATTGTCGTTTAAATAGATGATTTGCAATTGGGGCTTCGAGCCGAAACTGGGCATGTCAGTCAGTTTATTATAAGACGCATCCAAGGAAACAAGATCGGAAAGCGAGTCCAGAGGAGGCAAGGCAACCAATTGGTTTTTCCAACAAGCTAGACTTTGGAGGGACGTCAATTTTTCCAGATTGGGAATGTATTTCAAATTATTGTAGGTCAGGTTGAGCACCTGAAGTTGTGTTAAGTTGCTCAAATCGGGCAATGTGTCTAGTTTATTCGAATGGATATACAAGGTTTTCAAGGAATCGTTCATGGACAGATCGCGCAATACTGCAATCTGGTTCCGTTGAACAAATATTTCCTGTAGACCGGGGATCTTGGAGAAATCCGGCAAATCCGTCAGGTTGTTCTCCGCCACATTGAAGGTTTTCAACTTCGTAAGCGCCGAAATATCTGGAATATAGCTTATCTGGTTTGTCTGCAGATTGATGCTGGTCACGCCTGTCAGGTATTGAAGGCCTTCCACACTTTCTATTGTGCCGCTTGTACAAGTGATGGATTGGACTTTCGCCGCTTCCGAAATGACCAATTTCCCGGAGGAATTGATGGTATTTCCATATTTCCGCAAACAGGCCACAAACGCTGAATCCTTTAAGGTGACGGTCTGTCCGTGCACAAGAAAAGTCCCGAAGAGAGCGAATAGTATGCTAAAAACCTTTTCTTTCATTATCGTGTAATGGTGACGGTCCCGAATTTTCTGGTCCCGTCTTGGTAAAGTATTTCATATACCAAATGGCCTGTTTCCATTTCTCCATGTTGGGAAATGCCGTTCCATTCTATTTTTTCGTTTGCACTGAACGCCTTCTCATAAAAAATGTGGCCATTTTTTTCATATACCTTCAAATGCCCCCCGTGTGATGCGGCAGGAAACTCGAACATTTCGCCCAGAAACGGATTGAACACCTTTTCCGGCTCTTCGCAAGTTACTTCTTTTACCAAAATATTGTCCAACACTTGACTGCAATGTTGGTGATCCGTGATCGTCACCCGGTAATTTCCAGAAGGCAATTCGTCCTTCGAAAACACCTTGTTTCCTTTCTCCGAGCGGATTTCGTAAGAGTAAGGACCATGTCCCCCTTGAATTTTAGATGCCACAATGGACCCATTCTCTTGTCCTGCACATGCGTTGCTCACCGAAATTTGCGCCGTTATATTCGCTCCTTCGCAGTGATGCTTCGACGAAGAGACTTCCGTCACTTTAGGCAACATGGGAACTGGCTTCTCCCCTATTTTTTCTTCCACCTTCGCTTCGGGTAAAGGGTTTACCGACGAAACAGAGAGGCCGGCTTCTGTTTGGTGGCCTTGCGCGTCTGCTTGATTATAGGCAGCAATGGTTTCTCTTTTTTGAGGCAATCTTGATTTCTGGACACGTTTTTCTGTTTCAGGCATTGGAACATTCGGAAGTGTGGCAGAAAGTGGAATCTGGTGATTGTCTCTTTGTTCCGAGACACGCACGGGCGCTGAAACGAGCGGCGTTTCTGTTTTCTTTTCTCGATCGAGCCAAACATACGTGGCCGCGCTTATTGCCAATGTGAAAAGCGATACCAAGGCAATTTTCCGATATCCATTGCTTTTACGAAGGCTCTTTTGTGTCTCATGCGATGCATAGGCAGCTTGCCTTATCCTATTTTGTAAAATAAGCTTGTTTGCTGCCTTGTGCTTCTCCAGCTCTTCTTTTAAGGAGGGATTTTGTTCCAATTCTTCCTGAAAAGATGTTTTTTCTTCTTCCGAAAGGCTTCCTTTTAGGAAATCGTGGATCTGCCAATATGTCTGCTCTTCCGATTTCATTCTCTCTTCAGCTTTTTCAATAGTATGGGGTTCTCTTCCAACTCTTTTAATATCTTTTGCTTACATCGCATATGCTGCATCCGTACCGCATCTACCGAGGCAAATCCCATCCGAAGCATGACATCTTCCATCAACATGTCGCTGTAAATGGTATAATTCAACAGTTCGATGCATTTATCTCCCAATTTGGCAAATAAAGTGGAGAGGATATCGTTTTCCTGCCCACTTTGTGCCGCTTCGTATCTTTCCCAACTTTCGGACATGTCCATTTCCGGAGGCTCTTCCATCAGCACGAGGCTCCGTTGCTTTTTGACTTTGTTGATCCACCGGAATACCGCAATCCGATACAAATACCCGTAAATCGCATACTTTTCATTGTATGTCCCCTCTATGACTTGTTCGTAAAAGAGCATCAAGGCATCGTGAAACACATCGTAGGCATCATCCCTGTTTCCATTGTTTTTCAGGATATAGCTTTTCAGTTGCGGCAATACTTTTTTATAGAGCAGAGACATCACCTCTTTGTCGCTCCCTTGCCGAATCATTGCTAAAATACTACGATCGTCTACCTGATTCACTGTTTGGAATACATTTGGCTTAAAGAATACATAATGAATTGTGAACGTATTTTTTCAAAAAAAGTAGAAATAACTTTCTTCTCACGTAAGATATTGGATTGCGGTGCGATGTTTACAAATTCATTACCTTGGCACTTTACGGATACAAATGCGCATTTTTTTGATTTTAGTTGCATGCGGAATGGCGGTTCCTGCCTTAGCGCAATCTAATTTCTATTATCCCGTGTCTTTTACGGCCTATTTTCAAAACATGTCCCAGATCACGCCGGCATATGTCCCAGAGGAGGGGAAAGCGGAGTTTACGAGCGGGTATAAATCGTTGACAGGGGCTTTCCGAAAAATTTCAAGCTATTATTTTACCGCCTGCCGAACTTTTCGAAAGGAAAATGCCATGGCGCATACACTCCGTATGCAATTTTACAATGAAAAGGAAGGTTCTTATATTTCAAGCCCCCGTCTCTATGGCAATTATGCCTATTCCTTGCCGTTGAACGAACACACATCGCTTTATTCCGGCATAGCCCTAGGCTTGGCAGGCACCTACTATTCCGCTCCTACCACTACCCAGTCTTCCTTTACTCTGCCCGATGGTTCGGTCGGGGTTGGGATCAAATCCAACTGGTTCGACTTTGGGGGAAGCTTGATGCAGGTCTTTAATTCCAGCTATTCCCCTGTCGTGAGCGTGGTGAAATATGCCCGCTATTCCCATCTTTACCTTGTGCTCCAAAAAGAATGGGCCAGTGAATGGGGCGTAAAAGGACAACTCCTGTGGCGGCACCTTCCACATTTAACAGAAGAATTATACGGCACCTTCTCCTTGTATTATGCCAAAAGGATGGAATTTGGCGCTATCTTAAAATACCAGGGAGCCTTGTCCATTTTTACCTTGATCGGGATCAGTAACCATGAAGATCGCTTAGACATCCTTCTCAATTACAATAGCCCTTTTTTCGGTTTGGTCCCTGCCTATCAAAGCAATCTGGAGATCGGGCTGCGCTATCGGTTGGAATAACCCTTTTTCATTATTTCAGGCCTACTCTCCGAAAAATCCTGCATCGGGGTTCTAATAAAATTTTGCTCCCATGTAAGGAAATAAAACGCGTTCGGGTGCGGATTTACTCTTCTTTTCTTCCGCAAAATCAAAAAAAACTTCACTAATTATTTATAAAACAACTGTTTAAGTAACTATTTTCTCGTTGATTTCGTTGCATCAACGCATTTTGACATACGTTACCATGTATGTTTTTTCCTGCTTATGTATTACTATTTTTATACTTTTTCTTATTATAATCGTATTAGTAGTATAAGCCTAAGGGCTTCACAGGATTATTTTATTGGGTTCCACTAAATTTCAACGCCATGCTTCGACTGCTAACGGTAATGTGCCTTCTTTCCCATTTGGGGATGGCACAGAAACAAAAACCAAAACACATCGGTTTTTTGATGGATGATTTCTATTCTGTTCGTTGGATAAAAGACAGTACTGCTTTTGCTTCCAAAGTACGCCAATTGGGACATCGCGTAAGCATCCGGGTCTGTGACAGCGATACGGCCCTGCAGCATCGCCAAGTAAAAGAATTGATCAAAGAAGGAGTGGATGTGCTCGTCATCACGCCGGAAGACTGCAATTCTGCAAGTCGGTTGGTAGAAACTGCCCACCGCCATCATATTCCGGTCATTGCCTACGACCGTCTTATCCTAAACAGCGATCTGGATTATTACGTTTCCTTCGATGCCCATAAGGTAGGGGAAATGCAGGCCCGCTTCATGGTAGACAGCCTGCACGGAAAAGGAACCATCATGTTGGTGAATGGCCCTAAATCGGATCAGAATGCCACCTCTTTCCGGGAAGGGCAACTCAAAGTCCTGCAACCTTACGTCGCTTCCGGGCGAATTACCTTGGCGTACGACAACCAAATCTCCGAATGGACCTTGTTGGAGGCCCTCATGGAAACAAATGGATTTTTGGCAGGATACAACGGCAAAATCGACGGAGTGATTGCCGCCAACGACGAATTGGCAGAAGGTGTCTTGGAGGCCTTTTCATTTTCCCGTCCCAACATCAAATTGCCCATTACCGGGCAAGATGCCAACCCTCCTGCATGCACGCGCCTGGTCAAAGGTACCCAAGCCATGACCGTCTTCAAACCTGTGGACAGCTTGGCGTACGAAGCAGCCTATTTGGCCTGCAGCGTGGCCATGGGAGAACATCCTGTTACAACCAATACGGTGTACAACGGGAAAAAGCAAGTTCCGTTCTTCCAAATGCACCCGATTTTGCTCACACGTCAAAATGTTAAAAAGTACATCTTCGATACAGGATATTATCCAGATCTAGGAAAAGAAATCAAGTAAATCACGGCCTTCTCTCTAACTAACGCCAAAAGCCGATGCCCTGAGTATCGGTTTTTGGCGTTTTATTTTTCCTTATTCTTCAAATCCAAAGCAAAATCCCGCGCTGTTTTGGCTGTGATGATGTCCATAAAGTTCAATGCCCCATTGGTGGTGGGCCCTCCTCCTGTGTGAAATTGCGGCACTACGGCACCCGTATATTTCCCAAAGGCATCGGCCCATACTTTTTGCACTTCCACTTGCGCTTTCAGCTTCATTTCCAACGCCCCATCCGCCTGCATGATCCGTGCTTTGGCATAGGCTTCCGCATCGGCCAATTCTTTGATTTTTTTCGCTTCCAAGATGGCCCCTTCGTACGCGATCTTTTGCTGGAGTTTGTCTTGTTCGGCCACCTTTACCTTTGTTTCGGCTTCTACTACCTGCCTGGTCTGTTCCTGTTTTTGCTGGTATTCGATTTCGACCAACGCTTGTTCGCCCTTTGCTTTGGCCGTAAGGGTCTGCTGTTGCGCTGTCATCAATTCCTGTTTTGAAATGGACGACTTGGTGGCAGCATCGATGATTTTCACTAATTTTTGGTCTACCTTGTCCTCGTAATCCACGTCCGTGATGGCGGCATCGGCCACGGTAATCCCGTATTCTTTGATGGAAGACAATTTACGCTTGGGAAGGGAGGTTTTCGGATCAAACTGTATTTCCGTTTGGTAAACCCTTTTCTTTTCCTTTTCCAAAGAATCATAGACGAGCGTCTCATCCGTTTTCAACAAATACACCCCTTCTTTCAATTGGTCCATGAAATCCTGGGCCATTTGTGCCCTTCCGCCTCCATAATGTTTCTCGCTGCTCATCAATTGGGCCGAAGATTGGAGGCATTCTTTCGTATAGGGAGCCAATCTCTTGACCACTAAGGATTGGGGACTGCGGTGGGTATTGTGGATCAGGATCATTTCTTTCTCGTCGGAAGGAAGGATAAATTGGGTAATTCCTTTCACATTGGCCGTCGTGGCATCGCTGAACCTGATCATGATCTGCCCCACTTCGATGCCGTTGTCTTCAATGTCGAGATCGGCCGTCTCTTCTTGGTAGGTCACGGAAATCTGATTGGGCCATTCCTTTTCTTTGGCAAAAAAACCGGCATAAAATATCCCCGGGGCAAATTGCACAATTTGTTCTCCGGTCGTTCTTTCCACTACCGTCCTGTTGCCGGCATCGTTCCATGAGAAGGGATTCACGATCAGGAACAGGATAAAGGCCAAAATGGCTCCTACTCCTAAAAAGATGGCTTTTTTTGTAAATGGGTTGATCATGGCGTTAGGTGTTTGAGGGGTCATTTCGTTTGTTTTGTTTGGAAAAGTAATTTGTGAGAAGTAGGACGACCGCATATCCTACGATGCCGAAAACGGCAAGAAATCCGATGGCAAATGCTAACCTAATCATAAAAAAGAATTTTGGATGAATATATTGTGAACCTAGAGATCCTATTTCAGAAAAACTTTATCGCCGACCGGAGCAATGGAAACAGTCGAAAAAGATCTTCGTTCTCCGTCACATTTCAATTCGAAATATCCACATTGGCCGACAATTATCCTATACTTCTCCCCATATATCCTCCTAATTTATGTGTCCCAATC
>FTBA01000241.1_pt1 | contig 13789 bp, 9 predicted proteins | sample 1639221 | NCBI WGS metagenome assembly FTBA01 (sample SAMEA3914864, study PRJEB12502) | metagenome | biome: forest; material: soil | place: USA | collected 2012-03-12 | depth 0.3 m | reverse complement strand
GTTCCTAATTCGTTGAAGTTGAAAAGTTGGTTGGCATTGACGTTCAGGGCTGACACTCCCAACATGGCGCTTGCAATCAATGAACCTGCTAAAACGCTTTTCTTTTTGTTTTCCATGATATTTTAAAATTTAAAATTTGTTTGATACCCAAATAGTCGCTGCCGCCCGCTTTACCTGACAAAGTTTTTTAAAAAAATTTACTTTTCTTAATAAGCACCTCATTTTCAATAACAAATTAGCCAAAACGACATCATAAAATGGCCTATTTAGAAGGCTCGATTTCTGTTCTTCTTTCCAGAATAGGTACGGTTGCAAAAGGCCTAGACTCTATACAGATCCTTCACTGGCGTTCAGGACGACATTCTAAAAGGATGGAGGATGAAAAAAGAGAATGAGAAGAAAACTCAAAAAGCGATAGGAGGCGTGTCATTCTCCTTCCAGTTCTTTTCGGATACGTTCTTTTACTGACTGGTCTAATTGAAGAGAGCCTTTCACGTTTGGCGCACGCTTTAGTTGATTTTTGAAGAGGAGGTCCAAGGCCTTGCTTTGTTTGGCGTACTGCCGACACCCATCGCACACGATGGAGTGGACGAAGAGTTGCATCTGATCCGAAAAAGATAGCGCAGTCACTGTTTTTTTTTCGATGAGCTCTGTTGCTTTACGGCACGAAACCTTGAAAATATTGACGACCTCTCCCATTTCCTCACTTCTTAAACCAATGTATTTCCAGGCATTGGCGAACCTGTAACTTGGCCCTGTGCAGTATTTGCCAAAAATTAGACGGCGTGATTTCCAATTCCTGACAGATGAGGGCCCCTTCTTTTTCTTCTAAATATTTCAACTGCAAGGCAGAAAACCAATTGGATGGCAACTTTGCCATGCATTTTTCTAATTCTTCTTTGAATTCGGCATCGTCCAATAGGTTACTTTCTTCCATTTCCCATTGTTTAGGCTGAAGATTTTGTTTCCAGTGGCCGTCTTCATCAAACAACATATCCAAGATGGAAAATCCGTTTTGCCCACCTAAATGGCTTTCTGGACTTACGATGTTTCTAAAATTTTGGCGATGGTAATCGATTATTTTATTATTCAAGATCGAAAAAAGCCAGGTTTTGGGGCTTGATCGTCCTTGAAAACGTTCAAAATGCTGCATAGCGGCCAAAAACGTTTCTTGTACTAAATCTTCGGAAGATTCTTTGTTGGAGGTCTTGTAAAAAGCCCAAGAATAAAGGTCATCCGCATACAGATTTACCCAATCTTTAACAGTCGAAGTCACCATAGGAGAAATAAAACCGAGTTCTGTAAAAGTGGCAATTAAACATACTAAATATTTACGGAATCCTACAGCAAATTGGATGTGAACCTCTTTTTACATCCAAGAAAGCACAACGTACAGGGCAAAATATCCTATGCAAGACCCATAAAATCAGGTGCAATCGTATTTAAAGATTTCATCCCTAGAAACCCTTAAAGCATTGCAACTAATGGCTAACCAAGCTTTTTCCGGACTCCAAAAAAAAGTAGTAATGGCACGCATTGAAATCAAAAAAAACCTCCCAAATACCCTGTCAAACAACTTTTCCTTACCCTACTCATTGTCAAAGCATTGAAGATATTTTTTCCCTTACCTCATCAAATACAAAGAGATATCCGTGTAAAAAAACACACTCGACTTTTGCTTATTATACAGATTTAATTTATTTTTCGTGTATTAAGTGCAATCTACCAATACCAAAAACTACAGACGATTTACCAACTTTTACCATTTTTTCTTTACCTATTAACGGAACAGTGCGAACATGGATTTTTCTACAGAAAGGAAAATCGTAGGTGGCTTTGCCTCTCTAATAGCCATCTTGGTGCTATTAGGGACGTACTCCTATTACAACAATGAGAAGTCGAATGAGGCCAATGCATCGATCCTTCATACGAATGAAGTCTTACTTCATTTAGGACAGGTTCGGAATGCTTTTTTTGATTATGAAACGAGTGTTTCCACGTTTCTTATCCACCAGAACGAGCAAGCAGCCCAAGAGAACTTACATGCAAGGGCCATCATTTTACAAAGCTTGAACACGCTCTACCAGTTGACTGCAGGAAGTACCCTTCAACAGGCCAGGCTTGATTCCTTAAAGACCTTGTTGCGTCACAAAAACGCTATTTCGAACGAAGTAATGAATTTGGACAAGCAACACCTTCCCATGGAGCCTACTCAAATCAAATCACTTCAAGAGGAAGGATTGCTCCTTACAGTCCAAGTGAAAGAATTGATCACACGATTCCGGCTCTTTGAACGGGAGCAGCGGGAAAGGAAAAAAGCAGAATATGAGTCGTATCTACAACATTTCAGGATCATCATCATTTGCCTCTTCCTGCTTCTTTTTGTTTCCATTGTACTGATCTTCATCGCCTTCTACTCCCATCTCAAGCTTCGGCATACCACAGAACAAACCATTCGGCAAAATTGGCAAACCATCCAAGCCATTCTAGACAATACTTCGGCTTTTATTTCGATCAAAGACTTGGACTTAAAGTACACATTGGTGAACAAGGCATTCGAAGTTGACCCGGCCCGGCCCAAAGGATATTACATTGGCAAAACCGATGCCACGGCCTTCTCGGAAAAAATCGGGCAACAAACTGCGATAACCGATCGAAAGGTGCTTCAGGAAGGAGTTCCCATCCAATACACGTCCTCTATCTCACAACCGGATGGGGACCATCATTTTTTCGTGGTCAAATTTCCCCTTCGGAATGCGAACAATGACATTTTTGCCATTGGAAACATTTCTACGGAAGCTACAGAACAAGTAAAACTAGAAGAAGCAAACCGCAAGGCCGCGGAAAGCGTGTACGACCTTTACCATCATGCCCCCTGCGGCTATCACGCAGTGGACAGCCACGGGACGATCGTGGAAATGAACGATACTCAGCTAAAATGGCTCGGCTACACCAGGGAAGAGGTGATTGGAAAGATGAGGTTCTCGGATCTTCTTGCTTCGGAACTACAGGAGCAATACCGATTGCATGTAGAAAAGAAAGCCATCCATAATGTGGAATTGAGAGTCTACACGAAAACAGGGACCCAACTTCACATCCTTTTAAACACCGAACCTATCCTGGACGACCAAAAGAATTTCCTGAAAAGCAGGACGGTGGTATTGGACAACACGGAAAGAAAAAAACAAGAGGACAAAATAAAGCAGTTGAATCTTGAATTCGAGATCAACAACGTGCTGTTGCAAGCAGCCAACACAGAATTGGAAGCATTTACCTATTCCGTTTCCCATGATTTGAGGGCTCCGCTCCGCTCCATCCGAGGCTATGCTGAAATTTTGCTGGAAGACAACCAACATGTGCTGGACCAAGAAGGGAAGAACACAGTACAAGTGATCATCAAAAACACGCGCAAAATGGGCAAGCTCATCGAAGACCTCCTCGAATTTTCGCGCATGGGAAAGCAAAACCTCCAAAAAGGGATCGTAGACTTCCATCACCTTGTCCAACTTGTCTTGTCTGAATTGCCCCAGCACAAGGCAGAAGTGAAGATATTGCACCTACCTGCCGTGAAAGCCGACAGCAACATGATGAAACAGGTATGGATCAATCTGATTTCCAATGCCATTAAGTATTCAGAACCCAAAACGCACCCTATCATCGAAATCGGGTGCCGTGAAGAATTGATGGAAGACATCTTTTTCGTTCGGGACAATGGCGTAGGTTTTGACATGCAATTCTCCCATAAATTATTTACCGTATTCCAACGGCTGCATCGTCAGGAGGAATTCGACGGGACAGGGGTAGGACTTGCCTTTGTAGACCGCATCATCACCAAACATGGAGGGAAAGTATGGGCAGAAAGCACCTTGAACGAGGGTTCTATCTTCTATTTTTCACTCCCAAGACTCGAAAGCTTAATTTATAGTTGAAACGAAACATATGCCGGAACAGTACAACAGTAACATTGTCGAGATACTATTGGTCGAAGATAACATGGATGATGCTGGCCTAACGATCAGGGCCTTAAAAAAATACAATCTTGCCAATCATTTGCTGCACCTGAGAGACGGAGAAGAAGCGTTGAACTATCTCTATGGATTGAACAGTGACACCATGCCCAAACTCATCCTGCTGGATCTTAAAATGCCCAAAATAGACGGGCTGGAGGTGCTGAGGCGACTGAAATGGGACGAGGACAAAAAGATGATCCCCGTCGTAATCCTTACATCATCGAAGGAAGAATCCGATATTATCAAATCATACAAATTGGGCGTAAATGCGTATATAGTAAAACCAGTAGATTTTGACAGTTTCATGCAAGCTGTGGCAGAGTTGGGGCTGTTTTGGCTCGTATTAAATCAAGCCCCCATTAGATAACTGAAAAAAGCAATCAGATGAAGAAAACGCTCAGAATCTTACTTGTGGAAGACAACGAGGACGATGCGGGGATGGTCGAACATATTTTAAAAGGATCAGGACTCAATTTTACCATGAGAATCGTGTCCACAAAGCCGGATTTCACGAAATATTTGGAAGAATTCTGGCCAGATCTTATCATCTCCGACCATTCGTTGCCAAATTTCAGTTCTTTGGAAGCACTGACCCTTACCAAAAAACAAAACCCTACCTTGCCCTTTATCTTGGTCACCGGTACTGTTTCAGAAGAGTTTGCGGTGGAAAGTATCAAGCGGGGTGCCGACGATTATATCTTAAAAGGCAACATGAAACGCCTCCCCACCGCGGTAGACAATGTGCTAAACCAACGAAGGGTAGAAAACGAACGCAATATTGCCATCGAGCTCCTCCGCAAAAGCGAAGAACATTTCAGGAAACTAATAGAAAACTCCTCCGACATCTTCGCGATCATCAACATCAGCAACACGATCGATTACATTAGCCCTTCTTCTCGTAAAACGCTGGGATATACACCCAAGGAACTGATCGGCAAAAATATATTCGACTATGTAAAAGAAGAAGATTGGGACCAAGCAAAGCAACTTTTTCTGATGAACCCAGGAAGCAAAGACTTGACCAAAACCGAATTTCGCTTCCTGCACAAGAACAATGTTTGGCATTATTTGGAATGCCTGAGCAAACCTGATTCATTGGGAGACAATACCATTGTCAATATCCGGGATATCACCGAACGAAAACTGGCGGAAGAAGAACTGAAAAGAAAAAACACCGAACTCGAAAAAATCAACCGGGAACTGGACAGCTTTGTCTACAGTGCCTCCCACGATCTAAGGGCCCCTCTCAAATCCATTTTAGGCTTGGTAAAGCTTTCGCAGATCGAATGCCAGCAAAAAATCTTCGATTCTTTTGAAACCTACATGGAGTTAATGGAGAAAAGCGTGTACAAATTGGACGAGACCATCCAAGAAATCGTGTATTATTCCGGCAATGCCCGAAGCATTATCAACAAAGAAACGCTCGACCTCCGCGAAATCATCGACAATGCATTCGCAAAGGTGAAATACATTCAAGGAAACGATAAAATACGGAAAGAAGTCTTGGTAAACGGCTCCAAAGCCCTCGTTTCCGACAAAAACAGGTTGACGGTTATTTTCAACAACCTGATTTCCAATGCCATTAAATACCATGACCCGTCCAGGGAAGACCCTTATATCAAAATAGAAGCAGAAGTGGTCGATTCCAAAGCGACGATCATCTGTCAAGATAACGGAATCGGGATTGCGGACAAGTACAAGCACCGCATCTTCGATATGTTTTTTAGGGCCACCGAAAAAAGCGACGGCTCCGGGCTAGGACTTTATATCATGAAAGAAATGGTCCAAAAACTAGGCGGACACATTCAGGTGGATTCCGAATTGGGCATCGGCACTACTTTCACCATCGAGATTGCAAACGCATAAACAAATTTACGCCTGAAGTTCAATCTCCTTAATGCGGCAGGTGGTCCTGCGTTGCCGGGACGCCGCTTCGTGTCTTATAACTCAAAAAACTGATGATGTAGCCCAGTTCTTCTGTGGTGACTTGGGCAGGCCGTAGGTTGTTCTGGTGTTCGTTATTTGCCATCCGCATGTCATAGCCATTGAGCTGGTCCGACGTAAAATCTGGGATCACCATCTTTCTCTTTACTTTGACATTGTGGCACTTGGCACAATTCAACTCATATAAGACTTCTCCTTTGAGGCATTGCCGCAAAAATTCCTTTTTCACATAGTCCTTCATGACCGACGGAAATTCAAACTCGGCTTTTGGAGGCGTTTTTTGCGTCTTACAGGCAAAGAAAATGATACTGACCAAGGCAATAAAAGCACTCAATCGAATGTTGCGCAAACACATAACGTAAAATCCTGACGTAATTTAATAGCTTCCTCCCACATTCCGCTGATTATAGGCTTTTACTTTGGAAGTGGGCAAACTGGCGGGCGGGGTCTCAAAAACGATCGACTCGTTCAAGGAACGTATAAATTGGATCAAATCTTCCTTTTCTGCCTCCGACAGGTGCAGCGAATCGGAAGACAGGGTTTGATTGGGCACGTCCAAGCCTTGACCCTGTCCACCGCCTGCATCATAAAAATCGATCACTTCGCGCAAGGTAGTGAAGATTCCGTTGTGCATATACGGTTTGGTAAAGGCCACATTCCGCAACGACCCTGTCCGGAAGGCATGCATGGTTTCTTCGGCCGGGTGGATGCCGTGCCGACCTAGATCCGAACTCAACTTGGCGCGGTCTTGGCGGTTCGGTACGCCGATCACTTCAAACTCCGAATTGACGAAGGGAGGTTTTACCCCATTGAACTGGGGCACAAAATGGCAGGTCGCGCATTGGGACTTGCTCATGAACAAATTGAATCCTCTTTTGGCCGAAATAGGCAGCACTTGGGTAGCGTGCATTGCTTCGTCAAAAGGGGCGGCATATTGGCTAAATTTCGCGTAGTACAGCGTAATGGCGGAAGAAATATGCTCAAACGTCACTTCTGGTTCTTCCGGCGTATATTTCAAAAATTTCTTGAACGCCTTGTTATACGTGGCACATCCTAGTACTTTCTCCACGACCTCCTTCTCGTTCCCTCCCATCTCCAAAGGATTTAGGATAACCCCTTTGGTCTGGTCTTGCAAGGTGGTATGCTTTCCATCCATCATGATTAGATGATTGAACCCGACGTTGAGCAAACTGGGCGTATTGCGCGGCAAAGGGCTCATATGGTCGAACTGAAGAGAGGTAGAGGCCAAGGTATCTGTAAAAAACTCGGTAGGTTTATGGCAAGAAGCACAACTCCGTTGGTTGTTTCCAGACAAGATGGGATCGTAAAACAACAATTTTCCAACCTGGTCTATTTCGGACAATACTTCTTTGTCCTTGATCCGATGGAAAATCCCTTTTGAATTTTGGCCATTGTACAAATCTTTTCCAAAAATGGAAGCCGCTTCATCGTTCAACGAATAATCGACATAGCTTTTGGATAGGACACGGTATTTCCGGATGAACTCTTGATTTTGGGCAAACAAAGGATTGACATACTCCTTCAAAAATCGGAAATGGTCAAAATGGCTGTATTGGTCTGGTTCACTCGCCGTAAATTTGCCAGCTTTCTCAAACAGGCTCAAATATTCGGCTGGCAATGGATATTCAGGAAAACTTTGATTGTAGGCTTGGTACATCGCTCCCACGTCTTGGAGCATGGCTCTTAATTCAGGGATAACACGGCTGGTATCCGGACACTCGAAACCGGTGGTGTAAATCGAAGCCAGATTCAGTAAAAAAAGTCGGTTGCAAAGAAAAAATGGTGCATAGTCTTGTAATTCTTTCGTGATTGAATCCGCTTTATACACTTGGCTTGCATTCACGGCAGCTTGGATTAGATTCGACAGCACATGTTTGTCAGGCTTTTCTTCGTCCAAGTAAATTTCTGCCAACGTCAATCCTGCGCCTTCCCGTTTGTAAGGCTTTTCAAATTTCTCAAATACTTCCGTCTCCCATTCGACAGGCAACGGTCCGTTGATTTTTTTATAGGCGACCGGTTCGAGGTACCGCAGCCAAATATCCATGGACTTCAGTCCTTGCCTTGCCTCGTCGATTTGTTTTTTGATCGCTTCTTTTGACTCGGCCGAGGACACTCCGTTCTTTTCTATCACTCCCAACAACATGCTTTGCTGTTTTGTAAGCAGTTCCAAGCGCTGAAAATAAAGTTGTTGGTAGGCATTTCGGGTCGGATCATGCTTGAAGCCTATCGACATAAATACGGCGACCAAAAAGAAAAGCGGGACTACATACTGCCTCTTCACGACATCTAAGAAATAAGGGGGGGGCTTAAAAGGATAAACAGGATGCACCAAAGGTACATCCTGTTTGAAATTGAAACCTATAACCTAATTAGTGCATCACGACTGCTTTGATCCGGGTGGTCTTCGTACCAGTCGCCACTTGTACAAAGTACACGCCGTTCTCCAATTGCGATGTATTCAACGTCACTTGTTGGGTTCCACTGGAAAGTGATTGTTGGATCGGAGCTGTTGCAGGAACACCTCTCATGTCCAATATGCTGATTACGACAGTACTTGGTTTGTCAAGCACAAGCGATACGATGGCCGAATTTCCAGATGGATTTGGGAACAACGACACGCCAGAGTTAGTAGCCGCAAAGTTATCATCTGTAATATCCGTCACCAAATGTGCCGCATTGTAGGTATCAGGGTTGAAGATGGCGAACAATTGACCGCCTTCTACCAATTCTCCAGGAATCAAATAGTGCGCTTGATCGGAGCAAAGGAACATCCCTGGGCCCAAAATCTCTTGCACGTCGATGATCCCGGAAGTTTCCTCGTCTTGATTGAAAGGCGCTTTGGCTGGGATGCCGATGTCTCCGAAACGAGCTGTATCATGCATGGCGATCATTTTCAAATCGTCATTGGCAGTGTTGTATTGCCATACTTTTCCATTGTGAGGGGCATTTCCTACATCTTCTAGCAAGAGGATGTGTCCATAGTGGTCGATCGCCATGTTGTCCAACATGTTGTGGCCTTCTGTTCCATCCAATACCGCTTCGATAGTACCACCTGCCTCTGGAGTCATCACATCGTCGAAACGAAGTCTCCACAAACGGCTTCTTCCTGTTGACGCACGGTTGGTATCGCTTGCCAAGTGGTCGTACACTTTGTCCAACTGGTCGGTCGTGTTGAAGTAGAAATCATTCGGTTTCGAAGGATCCCACGCTCCGTCTTCACAACGTGAGAAGGCAGTGATGCCCAAGTTAAAGCTCACTTTGTCCAAGGTAATACCTGACATGGTGTCGGGTCTTGCCACTTCTGCCAAGCTAAAGCGTGTGCCTGGAGCAGGAGGAAGGTTGATCAGCTTGCTGCTTACCCTTTCTTGTGGGAATCCAGTCACTTTTACCCCGTACAATTTCCCGTTGGTCAAACCGGCCATGTCCACTTCTGAACCTGTGTTGGTTTTGGTTCCCACGTAGAAGTACACTTGTGAGCTGGTAATAGCCCCATCGTTCATCAACCCTACGACGGTTTTATCTCCGGAAGCAGGGCTGGCCACTGCATTTTCCCATGCCGCTCTTCCGAACCATGGCATTTGGTAGCTGGTACCTCCGTTTGGACCCGTCACGATGTGCGCAAATGCACGTCCTCTGTTGTCGCTAAACTCTTCTCCGTTCATGTAAATGCGCTCGGTTGTTCCTTTGCCAGTAGCGGCATTGTAGAAGGCTGCTGGGGCAGGAAGGTCGGCAGAACAGAAACGTAGGAAGGATTTGTATTTCGTGGTGTCGCTTGGACCGTAGAATTTGTACGCTCCGTTTTCCCACAAGTTTACATTGTGGATCAAATCGCTTCCGCTTACCACGGCAAGATTCGATTTTTTGATCACCCATTTCGAAACGAAGGCGCCTTTGCCGCCGTGTGCACGGGCAATGCCGTCTGGTGTAAACTCGTTGGCTCCCGAGATTTCATGGTTCATCAAGAGGGTGAATGTGCTGTCGCCATTGTCGAAGGCACCCAATCCGTCAGGAATACCCACCATTTTGTAGTGGTTGATCGAATCTCCTACAGTAAAGATGGCTGTCGTTTTCACGCCAGGTTCTACTGGGGTCACATACGGTGTTTTGGAGCTTGTAGGAGAAATTCCTTCTGCTGCCATGTAGGTATCAGGGTTGAAAAGGCTGAACAATTGACCGCCTTCCACTTCTTCGCCAGGAATCAAATAATGTGCTTGGTCTGAGCTCAAGAACATCCCTGGGCCCAAAATTTCTTGCACGTCGATGATGCCGGAAGTTTCCTCGTCTTGGTTGAAAGGAGCAGTAGCTGCTTTTCCAATGTCGCCGAAGCGGCTGGAATCATGTTGTGCGATCATTTTCAATTGATCGGTCGCAGTAGAATATTGCCATACTTTGCCATTGTGTGCCGCATTGCCCACGTCTTCTAGCAAAATGATGTGGCCATAGTGGTCGATCGCCATGTTGTCCAACATGTTTTGGCCTTCTGTTCCGTCCAATACCGCTTCGATCGTACCACCTGTTTCTGGTTTTTTTACGTCGTCGAAACGAAGTCTCCATAGGCGGCTTCTTCCTGTTGCTGCACGGTTGGTATCACTTTCCAAGTGGTCGTACACTTTGTCCAATTGGTCGGTCGTGTTGAAGTAGAAATCGTTGGGTTTCGAAGGATCCCACGCTCCGTCTTCACAACGCGAAAAGGCAGTGATACCTAAGTTAAAGCTTGTTTTGTCTAAAGCGCCGCCTGACAAAGTATCAGGTCTTGACACTTCTGCCAAGCTAAAGCGCGTACCAGGTGCAGGAGGGAAATTGGTCTGTTTAGTGCTTACCCTTTCTTGTGGGAATCCGGCCACTTTCACGCCGTACAATTTCCCGTTGGTCAAACCGGCCTTGTCTACTTCTGTTCCTTCATTGGTTTTCGTTCCAACATAGAAATACACTTGTGAACTAGTAATGGCTCCATCGTTCATCAACCCTACGACGGTTTTATCTCCTGAAGCTGGGCTGGCAACCGCATTTTCCCATGCCGCTCTTCCGAACAAAGGCATTTGGTAACTAGTACCTCCGTTAGGACCCGTGACGATGTGGGCAAACGCGCGCCCTCTGTCGTCACTAAACTCTTCTCCGTTCATGTAAATGCGCTCCATTGTTCCATTGCCAGATGCAGCATTGTAGAAAGCGGCAGGAGCAGGAAGGTCGGCAGAGCAAAAACGCAAGAATGATTTGCTGCTGGTCGTGTCCTCTGGCTTGTACAAGGTATAACCCTGACCGTTCCACAAGTTTACGTTCCGGATCAAATCGCTTCCGCTTTTCACCGACAGGTCATTTTTGTTGATGATCCATTTCGAAACAAAGGCGCCTTTGCCACCGTGAGCACGTTTTACGCCATCAGGAGAATTCACATTGGCACCTGAAATCTCATGGTTCATCAAAAGTGTGAAAGTTCCGTCTTGGTTGTCGAACGCACCCAATCCATCTGGGATCCCTTCCATTTTATACCCGTATACCGAATCACCTACAGACAAAATAGCATTTATTTTTACTCCTGCAGATTTAGGCGTGACATACGCCGTTTGGGCTGTTTTCACGCTGGCAGGATCTTGGGCAATGCCTTCGATCCGCAAATTGGAGATTTTGTTGGCTCCTTTCAATCCGAACGTGATCACGTGGCTCAACTTGCCCGTAGGAATGGCCAAGCCATCGGCATTGGGGCAGGTTTGTCCGTAGTCGTTGTCATTACACACGGCAATGGTACTGTCGTTGATGATGGCCAACCCTTCCGATTTGTCCAACTCTGTAGGCCAACCGCTGGCTTTCAAGTCTACAAAAAGTTTTTTCTTCACCGGTAGGATGGCGTTGGTTGCCAAACCTGCCGAATCTACCAAGGCTTCTACTGTTTTCCCACCGTACAAGCCGGCCGAAATAGGGGTAGCACCGTTGATGGAGAATTTATAGATCTTCTTGATATCGGTCGTACCTCTTGTCGCCGCTTCGATCACCAAGAACGTCGTGTCGTTGATGGCCGACATATCGCCGATTTTCCAGTCTTGCAAGCGGATCTGGTTGGCTCCGCTGGCCCCAATGACCCCATCATTCAAGTAAGCATATACTTTGGTCGCATTGGTCGCCAAGTCAATTTCCAAGATCCGGTGTACGCGGCTTGCTTCTCCTACTGTTTTGGAAGGGAACAAGAGCGGGCTTTGGATCATGGCGTACAATTTTCCGCTGGGTGTAAGCGTCAACGCTTCAAACCCTCTGTTGTTTTTGCGGTATTTGAACACCGTGTCGATTTGCACATCTTGAGGTTGGGCACCTGGAAGAAAGGCATAAGGAGTAAAACGTTTGATCACGACCCCGTTGCGGTTCAATTTCCAAATGCTGGGACCGCCTTCTTCTGAAATCCAGAAGTTGCCGTCCTTGTCCACTACCAATCCTTCCGAATCGATGCCCCACACATCTTTGGGAGCTGTTTTCAATAGTAGGTTGGCACAGTTCAATACCGTATCAGTCGGGTTGCTTTCCGTAGGCAAGCTTCCGTATCCAGTTGGGTTCAACAATCCTGTCGCTCCTGAACCGTCAGGGCGTTTCATGGCAATGGTCTCCAAAATTTGCACCGAAGAATCGCTGATGCGGATCCGGTGGATTTTGGGAGCATAGTTAGGGAATGCATACATTTTGTCGTAACCAGGGCGACAATCAGGCAAATTGGCATTGCTGCAATCGATGTTGACCCCTCTGTCCGAAATGGTCCAAAACTCTTTTCCTCCTGAGTTGGGGACGGGATACAGGCTGGAAAATCCAGCTTCCCGGTACGGGATGGTTTTGTACGTCCCGATGTAGGGAGACGTATAATTTTGGTAATCTTTTAGTAAGGTGACTTGGGCATCGCTTTCAAAATGCCAAAGGCCCACCAAGCAAGTACAGGCCCACAAGGAGCGTAAGTGTTTCTTCATTGCTTTCCATATTTAAGTTTGAGGCAAAACTAGGGCATGAACATTGCCCTATGATGTGTCTAATATTGTCTAATCGTTAAGATTGAAAAGGCATTTGTTGCCTATTTGTTTCGTTTATGATCATTAGGTTAAAAAATCTAGGGAGATTTTTTAATTTTTACCACCCTGTATATACCCTTCCTTCTTCCCGTTTTTTTTTTTGCAAAGGGCTTTTTATTCTTTCAGCGCCTTTTTGTCCACGTCCCGCAGGTATAGTTCAGTGTTAAATAATAGATCCTCTTTGGGCAAAGTGCCTTTACTTCCAAATCGGTGGAATAATTATTTGGAAACAGCCAATGATGCACTATAAAAATGAATTGCGGGCAAACATGGCTGCAACCATCGGAATCATCCTGCCAAGGACAGCAGCCAATTGACAGTCACTCCGGTAAGAATCGAAATCGCGTAGCTCATCATCGTGCCCATCAGGATGTATTCGCTCCGTAAGTTCTCGTCGTTCTGGGCGAAGCGGATGATGCTTTTCCCTGTCATCAAAAAACCGATGGCCGCATATTGGTTCAACAAGACAAATGTAAGGATGATGATCCGTTCAAATTGGCCGATCAGCCTGCCTCCGTGTTCTATTTTGGCACTCTGCAGTGTACGGGAACTTGTTCTGGCCACCCCGTCCAAGGCATACTTCAACAAAAAGCCGACAGGCCAAATGACCCATACATATGCCAGCACCAACAAACTTGCCGCGTAATGCGTGAAGGGGACGGCTATGGCCCGAAAGAATTCTTTCCCGTTTCCACACCTGAACACCCATACCAGCAGAATGACTCCCACGTGCACTGCCTGATCCAAAAAGAACAGGGCTTTTTGTTCCTT
>FTBA01000005.1_pt1 | contig 13905 bp, 10 predicted proteins | sample 1639221 | NCBI WGS metagenome assembly FTBA01 (sample SAMEA3914864, study PRJEB12502) | metagenome | biome: forest; material: soil | place: USA | collected 2012-03-12 | depth 0.3 m | reverse complement strand
TGTTTGCTTTCAAAGTGCAGGTCTACCTTTTCTTTCAAGTGTTGGAAGAAGAGATTGTTCTTGTTGTTAAACTTAATTTTTGACAATGGGATGAAATGTGTGGTGTCGTATTCTAAACATGCCCCTTCGGAACGAAGTTCATTAGTTGGGAGAGGAAATATAAATTGAGATATATTTTAAAAATTTTCAAATAATTAGACTTGTTTTAGCTTTGAGGCACGGTAGTTTCTTACTGCAGGCATAACAATTACACTTTAAAGAGAAGAACATGCCACAACAAGCAGCAGAACATCACAAGAAAGCGGCAGAAAGTCACCAAAAGGCTTCTGAAAGTCACCAACAAGCGGCCATGCACCACGAAAATGGAGACCGTACTTCCGCGGCCAAACATGCCAAGGAAGCAGATGATCACCATGAAGAAGCGAAAAAGCATTCTTCAAGTGCCAAAACCCATTCTTCTACTTCTGAAAAGAAATAGGGGAGTATATCATAGCTGGCGGATCAACTAATTGGGTCTGTCAGCTATAATATGAATATTAATCGTATTAATAATTTTATGCATATAGCTTAGCAACATAGGATCCCTTTGGAGGTCCTGGGTTCTTCATCAGAGGTCGAACTTCTTTTGCATTGTATCTTTGTTGTTACTCGACTTTGGTAGGAGGAAATTTCAAGTAAGTAAAGGCCTGCTTGGGCATTCGGCATTTTTACGTCGGTTTCTAAAAATCAGGCATTTTTCGAGTCGGCTGTTTCTGCATTACTTCATGAATAGTACATTGGACAAATTTTTATGGAGGTTTTGCGGCTTTAATCTTTTCTAATTAAGCAAAGCGTAATCAATGGATGTACTTTCCCATAACCAAGAACAACTTTTCGCGATCAGAGAAAAATACAAAAGCGTGAAGCTGTTGTTATTTGCCTACTTGGCCAATGATTCGTCGGAATTCAAAGACACGTTGTCAGAGTTGCAGAAATTTGGTTTTGCTGCCGTATATCTTGTCAATCACGAAATAGAACTTGGAAAGTTCTTCCCAATTGTCGGCACAGATGTATTCATGAAACGTTTTGATGAAATAGAAGCAAAAATAGTACATGTTAGTAGGCATGTTTTTCAGTGATTTTTATAGAAGGTTCAAATGCCTTACTTGTACGAATACAGCAATAATTGCACAGGGTCTCCAAAAGAAACCCTGTGCAAGCAACCTGCAAGTTTTATCTGTCCTGCGGTTACAAAACCACCAATTTTTCGTTCTTCCAGATCCCATTCACACGATAGGTGAGTGTATATACGCCCGCCTGGATTCCTGCCAAGGAATAATTTCCATCGCCTTCGCGGAGGTATTGTTTTCCATAGACATCTGTGAGAGTGAGAGTGCCTAACCCTTGGGGCAAGTAGACAGAACCGGAAGCAGGATTGGGATAAGGAGTCAAATTGGGTCTTTCCAAATCTTCGGAGAGTCCATCGTTTAAACATGCGAGGAAGTGAAGTGTTCCTTGAAAAAAGACTTCTTCGGCTCTGGGAATACAAAGCGTATCCTTGCATGCAGCAGTGGTGAGCTGCCAAATGCTAATTGATAGGATTTGGTCAGTTGATGGCAACCCTTCTGTCACGATGATGCTGTCAACTTTCACGACATATCCATTCCAGATATCGACGCAAACGGTACGATTGGAATAGAGCGAATCATGGAAAATGGCCACAAGCGAATCTCCATAAAGGGAAGCGTTGTAAACTGCGGGAAATGTGCTGGTGCAATAAGGCAGCAATTGTTTTTTGTACACTACTATTTTGTTGCATTCCTGCGCTGCATAAGCACAAGGGGCCTGTGGCGTGCTTAGCGTACGCAGGGTGTCTACCAGCACGGAATCCACGTAAAAGCGTTCCCTGATTTCCCATTGGCTGCGAAAGGGCGACCCTGAGAACCAATTTTGCTTGAAATAAGGATTGAGCACAATAGTATCGCAGGTATTGGTTCCGTTTGGTTGGTCCGAAAAGAAATAGGAGAGGGTGATGATTTGATTCACGGTATCGGAATGGATTTCTTTTTTCAAGAAAGCAAGGAAGCGCAGAGGAGTAGGAAAGAAGGTGAAGTGGCGCACAGGTTCGCCGCACAACAAAGAACCTTCCAAGGCTCCATGAGGGAAGCATGGCTTCCATGTGGCCTTTCCTAAATCTTTCACATGGTACACCTCGATCAAAGGACTCGGACAGGGAGTTGTCACACATTCAATAAGGTCAGATCGAATTTGGGAAACGGCCGACACGTTCAACACGGAATCAAGCAAATCAGGTACTACGACACTGTCTGTTTGGAGCCTGAAGCCGATCGCATCGCAGAAGTATGGGGCTGTTTTCCAAGAATCTTCAAAAATGGCCTTTACGGTATCGTGCAGAAAAACGTAGGAGCGCTGGCGAGGAACCAAGTAAATGGAAGGGCAAATTTCCACGAGTCTTTTTCGGTAGACCGTCACCTCTTGGCAGTGATGGGAAGCAACACTGAAACATTCAGCATAAGGATTGGCGAATAACCCTACGATACTGTCCACCTTTTCTCCGTCGAGGTAGAAATATTCCGTCAGGTTCCAAGAGGTCTGATAATTGGCAACAAGAAGTGTGTCGGGAATGGCAAAATAGGAATTTAGCTCGGTGGTGTCCTGTTGGATGGCTTGCCCGGAATCGGACTGGAAAAAATACTGAATGGAAAGGTGCAACGTGCTTGGGTTGCTTTGGACTTCTTTTTTGAGGAAGTGCCGATCGCGTACGGATGCGGGGAACGTCGTCACACGCTGCACGGGTTCTTCACAGAGCAAAGAACCAATCACGGAATTAGGGCCTGGCAGGACCATTTGTGCCTGTGCCCAACTAAAAGAGAAAAGGAAAAGAATGCGGAATAGCTGTTTCATAGTGGCAAATTTAGATTTCCATTTACAAGTAAGACGGCCTTTTGGAAAAGGGTTGCCTGTTTAGGGATCATATTTTACACATTATTCACTTGTTTATTCTCTTCATAAGGTAAAAGGGGAAGTTCGTGTTCCCAAAAGATGGAAAGCATACGGCTTATTTGCAAAATATGACAGCAGAGCGATTGTCTTCTTCATTTAACAAATGGCCTTGAATGCAGCCAAATCATCCGCTTCTAAGGCCAACATGTATCCTACCCATTGTTTTGTGGTTCTGTGTGTAGGCGTCCTATGTCGCTAATGGGAGAAAAGCCGAGCCCACAAACTATGCATATAATTTTATTGTCATGTAATAAAATTAGGAATTGTTGTTTTATTTGTTCAAACGTGAAATGAAAATTCATATTTGACCGTTTCATTTTTCTGAAAGCCAACAAATTATAAAAATAAGAGTAGTCATGTAAGGAGTCGAGTAGTTTTGTATTTTATCACCTATAGAAAGACCTTAATTTTGTTCCTGCGTTCTCCATAAAAGCTCCACCCTTCATAGGAAACGTTTTCTGTTCTAGAAAGAATTAGCACGGCTAGTTCATGTGTTCGTTATCCTAATCTGCTTGTAGCAAACTTGCATTTTGTAAACAAAGTTGCCATGACTTGGCGTTTTCGTGCTTTTCAGATTAGTTCTGGAAAAGAGCTTGGCCTTTGTTTTAGCTAAATTAAAATTACATCCAACAAGGATTTGTTCTTTCTGCGTAAGCAAAATACATTTTATTTATATGAAAAAATTTAAAATAATCTTCGTCTCTATTGCATCCGTCGTTGCAGTTCATTCAAATGCACAATGGATTGGCAACGCCACTTCCGTGTCAACTGTTGATTTATATACTTCAACGAAATTAGGCATTGGTTTTACCTCTGCATCTGGGGCCGTTGCTCCCTTGCATGTTAAATCTACGTCAGGAACATGGGCGGCGGCATTTCAAGCAGGTAGTGTCGTGATTGGTTCGGTAACAGGATCGGTAAGTGCTGGAGTACCCTTGCATTTAAATGGAGGGGCCACCACTGCCAACGATTTCAAGTTGAGGATAGGGAGTTATATGGGGGCCCCGGGAGCAGACTATATCGAGATAGGGATGCTCAAGCAAGTGAGTGGCCAGGACAATGTTTTCTCCATTAACGCTACGAGCAGTTCCACGAACAATACGTTCGCATTCAGTACCTATAATATGAAAAAAATATCTTTTCAAGTAGGGTCGACAGAGAATATGTTTATCCTCAAAACAGGGGAAGTGGGGATTGGGGCACAATCCGACTTTACCCAAGGATTTCCTGCGGGCTATGGATTCTATGTTTCAAAGGGAATTTTGTCAGAAAAGGTAAAGTGTGCGGTAAAGACGACTACCAACTGGGCGGATCATGTGTTCGAGCCGAGTTACAAGCTCAAGAGCATAGGCGAAATAGAAGCGTTTATTAAAACCAACAGACATTTGCCTGGCATCCCTTCGGCAGAAGAAGTGGTCAAAGAAGGGGTCGATATGGTGGGAATGGATGCCAAATTATTGGAGAAGATCGAGGAGTTGACACTGTATGCGATTGATATGAAAAAGGAAAATGACCGCCTGCAAGAAGAAAACAAGAAAATAATAGGTAGGCTGGAAGCTTTGGAAAAAAGTCTATCGACAAATAAATAAAACGAAGAATACGTCTCGTGTCATCATGTGCGTGCGGAGGAAAAAACGCTCGCTGATACATCGTCCAACTTCTTATACTATCCTACAATGAATCATCTCACAAGAATCCTATCCACATTACTGATATTCTTTTTTCTTCCCGTCAGTTCACAATCCCCTAATCTTTCGCTCAAGTTTCTCCCGCCTTCCCCTACGGCTGCTTCCTTGGGTAAATACGGAGACGTGCCTGTAAGCTATTACTCTGGAGCTGCCAACTTAAATGTCCCTTTGTATAAAATCAAGACAAATCGACATGAGCTGGATATCAACCTGCAATATTCCACTACAGGGTTGAAGCCCAATGAAGAAGCAAGTTGGGTAGGATTGGGTTGGGCCTTAAATGCTGGTGGAGTAATTACACGGGTCATGCGGGGCAGTGACGATTTCAGTGGGTCATATGGTTACTGGCAGGGCTTTCCCTTGCCTGCTTGTGATGCAAACAACAACTACATCTATCCAGGAGGTCAACAAGGGGCAAATGACCACGATCGTTTTTCTTCCATGCTGATAGGGACAGACGATGGCGAACCAGACATCTTCTATTACAATTTTGGGGAACATTCCGGGAAATTCGTCTTAAATAAATCTGCCCAGAGCGGCAGTTCCTATGGAGGACCGGTATTGACTGCCGAACGGAATAATCTGAGTATAGTGTACGATTATGCAGGATGGGTCATCACAGATGGCAATGGGTACAAATATTACTTCTATCAAACAGAAAAAACCAGGGATCACGGCTTTGTGCAAGAAGGATACTTCAATAGTTATACGAGTTTCAATTTCCCTCCTCAGAGTTATATAGATCAAAATGTGGGCCATATTCCTGCCTCGCAACTTTACAACATTGTCGAAACAAGCTGGTATTTGACAAAGATCGTGTCACCGGAAGGAGAGGTGATCACATTGACCTATACCACTAATAGTTCTAACGTCATTTCAAGTGCGGTATCAACGAATGAAGAACAATATAGCCTTCTCTATTTAACCAATGCCTCCCCTTCTTGTTCAGGTTTAAATGCTTGGTTTTCCAATATCCAATATGGGTACCAAGACCATACTGTCACCTACTTGTCCCAAATCACATTCAATGGGGGCTATATACTTTTTAACAACACCTCTACATTGGTCAATTCGAATGAAATCTACCGAGACGATTTGATTTACCCTCTTCTCAAACCTCAAAAGCTTCGAAATATGGAGGTGTATAATGATAAGGGAAACTTGTTGAAGCGATTTGTTTTTTCTTATAGTTACTTCAATACACCCTCAAACAACCAATCTGCCACTGTCAATGCCGACAGTAGGTTAAGGCTCGACAACATAGTAGAATATGGGGGTGATGGGATTACGAGCAAACCACCTTATCAGTTCACGTATACGACGCCCACCAACTTTCCAGTCAAAACTTCCCTTGCGTTGGATTGGTGGGGGTATTACAATGGGCATACAGAAAATCAATCACTGTTGCCTGCTGGGTATTTGACTAATCCGGCGACAAATGCTGTAACCTATTATGGTGGTGGGGATCGTACACCCACGACTGTTTTAAGTAACTTGTTGACAGGTACTTTAAATACGGTTACCTATCCAACAGGAGGGAAGACGACATTTGATTATGAATTGAATACGTATATAGCACAGATCAACAATACAGCCACTTTACAAACAGGCGGTGGGCTAAGAGTAAAAACCATCACGAATTACGATGCCTCTAACGTGGCTCTCGTAAAGAATTATCTATATACACAGGAAGGTTTTCCTGCGGGTAGTACCTCTACTTCTTCAGGTCTATTGCTCTCCACTCCCAATTTTGCGGCTATTCAGCCGCTCGGAAATTTTGATGCCTATAGTACGGGGCCTTATACAATCGTTTGCATAAGCCAAGGAGGCTATTTTTTCCGGACGTCCTCCTCGTTGTGCCCTCCAGGTTTTTCAGCCAATGGAGCTACCATAGGATATAGTAAAGTAACAGAAGTAATCGGGCCGAACGCCGAGGGTGGGGCCACAGAATACAATTACCGAAATACGGCCGATGTAGTGAGCAATATACCCAGCACCCCTAGTTTGAGTGCTTCTGACAATGGCTTGCTCAACTCGGTTCTTTATAGGGACAATGTAGGAAACATCAAAAAGAGAATCGACAATACCTATACGCTCAAAGAGCAATATTCTGCAAAAGGCCTCAAAGTGATTTCTTGCGATCGGGGCGATGAAACATTTACCAACAATTTTCTTTTGGTCAAATATTACGACAATCCTTCGGCTTGGTATGTGCTCGCTTCCAAAACGGAAACGGATTTCATCAATGGAACCACTCAAGTGGCGAAAACAACGGCTTATACCTATGCGAATTCTGTCCATAAAGAAGCCACAAGTGAGGCAGTCACCCAAAGTGACGGCAGTATTTTGACGACAAAGTACAAACGCATCCCCGATTACACTACCTCTGGCTTTGCCACTTCATCCGTCTATTATGCGATGAACAGTTTGAACATGGTTTCTCCCGTCATTGAAACACAGACCTTTGTTCAAAGGGGGACGAGCAGCAAAATGCTCTCTGGATCTATCACCGATTACAAATTGGTCACAGGCAACACGAACTCACTTGGCCCCAATACAACGATAGTGGCACCTGGCATGGGGTATGAATTTCACGTAGCGAAACCCCAGGCCTGCACCACCGTTACCGCACCCACCACCCCATGCATGGAATTCGAGTCGTCGATCGCTGGCAGCACGCTTTCAAAAAATAGCAATTACGAATCGGTAGTCTCGTACGACAACTACGACACCCAGGGCAACCTGTTGCAGTACACCAAGGCGAACGACGTGCCCACCTCCCTGCTCTGGGGCTACAAGCAGAACTACCTGATTGGGCAGGCGCTGAACGCGGGCAACAACTCCGTTGCCTATACCAGCTTTGAGGACGATGGGACAGGGAGCAACTGGAACATCCCGGCTTCGGGATTGGCCACTTCCAACAGCAAGACAGGCGGAAGCAGCTTTTACACAAATACGAATAATGGAACGCCCATCACGTCGAACTCCTTGCCGCTCAATACCTACAAGGTGAGCTTTTGGGCCAAGAACACCAACCCTCCGGCCACTTATCCACCCCTATTCTGGGTACATCAAAACTATACTACTGCTCAGGTCTTTAGTATCACCGGGACGGACTGGGGGTATTACGAGGCGGTCCTCCCCAATTTCTCCGGGGTACTTACTTTGGAGACGAAATACGACGAGGACTTGGATTTGTCCCAATATGTGTTTATCGACGACCTTCGTATTTATCCGGTGGGGGCCCAGATGACCTCCTTTACCCATGCCCCGCTCGTGGGCCCCACCTCTACGGGAGACCCCAATCACATCATCTCGTATTTTACCTACGATCCCTTGGGCCGGCTATACTTAGTACAAGACCAGGACAAGAATATAGTGAAGAAGATCACCTATCAATATAAATAATCCACCTTTCTGTTGGAGATTAATTGTTAAAATATGATAAATTATAAATATGCATTTTTTCTTGTAGTACTTCTGGGAATAAGCATGCAAGGGTACTGTACCGATTACATATGGTTCGGGAGCACGGACAACAATTGGGGCACGGCCAGCAATTGGAGCCCCACCGGGATACCAAATGGTTCTACAGACAATGTAACCATCGGATTGGCGGTGAAGAGCCCTAAATTGGACCAGAACAGGACCATTGGGAGCTTGGTTTTTTCCCGACAGACATTGGACCTGAACGGGTTTACTTTGTCCGTGAATGGGGCATCCTCCTTATTGACCTCGGGCATGATCAAAAACGGCGCGATCGTGATCTCTCCGATAGCCGCCATCTCCCCCACCATGTCCTTGCTGCCTGCCAACGGCAACGTGATCACGATAGGTGCGTCGGAGATCACGACCGCCTTCAACGTCGTGGCGACAGGGGCCGGGTATAACGGAACCTCCTACGTAGCAGGTAGCAGTAACGGTGACCTGTACCTTTTCCCGACCTTCCCCACAAGTGGGACAACAGTGCTCAGCATCGAAATCAACAACCCGAACAACAAAAACCAGTTCAAGACGCTGGACCTGGTGCTGAATAACCAAAACCAAGTCTCCAGTGTGAACGTGGTAGACGAAGGGGACAGCTATGCCTTGCCTTCCGCCTACGGAGGGTTGTACGACAATTCCACCTATGTCTACTTGAACAATATGCTTTTGTCCTCGCTATTGGGTTCCCCATGTGCCCTTCCCGGCACGTTCCCTGTCGATGACCAGAACTATGTTCGCACGCAGACGCTTCAAGTGCCTGTGAGCGACGCCTCTACAGTGAACGGCCTCCCGGTCTCGTCCATGTGGCAGGTCACCGAGTATGTGGACGGCCTGGGCCGTCCCTCGGAAACGGTGACCAGGCAGTTTTCCCCCCAGCAAAGGGACCTGGTCCAGCTGTACGAGTACGATGCCGCTGGCCGGAGCGCCAAAGAGTACCTCCCCTTTGTAACAGACGTGTGCAATGGGACCTATGTGGATTTCACCAGCGCGAAATCGCAGCAACAGAACTTCTACACGGTAAACGCGGACCCCTTCATTCCCAAAGTGATTGACCTGTCACTGTACACGGGCACGCAAAACAACGCCTACGCACAGCACGTGTACGACAACTCCTCCATGGAGAGGACCATAGAAACGGCGCCCCCCGGCGATCCCTGGAAATTAGTAACCAATGCTTCCGGAGTCAGCACGGGCGCGGGACATACACAAAAGACGAACTACCGTGCCAACGTAGCCAACGAAGTGCTGCTCTGGAGCTATGACGACGCCACTGGGAACGCCAGTGCGGCAAGCGGCGGGGCGGCGGTCTATTACCCTGTCGGCACCGCGTCGCCGTTGTACGCCACGGAGACCATGGACGAAAACTGGAACGCCGCCACCTCTACAGGCGGGAAGACGACGGTTTTTCATGACAAAGAGGGTCGTTTGATCCTGAAAAGGGAGCGAAAAGATGCCAGTACCAATTTGGATACCTATTACATCTACGATGATTTTGGCCAGGTCCGGTATATCGTCCCTCCCTTGGCAAGTTCTTTATTGTCAGGTCAAACTTGGTCCATTACATCGAATGGCAGTTTTACCAAAACCTACCTGTTCGCCTATCAATACGATGCTCGGCACAGAGTAACGAGCAAGCAGGTCCCCGGTGCCAATCCTACTGCCATTGTATATGATCTTCGAAACAACCCAACCTTCATCCAGGACGGAAATCAGGCTGTAAACCATCAATGGACATACTTCAAGTACGATGCCTTGGGAAGAGAAGTCCTGCACGGCGTGTACACCGACAATACGAACACGGCTACTACGTTACAGACAGCCCTGAACGCGGTGGCGAGCCCCTACGAAAAAAGATCTTCTGCCACCGGAAATATCCTGGGCTACAGCAACACCATTCTGCCTACCGGCATTACGGCAAGCAACGTCTATACGGCCCACTATTACGACGATTATGACTTCGATAATAATGGCTCCGCAGATTATGCCTATGCCAATGCCTCTCTGGGAACTTCCGAACCGACGCCCTTCGGCCGCAATGTGGGCTACTTGACGGGTACCAAGATCGGCCTTTTGGATGCTCCTGCCACGAAGTTGACAAAGGCCTATTTTTATGACAAATACGGCAGAGGAATACAAAGTCAAGGCAACAACCACCTTTACCTGGTCCAGAATCCCGGCAGTACCACGTTGGCAGACATCACGACTACCGTGTACGATTGGGCCGGGAAGGTATTGACTATCAAACAGGTGCATACGCCAGGGGTCACCTCCGCCATGACCATCCAAAAACAATACAATTATGACCATTTCGGGAGGCTTTTAAAAGTAACCCAGCAAAACAATACAGACGCCGCCGTGCTCTTGGCGCAGCATAGTTACAATGAATTGGGGCAAGAAATCGAGAAAAACCTGCATTCGGAAAACTCCGGTTCCACCTTTTTGCAAAGCGTGGATTATAGAAGGAACATCCGCGGATGGCTCACCAGCATCAACAATGGCTCCCTCTCCAACGATGGCAGCCTGACCAACGATGACGGTACCGACCTCTTCGGAATGGACTTTTCCTACCAGGACAATTTCGGCGGGCTGAACACCTCCAAATACAATGGGAACATCACCGCGCTCCGTTGGAGCAGCAGCAATGCCTCTTTGTCCGCCTCTGCCTTGTTGAAAGCCTATGTGTATGCCTATGACGACGTGAATCGGCTCGTGTCCGCTTCGTACGCTGCCAAATATGGGAGCTGGTTGCCGGGTAGCCAATATGCCGAATCCATGACCTACGACCTGAACGGCAACATCACCGGCTTGGTCCGGAGGAATTCGGCCACCACTGCCATCGACAACCTCACCCTGACCTACACGGGCAACCAGTTGTTGTCCGTCTCCGATGCCGGCAACGCCACACAGGGCTTTTTGGACAATATCAATCAGGCCACGGAGTATGCGTATGACGCCAACGGCAACATGACTTCCAATGGCAACTCCTATCAGACCTTGCAGTACAATTTCCTTAACCTGCCCAGCACGGTGATGCAGGCCGGTCAGACGCTCACCTATTCCTACGATGCCACGGGAAAGAAGCTGACCAAGAGCGTGACGGACATAGCGGGGCATCCCAATTATGCTTATCACTACATAGACGGTTTTGTCTACACCCAATCCCTCTCTTCTTCCTGCACCAGCAACTGCTATACGTTCAATTTTGTTGACAACGAAGAAGGACGTGTTCGATTGGTGGGTACCGCGCTGCGCTACGAATACGACTTGAAAGACCACCTGGGCAACGTCCATGCCACTTTCGACAAGGGAAGCTCAGGTACTGCCACCCTTATCCAAGAGGACCATTACTACCCCTTCGGGATGAAACTGGATGGCCTCTCCTACGACAACGGCTCGGGAAACCGAGACCTGTTCAACAGCAAGGAGCTCCAGCAAGAATTAAATGTGTATGACTATGGAGCGAGGATGTATGACCCGACGGTTGGGAGGTGGTCAACAATAGACCCATTGGCGGAGAAATATTCAAATATTTCTCCGTATGTGTATGTGGCAAACAATCCTATCAACGCAATTGATCCAAGTGGAAAGGAAATTATTTTTATTATCAGAAATTCGAATGGTTCGGTAAAGGAAATGTTAACATATCGGAGAGGAAATTTTTGGCATCAAGATGGCCGTCGCTACGATCCTAGGAAAGAAAGCTTGAGTCCTACCATGTTTAGAGTTCTCAATGCGTATAGAAAAATAGAAGGTTCAAATGAAAAAACGCTAAAAGGCCAACTCAAGCAACTCGAAACTAGCTCTAGGCGGCATTACATGGAAGCCAAAAGCCCTGGTTCAGGATCAAATGTCGAGGATTATCCGGATGCAGTTCCGGGCTATCCTACGGGAAGTCATACAGGGTGGGATCTTTCTACAGAACGTAAAAATGAGCTGAAAAAATCAGAGGGAGTAGAATTTACTGATCTTGACATAGTGTCGCATGAAATGATGCATCAATATGATTTTGAAACTGGCAATTCCAAAGATCATCATTTCTCTTCTTCAGCAAAAGATCCTGCAGAGATTAGAGCTGTTAAAAATGAAAATCGAGCTAGGAAAAACATAGAAAAGAAAAAATCAAGAACTAGCTATGGGGGAGAGAAGATCGATTCTGAAAAGCTTGATGACACGCCGAAGGAAATGAAGAAAAAGAAACAATTATGAAAATATGTATTTGTATGCTGCTTATTTTATTTGGTTGCCAACAGCGTGATCAATGTACAGATGCAGAGGGTTTTATACACAAGTTCTCCGAACATGTTTCAAAAGGCTTGCCCTCTGCTAATTCTAATTATTTTTTCTTTTTGAAGTTAACGAATGGAAAAATACTTAAAACTAATAATGATATGCTTTTTAAAGTGTATTTAGACAAGCATAGGAATCAGTATAATTTTCAAGAGTTTTTATGTGCATTGTTTCAGGAAGAATTAATATTGGATTTTAATTCTTTTAAAAAGGAAGGGGATAATTACCAAATATTTAACCTACAAGATAGCATAGTAAAAAAAGATCTTGAAAGTATTAAGAGCAATTTTTGTAAAGGTGCTGACGAGAACTTCTCACTTAGGAATAATTTAGGATTAGAGGAGAAGTTAACCGTATTGTACGTATTTTTTAAAAATAGCTATTTCGTTAGTTACGACGATATAGGGGGGTACTATTTAATGAATAAAAGGTAGTAAGAATTACCCCTTCGGGATGAAGATGGATGGCCTCTCCTACGACAATGGCTCGGGCAACCGCTACCTGTTCAACGGAAAGGAGCTGCAGCAGGAGCTGAATACGTATGACTATGGAGCTAGGACGTATGATCCCACGGTTGGTCGTTTTACTACCCTCGACCCACAGATAGAAATCTATACTACCTGGTCCCCTTATTTGTATGCGGCCAATAATCCACTTAGATTTATCGACAAAAACGGGGAAGGGCCCATAGACGGAATTTCGAGTACTTGGGCCTCGGTGTCCAGCTTCGGCAACGGGGTGGTCAATGCTTTTGTTTCCAACAATACGACCGTTGAAACCCCCATGGGGAGCAGGTCCCTGGTGGACAGGCAGCAGGGCGGGACGGCCTTCACCTATGGCCAAGCGACGGGAGATGCCCTGAGCGTGGTGACGGGAGCGGCAGAGGCGGCGGCTGGTTTAGTGGTCGCGACAGGAGGGACCGTGTTCGGGGTGGCTACCTCGCCCACCGGCGTAGGCGCGGTGGCAGGGGCGGGAGTCGCAACCGCAGGGGTGGCAGCCACCCTGCATGGCAGCAATTCGGGCATGAACGGGCTCAAGAACCTGAGGGGGGATAATAAGGGGAAGGTGAACACGAGTGGGAATAGTAATAATGGATACAGAAGAAAGAATAGAATTTCAGACAAGGGACTCCCTAACTCAACCGCAACAAATAGTTCAGGTACTACAACAAAAAAATACGGACCGAATGGAAATGTACAAAAGGAATTCAACAAAGGCCATTAAGGAAATAATGTACCCAAGAACGAAAGAAATGATCATGTACATGATTATAAACCAAATCCAAACAACCCAAGCGGAAGGGGTGACAGGCAACCAGGTAGACCTCCTAAAAAAAATGAACTAAAGAAAGACTTTGGCCTTTAAAATTACCTCCACATATGATCAATTTAGGCAAAAACAAAGATTTGATTGCAAAGCTTGTAGATGAACTATCTTTGTT
>FTBA01000245.1_pt1 | contig 15405 bp, 13 predicted proteins | sample 1639221 | NCBI WGS metagenome assembly FTBA01 (sample SAMEA3914864, study PRJEB12502) | metagenome | biome: forest; material: soil | place: USA | collected 2012-03-12 | depth 0.3 m | reverse complement strand
TTGTTATTCTTATCATAATAGGATGGTTGCCACTTACTAGCGTTTTTGACTTGAAAAGGTTGGCGTCAATTTTGGTGGTGATTTTTCTGCCCATATTTTTGGTTTACCGTTTGGTTTACGGTTTACGTTACAAATATACGTATAGCAATATAAACGCAGATATATTAAAAAGGGCTTATTTAGCTTAAATTGAAGCTTTTTATAACATGGTATAAATTAGTAAAACAGGTTAAAAATGGTGTATCCCTGCTTTGGGAGCAGGAGGTCGCAAGTTCGAATCTTGCCACCCCGACACAAACAAAAAAGGACTTATGGAGAAATCTGTAAGTCCTTTTTTGTTTGTGTCGGGGTATATGTGACATTTTTTTGGGCCTCTGTTGGCCTTAAAAGTTCTCCCCAACTTAATCCCCTTCTTCAAACCCGTAAACTTTAATACAAAATTGTACCGAGCGGCGGCAACCCCTCTATCTTTTATCTACGTCCTTAAAAGAGATGTATAACACACTCTTCCCTTTAAATCTAGTACAATGTCAAAAAAATTAGTTCGATGGGACTTTGTTCCTTCTTTTGATATTTTGTTGAGCAAGTCAACTCCCTTTATTATTCGTCTGGTTCATTGTGAGCTCCCCAATTTCCCTATATTTGTTGCCCTATTTAGGAAAGAAGTTTCTTTTTAAACTTTATCTCTGTGCGGTTTTATTTGATGTATTTTTATTCGTATAAATATTTCCTGCCCGGACAAAGACGGAGCCTGACAAGATTTCTAACGCTGGCTTGTATGATTTGCCTGGTCGTAGCCCATTGGTGCCCATACTCATCCGTACAGGCCCAAACAATTACCTCGTTTTCTCCCGACACTTCTTTTTACCATGTAGGATACACCATCCAAGATTTTTCCGCTCAACCGGAAGTCCCACCAAAAGTGTTGCCTTTGGAAAATGGAAGCATGTTGGTTTTTTTACAGATTGGATCAGGCCAAACATTGGACAACAGGCTCTACCAAATGAACCCGGATGGAACTTGGAATCAAGGGTTTAACAACGGGCAAGGCTATTTTTCTTGCAATACCTTGACCGTCAGCCCAGTAACAGACCTCATTGTCACGTACGAAGGAAAGATTTTGTTGCTTTTTCTTGTCAATAATTCGTCTTCCCTCATTGCCAGGCTCAACCAAGATGGGACATTCGACGCTTCCTATGCTGTACACGGAACCTTGTCCACCCAATTATCCGAAGACCTAAGAATAACATCGATGGCCATGACCTCCGATACTTCTATTTATGTGGGCGGGATCTACCGCTATGACGGGACGAGGTTCAATACCGTGGTCATGAAATTAAAACCTAATGGAGAATTGGACAGTTCATTCGGAGGGCAGGCAAGCACAGTAGGAAATCAAATTGCAGGGACACCCGGTCTTGCTTTTCTTCCCCATATCCAGGAAGTGACAGAAGAAACCTCCGTCAAAATGCTCAGCAATCAGAACGAATTGATCTTGCTAGGAAATAACGACTACCCACCTGGTACAGGAATCCGATCCTATATGTCCATTGCCTATTCTCCTGATAAAATGGAGAAGGACACCTCTTACAACCACAGGGGGGAAATGTATTTCAATATTGGGGACAATGGAAATGGGGATTGGATCTCCACCGCTACTTTGGACAATCAAGGCAACGTAATTGCGGCCTGTTTAAATAGAAACAACCACGCCAATGTCATCACGCTTGCCAAAATTACGGTGCACGGCATCTTGGATAAAACGTTCAATGGTACCGGCACCTGGGTTTTCAATCTCCCCAGCCAATCGAGCAACATCGGCAAGGTGGCAGTGGACAAGCAAGGAAAAATTTGGGTGGCCGGCAACGTGACCAATTTAGATGGTCAAATGACGGGTTGTCTCCTTCGTTTACGTCCCAATGGCACATTGGATAGTTCGTTCAATAAAACTGGGGTATATTATTTAGACACTATCCCTAGCTCCAGTGTCAATTACTTTATTTTGTCGGACAATATGATCACGGTGTTCGGAACTGCGCATAACGATGTCACCAATACCCAGACGTTCATCGCTCGGTTCAGGCTAGACAATTCATTGCCCCCCACCCTTCTCCCCTCTTCGTTCCCTCCCTCCGAATTATCGTGTTCGCACCAAGGAAACCTCCTCTCCGTCAAATCCAATTCTACAGGCCAAATCCATTTGGAACTACAATCTGGGCCTGCTACTCTTCTCCACGACACACTTTATGTGCAAGGAAAAGGCACTATCTTCTTGCATTTTCAACAAGATGCCACTTCTTCTTATGATGCGTTGGATACGACGTTCCGCATCACAGCCAGCTGTCCCCTTACTGTGTACGAATACATCACCCCGAACAACGATGGCCACAACGACAAATTCTTTATTGAAAACATCGAATTCTACCCACAAAATACGGTCAGCATCCTTACGAAATGGCAGCAGGAGATTTATACCGCGCACAATTACCAGAATTCTTGGCAACCTTCCCATCTGCAAGAGGGGTCTTATTATTATATCGTGAATGCAGGAAGTGCAAATGAAACATACAAAGGAGTATTATTGGTGGAGAAGAAATAAAGGCTTTGTGCTCGCCTCTTTGGCATGGTTTGCAATACAACACGGAGCAACGGCACAACAGGAAGCTTTGATCTCCAATTACACCTACAACATCCTTTCTATAAACCCTGCTTTTGCGGGATCCAGAAAGAGCGCGGTTGTATCGGCCTTGTATAACAAACAGTTTACTGGCCTGGAATCGGGTGCGGTGCAGGAAAACTTCACCTTCCATGCCCCTATCAGTTACCAACGGTTCGGGATCGGGGCCAGCGTCTACAGCATCCAGCAGGACATATTCAGCTTTTCTGTCTATTCGGGAAGCCTGTCCTATAAAATAAAACTGAGCAAGGGTTTCCTATCGGCAGGCATGTCGCTTGGCGTCTATCAGCAGAGCATCAACAGATATGCGTTGCAGATCCAAGATCCGGAAGACCCTTATTTACAAGACGGCAAATCTACCAGCCTTCATCCTGATCTAGGAGCCGGTTTGTTTTATTCTACACCCAAACTGTCCATCGGCATTTCCGCGCAGCACTTGCTACGGCGTTTGGGAAACGCGAACGATGGCATTTCTTTATTCCGTCACTATTACGGCATCGTAAGCAAGGCATTCTCCTTGACGCATAATTCCAGCCTCCAAGCTGCCTCTCGACTGAGTTATACACCTTATGCTCCTCTTTTGGCCGACATTTCTACTTTCTATGTTTTCAAACAACTGCATAGTACAGGCGTTACCTACCGTACGTCCGGACAGCTTTCCTTTCAGTTGCGGCTTGGCTTCCATCCTTCCTTTTCCACCTTCAGCCCTTTGTTCTACATCGCTTACGCCTACGATTACAATTTGGGAACAAACCGTGTATATGTCAAAGGCAGCCATGAACTGATGCTGATCGCAGAGCTTTCTACCTTGAAAAAACCGGGCAAAGACAAGCCTGTCATTTCTCCCCTTCTTTTCTGAGACATATGAAACTTTACATTTTTGCCGCCTTGATGGTTGCTCTGTTTGGCCATTCCACATTCGCCCAACACAAGGAAAACCTGTGGGACTATGCAGAAGAATACTATGAAAGAAAAGAATATGCTTCGGCCACTGCCTTCTATCAGCGTCTTTTGAATAGCAAATCATTTAAAATTCCGGCAATGCAACGGTTGGTCCAATGCTACCGATATACGAACAATACCGAGGAAGCCCTTTACTATGCCCAATTGCTTGCCAAGAAAGCGCCTTCGGATACTAACAGAATGCTCCAAGGCATTTTATTGAAAGAAACAGGCCAATACGAAGAGGCTAAACAAGCCTTTCTCATGCTTCACGACAAATACCCAACTGTGTTAAAATACGCGGTCCCGCTGCGTTCTTGCGACTCTTCCCTGGCGTGGATAAAAGCGAAAAACCGCCACAAGATCACAAACCTATCCTGGGCCAATTCTCCTTATTCCGAGATTTCCCCAAGCCTTTCGAATCAAAACAAATTGGTCTTCGCTTCCAATCGGGAAGGAATCTTCATCAAAAAGAAAGACAAATTTTCAGGAGAAGCCTATTATGATCTGTACGAAACAGCGCTCGAAGGCACGGAAGGCTCTCCTATCCTATTCTCTGCTAAAATCAATTCGGTACACCACGAGTATGCCCCATCTTTTTCCAAAACAGGAGACTCCATTTATTTTACCAGGAGCATCGATCGGAGCAAAGCGAGCGACGATACCATCAACAGGGTAAAATTATACTGCGCATTCAAGGAACCTTCCAAAAATTGGGGAGATGCCCACATATTCTTTTTGAACGACAGCCTGTTTTCATTTGCCGACCCCTTTATGGATCCTTCCGGCAAAATGTTCTTTTTTGCCTCGGACATGAAAGGCGGCTATGGCAATTCCGATCTCTACGTTTGCTTTAAAAAGGACAGCGTGTGGACACGACCCGTCAATCTAGGACCTGTGATCAATTCATCGGCCAATGAAACCTATCCTTTCTACCACAAAGGAATGCTCTATTTTTCGTCCGATTCCCAACAGGGCATGGGAGGCTACGACATTTTTTCCGCTATCCAAAAGAGAGGGGACTGGGTGAAAATCACCAATATGAAATGCCCCATCAATTCCCCCTATGACGACTTTGCCTTGATCATTTCCAAGGACGGCAAAAGCGGCTTCTTTAGTTCCAATCGCCCGGAAGGAAAGGGGAAAGAAGACCTTTATCAAATTATTTTTTCGGAATAAAGAGCTTTTTAGTCAGCGTATCTTGGGCTTTTTGGGAATGTTTGTGAAAAAAGTCTTCTGTCTCTTCCGTTTCTTTTTCTTTTATAGGCAAAGGAGCCTCCTCTTCCTGTACCTGCTCTTTTACATTTTCACTTGGTACCATGGGTTCTATCTCCGGAGCATGCGGCTTCTCTGCCTGTGTCGGGAAAGTTATTTCTGCCTGCTTTTCCCTATGAGGGAGAGAGGATTTTCCTGAGTTACCTGATCCTTGATCTTGATCTGAAAAACTCTTTTCGTTTGCCCCAGATTCTTCTGTTGTGGAAATTTTCACCGAATCATTAGGGATCAAAATATCAGTTTGGCGGGATTGCTCCACGTTGTCTTTGTGCTGATAATGCGTGTACACCGTGTATACAGCAATGGTAGACACCACTCCTGCCAGATACCAGCCCAATCCTTTGAGGAAGGTAAAATTTCGCGACGTTTGAGGAATACTTGATGGAGCACTTTCTTTCGGGGCAAAAGGGCCCGAAGGAAGTTCCGATTCGATGTTTTGCCATACATCTTCCGGTACCTCTGGAACGTATCCATCGTCCGACCTTTCTTTGTAGAAGCGGTCTATGTCCTCAATTTGTTCTGGCAACGTCTTCATTCAGATTGATCTTCTGGTTAGCCTTGGTATGCATTTGTTGCAAGAGCTCCCTTGCCTTATGCAATTGGGATTTCGATGTCCCTTCTGTTATGTGGAGTAGTTCGGCAATTTCTTTGTGTGCATATCCTTCGATGGCATATAGGTTAAATATAATTTTCTTTGCATCAGGTAACCGATTGATAAATTGTACCGCATCGGCATAATTCAATTCCGACTCTCCACGATTCAATTCTTGCAAATGTTGTTCTTTGATGTCTTCCAATGAAATCGTTTTGGAAACAGCTCCTTTTTTTCGTAGGATGTCTAAAATAGTATTGATGGTTACCCTTTTTGCCCATCCATCAAACGACCCTTTATATTGATACGCATGGATATGCTTGAATATTTTCACCATGCTTTCCTGCAAATAGTCCTTGGCCGTATCCTTTGAGTCCGCATAGCGCATGCAAACCTTCATCAGGATGGGGCTTAGGTACTGAAAAAGCTGGTATTGCTCTCTCCGCTGCCCTTCTTCACACCCTTTTAAAATTTGATAAAGTTCTGTCTCAGACACGAAAAAAAAATAAATAGGGAACCACGGTTTTCCAACAAGTAAATATAACGAGAAATAGCGAAATACGTTCTATCTTCCTTTTTGAAGAATTCCAAGGCCTAGAGAACACCAAAGCGTAAAATTCACACAGACTGGATTTTTATAACGTACGTATGACTCAACTTTCGTGACCACCCCAATTTAGGTACCCAAAAACACTCTTTTGGGTGTATTACCTACCTGTTATCTTTGCATTTTTTAATGATAGGTGACTAAAAAAGCGTTCCCTTTTTATCTCCTATCGATTTTTAAACTAAACACCCCTATGTTACTCCTCGTTCCGCCGAGCCGAAGAACTGCGGGCAGACCAGCGCCTGTCGGCCGCTTGTTGTTTCGACTTTTGCGTCCGGTCCATTTCGAGCACTCTTTCGGCAGGAGGCAACGTGTCTTGGTACATTTCTCCGTCTATGGCAGTGGTGGAGTCCAAAGATGCTTGGATGGTGGTCTCTTCGTCATAAGGCAACAGATCGGAAGTGGATTTACGCTGTGCTTGGCACACGAACACTGTCAAAAGACAGGCCAAGGAAAGGAATGACGTTCGCATAAGGTAAGTTCGATGTTGAGTGGATGAAAAAACCAATTAAAAAAAGATGCCGTCACGCAACTGTCGTACGGTGCCTTTCTCACATGTATTCGAATCGTTGATGTACTGAGCCGGAAGAGTTCCGACAAACGGAATAGACCGAAAAGATCTTGATCAAAGATACCTACTTGCATTGAAGCGAGCAAATAAATCCCTGACGATACGCAATTTTACACTATGAAACGAAGTATTGACCCAAACAAAAAGAGCCAGACCTTCCGACCTGGCTCCCTTTAACTTATTTTAGATGCGTCTTACTTGCCCAACAGTTCCACGCTCTTCCCAATGAACTTGGTCAGTTCTGCACCTGTCAACAAATTTTGTGACAACATCCCGATTTGATACGCATATTGGGCGATCTCTTCTTTCTTGTTTTCCTCTGTCTCCTTCAAGATCCGCTGGATCAAGGGATGGTTGCCATTTACAGCCACATTGTAATTGTCGGGGAAGTTGCCCATGAACATCATGCCTCCCGCACCTCCCATTTCTTTCATACGGCGCATGAATTCGGGCATGGAAACCGCAACCGGCAATTCTTCCGCACCCATCGCCTCCACGCTCACTTTGTAGTTTTGGTTGTTGATGGCTTTCTCGAAGACTTCCTGTACCGATTTCTTCTCGCTCTCCGTCAAGACGCTTTCTTTTGTCTCGTCTTTTTCTACCAATTTGTCCAGCGTCTCCGAATCGACCCGCTTTAAGTTCAATTTTTCCAATTTACGTTCCAAATGGCCGATGAAGTGACTATCGATGGGATGATCGAATACTAGGACATCGTATCCTCTGGTAAGGGCGGTTTGGATATACATGTCCTGCTTTCCTGGATCGTTGGTATAGAGCCATACCACATTGCCATTTTTATCGGTTTGCAAGGGCGCTACTTTCTCTTTGTACGCGTTCAAGGGAGTCAATACCCCTGCCGTGTTCTTCAAGAGGCAAAAATCGACCGCCTTTTCATAGAACTTGTCGTCGGTGATCATGCCGTATTTTACGAACAAGCCAAGGCTTTCCCACTTGCTTTCGAACGCAGCCTGGTCATTGCGGAACAACTCGGACAATTTGTCGGCTACCTTCTTCGTAATGTGGGTGTTGATTTTTTTCACGTTGCCGTCCGACTGCAAATAGCTGCGGGATACGTTCAACGGAATGTCGGGTGAATCGATCACGCCGTGCAAGAGCATCAAGAACTCAGGGACAATGTCCTTTACCTCGTCTGTGATGAACACTTGGCGGGAATACAACTGGATTTTGTTCTTTTGTGGCTCAAAATCGTTCTTCACCTTGGGGAAATACAAAATGCCCGTCAGATTGAAAGGATAATCGACATTGAGGTGGATCCAAAACAAAGGATCTTCCGTGAAAGGGTACAGTTCTTTGTAAAAAGCCAAATAATCTTCGTCTTTCAATTCGGATGGGGCCTTCGTCCAAAGTGGATTTTTGTTGATGACTTTCTCGTCAAACTCCACATCGACGGGAAGGAATTTTCCATATTTTTCCAAGATGCCAGAAAGGCGGTATTTTTCAAGGAATTCTTGGGAATCCTCGTTGATATGCAGGATAATGTCCGTTCCTCGCGTTTCTTTCTCGGTATCGGAAAGCTCAAACTCTGTGCTGCCATCACAGATCCAGCGTACCGCCTGAGACCCTTCTTTGTAGGACAAAGTGCGTATTTCTACCTTGTCGGACACCATGAAGGCGGAGTAAAAGCCCAACCCGAATTTTCCGATGATGTCTTTTACATCGCCTTTGTCCTTGAATTTCTCCACGAACTCGGTAGCACCGGAAAAGGCGATCTGGTTGATGTATTTTTTTACTTCTTCGGCGGTCATCCCGATCCCTTGGTCGCTGATCGTGATGGTCTTTTGTGCCTCGTCAATGCTTACATTTATTTTTAAGTCCCCTACTTCTCCGCCATATTCGCCCAAGGAGGCCAATTTTTTTAATTTTTGGGAGGCATCCACTGCATTGGATACCAATTCACGCAAAAAAATCTCGTGATCGGAATAGAGAAATTTTTTGATGATCGGGAAAATATTCTCGGTATGAATCGAGATCGTGCCTTTTTCTTCCATAATTTACTTCTTGATGTTAGGTTTTGGACTCTTTTCGGACATCAAAACCTGTTCCAAATTCATTTCTGTGACAGGATGTCAGTTTATATGGCATTTCTACGAAAACCGTCAAAACAACTTTCGAGTTTCATTCGTTGAATAGGGCTAGGCCTATTGCGTGATGAATTAAAAAAATCCAGTCATTTTACGTATCGTTCTCTTTATCGCTTGTTGGGCGGCCCTGACCTGCCAAAGTCAGCCCAAGCTGCCCGTTTCCTCTTCCGACCAGACGAGTGCGGTCACGTCTTACCTCTCTCTGTATGAAGATACGACAAACTCTATCTCAGTAGAAAGCATCCTTCAAAAAGAACAAAGCCACCAATTCCGCCCACTTCCCGAACAAGAAACGAAAAGCGTCATCCAAGACCAATGGCTACATTTCATGGTCCAAAATGTGGACAATTTCCCCCATACAGTACGTGTGAGCGTCGCGTTTGTCGATTTGATCGAAGCCCATATCCTCTTCGACTCTACTTCGCTGTTTTACAAGACTGGGGACCTTTTGCCCATAGACCAACGGGAAATACAGACCGGCCAAATGTGTTTTGTAGGATTCACAGTCCCTGCCAACGCCACGGCCAACGTGTTTCTTCGCCTGCACAGCTATACGGATATTTCAAGGCAATTTCGACCGGTTGCATTGCGGTCGCTCCAATTGTACGCAGAAAATGCTTTTCAAGAGCGATTTGAAACTTCCCGCATTTACCAAGCCCTATTTTACGGGGCCATCTTGACCATGCTTTTTTACAATTTGTTTATTTATTCCACTACACGGTCTTCCGGATATCTTTCCTATGTCAAATTCCTCTTTTGGCTCATCCTTTTTATGTCTTCCAACAATGGGTATGTGGCAGAATTGCTCTTGCCCAACCACCCTAGACTCGATCTATACCTCCGCTTTTTATCTGCCCCTCTTCTCGTATTTTCTTTTCTTTTGTTCTCCAAGAGGTATCTGGAAACTTCGAAATACGCTCCAATTTTAAATAAGTGGATACTGGGCTTACTTGTCATGTACCCTCTTATTTGCGTGGTCATGTGTGCTGGATATTGGAGGATAGGACGCACGCTAACCATCGAAACGTCTATAGTTTCCTTTCTCTTCATTTTATACGTGTCCATTGTCGTCATGCGCAAAGGATTTACCCCGGCCAAATATTTTTTCATTGCCAACTTCATGCTGATCGTCGGGGCCGTTCTCTATGCCACCGAACGGTACGATTTGGTAACACATCATCTTCTAAGCCAATATAGCGTGCAATTGGCCGTCGTGTTCCAATCTGTCTTCTTTTCCATTGGCTTAGCCGATCGAATAAAATTGGTCACCGCCCAAATGGCCAAAATGGAATTAGAAAAAGACAAACTTGAAAAACAGCAGGAAGTAGAAAGGAACCACCTGATCGCGGAAAAGAACATCGCCCTTGAAAAATCGAACCGGGAATTGGATGCCTTCATCTATAAAACGGCCCATGACATCCGCGGTCCCATCGCCCGCCTCATGGGCCTGAGCAATCTGGGTTTGATGGACATCCAAGACGAAAAAGCATTGAAATATTTCGCGATGCTGAAAGCGAATTCGGATTTCCTTAACTACCTGTTGAACCGGCTTTCCACCGCGCATGAAATCAAGAACCAGGCTGTGTTCAAACTAGAATTCAATTTGAACAAACTGGTGCAAGAGGTCCTTTCCAATCTTTCTTTTCACGACGAATATGCATCCGTTTCCTTTTCTATCCATATAGAAAAAGACGCGACCGTTTCCTCCGATTTCGGGTTGATCCGCTTCATCCTGTTGAACTTGCTGGACAACGCCATTAAGTTCCGAAATCCCGCAGACCAGCACGCCCCTCCCATTTCGATCGAAGGAAAAGTAAATGCCGACTGCCTGCAAATACGGATTTCGGATTATGGTATCGGCGTGGAAGAAGGAGAAGTCCCTTACCTTTTCGACATGTTCACTAAGGCTGCCGGAAAACACCACACGCCGGGTTTAGGGCTCTACATGTCCAACTTATGTGCCGAAAAACTGAACGGGACGATTACCCTTGCCCATCCAGGGCATCCAACCGTTTTCGAATTGCAGGTTCCTTTATAGTACCGTTTCCAACAAAAAATCGAATTCAGATTTCCGCCTCAAATAACTTCCTTCCCGATCAGCCAATGCAGGATGGCACATCAACTCTGCCTTCTGCACATTCCGGGAAGCCAGTCGAAGGCATAATTCCTCCAACGACTGCTTTTGATACGTTGAATTGGATGCTAAATAGGTGACAAGTACGTCGTTGTGCGAAAAGGAGCGAAGGTTTCGCTTGGTGAGCCGACAGAAACAATAGAGCAATTTCCGTCGAAAATCCTTTTGATCGGAAGGAATAGAATTCCGGACACTCTTGATATCGGCGCGACGGAGAGCGGTTAAGATTACATTCCCCAAAAAAGGAAAATGATGGATATGTTGGTGGCTGTCTGCGTGCGACAGCACCACACCTAAGTCCCTCAATCTGCCTGCTTGAGCGAACACTTCTTTTTGAATATGTTCCTGTTTGACCTTTCCCATCAAATAACGCTTCCACAAGGCATTGCTCGCATAAAATTTACCTTCCACATCTACGAGGGAAGGGATTTCCCGAGGAGGGAGCAGCGGCATCCCTTCATTCAATACCACGTGTAAACCCAAACGCACCGTGTTTTGGAATGGAAGCAGCTTTTGAACCCATTCTTCTTCGGCAAAATTGGCCATGATACTGACCCCCCGTATTTTTTGGGCTTGGCAAAGCATCAAGATGCCCTGGTTAGTCTCCAGGTCCCATCCGAAGTCGTCGGCATTTATGATCAGTTCCATTTGTTTACACGACAGACACGTTCCTCAAACTTGGCTGTTTCTGCTTTTGGGAGGTATATATTTTGCGGATGGCATACGGTGATTGGTTCTGGGCCATAAAATAGTTGTGCGCTCCTATTTCCGCCAAAATGCCGATACTGATAAACGTGAGGCCGCTCATGACCAAAGAGAGGCTGAAGACAAATTCTACCAGTAGCTTTTCTTTGATATTCAGATCCAAAAACAAGCTTCCCAATACCATGGCGAGGCATCCGAGCGATCCGGCCAAAAAGATGGAAACCCCGATAGGCCCAAAGAACCGAAACGGTTTTTTCATGTATTTGACCATAAATTTCAAGAAGAGCAGGTCGATCATGACCTTGAACATCTTCGTGAATTTGTAATTGCTTTTTCCCGTTTTGCGTTCCTTGATCTCGATCGGAATCTCTGTATAGCGGATGCCTTTGCGTACGACGATCGCGCCCAAAAATCGGTGGTCGTCACCCATCATGTTCACATTTTCGAGCAAGAAGCGGCGATACGCTTTAAATGTAGCCCCAAAATAACTCATTTTCACCCCTGTGAGAGAAGCGATCGTGGAATGCCCCATTTTTGACAAGGAAGACTTGAGCCATCCATCCGGCCGTTTCATTTTCGATCCTCCCACCATGTCGTACCCACTTTCGATGCGCTCCAAAAACAAAGGGATATAGGAAGGGTCGTGCTGCAAGTCCCCGTCCATCGCGATGATGACCTCCCCTTTGGCATGTTCAAATCCTACACGCAATGCCATGGTTTGTCCATAATTGCCTGCCAAATCGATCCCGATCAATTCTGGATGAACGGTACTCAATTCATCCATGATGAATGCCGTGTTATCGGAGCTTCCATCATTTACCAAAATCACTTCGAAGGGATGGTTCATCCCATGCATGACCGACAGGATGCTTTCCGCCAATTCACGCACATTTCCTTCTTCGTTGAACAAAGGAGCAACAATAGAGACCATGGCAGTTTGCAATTTCATAAATGGAATATGTTATAAGAGTGGAGAGGGGTCTTTAAACCGAATGCTGGAAGAAGGGGAGAGCGCATACACTGCTCCTCCTAACGAAGAAACCATCGTCACGGCGTAGAACAAAAAGCCGAGACCGACTGCTATTTCCTGATGCAGGCCCCACCAGTTGGACGCTACCAAGAAAGCCAGTTCCCTGGCCCCTATCCCCCCAACGGTAAGCGGGACTACCGATACCATGGAAGAGAATAAAAAAGCGGCCAAATAGGGCAAATAGGACGCTTCCAAATGCAAGGCGCGAAGCAAACAGAACGCACAGGCACATTGGCAAAGCTGTACCCACCATGAAAACAATTCCACAGTTTTCCCCGCATTTGGAAGCACCTTCCATCGTGTGGGAACATGGAAATAGAGCACGTAGGCAAAGATACCTAAAGGAATGGCGACAAAGAATCCCCAAGAGGGGTAAAGGCCTGCCACCATGCAGCCGAGCAAGACAAGCAGGGCGACCAACCCACTGAGCCGATCCCACAAAATGACCTTCGCCGCCAGCGTCGTGCTTTGCCCAAGTTCCTTGCCAATCCAAAATGCTTTATACGCATCCCCTCCTATTCCTCCTGGTAAGAATTGGTTGTAAAACATGCCCAACCAGTACAGTTTGATATTCTCGCCCGTATGCAAGAAAATACCAGAAGCAGAAAAAAAATAGTTTAACCGATAGGCAGAACCTAGCTTTGAAAGCAAGAACAAGCACAACGCGGCCACTAGCCAACCAGGTTGACATCCTTTCACCAGCTGCCACAATTCCCCAAAGGGGACCTTCGAAACGACGTACCACAAGGCCGCCAAGGTGATCACCCATTTTAAGGAGAGAAGGAGATAACGCTTGCTTTTCATCGTTTCCGTGCCAGATAAAGCGTCGCTTGTTGAAAATTCGTCCGAAATTCCATTTCAGACGAAAGGCCTGCTTCATGCAATGCCTCTTTGGAGCAAATATAATAGGTTCCTTCCCGGATGGAGGAGGAATCATATCCCAAAATCTTCCGGTTGGTACTGCTGATGTAATATGCCAGATCATGATCTATTAGCGTATGGGGAGTTAAATGAATAGGAACATCTTTGGACAACATCCCGATTTTCATCCCCACAGATTTGTACTCCGATTCCGGTGCTTCCTGCTTCCGGGCAGGCAGGATAAAATGATTGAAGACCAAACGGACGCTCAACAGCACCAATGCAAACATCGCCAACGACCTTTGGGGCTTTTGGTACATAAGATCTACCAACAACAAAATAATGACCATGGAAACAAGGCATACTGTAAGAGATAGGTCCATCTGCTCCAGTAGAGGAACAAAGAGCGGGACCAACACCGCTACAGCACAAAGGCTGGCCAAGACGATCGCAGCCCTGTTCACAATTTTGACAGCGGCAGAGGAGCTCAGTTTAAAAAACAGCTCAAATGTCACCGCAAAAAAAGGAGGCAGAAAAACAAACAAATACCGGGGTTTGGTTTCCGGCGAGATCCAATACACCGAGATGTTCGCCAAAAAAGAGACGCCAAGAAACAGAAGGAGGGGATTGCCTTTGATGTACGAAACAGCATTTTTATAGAAGAGAACAAAAGAAAATAAGGTCCAAGGCAAAAAATGCATGACAAACTGAAAGGGGAACGTTGCAATGTAACCGAGACTTTCTGCCCAAGTAAATTCAGACACCGTCCTTTTGCTGGACTGTTGCCAAAGTGTGGCAAACAAACCGGACACATCTTGCTGGGCTGCATAAATAAAGTAATACAAGGCCAAGGAGGCCAAAAAGACGAATACGGCCACAAAATGCTTCCATGAGAACAAGAGCGGAATCTTTTTGGAGATAGATAACGCAACGAACAAAGTAATTCCCTGATACAAGATAGCCGGGAGCCCTTTGAGCATATAGGCGACGGCACAAAGCAGGTAGGAAGCGATAAACAGCCAAAGAGGGTTTTTCTGCTTATTGAGCTGATACAGCACGATCATGTCCAAAAGCAACACTAACGTAAAAAAAGGATCTATGTAGCCTAGCATAGAATCGTAAAACAAAATACGGCCACAACTCAGATAGGCCAAAGAAACGAGCAGGGCAGTCTTGGCATTTAACTCTTTCCTGAAAAAAAGATACAGCACGCACGAAGTCACCAGGATGACCAACATAGAAGGCAAGCGCAAGGTTAGTTCGTTAAAGTGCGGAAAAGCCTGCATCAATCCCGCAATGAACCAGTTAAACAGCGGGGGTTTGTTTTGATACAACAATCCATGGGTTGTAGGCACTACATAATTGCCAGACAATACCATCTCCAGCGATACGAGTGCACGCGTGGGCTCATCGTCCAACAAAGGCATTAAGCCCAAGTGGTAGAGAAACACAAAAAAAGCGATGGCGAGATAAAACAGAAAAAACTTGTCTTCCCAACAAAACCTCTTCCATATTCCCGACATGCTTTTCAATTAAATAGCAAAAGTACTGCACTTATATTAAGAAAAAGAGTCTTGAAATTAAAGAAACTGTTAAGCCTCCCGACACGGCATGCAGCTTTTTGTTCTTGCAACTCCCCGTGTCGCGCCTCCGTCACTTCTTTTTATGCTCCATTCTTTTTCAAAAGGCACATGAAAGGCGAAAAGATTCCTTATGCGCGATGTAAAACATAAATTTGATGTAATATTTAGTCAATATAAACATAATGTAATATAGACGTTTTATTCGGAACAAAAATACAAGACGAAAAGATCCATTTTATATCTTTACCTGCTGGCAAAACAAATATAAAAATCATAAAAAACATTAAATAAGCAATTTGTCAATCAAAATATAAATTATATGATAC
>FTBA01000257.1_pt1 | contig 15431 bp, 14 predicted proteins | sample 1639221 | NCBI WGS metagenome assembly FTBA01 (sample SAMEA3914864, study PRJEB12502) | metagenome | biome: forest; material: soil | place: USA | collected 2012-03-12 | depth 0.3 m | reverse complement strand
TTGTATTCGATCTTGATGTTGTTGTCAAAATCGAACGTGGCCTTGGTGTCCCAATTGGCCCGGATGGTAAGCCTTTCTCCCACTTTTCCCACCATATTGAAACTGATCTGTTGATCGAACCGGAAGCCTCCGTTCCGTTGTTGCCGGATCGGGATGGAAGGATTATTGGTCTTTTGGTATTGTCCCCCAAAATCGAGCAACACCATTCCATTGGGCTTAATGTCGATATAGTTGCCTCCAAAAATCCGGTCAAAAACGGGAGGCATCTGGATGCGCGGGTTCAAGCCTTTCGGTTTGGCACTGATGGGCGAGTTCCCGCCTCCCTCTGTATTAGATTCCGACTTGGTGCGCCAATAACTCTTGGACAATTGGTTATTTCGCCAATTGGCATAGTCTTTAAAATTCATTTCGGTGGGAGGACGATAGTCCAAATCCCCTACCTTTTCTTTGATTTGATAGGTCTGTTGCGTCGTGTCAAGTTCTGTTTCCATCTTGACATTGTCGGGTGTTTTCAGCAGCATAGGCGACTTCGACTCCTTGTTGGAATAAGGATCACCCAAACGGTCTTTTGGTTTGTAAGTGGGTCTACGGGAGGGTTTGTACTTCTCACTCTTCGTGGAGTCGGAAGGAGATGTTTGCAAAGGAGCCTGAAAAATACGTTTGATATCGTTCTTATCAGCCAACGCGAACAAGCCCATCAACACTAAACTGACGGCTACAAAAGAAAAAACTATTTTATTGGCTTTTAGCAACTTAGGTCAAAAATTCGATTGGAGCGCTATGACACACCTCTCAGTACACGTTTTATTAATTGCTCCACAGAAATTTCTTCTTGTGCATTTCTTAAAATGGAATCGATTGTTTTCTCGGCCACTGGCTTGGCATACCCAAGCGTAACCAGAGCTTGTAACGCTTCCTCTCTTGTTTTATTGTGCTGTGTTCTTCCTAAATTCAATTGCGGCAATACAGGGTTTTCCTTCAAGACTTTGTCCTTCAATTCCAAAATCAGCCGCTGTGCGGTCTTCGCCCCAATTCCTTTAATCGCTTGAATTTGACGGATATCTTCTTGGGCAATGGCCCGCTGTAGTTCTTCTGCATTCAACGACGACAGTACCATCAATGCCGTGCTTGGCCCTACGCCGCTTACTGAAATGAGATCCAGAAATAATTTTTTTTCCAACTTATCCGCAAATCCGAACAGCGTATGTGCATCTTCTTTTATATGAAGATGAGTCAATATTCGGGTTTTTTTCAACTCTTTGAGGGAAGAGTAGGTGGTAAGGGAGATTTTCACCAGATAGCCGATCCCATGGGCTTCCAGCACTACAAAAGTTGGGTCTATCTCCTTGATATCCCCTTCTATATACGCGATCATTTAATTACAATAAAAACTAGTTTGCTTGCCTCAAAAAAGATTTATGCACTCTAAACCTAATTTAAGAATTGGCCACAAAACTAGTAATTAAAGCAGGAATCACAATCCTTCTCAAGAGGTATATTCGTTCCCCAAAGCCTATTTGTCCAAGGCCCTAAAGGCCTCCGCATCCACTACCTGATACAACTTTGTATGGGCATATGTCATGGGCCGCTTTTGCGATTCTCCTTCCAAAACAGTCGGTACCTTGTACTCGGAAACAAATCGGACCCCGGGTTGGTCTATTCTGCTCCATGAGCTGATGTATACTTCGTCGTAGTCCTCAAAACGAAACTTCCACAGGGAAAAAAGGCAGGTAAAATCTACCCACGGATGCGTGATCGCATAATAATGCCCCGAAGATTCGTTGAGGAGCAGGATCTTCTTTTCTTTCTTGTTCCCCAAATAACGGTCGTACCAGGTAAGAACTTTGGCCAAGTCCCGTTCTTCCCGTTGCAAAATGGAGGCTCCATGACGACTTAGGTACACAAATGTGACAAAAGGGAAAAGCAAAGCGAGCCAAAGCAATTGTTTCTTCGTCACCTTCCAAGCCTTCAAATAGGTGTGCAGGTGTTTCCCGCAAATGGCATAGGAGAAGAACAGCAACACCGTATCATACCTTGGATAAGGCCCCAATTTCAAAAACCAATACAGATTAGTTCCCACAAAGCAAATTTCCAATAGTCGGTCTTTGAACGAACCAAAATTCAACATTGCCCTGACAGCAAAAAGAAGCGAAAGCAGATACAGCAGGAATACATACGGCTGCACGGTATAATAAGGCCAAAATCGGATGACAAAATGATTCCATACAAGATTTCCGCCTCCTGTTGCCGGCCCATGTTCTTCGGCATGGGCCCATAATTGTGCTTTTAGCAGTAAGATATCGAACTTTCCCCAAGCTAAAAAGAGAAGGATGGGCAACCCAAATACAAGGGGGAGCCAGAACAGGCTTTTCTTTTTCCTCTTCTCCCAGAGTATCCATAACACCAGAATTCCTACCATCGCCCATGACTTTGGATGTGTCAATGCCAAAAACGACAAACACACGATGGTAACAGCACTATTTTTATCCGTATACATCCTCCAAAAAATCACGGCCATCCACATGATCTCAATGGTTTCCGTCCGCACCGAACGTATGGCCTCCCCAGTGCTTTTATCGTTCACGAACAGAAATACGACGAATAAAGCCCAAGCATTTTCCAAGCCGAATCCTTCATGGAGCAACTGGTAATAAAAATACATCCCGATGATGAAAATGAGCAGGAAAGGCAATCGAACATAAAATATTTCCCATGGAAAAAGGGACAAGTTGAGGATGTGCACAAGGGAAATCATGGGCATGTGGGCAAAAAGAAATTTTTCCGTCCCTTCTTGTGGCCATACTTTAGAACCGTAAGTACCCGTTTTTAGGAATTGGATGGCCGGATCCAGAAAATATGTCTCATCTATCCAAGCGATGGGAAGATAAGACAAGTTCAAAAAGGCCAAGAGTGTGTACAAGCCTAAACAGAAGAGCAGGAACCAAGTAAAAATATCGAGTGCTTTCATAGAATTTCTGGGGGCAAAATAGGAAGAGAAAATGGGAAGTTCCGCACTGGAGAGAAGTTGTGGCCTTCAAGGAGGGAAGAAAGAAGCCGTTTTTCATCGGAAGAACAGAAGCGGCCTGTCCGAGTAAATATAGCAGGAATGTGATGTGGTATAGCCACAAATCATTATTTTCGCGACCGAAATCAACCCAATTCATATGGCATACGGAATATTAAAAGGAAAGAAAGGAATCATCTTTGGTGCTTTGGACGAAAATTCCATCGCTTGGAAAATAGCGGTAAAATGCAAAGAAGAAGGTGCCCAATTTACCCTTACTAATGCGCCCATTGCGCTCCGTATGGGAGAAATCAACAAACTGGCCGAATTTTGCGGCAGCGAAGTCATTCCGGCAGACGCCACTTCAGTAGAAGACCTGGAAAAACTTTTCAGCCGCTCTATGGAGCTTTTGGGAGGAAAAATCGACTTCGTGCTTCATTCGATCGGCATGAGCCCCAATGTGCGCAAAAATCGTCCTTATGAGGACCTTAATTACGAATTTTACCACAAGACTTTGGATATTTCCGCTTTGTCGTTCCATAAAGTCATGCACGTTGCCTATAAAATGGACGCCATCAACGAATATGGCTCTATCGTGGCCCTTACTTATATTGCGGCGCAACGCATTTTCCCTGACTACACCGACATGGCCGACGCAAAATCTACGTTGGAATCTATTGCCCGGAATTTTGGTTACCGCTTTGCCCAAAAGGCGAAAGTACGCGTCAACACCATTTCCCAATCGCCCACTGTGACGACAGCAGGCAAAGGGATCGCCGGATTTAATGCTTTCATCGACTTTGCGGAAAAATTATCTCCGCTCGGCAATGCCACGGCCGAAGATTGCGCAGATTATTGCGTGACGTTGTTCTCTGATTTCACACGCAAAGTGACCATGCAAAATCTTTTCCACGACGGAGGATTCTCCTCTACCGGTTTCACGGAAGCCTTGATGGAAAAACTCCAATCGTAAGGATTTTTCGACTTTACAAAAAACAAAGGCCTCTCCTTGTACTGCAGGAGAGGCCTTTTTGTATTCTTCATGCTTGTCAAGTTCCAAAAAAAGAAGCCATGCGGGGAATGTCCCACATGGCTTTTCCATTCAATTGATCCGTGAAAATTATTCTGCGGCTTGTTCTGCTGCAGGAGCTTCCGCATCGGCGGCTTCGGCTTCGCCGGACGCATCTTTCGCTGCCTCCACGGCCGCTGCTTCCAATTCGGCAGAAGCTGCTTGTCTTTTCTCTGCAACAGCTTTTGCTTTTGCTGCGTTGGCTTGTTTTTCGGCTTCTAATTTTGCCTTTTTGTCTGCCTCTGCTTTCTTGCTCAAGCCTTGTACTTTGCCTTCAATTTTGTCTGTTTTGGTTTTCAACCACTCTGCGAAACGGGCGTCTGCCACTTCTTGTGTGATTGCTCCTTTGATCACCCCTACTTGCAGATGTTTACGCAACAATACGCCTTTGTAAGAAAGCATTCTTCCTACTGTATCCGTAGGTTCTGCTCCGTTCAGAAGCCATTTCAATGCTTTCTCCTCGTTGAAAAGGATGGTAGCGGGGTTGGTATTGGGATTGTATGTGCCCAATTTCTCGATAAATCTGCCATCGCGTGGCGAATCGGCATGTGCTACTACGATGTCATAAAGAGCCAATTTTTTGCGGCCTTTGCGTGACAATCTGATTCTAACTGATGATCCTGATGCCATTTACTTTTGTTTTAGGTGGAACTCGTCCGGTTTAAAATTTGGGCTGCAAAAGTAATTTAATTAAACCAAAGTTCAAAACTTTCACAAAAGTCTTATCTATATTTCAGCTAGTTGGGGAATAGTTCTTCCTCTCTTACACCTGTTCGGCCAATCCCATTTCTTGGTAATACTTGCACCATTGCGTGAGGGGGCATTCCATGCATTTGGGCTTCCGGGCCACACAAATATAGCGTCCATGCAAAATTAACCAGTGGTGCGCAATATGAACATAGTGTTGAGGAAGATACTTAATAAGTGTTTTTTCCACCTCCAAAGGCGTTTTGGCTTTTTGATCCACTAGGCCCAACCTTTTCGATACCCGGAATACGTGGGTGTCGACTGCCATGGTAGGCTGGTTGTACACCACCGAAGCAATGACATTGGCCGTTTTCCGTCCCACTCCTGGAAGCTTTTGGAGTTCTTCCACTGTATCTGGCACGGTAGAACCGTATTGGTCCACCAACATGTGGGACAGGGCGATCAAATGTTTCGTTTTATTATTGGGATAGGAAATAGAACGGACATATGGGAACAACGTACCGAAATCGGCACGTGCCATCGCCTCAGGCGTGGGAAAATCATGAAAAATCTTGGGTGTGACTATGTTCACCCTTTTGTCTGTACATTGGGCACTCAATACCACTGCAACCAGCAATTCAAACGAGCTGCCATAATGCAATTCCGTCTCTGCATTCGGCTGATGCTTGGAAAAATACTCGATAAAATGTTGGTAGCGTTCCTTGCGCGTCATTTTTGACAGGTTTTCCCTCTTTGCCGGTATAAACAGGAGGCTAGTTGAGCAATCGCAAGGATTCTTCCAACATGACCCATACTTCCATCAGATGGGCTCCACGCTTCGGTCCCCTTTTTTTGCCCAGACGCACAATGATCAACTCTTTTTCTGGAACCACCAAGATGTATTGGCCTAAAATCCCTCTGGCATAGAACACATCCATTCCTTTGAAATCGGGCAATAGCCACCATTGGTACCCATAATAATCTACCGGAAGGTTATCTTCCACACTAGGGATCGCAACTGGGGTCAAAGATGCCTTCACGTACTGGCTGTCCAATAACTGGGTGCCTTTCCAATTTCCATGATGCAAATACAATTTGCCTATTTTAGCAAAATCCCGTGCATTGGAATTGAGGCAACAATAGGCTTTTTCCGTCCCATCTTCTTTGTCTAAACTCCATAACGCATCGTTTTCCATTCCCAAGGGGCCCCATAATTTTTCCTGCGCATAAGTACTGATCCGCTTTCCCGTCGCCTTTTCCAATACCATCGCCAATACTTGGGTATTCCCGCTCAGGTAGCTCCACCTTTTCCCAGGTTCTTCCACTGCTTTGAGACGGTGGATCAAGGCAGGGAGGTCTTTTCCATAATAGGCTTCTGTGGTCATGGAAAACGGACTGGAATAGGATTCATCCCAGTTCAATCCGGAAGACATCGTCAGCAAATGTTTGATCGTGATTTTCTCCTTCCCCTGCCCACGGAAATCTTCCAGGTAATGTCCTACAGGCTCATCCAAACGATGTATTTTCCCTTCCTTCAACGCAATTCCCACCAAGGCGCTGACCACCGATTTGGCCATACTGAACGAGTTGGAAAAAGAAGCCGTGCCGTATCCATCGGAATAGTTTTCATACAAAATGGAATCCTGCTGGATCACCAAAAAGGCCACCGTTTGCAGCGAATCCAACGTGTGTTGCAAGGTATCGCTCAACGTGACTTTGTTGTAGCGCGAAGAAAATGACCAATGTTGGGGCGCTTGGCTCCTCTGGATGGTCCGGTTATCGAAAATCGTGTAATCATCGATGTTGGCAAAATTGTATACCAACGCTTTATAGAAAAATGTCTTGCCGGAAAAAACGACAAAAACGTTAAGTCCCACAATTCCCACCAAGAGGAGGATGCCGATCCATTGAAAGATTTTTTTGATCATATGTATTTTCAAATGCTGTAGTATAGGAATACGTTAAAAGTAAAATTACCTTTGAAATAATAAATAACCAAACCCTTCATTTGATGCAAATCGATAAAAACAAAGTGGTGCTCTTGAGCTATGAGCTGAAAGTGTCATCCGGCGATATAGTAGACGAGGCCAGTACACAGGATCCCTTTGCCTTTATTCATGGAATAGGCCAGACATTGGAAGCTTTTGATGACAAACTAAGCGGGTTGAATCCGGGAGATAATTTTTCGTTCGAATTGGAAGCGGAAGACGCCTATGGCCCAGTGGTCGAAGAAAATATCGTCACCGTTCCAAAAGCTGCCTTCCAAGGAATGCCCGAAGAGGAACTCGTCGAAGATGCAGAACTTCCCATGCAAGACAACCAAGGCAATCGTTTCTATGGCACTGTCCTAGAAATAAACGCAGATACCGTATTGATGGACTTCAACCACCCCTTGGCCGGCGAAAAATTATTTTTCAGCGGCAAAGTATTGGAGGTGCGCGACGCGACAAAGGAAGAAATTGCCCACGGCCATGTACATGGTCCCGGTGGACACCATCACCACTGATCCGTTTTTCTTCCATGCCTTTGCAAGACTCCTGAGAATTCGGGGGTCTTTTTTTATTTCATTTTTTAAAACTTTCGTACACTTGTTGTTCCCCTAGGCACATTCCAGTAACCTTTTTAACAAATGCGAGTAAAAAGGAAGAGCTCAAAAATATTCTAATTATGAAAAATAGTGAATTTTTAATATTTTTTCTCTTTCCCTGCCAACTTTTTGCCCAACATCCCTGTGGAACCAATTCCAGTAATTTTTGGCAGCCACTGCCCTCCGATTTCCGTTTAGAAAAGGTCTGGCAAGACACGATGCTGCGATTTCCCGTCAGTTTGCATATTGCATCCCCTACCCATGGCTCCACGTCGATTGCGCTGAGCAGGGTGATGAATGCCTTCAGTTACCTCAACGCAACTTATCGACAACGAAACGTCCAATTTTACCTATGCGGAACTCCACGCACTATTTTCAGCGACTCGCTCTACACATTTCACGATAAAAAGGAAGATTCTCTGTGCACTTTGTACGACCAGCCTTCCATCATCAATTTGTATATCTCCGAATCCGTGGAGAAGGGAGGGAAAGCAGTGGGCGGATATGCGTACATGCCGGACGGTACCAAGTTGCGGATTTTTCTTGCGTATGACAATTATACCTTCAATTCGGCCATGGTCCATGAATTTGGGCACTTCTTTGGTCTCTTGCATACGTTTGAACACAGCGAAGACACCAGTCCGGCTCTCAAAGAATTGGTCACGCGCGGAACAGGCAAGAATTGTACGACCGCGGGAGACGCGCTTTGTGATACGCCTGCGGACCCTTTCCCTTTTGGCTCTGTAGATGGCAACTGTGTATTTTCCGGCACAAGCAAGGATGCAAACAGCGCGTCCTATTCTCCGGATGTGTACAATTTCATGAGCTATTATACTTCCTGTGCCTCCCATTTCAGTACGGGGCAACTAGATCTCATTTATCAATGGGCCAATTCCACACAACGGACGAAATTGACCTGCGGCAGTGCCAAGCTCCCTTCCCCTACCCAATTGACTGCCACACTTTTGGAAGACAAGGTACGTTTGACGTGGAAGTACACGGCCGCGGCAGGCACGACTACCGGTTTCCTCATCGAGCGGACATTGTCGACAGATACCAATTTTACGGCGATCGCCTTTGTTCCTGCAGATTCCTCCGGATTTACAGATTGGACGGTGGGATCAAACCAATCCTATGTGTACCGGATAAAACCCGTGAACACACTCACGTCTTACAGCAATACCGCCAAGATTTCCACCCACCTCATTTATTGCACTCCCGCCTATGATAATACGACCTGTGGCAATAGCCCTGCGATCTCTATCAATAGCTTCAAAATCGGCGGCAAAGATTCTATGAACAATGTAAACAATGGCTGTGCGCTGTACACAGAGTTCACGCAGCATCCGATCACCTTTCATGTCAAGAATACGTATCCGGTCGAGATTGATTTGAGTATCAAAAACCTAAATTACTACCAGCAGTATGTCACGGTTTGGGTCGATTTGAATATAGACGGTACATTTTCTTCCAGTGAGATCCTGTTTCAACTAAAAGACAGCCTCTCTTTAAAAAATATACTAAAAGGTACTATCACGATTCCCACGAGTGCCACAGCAGGGAAAACACGGCTCAGGCTTCGCTCCCGGTATGCGAAGGAAGGAATTGTAGACAGCCCGTGTGACACGTATGAATATGGAGAAACAGAAGACTACCCTGTTTCCATCCTGATGCCTGTGGGATTAGAAGATGCGTCCTTGGACGCTTCTTCTGTCTCGCTCTATCCTAATCCCAACCAAGGTACATTATATTTTTCCGAACGTGTCCAACTGATCCAACTGTACAGCACAGATGGCAAAATGGTGCTTGAACAAAAAGAGCCGCCACAGACGATGGACCTTTCCTATCTCCCCAACGGGTACTACATCGTCAAAACATTCCAGGATGGATGGGCGCGTTCCTGGCCTTTGCAATTGCTCAAAAACTAGCCACGTTGCTAGAAGCCATAAAGAATGGATCAATATTGGCTCTTCTGCCCTTCAAAGCCATCTTTCGCTTTTGCCTGCTGGGCCGCATGATGCAAAATAGTATCCTTCGGCTCCTTGCGTAATTCGGCCACTTGCACTTTTAGATCCGCGATGTCCTGTTTCAAATTTTGGATTTCGGTGCTGTTTTCTTCTTTTTCTTTGATGCAAGACATGCTCACTCCGAAAGCAGCGAAAAGCAATGGGATAAAAAACTTTTTCATGGGTGTTTATTTTCCTCTGCTCCTAAAAAATCGTGCCTTCTCTTAAACAGCCTATTCTTGGGGACATACCAGCACTTCCTTGCCGTACTGCTTGGTCTCACATCCTATCTTTTCCATTTTTCTGAAATCCTGGCAAGCCCGCACTCCATGCCCCAGTTTTTTAAACGACTTGCCTCGATATAAATACGCGTCGCAATTGTTTTTCTCCGTATCGCGCAGGGCGATGGTAATCAGCTCCACTGCACTGACATATTCTCCTTTTTTAAACTTCGACATGCCTAAACCCACAAACGGCAACGAAGATGTGTTGTCCTTTTTTGTCATGGCCAGTAAAAAATAGCGTTCTGAGAGGTCGACTGAGTCTACAAGCAGATACGCATATCCCAGATTAAATATGATGTTCATTCGGGAAGAATCCGCCGCATAGGCGTTTTGGAAGGAATAGAGCGCATCTTGGTATTTCAAATTTCGTGTTTGGATCACACCCAAGTAATTCCACAAGGTTGCAGATCCTTCTATTTTGATGGCTTTGTCGATGCATTGTTCCGCTTTTTCAAACTTGTTCATTTCCATGAAGCTTACTCCCAAACTTTGCCATGTTTCATGGTCGTGTTCATATTTCATGGCGTAGATATACCGGTATTTCAAGGCGCTGTCTTCCCGTTTTAACACTTCGTAGATTTTTGCCTTTAATTGATAGGCCTTGTAGAAATTGGAATCGTATAAAATTGCTTTGTCCAAATGAGAGATCGATTTCTCGAATCGTTTTTTCTTATAGCAGCGAATCGCTTTTCCATAGGCCTTTTGTGCCTTTTGCGTAAAGGAGAAACCAGAATGGCTTCCGATTAATGCAAAACAAAGTAAAACGACCCAAAAAGGCAGGTACCTCTTTGTATGCACGCGTGTATGCCCCCCTTCTATCTGCATATTCCTTTCGATTCTTACATCAATTTTTTTGAAAAAGAAAGAAAACTAGAACGTATTTTTCTCTCTGCCAAGCCCTTTCCCTTTTTCCCATCAGGTCCTAAGTCAAATTCAAAGCTTTTTTAATCTGTTTAAAATCAAACCCTTAAGATCGCATTTTTTTACTAAAAACACAACGGCCTCTTTCCGATGAACCTTGCTACTTAAATGCCATCTTGGCTTTCATAAAATGCAGAATAGCCTTTTTTATCAAATTCAGCCCTTTTATAACGTCATCCTACGTGTGATTTGGTATGGTGTCGGACCACTTTTTTTCCTCCGACCGCTGTTTTATTTTTTCCAAACACTTCACGCAACCTGTCTTTTGTCGCTTCCAACACTTCCTTTTGCACCCCTGAAAGATGAGTTCCTGCCCGATTGATATAAAAATTCAGCATCGACATCGCAGACTGGAACGCACCCACTTTTTTCCGCTTGCTCTGCACCGCGGATTTCTTCAACGACTTGGCGATTTTCGTCGGGTCGTGCGATTTGAACACATGCTCTTTCAGGTCCAGGGCATCGCTTTCCTGGCTTACTTTTGCAGACCACTTTTTGACAGGTTTGGAAGCTTTGGTTTTCGCCCCTTTTTTGTGAGGGGTCGTATGTTTGCTTTTTGGTTGGCTTACTCTCATTGTTCGCGTGCTTTTTGTTCCCCTCAAAACCAGGGTATCATTTTTACTGGCTCAACTTTTTGAGGCATTCCGACATGTCTATCCCTTTTCCGAGCACGCCTTTGAACAAATCTCCTTTTTTCTGAACTCTTTCTAGCATATTGAAAAGGGTAAAATCTCCCGGCGTAAGCCCTATTTTTACCTCCTTCCACTCTAAAGGCGTAGAAACCGTCGCCCCTTTTCTGGGTCTGACGCTGTACACGGAGGAGAGCGTTTGCCCTGTCCTATTTTGTAAATAGTCGATGTAGATCCTGTTGTTGCGTTTGGCGAGCGGCCGTTCCAAGGTGGTAAACGGCAATTGCTCCTCCACGATTTGCGCTATGACATGGGCAAAATCTTTTGTTTGGTCATAGGTATAGCGCGCGCCTAAAGGTACGTACACATGGATGCCTGTGGCACCGGAAGTTTTACAGTAGGAATCTGCGCCGCCTTTGTCCAGTACTTCCTTGATGGCAAGCGCCGTTTCCACCACCTGATCAAACGTATTCTTGTCGGATGGATCGATGTCCAGTACCATGTAATCGGGATAATCCAGCTTTCCGATGCGTGAATTCCAAGGATTCAATTCGATGCACCCCAGATTGTTTAGGTACATGAGGGTGGCACGGTCATTGCAAAGAATGTAGTCGATGTCCTTGTGGTTGGATTCGGAATATACTGCGTGCGATTTGACCCAATCGGGCGCTTCCTGTCCCGCGTCTTTGTGGTAAAACCCTTCTTCATGGATCCCATTGGGATTTCGCTTTAAGGATTCAGGCCTGTCTTCCAAGTAAGGAAGAATGTATTGGTACATCGATTGATAATAGTCGACGATCATCCCCTTGGTAATGCGGTCTTCCGGAAAGTAGAGCTTTCCTTGGTTGGTAAGCTTGATCTCCTTGCCGTCGAGCGACACGATCTTGTCTTTCGGGTTTTGTTGTGACACTTCCATTTTTGTATGTGCAGGTTTCTTTTTGCCGGTACCGGCAGATGTGGGCGTTTCTGTCACCTCCTCGGCTTCTTTGTCAAGCCGAAGCCCCATAAAAACGGGATGCCGGAATTGGCCATCTTTCGTTTTCTCTGTATATTTTATTTGACACACCAACACGGGTTTTACCCACGTGGCAGATTTGCTGTCGGCAGGAATCTTATCGAAAGGCGTTTTTTCTTGTTGCAAGGCCATCATCCGATCGTGAAGCTCCTTCAGGCTCTTGTCGTCGAAACCGGTGCCCACATGGCCTACATAGCGGAGCTTGCTCCCTTCAAACATTCCCAATACCAAAGACCCAAAATAGTGCCGGCTGCCTTGCGGGGGCGTAAAACCTACGATCACTGCTTCTTCAAGCAGGTGATTGCGTATTTTTAGCCATTCTCCCGTCCTTCTTCCACGGTAATAAAGGCTATCCCTTTTTTTGGCCACGATTCCTTCCACATTCCTTTCTTTGGCCCAATCAAAAAATTCCAGCCCCTTCCCTATCACGTGTTCGCAATACCGCACAATCGAGGTCGGCGGCAAGGAGAGATGCTCGTGCAGCATTTTTTTTCTTTCCAAAAGAGGCACTTTGTCTAACGGCTTCCCCTCCCATTCCAACAGATCGAACACATAGTACATCAAAATGCATCCTTCCGGCACATCGGGATAATGTTGCAGGTATTGGAAATTGGGATTTCCCTGCTCATCCAACACCACGATTTCTCCGTCCAACACCATGGCACCTTTCAGTTCCGAAAGTGTGCTGACCACTGCGGTATATTTTTTCTCAAAGGATAGGCCGTTCCGGGAATAAAGCTTCACCTTCCCATGCTCCATCTCTGCGATGGCGCGGTATCCGTCCCACTTTACTTCAAATACCCATTCGTCATCCGAAAACGGCCTTTCGGCTATTTTTGCCAACATAGGATGGATAAAATGGGTATATTTTTTTTCCGTGCCCAGTTTTGCCAATACCTGGTGCACAGATGTCCCGTCGCCTTTGGGGGCATGTTTATCAGCATTTCTCCTTTCCACTTCTTCCGATACGGCAGAATGCGGATCTGTATGTTCTTCGCTACTGTAAGGGGTCTCTACCGAGTAGGCATCGTGGTGTTTAATCAGCAGCCAGGCGTTTCCTTTTTTGTCGTTTTTGATTTTTACCAAGGCAAATTCGCCTTTTAACCGCTTGCCGTCCAAGACTATTTTCAGGCTCCCATTTTTCAGATCCTTCAGCAGTTGGGCCTCGCCTTTTTTGGGGTCTTCGATGTCAATGTGCCGGTACGTCCCTTCGTCCCAAATTTCCACGACTCCCGCCCCATAATTCCCTTCCGGGATTTCACCTTCAAACGTCCGGTAAGCGTAAGGGTGATCTTCTACGTGCATAGCCAAGCGCTTGTCCTGCGGATTGAGGGAAGGGCCTTTGGGAACTGCCCAACTTTTCAGCACTCCTTCCATTTCCAGACGGAAATCGTAATGAAGGTGGGAAGCCTGATGACGCTGTACGACGAACATCAACTGTTTGGCATTTGCCTTTCCTTTCTTTGCCTCGTCCGGCTCAGGCGTGCGCGTGAAATTGCGCTTGTTCTTATACTGCACTAAGCTCATGAGGCTTTCTTTAAATGGGCGTTCAGGCTCTCCTGCAATTGTTGCATCAGATCTTTTGTTTTGCCTGTGCTTACCCGAATTTTGGGGATTTCCGTTTTTTGTCCTTTTGCCTTGGCTTTTATCACTTTCATCAAGGCGATGGAGTAGGTGTCTTTGTATTTCGTGACGTCAAACGAGGCGGACAACTGTTCGATGAGCGAAACGGCCATTTTAAGCTCATTGGGCTTTACCTCCACTGCCGCCGGAAGACCAAGGTCTGACACTTGCCGTATTTCCTCCTCAAAACGGATCTTGTTCAGCACCAACACCTTTCCCACCGATTTAATGAGGCCGAGGTGTTCTTTGTTCCGCAGGATAAAGGTGCACAGACCCGATCTTTTGGACTGTTCCAAGGCTTTCTGCAAAAGGAAGTAGGCCTTTACCCCCGACTTTTGGGGAGCCAAGTAATAGGGCATCTCGTAGAACATGCTGTTGACCTCTTCTTCCTTCACAAACTCGATGATCTCGATCAGGTCCGTCTTTTCCGCACTGGCCGCCTCAAAGTCCTTTTGATCCAATACGATGGTCTCTCCTTCGAATTCATAGGCTTTGGCGATATTTTCCCATGGGACTTCCTTCCCCGTTTTTTCGTTGACGCGTTGGAAACGGATATGGGAATGGTCTTTTTTGTCGACCATTTCCAAATCCAAGTCACTATCTTGTGTGGCACTGTAGATCTGGATGGGAATATTTACCAACCCAAATCCCAATGCACCTGACCAAAGGGCTCTCATGGGCAATTTGTTAAGAGACTACAGAGAAAGAAAGGGCAGAAAATGCCGCTTAGTCTTTGGAAGGATTTGGAGGGACTTTCCCCCCTTCTTTGCGGGCCTCGGACAATCCGATGGCGATGGCTTGCTTGCGGCTGGTGACTTTCTTCCCGGATTTTCCCGATGTAAGCTCCCCTTCTTTCATTTCATGCAAGGACTTTTCTACCTTTTCCTGTGCCTTTTTTCCATATTTTGCCATAGCTTTATTGTTACATATTGATTGTCAGTTATTTTCCAAAACCTTCAATAGCATCGCCTCGTCCGCAGACATACGTGTTTCTGTTCCCTTTTCTGCTTCTGGCTCATGCTGTTCGGTCCAGTATCTTTCGAGCTTTTTATTCTCGTAGGCCGAAATAATAAGGGGATGCACATAGTGCTTTTTGCACACCGTGCGTGTGTTTCCTAGGCATTTGGCTACCTTATCAATGGCCCATACCACGTTCTTTTTAGTTTGGGCAGGCGAATCCCCATGCCCGAGTTCTTTAAACGCGGCAAAACATTGTACCGTGCCCGCCCAGGTGCGGAAGTCCTTGCTCGTGAAGTCGCCCCCGGATATTTGCCGGATGTACTCGTTCACTTCTCCCGAATCGATGGCATGCCGCTTCCCGTTGGGGTCGAAGTATTGGAAAAGCTCATGCCCGGGGATGTCCTTGCATTGGTGGATAATGCTGGCCAATTTCTTGCTTTTGATGCTAATGGCGTGGTATACTCCCTTTTTTCCTTTAAACGAAAACTTCACTTCGTTCCCACGAAAACTCACATGGCGGTCTTTCATGGTAGACAAGCCAAAAGAGCCGTACAGCTTTTCGTAAAAAGAATTTCCGATGCGGATGTTGGTGTTTTCCATCACGCTCACCACCGCTGCCAATACCTTTTCTTTGGTAAGCGTAGGC
>FTBA01000283.1_pt1 | contig 15962 bp, 10 predicted proteins | sample 1639221 | NCBI WGS metagenome assembly FTBA01 (sample SAMEA3914864, study PRJEB12502) | metagenome | biome: forest; material: soil | place: USA | collected 2012-03-12 | depth 0.3 m | reverse complement strand
GGCTTTTTCCGGTCGTTTTATAGAGTTCGGTCGCAGCCATCAGGCCGCAATAAAAATCGATGAGGTTCTCTTTGTGGTCGTTGCAATATTCCAAGTTTTTTGTGGCATACCCTTTTCCTGCCGATTTTAAGTGGGCATACAGCTTTTCTGCCTTGGCAAGGTAAACGGCAGGGGTTCTCTTGCCGACATTAAGGTTCATCCTGGAGGCCTTTGCCAAAGCAGCAATGGCCATGCCTGCCCCTTCGCGCATGGCGGCTTGGTAATTCGACGTTCTCGTTTTGTTGAAATTCGGGTCATTTCCTGGGTCTGGCACTCCCCATTCGCAAATTTCGCGGTAATTGGGAGTACCTCCCCAATCGTCGAATACAGAAAGGTAAAGGTAGCCCAGTGTATCTACATTGGCCACGAGATAGTCTGCGCCAAAAGCTGCTTCTCCCAGTACCGCGCTCCCGTTTGTTCCATAGGGCGTTTGGCACCATTCATACGATTTGAGCAAAGACCATGTGACGAATGGTATCTGTTGGGGGTTAAAATAAAAAGCATACGAAAGGTGCGACATATGTTTGCCGGGATCGCCTGTCGCGTCCATCCACCCTCCCAAAACGCTAGCCTTATCGGACCGCGTATCATCGTGAAAGGGGAGCGCGTTGTCAAGAGTATTGTTGCTGCGCATCCCCTTAAAAAAATTGACGACAGAGACGGCCGTTTTGTTGAACAGAAGATCTTTGCCGATCTCGAATTGGTTGGAAAGATTTCCCCGTGCTTTTATTTTGAATTTGCCGGATGCGGTCAGGGTACTGAAATCCAAGGTTCTGAAATAGCGGTTTTTCCAGCCCGCCACTTGCTGCGATGCCCCTGCTTGGCCTTGAAATACCGTAGTTCCCGATTCGTTTACGATGGAAAAGCCCAGCGTGTCGGAAAACAGATAATCTGTTTGGATGATGGCCGTTTTGGGGGCTTTTAGTTCGTATCCTATTTGATTGGTCGAGATGGTCAAGGGGGTGGCCAGGATTTGGTCCCCTATAATCAGGTCGTCCAAATAGACCGCTCCCGAATATCCCGATCCCGGATTGAAGAAGAAAGTGGCCTGGATGATTTTGGTGGGATCGACCCCCGTAAATTTCCCGGTATAATCGAAGGTGTATTGTTTGTATTGGCCGTTTCCGGTAATAAGTTGGGAAGTGGGGGAGGCATTGGTGTATTTTCCGTTTACGTCCATCAAGTCGATCCGTAAAGTGAAGTTGGAAGCTGCTTTCACGCTGATCTTTACCTGAGGTTTGGCCGAAATATTCAATTGGGTGAAAGAGTGATACAAATTATCATATCCTGCGCTGGCTACTTGTATTTTCATTTCTCCATTGGATGGGGATAGCACAAACTCGGACGGGGCCGTCGAAAGCCAGTTTGTGGTCGAATTGGAGGAAAAATCATCCCAATATCCTGTAACACTTTGCGCAGCAAGCTGGAAAGAAACAGAAAATGCGACCAATATGCGCGCAAGAGTAGGCATAAATTTTTTTAGTTATATTTTTTCTTGAAATGATTATATTATACAAAAGTAAAAAAGGTCCGTGCAATAAAGCAATCGCACGGACCTTTTTTAATCTGAAAGAGTGAAAGAAAGTTTAAACGGCCTTGTTCAAGGCATCCAAATAGGCATTTACGGAAGCCACTACGATGTCGGTATCGGCACCGAAACCGTTCATGACCATATCGCCGTATTTTACTTGCATGTGTACTTTGCTGGTGTCTTCGGAACCACCTGTGATCGCTTGGACCAAATATTCCTCGATCACAAATTGTTTGTTGAGGATTTTATCGATGCATTTGGTAGCAGCATCTACGGGACCTGTTCCCTCTGCAAACGATTCCGAAATGACTCCGTCGATTTTCAGTTTTATCTTTGCCTTGGGCGTTTTGATCCCGCATGTCACTTCCAATTCTTCTAGCACGATCCCGCGGTCGTCCTTTGACTCGCCCATCAACATTTTTAGGTCTTCGTCGTTGATGTCTTTCTTTTTGTCCGCCAATTCGAGGAAACGTTCGTATACGTGATCCAACTGTTCTTGGTCCAACGTATATCCCAAGAGTTCCAAACGGTATTTTAACGCCGCCCGGCCGCTTCTTGCGGTCAATACGATCAAGGATTGGGAAACTCCTACGTCTTCTGGTTCAATGATTTCGTAGTTCTTCTTGTTCTTGATCATCCCATCTTGGTGGATACCGGAAGAGTGGGCAAATGCATTGCGCCCTACCACCGCCTTGTTGGGTTGTACGGGCATCCGCATCATGCTGGAAACCAAACGGCTCAGAGGATAGATTTTTTTCGTATTGATTCCGGTTTCCAATGTCAATTCCGGGTGCGTTTTCATGACCATGACAACTTCTTCCAAAGAAGTATTGCCTGCCCGTTCGCCTATTCCGTTGATGGTGCATTCGATCTGCCTTGCCCCATGGATGACACCAGCCATGGAATTTGCCGTAGCAAGGCCCAAGTCATTGTGGCAATGGACCGAAATGATGGCTTTGTCGATGTTTTTCACATGCTCAAACAAAAATTTGATCTTGGATCCATATTGCTCCGGCGTGCAATACCCATTTGTATCGGGAATATTGACCACGGTAGCTCCGGCTGCGATCACTGCTTCCACCATTTGTGCCAAGTATACATTGTCGGCCCGTCCGGCATCTTCCGCGTAAAACTCTACGTCCTCTACGAATTTTTTGGCATATTTTACGGCCGAAACGCCACGTTCCAGTACTTTTTCCCTTGTGGAATTGAATTTGTAGAGGATATGGAAATCAGAGGCACCGATTCCGGTATGGATCCGCTTCCGCTTGGCATATTGCAAGGCCCCTGCCGCACTGTCGATGTCCTTTTCCACAGCTCTGGAAAGTGCGCAAATAATAGGATCGTTTACGGCTTTGGAGATCTCGATGACAGATTGGAAATCGCCTGGGCTTGAAATTGGGAAACCTGCTTCTATAATGTCAACGCCGAGCAGTTCGAGTTCTTTTGCTATATGTACTTTTTCGAATGTAGTTAATTGGCAGCCAGGAACTTGTTCTCCGTCCCGTAGCGTTGTGTCGAAAATGTGAATTTTAGCGCTCATTGTAATAGTTTCTGCCCACAAAGTTAAGGCGAGGCGAAATTAGCAAAAAAGGGGATATTTGTAAATCCAAATACATTAGTCTAGGTAGAATTCCAGCTCTGAAATGTGGTTCGACTGGAATGTTTCCTGCGTATAAAGGGGTTGAAAACCGGGGGCCAAGACTTTGAATCGTTGGGTGCCTGCTTTTGTATGGAACTCCCGTTTTTCCCCTGGTTTGAGCTCATAGGTCACAGTTCCCATGATGATCTTGATTTTGGCATTGCGCGAAGCATTGATCAAACGGACAAAAGGGATTTGATATTCCTTACGCGCAAATTCCAAGGGATGGTTCCCCACACTGTCGGGAAAATAGGTCTTTTCAAATTTCACATGGTCCTTGTCGATAAAGCCGGCCTTCCCATCTTTCACACTGGTGGCATAAAGGAATTTTTTCTTGTAAAGGTCTGTGTTTTCGATCAGTACACACTCGCCTTTGGTAAGTTTGCGTACTTTTATTTTGGCACTTGAATCCCAAAAAGTTTCCGCGGCTGTCGCAAAATAGAGATGGCTCTGCCCCCAACTTGATTGGCCAACGAAAAGGAGAACGCACAGACTGAAAAACGATGTACGAAGAAGGTTCATTTTTTAGGATGTTAATTGTTGTAGTGTAGTAAGTTTTCCAAATCTTCCGGGGTCTCGATGCAGTAGCTGTCCCATTCGGTCGGTTGTACTTTTATTTTAAATCCGTTTTCCAGCCAGCGCAATTGCTCCAAGCTTTCCGCCTCTTCCAAATGAGAGGGAGGAAGCGCGCATACTTTTTCCAAAATGTCCACGCGATAGGCATAGAGGCCGACATGTTCATAAAAGGGGAAGCGGTTCAGCCATTCCTTTTTATCCACTCCCCGTAAAAACGGAATAGTTTGTCTTGAAAAATACAGGGCTTCCATATGGGTGTTAAACACTACTTTAACGTTGCCAGTATTCCAAAGGATATCTTCCGTGTCAATTTTTTTTATCAAGGTGGCAAGTTCTGAGTCCTTGGAAAGGCAAGAACTCAAGGCATCGATTTGCTCGGGTTTGATAAAAGGCTCGTCTCCTTGAATGTTAATTACAAAATCAAACTCTTCTCCCATTTTTTGATAGGCTTCCTGGCACCTGTCTGTACCGCTTGGATGGTCGGTTTTGGTCATGATCACCTTTGCGCCGAATTTCGCAGCCTCTTCTTCGACACGTGCGTCGTCGGTAGCCACGATGACCTTGGTCAAGGAAGTGGCGAGGGAAGCCTGTTCATACACCCTTTGAATCATGGTTTTTCCGCGGATATCTGCCAATACTTTTCCCGGGAATCTTGTGGAAGCAAATCGGGCAGGGATTATGCCTAAAATTTTCACGCTCAATTCAATTTGTTTTTATCGTGTACCAAATAGTCGGAAGCAATTTTCTTGGATAACCCAAGTTCGGATAAGTGGAATTGGACTTTTTGGAGCATTTTTTCAGAAACGGTGGTTTCCAGAGACCATTTTGTCACCTCAAGCCAGGCGGATACATCTTGGGGAGCCAATGTATATTTCGAAGAAATACGGTCGATAAGGGTTGGTTTGTCGAGTAGGAGTTCACGGATCGTGTCATGGATCACCTCGATCACTTCATTTGCCCACCTTGAATGAGAAAAAAGCCATTCTTCGCGTGCTACAAGTACAAAGCAAGGCCATGGACTGGGAAATTCGCCGATCCTTTTCAGCTTGCCAGCATCAATATAGGGCTTGGTCGTGAATTTTTCCCAAAGAAATAGATCGGTTTCATTGGCTTGAAGAGAAGTAATGGCTCCCTTTAAGTCATGGACCACTATCATTTGCTCTTCAAGGAGGGAACTGCCGTTTTCGTAGGCGTGTACATAGGCCATTAAATGCGAACCGGAACCTTTTCTGCTGATGGCATATTTCATATCGCCCAACTTTTCCGTATTGGCTTTTTGATTGGCACTGGCCGTATGGATGCCCCAAGTAAGCGGACTCTCTACAAAGGTCCCTACAATTTTAAAAGGAGCTTCGTCGGAAATTTCACGGATGGCACCTTCTGTCAGCAGAAGGGCCATGTCCAATCGGTTCGATCGGAGATCCAAGGCCATGGCACCTGTACCTCCCGGATAATCATGCCATTCGATCTCTATTCCCTTCTGTTGGAAATATCCATTGATTATGGCGAAATGCCAGGGATAATTGAAATGTTCAGGAACTCCTCCCAATCTGATTGTAGGCATGGGCGTAGTGGGCGATGCGAATAAGTTAAGTATGAGTAATGTAAGCGTTAATCAATGTTAGATGTAGAGAATATGAACAGGTCAAATATTATATAATAATTTGATAAACAACAAAATATGACATAAAAAACAAATTTTTCAGTGCAGATTTAACTGTAATTTTGATTCTTTTTTATATTATACACTATACAATCTGAAATATATCGTCATTCTTTAAAAAATTTGAAAAAGAAAGCTTCGCTGTTGTGGTTCGAGGCTCCCATAGTTGAATCAATGGTCGTTGGGAAGTTTGATCATAAAAGTACTTCCCTTGCCCCATTTTGTTTCCAATTCGATTTGGCCTCCCAATTTTTGGACAGCCGTCTTTAAAATGTGCAATCCCAATCCTGACCCATTCGATTTAGGATTGATCTTATAAAACATTTCGAATACCTTGTCTTTGGAGTTGTCGGGGATACCGAGCCCATTGTCGCTTACCTGTACAATAAAATGTCCGTTCTTGTTCTTAAGCAGAATGTCGAGCGTTTGGTTCTCTTTTCTTGGGTCACGGTATTTTAGGCCATTTTCCACGAGATTTTGCAAAATAGAGCGAATAAGGCCCTCGTCCGTAACCACCTCTTTGTCTGCATCGATTTTTTTTGTGATGTCCACCTTGGAATAATTTTCATCGTGCGCGAAATTCTCGATCACCTCGTCGAGGAGTTGGGAGATATCCACGGGATGTTTGTTTACTACTGTCTCTTTTACTTTGGTCAAGCTCAAAAGATCTACAATCGTAGATTGTAGCCTTTTTGCCGTATCGCAGGTATGCTTAAAATATTCCCTTGCTTTATTGAGATCGTTTTCCATCATGCCAATGGTGGCTAGGCCTACGATGGAATTTAGGGGTCCTTTCAAATCGTGCGAAGCTTTGTACACGAAAGCGTCCAGTTCTTTGTTTTTTGTCTCGAGTTCTTTGGTCCTCTCCGACACTTTCTGTTCTAGCTCTCTGTTGGCAGAGTCCTTCAACTCCTCATTTACTGTCAATTGCCGGATGGTCTCGTTTTGCGCATCGATTTTTTCTTTTTGGAGAATTTTGATCCGGGAGGCAAGAGCAAAGGAAAGCAAGAGCATTTCACCTACTAAACCAAAATTGACGCTGTACACAGTGAAAATGGTATGTGCGATGAGGCCCCTGTTAAATAGGTTGAAAACAAAATAGCCGATCAGCATACAGGTAAAGGCGACTAGATAATAATTGGCCGGCATGTATTTCTTCCTCGCCACCTTATACCCCGAGTAAAAGAGCACGATCAATATGACGATATCGAGCGTGATGTCATTGGCATAGCTTGGTAGGAAAAACAACGTGACCAAGAAGGCCAAAGCCTTGATTCCCAACGCCCATTTCAATACCTTGTCTATCAAAGGCTGGGTATGCTTCGTGTTCAGGAAGCTCCTCGCATACATGATTTCCCAGAAAATCATGAACATGTTGGAAATATTGAACATGTACTTGTTCAAAAAAGGCCATTGTGGCCATAAAAAGTGGAATCCCAATCCGTCCCTGGAAAATGAGAAGAGTGTTGCGCCGAAAACATATAAAATATAATAAAGGTAGGTAACGTCACGAATGGTGAAAAAGAGAAAGAGATTGTATGCCAACATGGCCAAACACACCCCATAGTAAAGTGACAGGAAATAATATTCATTTAATGCATAATCGTTGAAGTAAGAGGTTTTGCACAACCTTCCTCTTGCGGTAACGGGGACTTGCGAAATAATGCGTGCATAAATGTGGGTTGTTCCGGACTTTAAGTAGGGAATTTGGAACACATAGTTTTTGTGTTTAAATTCTTTTTGGGAAAGCGGGTAAGAAAAACCCACAAATTTGTGTAAATAAAGCCCATTTTGTTGTGGAATGAACATGTCTAGGCTGTTGATCCTGAAATCGAAAAACTCCAATAGCCATTCCTTTACATAGGCGCTGTCCGGATTGTCGATGTCTATTTTGAGCCAGTAGACCTTGTTTGCCTCCAACATTTGAACCGGATATTGGTCCATGGGAGCAAATTCCAAGCCTGTCGTTTTGTTGAGAATGTCCCCTATTTTTAATCTACCCGATTTGTCCTCAGCATACTGAATGACTTGGCCAGTGAGTTTATAGCTAAATTCATCGGGGTCGATCCGAATAATAGCATCGCTTTTTGCTTTAGTAAAAAGCAGGAGCAAAACGAAGATTCCAAGAAAGTAGTTTTTCTTGAGGGAAGGCATTCCGATTGATTTAGTTAGGAGTTGTGATACCACACGAAAAAATACAAAAAAAGAATCGGAAAGTCCATGACACTTCTACAAGAAGATGTAATAAGTGTTCCAAATTGTCAATATTAGGGAAAATTGACCCTCTTGTGCCTTCTTCAAATTTTTCTCTACTTTTTTTCTATTTTTGAGCCAGACCTAGCGTATACATGAGAGTGGAAGAGATTGAAAATGCTGAAATAGAATTACAAGGTCATCAACTCGGGCGAGAAGAGGTATTGCATGACTATCGCTTGGCCTGTGAAAGCAGGGCCGCCAGTATTTTAGGTAGGAAAGAAGTTTTTTCAGGAAAAGCAAAATTCGGGATTTTCGGGGATGGCAAGGAAATCGCCCAGTTGGCCCTTGCCAAGGTTTTCAAAAAGGGAGATTGGAGATCGGGATATTACAGGGACCAAACCATTATGATGGCGTTGGGTGAAGTGAGCCTACAACAATTTTTCGCCCAATTATATGCCCATGCCGATTTGGAGCACGAACCTCATACGGGTGGAAGGCTCATGAATGTGCACTATGCGACACGGAGCTTGAACGAAGATGGAAGTTGGAAACCCATTACCGCGCAACACAATTCCGCCGCAGATGTCTCCTGTACAGGAGCTCAAATGCCAAGATTGGTCGGACTCGCTTGGGCGTCCAAACTCTATCGGGCGAACCCTGCCCTTCGCCATTTTACAGATTTTTCGGTACAAGGGAATGAGATCGCATTCGGTACGATCGGCAATGGTTCAACGGCTGAAGGCCAGTTCTTTGAAGCCATAAATGCCGCCGGGGTATTGCAAATTCCGATGATCGTTTCAATATGGGACGACGAGTATGCCATTTCCGTCCCCAATGAATACCAGACGACGAAAGGCGACATATACAAAGTACTAGAAGGATTCAAGCGCGACGATAGGGACAATGGTTTCGAATTGTTTCAGGTGGATGGATACGATTATACGGGATTGGTTCGGACCTATAAAGAAGCGGAACGGATCTGCCGGGAACATCATGTCCCTGTATTGATCCATGTCCATAAACTGACCCAACCACTGGGGCATTCGAGTTCTGGTTCGCATGAACGGTATAAATCAAAAGAGCGTCTGCAATGGGAGCTGGATTTTGATTGTATCAAAAAGACCCGTGAATGGATCTATTATGCCGGGTTTGCTACTGAAGAAGAGTTGAACGAAATAGAGCGGACGGCAGAACAGAAGGTAAAGGAGGCGAGAGACAATGCTTGGGCTGCATTCAAGGAATTTTTGAAAGACGATTTACAGACAGCTGCACGGTTGATCGGCGAATGCGCCCAAACGAGCCGCCATTCAGAGGAATTACATAGGCTGAAAAACGAGTTGGAAACGAAGGTAAATCCCATTCGAAGCGATGCCTTGGGATATGCGCGCCGAGCAATGGTGGTATTGTTCGATGAGCATTCTTCCTGCAAAGAGGAACTAAAGGCCTACATCCAGCGGGTATTTGCTGAATGCGAGGGCCGGTATAGTTCCCATCTTCATAGCCAATCAGAATGGGCGGCTTTGAAAATCGATGAAATAAAACCCTATTATTCGGATCATTCTTCTGTTGTAGACGGGAAAGACATCTTACGGACATGTTTTGACCTTATGTTGGAACGGGACCCAAGGGTGATTGCATTCGGCGAAGACGTAGGAGATATTGGCGATGTAAATCAGGCATTTGCCGGACTTCAGGACAAATATGGCGTGTTGCGGGTGACGGATACTGGAATTAGGGAATGTACGATCATGGGGCAGGGGATAGGGACCGCCCTCAGAGGCCTCCGGCCCATTGCGGAAATCCAGTACTTGGATTACATGCTCTATGCACTTCAAATTCTCTCGGACGACTTGGCATGCCTTCATTATCGGACCAAAGGAGGGCAAAAATCTCCTTTGATCGTACGTACGAGGGGGCACCGCTTGGAAGGGGTTTGGCACAGCGGTTCTCCTATGAGCATGATGTTGGGAAGTTTGCGCGGCATCTACTTGTGCGTTCCCCGCAATTTTGTACAGGCCTCAGGAATGTACAATACCCTGTTAAAATCGGACGATCCGGCCATTGTGGTAGAACCATTGAACGGGTATAGGTTAAAAGAACGGATGCCAGAGAATGTAGGAGAAATGTGTGTTCCTTTAGGCAAGCCCGAAGTGTTGCTGGAAGGCCAGGACATCACCATCGTGACCTATGGCTCTATGTGCCGCATCGTCATGGAGGCCGCCGAACGATTGGCCAAAATGGGAATCCGTGCAGAAGTGATGGATGTTCAAACCTTGATGCCTTTTGATGTAGAAAACCGATTGGTTGCCTCTATTCAAAAGACAAACCGGGTATTGTTTACGGACGAAGATGTGCCAGGAGGGGCTTCTGCATACATGATGGAACAGGTAATCGACAAACAAAATGCTTACCGCTGGTTGGACTCGTCTCCTCGTTGCCTTTCCGCCAAAGCCCACCGCCCCGCTTACAGCAGCGACGGAGACTACTTTAGCAAGCCAAGCGTGGACGATGTGTTCGAAAAATCCTACGAGATCGTATCGGAAGCCATGCCGGATAAATTTCCACCGCTTTATTCATAACTTACCTTTTGCTTCATCTAAATATAAAAGGCGTGTGCGATCGTATTTCATGGTAGTAAAAAAGCTTCTTTTCGTTTGGCTGAGCATTCTTTTTGTCCAAAATAGCTGGGCCCAAACAAGTTGTGACTCGTGTGTGTACATAAGCGTTACAGACGGCTGTGTACCACTGAAGGTCAAGGCAAAAGCGTGTGGTGCGGAAGTGGGCGTTCCTGCTTATGCGTATGGGGATAGCCCCGTTCGGGACTTTGTTCCCTATGACACGGTCCATACCTATACTGATACGGGAGTCTTTATTGTCACGCAACAGGCAAATTATTTTTGCCCAAGTTTGAGATCTCGCTGGAAAAAATCGGGACCTATACGGGTACGCTCTCTGGTTGCCCCCAAGTTGGCATCCTATCCCTGTTCCAATGCCAAGGTCCGGCTGGTGAATATTGATACGCACTATGATTCGGTCATCGTGTTCAATCCGGCAGGAACCGTCCAAATCCCCCAAGGAGGCTTTACTTACCTGAATTTTGGCGATACATTGTCCAAAACGTTGGATATAAAAGGAGAATATTCGGGCCTGCACTGCGGGGGGACAAGTACTGTCTCGATCCAATCTTATTCCACTTTGCATGCACCCTTGGTATATAGCCTTATTACGAGCGGCCCCACCCAAATCATATTGCGATTTAAAGCTGAAAAATACCATCGATATGAAATCCGGATGCGGTCTGGTTTTACGGGAACGTATGTTCCTATCGATACGGTGCAAGATCAGATAGGGACCATTGCCTATCCTATCAACAATTTGAATACTTTTTCGAATGCGTATTGTTTTCAAATCCGCGCATTCGACTATTGTACTGCCGAGATTCTCTCAAGCGATTTTTGTTCTCTGGCACTTTCAGGCACTGCTCAGAATAAACAGAACAACTTGAAATGGAGCGATTATCCCACCGTATCGGCAAATAGCTTGATCCTGTTAATCAACAATGACGGACCTTCTCTTTCCTTTCCTTCCAGGCCTTCTCCGCTTTCTTATTCGGATACTAATATTCTTTGCGGGAAACAATATTGTTACCGCATCAAAATACCATTGGGAACGGCTTTTGTGCTGTCGGATTCGGTATGTTTAACGGCAGTTTCAAATACCATCCCCCCCGCTGTTCAGGACCTTCAGTCTACCATTACATCCAATCATGCTGTATTGACTTGGATCCCATCGCCAGCTAGTCCCAGTTCCTACTCGATATACAGTTCCCAAAGCTTGTCAACGTTCAGCCTTCTTACGATGGCACCTTCTTCCCCATTTGTCAATGCATTGCAAGACCCTTCGGCGTCCTCTTATTGTTATAAAATCAATTACAAAGACGGTTGTGGCAACGAAGCCCCCATGAGCAGCACCACATGCCCAGTCTATTTAGCTGGGCAATCGTTGGGTACAGTTTCGAGGGCCATGACGTGGACCTCTTATTCAGGCTGGGAGGACGGAGTGAAAGAATACATCGTGGAAAAAGTAGATGAAAATGGCACTCCTTATTTTTCAAAAAGTGCCGGCGTTGGCTTTTCCTATTCCGACAGTTTATTGGACACTACCCAACAAACCATTTATTTCCGGGTGAAAGCCGTATCGAATTCGGGGAAAGAAAGTTATTCCAACATTTTCAAATCGCAACAAGAAGGGAAGATCTTTATGCCCAACGCCTTTACGCCTAACGGGGATGGATTGAATGACATTTTTCATGCGGAAGGCCTGTTTGTGGCAGAGTTCAGCTTGCAAATTTGGAATCGCAACGGAGAAGGCATGTTTAGTTCCCAGTCTGTTTATAAGGGCTGGGATGGCACAGTAAATGGACAAAAAGCGCCTGCAGACGCCTACATGTATCAAGTGGAAGCAAAAGACAGGTTGGGAAAGAAATTGAAATCTATGTCCGGTACGGTGCAATTAATACGTTAAAAAGTCGAAGAAGATGAGCATGTTCGATATGATGGGGATCATGGGCAAGGCAAAGGAAATGCAAGCCAAGATTCAGCAAGCAAAAGAAAATTTGGCATTTGTTACCTCCACAGGAGAATCGGGGGGTGGAATGGTAAAAGCGACCGTCAATGGTCACCATAAATTGGTTAAACTGGAAATCGACAAAGAGCTTCTCAAGCCTGAAGAAGGGGAAATGTTGCAGGATTTATGCGTGGCCGCGGTCAATAAAGCCATGCAGGATGTGGCGGAAAAGGCGAGAATAGAGTTAAAAAAGGCCACAGAAGGAGTAATTCCCAATATTCCTGGGATGGATTTGAATAGTCTTTTTGGTAATTAATATTCCCTTTGGATCTCTCCTGGAGAGACATGCTTCAATGAATTTAGCCATCGTAATCCTCAACTGGAACGGCCTTAAACATTTGCAGGTCTTTTTGCCTTCCGTGGTCCACTATGCAGAAGGCCATCCCATTTATGTGGTGGACAATGCTTCTTCTGATGCTTCGGTAGTCTGGTTATCGGAAAATTATCCGAGTATCCAACTGGTGCTCAATTCTCAAAATGAAGGATTTTGCAAAGGATACAACTTGGGCCTGAAACACATTCAGGCCGACTATTTCGTATTGCTCAATTCGGATGTAGAAGTAACGGAGAATTGGATTTCCCCTATTCTTCGGATGATGGAAAACGATGCCGACATTGCTGCTTGCCAACCTAAAATTCTTTCTTTCAGTGAAAAGCAAAAATTTGAATACGCGGGTGCAGGAGGAGGGCTCATCGATTGGCTGGGCTATCCTTTTTGCAGGGGAAGGATTTTTGATTCATTGGAAGACGATAGAGGCCAATTTGACGACATCCAAGAGGTATTTTGGGCATCTGGGGCCTGTTTTTTTGTCAAAGCTTCTTTATTTTACGAGCTGGGAGGTTTTGACGAAACTTTTTTTGCCCACATGGAAGAAATAGACCTTTGTTGGCGCTTGAAGACAAGAGGGTACAAAATCATGTATTGCGGCCAAAGCAAAGTGTATCATCTGGGAGGAGGGACATTGCAAAAAGAGAGCCCGTTCAAATCTTTCCTGAATTTTAGGAATGGCTTGTGCCTGCTTTATAAAAATCTTCCACAAAAAAGATTGGCCTCCACACTTTTTATCCGAATGGTGTTGGACGGTGTAGCAGGGATACGGCACTTGCTGAAAGGGGAACTGGCACTTTTGTGGTCCATTCTCAAAGCCCATGGACATTTTTATCGCTTTCTCTTTCAGAACAAACTAAAGCGGGACAACGTCAAGAACATAGAAGTGAAACCTACACTGTATTCCTCGATCGTATGGGAATACTTTATGAAAGGCAAAAAGAAGTATGCAGAGTTGTGAGAATGCCCTTTGATGAGCTTTCTTACAACGCATCAGATCAAATCCCAATCTTTATTGATTTGAGCGATGCCGTGATGGGCTGTCAAGTCAAATGCGCAGGGAACAATGGTTGCATAGTTTTGGGCGATCAGGTATTCATCTGTGTCCTCGCCTTTGTCTTCGTTGATGAATTCGCCTGTCATCCAATAATAATACCTGCCATGTGGGTCTTTGCGTTGGTCGAAATCTTCGCTCCATCGAGCCCTCGCTTGACGGCATATTTTGATGCCTTTGATTGCTTCCTGCTGTTTGGGAGGGAAATTGACATTGAGCGCCGTAGCTTCGGGGATCCCATTTTTAAGGGCTTGACGTATCACATGGGAAATAAGATGCCGAACATGGGAAAAATCTGCCGTAGGAGAATAGTCGCACAAGGAGAATCCAATGGCAGGGATCCCTTCCAAGGCTGCTTCAATGGCGGCAGACATGGTGCCGGAATATAGGACACTGACGGAAGTATTGCTTCCATGATTTACGCCACTTACGACCAAGTCTGGTTTTTTGTCTTTCAGCACAAGGTGTTTCGCCAATTTGACGCAATCGGCGGGGGTACCTGAACATGTATATGCCAATATAGAGGGATCAAATAAATGGGTGACTTTGTCGAGCCGAAGGGGTTCTCCGATCGTAATGGCATGGCCCATTCCCGATTGGGGGCTGTCCGGTGCCACTACCACCACTTCTCCCAACTCTTGGCAAATGGTCACTAATTCCCGAATCCCTCCCGATGTGATGCCGTCGTCATTCGAAACCAGAATCAAGGGTTTATTTCTCATTCTTCTGGTTCAAAAGTGTCAAGGCATCTTTCGCTTGTTTGTTTTCAGGATCGTACAATAAGAGTTTGTTCCAGTTTTCAGCCGCTTTTTCCTTGTTTTTGGCAACCAATTGGTAATAGGCTCCCAAATAGGCATGTGCTTTGATCAATTCTGATTTGTATTTGCCCACTTCTCCGCTGAATAATTCCACTACTTTTTCGAAATATGGCTTAGCCAAACCTAATTTCGAGTCCGGGTCCTGCAATGATTTTGTATTGGCTTTCCACGAATAGCCGTAGGGATATTTGGGATAATTGGCAATCATGGTCCCGAAAGTAGTGTCCGCTTCCGGGATCTTCTTTTCAAAATAATAAGCTCTTCCTAGGTTATACAAATCGTTGAAACGAGGTTTGAATTTTTTAGAAGCTTTTACATAATACTTGATGGCATTTGGGTAATCTTTCAGCCTATTATAATTGTCCGCCAATTCGAGCAATAGATCGGAATTTGTAGTATCCATTTCGTAGGCCTTGAGAAGGTCTTTCACACCTTCCTCTTTTCTTCCTACTTTGATCAAGGCTTTTCCATAATAGCTGTAGTCGGAAGGAATAAGTTTAGTGGTATCCTTCTGTTGCCCAAAAAAGGTTTCCATGTTTTTAACAGCCGATACGGAATCCCCCAATTCATAATCAGAATACCCCAGCAATCGGTAACCAGTTTTGTTCGTATACCCTTTGGCAAACAAGGTGTTGATCATTTCTTTGGAATTCTTGTAATCTTGGGTCATGAAAAGAAAAGAAGCATAACGAAATTTGGTATCATCGTCGTTGTCCGACAATTCCATGTATTTTTTATAACTTTCCAATGCCTCTGGATATTTCCTCATTTTAGCATACAACTCCCCCTTTTCCCGGTAGGCAGGAGAAAAGTCCGGGTTGGCGGCAATTCCTTTGTTGTAAAAGACAAGTGCTTCCGTGTAATTGCGCGCCTTCAAGTACAGCTTTCCTTCTTTGATATAGGATTTGGCATATTTGGGATTCAAAGCCAGTGCTTCATGGTAGTCGCTTAAAGCCTTACTGCCATTTTGAAACAAGAAAAGGTATAAATCTCCGCGGATTAAATAATAATCTAGTTTTTGTTTGTTCAATAACACTGCTTTATCCAAAAGTGTCAAAGCGTAATTGGCTTCTTTTTTATCTTTCGCCTCTACATATACCTCTGCGACACGGGCCAATATTTCGGCGTTTTTGCTTTTTGAAAGAAGCAGGGCTTGGTCAAAACTGGATTTTGCACCTGTTTTGTCGCCCTTGTTGTAGGCCACGCTTCCGATGCCTACGGAAGCGAGATGGAATTTGGGATCCGCTTCTTTTGATTTGTTGAAGTAGACGAGGGCCGAATCAAGTTGGTCCAAAATAAGGTAAATATTGCCCAATTGGTAATAGGCTTCCGCATTAGGACCTGATTTTGTCAAGGAAAAGAGCATTGATTTTGCTCTGGAATATTGCTCATTGTCGATGTTTTGGATGGCGACGTTTACCTGCGCCTGCACTTGAATCGCCATTGCCAACGATAAACCGGAAATCAATACACGTATTTTTTTCATAAT
>FTBA01000085.1_pt1 | contig 16205 bp, 17 predicted proteins | sample 1639221 | NCBI WGS metagenome assembly FTBA01 (sample SAMEA3914864, study PRJEB12502) | metagenome | biome: forest; material: soil | place: USA | collected 2012-03-12 | depth 0.3 m | reverse complement strand
GAAAGAAACATTTCTAGGACTGACAGACTCCGTCAAAACGATTACCGTAGACATTCGGAAATTGAACGGAGACGATACCACCCACTCTTATGACGGAATGGAAATCAAATTGAGCAAGCACTATGGAATCATAAAATTGCTCAACTTTTTCATTTGGGACGCCGACTACACGGGTCTTGGTCTGCCTATTTTTGAGGAGGACAAATCCTTGCTGAATCTGTCCATGATAGGATTTGAAAACAGGAAGATAGGCATGACCAATTTGACGGGGAAAGAGATTTTCAATTTTGAAACAGGAGATGAATTGGATGTTGCATCCGGAGATTATGATTATTCGATAGAACATTGGACGAGAACAAAAAATACCATCCTTACAAAAAAGACCTCAGATACGAGTTATCAATACACGACAGGAAGGATCGTCGGCGTTTCCGACATCAGTGGCAGCCGCCGGGATACGCTAAAAGTAACGTATCCTTTTGATACGTTGTCTGGCTTAGTTGGAGGTTCTCTTCCTCCTTATCGTGCCATTTATCGCATTGAGAAGCAAAATGGTCTCAGAGTCAAAAAAGTATATCCCACAAATCTTGGAGAAGTATATAATGACAGTTGCTATCACCTGGCGTTGCTTACCAGTGAGTGCGTTTCCCCACCCACCTATTACATAGAAGGCCTCGGTGGCTCTTATTTCGACTGTAACTATTCCATTTTTAGCGGGATATACCGAGATTTGGTATATTATAAAAAAGAAGGGAAAGAAAGCGGGACTCCCCTTGTGCTAGGCACAGAAGACCAAGAACTGGCTTCATCTGATATACAATTGCTGCCTAATCCGGCGAAGGACTACTTGCTGCTTACATTCCCTCGTTTTTCTGCCAAAACGACCATTCAATTGAAGGATGTGCAAGGTATCTTGGTATGGGAAATGCAAGGGGCATTGCCCAACACCTTTCTGAGCCTCACATCCCTTCGTGAAGGGATGTACTTCTACCACATTTTCTCCAATGAAAGATCTCTGAAATCGGGCAAACTGATGATCCAAAAATAAATTCGAGTAGTAGCTATGCTATAGCGAAACGGGAAGAGCCGGAGGCCCCTTTCTTCCCGTTCTTGTTTTTAGGACGCCAAATATTCCTCGATGGCCTCCCGAATGGTGGTAAACGTACTGACGAGCAATGCCTCGTCTTCTTCCAACAAGGTTACCCTGAATCCTTGGAGATCCGAACAGAAAGAAGAGATAGGCACTACACAGATTCCTTTGGCAGCCAATAGGTAATACACGAACTGTTTGTCCAATGCGATCCCTTCTTCCGAAACCCAACTTTCTACAAGCTGTTGAATTTCCGGATGGTCAATTTTCAACTTTTGGGAGTGGCGCAATACTCCTTCTTTGAAGATCAGCGTATTGTAGAACGCGCCATAGGTTTCGTTGAATTTAAGTTGGGGAATTTGTCGGAATATATTGGCGATCAATTTGCTTCTCTTTCCTATTTTTTCGTTTTGCTCTTGACGGTAGGGCAAATAACGGGGATCTGACAAGATCTTCGGAATGGCCAATTGAGGTAGCTTGGTGCTGCATACTTCCAACATCTTCGCATTGTCCAGAGCAGAGCACAAACGTGCAAACTCTGGATCTTTGTCGCGATTCAGGTATTCCATCCAACCGCAGCGCGAACCCGGCCAAGGCAATTCCTTTGAAATTCCCTTGATGGCAATGCCTGGCACATCTTCGATGACTTCGCTGAGCGAGTAGGCTTTGGCGCCATTGTAGGTGATGTTCAAATAAATCTCGTCGCTCACCAAAAACAGCTTGAACTCTTTGGCGATTTGTACGATCTTTTTGAGGGTCTCATACGGATAGACCATCCCTGTAGGATTGTCGGGATTGATGATCAGGATGCCTACCACGTTGGGGTTGTACTTCACTTTATTGTAAAGGTCTTCCAAATCCGGATACCAGTGGTTGTCCGGATCGAGCCGGTATGTCAAAGGCTCTGCACTCGCGTGCGCCGCTTCTGCCGAGGAATGCGTGCTATAGGCAGGAGAAGGCCCGATCACCCTTGCGGTATGGGTCAAAAACTGGTACAATTTGGAAATGGCATCTCCAGTGCCATTGAAAAAGAGGATATCGTCCGGACCGATGGACACCCCTCCCCTTTCATTGTTCAATTTGGCCAAAAAACGTCTTGTTTCCACTTCGCCCTTGCTGGGACAATAGCTGTAGGTACTATTTTCCATGGCAAGGCCCGAAATGATTTCTTTCATCCAAGTGGGGACTTGACTATGCTTTTGAATGGGATCTCCAATATTTTCCCAGACGATCGAACGCCCTAGGGCCTGCACTTTTACTGCCCTCTTTACTATTTCCCGAATCTCATAGGCGAGTTCCTTCGCCCCTTCACTTAGCAACCGCTGTCTCATTCGAATTCAAAAATTTGGGGGGCAAAGATAACGCAATTCGGAATTAACAGGGAATATTTGCCAGAGTACTTGCGATATAAGTCCAAGTTGTCTTTTTGAATGAAAAAAAATCGTAACTAGAGCAGAGAATTTCAACAATGCGCATCCTAAAAGAACTCCAAGTAGACCCATTTAAAATCACCGTTTTTTTCTGGAACGACAAATATTTGTTAAAATTCGAAAATGGGACAAGCGAAATTACATACAAAATAAAACAGCTCGATGTCACGTCCGAGACAGATATCGACGTATTTCTCCATGATCCTGCCATCCTTGAAAAAACGCGGCACGCCTTCGCTGCCATGGACGAGGCACTCGATGCTTTTTTCGCCAATATTTGATTCACAAAGTATTTACCTTAGTTTTGGTACCATTCGCTAACATCACTCTATGACCCCAAGAATCCCCCTTGTTGCCGACGACCCATGGTTAGAACCCTATGAAGGAGAAATTAACGCACGGCTACAACGTGTGAAGGATTTAAAGTCCACCATAGAGAAGACGCACGGAAGCCTTTATGACTTTGCAGGGCAACACTTGGTATTAGGTTTTCATTTCGACGAAGCAAAAAAGGGATGGACATATCGGGAGTGGGCACCCGAGGCTTTTGAACTTTATCTGATCGGAGATTTCAATCATTGGGACCGGACCGCCCACCCGCTTACAAAAGGGCCAAATGGTATTTGGGAAATCTTTCTTCCCCAAAAAGAATACAAAGATCGATTTACGCACCAAAGCAAGGTAAAAGTACACATAGTAGGAAAAAACGGGCACTATGACCGCATTCCCGCTTATATCCGACGTGTCGTCCAAGATACAGATACCAAGGATTTCACTGGCCAGTTATGGTTCCCTGAAACCCCTTTTATCTGGACCGACAAGGCATTTACGCTGGACCCTGAAACTTCCCTTCTTATTTATGAATGCCATGTGGGCATGGCACAAGAAAAAGAAGGACTGGGTACCTATGTCGAATTTGCGGACAACATCTTACCGAGGGCAAAGGAATTGGGCTATAATACCATCCAGTTGATGGCGGTCATGGAGCACCCCTATTATGGGTCGTATGGTTACCATGTATCGAACTTTTTTTGCCCTTCTTCCCGTTTCGGCACTCCAGAAGACCTTAAATACCTCGTCAACAAAGCACATGGGATGGGATTGGCCATCATCATGGACATCGTACATTCCCATTCGGTGAAGAATTTCGGGGAAGGGTTAAATGAATTTGACGGTACCGACCATCAATATTTCCATGGAGGCCCAAAAGGATACCACGAACTGTGGGACTCCATGTTATTTAATTATGGAAAAAGGGAAGTACAGCAGTTCCTTTTATCCAATATCCGCTATTGGTTGGAAGAATTCCACTTCGACGGATTCCGATTCGACGGAATTACGTCCATGTTGTATTTCCACCATGGCAACTATACCAATTTCGATCATTACGACAAATACTTTGTGAATGACGTAGATACAGATTGCGTCACCTATCTGCAAATAGCCAATACTTTGCTGAAAACAGTGAAACAAGGGGCCATTTCCATCGCAGAAGACATGAGCGGAATGCCGGGCATCTGCCGTCAAGTGGAAGAAGGTGGACTCGGATTCGATTACCGCCTAGGCATGGGGATTCCGGACTATTGGATCAAAATCCTCAAAGAAAAAGCCGATGAGGAATGGAACATCTACGAAATGTGGGGCGTACTGAACAATCGGCGGTGGAGAGAAAAGACCATCGCCTATGCAGAATCCCACGACCAAGCACTCGTAGGGGACAAAACGCTCGCATTTTGGCTCATGGACCAGGAAATGTACTGGCACATGAGCAAAGACGACCACAACATCGTCATCGACAGAGGGATTGCCTTGCATAAAATGTTGCGGATGTTTACGATTTCACTCGGCGGGGAAGCCTACCTTACTTTCTTTGGAAATGAATTTGGCCATCCGGAATGGATCGATTTTCCGCGCGAGGGAAATGGATGGAGCTACAAATATGCCAGAAGGCAATGGAATTTGGTGGACAACAAGAACTTAAAATACCATTACTTATCGGATTTTGAGAAGCAGATGCTCACGGTCATCCAAGACAACGGGATCCTAAGCTCAGATTTTGCCAACCAGTTGAACATGGACGGACAAAACAAAGTCATCGTCTTTGAACGGAACAACCTTATCTTTATTTTCAATTTCCATACATATCGTTCGATCTTCGACTATAAATTCTGGGTGCCTAAAATGGGGAAATACAAAATCATCCTGAATTCGGACGACCTTAAATTTGGGGGACACAACCGGATCGATACCTCTCTCATCTATGAAACAACACCCGGACACGACAATATATCTGGATTTTTGAGCATTTATATGACCAATAGGACTTGTTTGGTGCTGCAGATGATATAAAAATAAAAGGGTGTCCACGTATTACGACATATTGGAAATAGCTCCAGACGCTAGCCCTATCGAAATCAAAAAGGCCTACAAAAGACTTGCATTGCTTTATCATCCCGACAAAAACGACGGGAATCCTTTGGCAGAAGAAAAATTCAAGCGCATTTTGGAAGCCTATAAGATCCTTTCTTCGCCAAAGAACAGATTGCATTACAATAGGGCAAGGGACATGAAACCTGCCCAAAAAGTACATTACCGCTACCACGAAGGAGGATTCTATCGATCTGTGGCACCCCAACCCGGAAATCAAGTTTTCCCTAAGCCGGAGGTGTTCCAAAGCAATAAAAAAGACGTCGATTTCTACCTATTTTGGATAACTCTTACTTCGATATTACTTTTAACGGGTTTCTTCCTATTTTTTCACAATTGAGCACATCACTTTCTGGAACAGAATTCCTAAATTTGTTTTTAGGAGTGTTGCGCTTACCAAAGAGCACTTCGCCGAATACATGCATAGCTTTTTGTAATCGATTTTGACAGCCTTGCGATATACCTTCACCCTTTTTACACTCGTACTAGCCTCCTACTGCTACGGGCAATTGGGTCATTACATCCTAAGCAGCCACGCAGGCCAGACAGGCCCCATCGGAGACATTGACAATCTTTCTTGGTCGATCGGGGAACCGGTTGTGTTCAACACGGATCTAACTGCTACCTCCAACGCCAGTGTCGGCTTCACGATCGCACAGGCCATGCAGTCGTATCCTACTTCTCCTATCGTCGTCCAGTGCCCGAAGATTCGACTATCGGCCTCTTCCCACATCCTATGCACCAATTTCACTACGCTACAGTTGAATTATACCATTTCCTATAGCCCAGATACCGCGTTAAAGGCAGATACGGTCCAATGGTATTTTTCTTCCGGAGATACGACGGACATTTCCAAGTTCTCAAAAATAGCAGGAGCCCAGTCCGCTACCTTTACCCCTTATTTCCCCGGATTTTATGCTGTCCGTTTGGCATTCAACGGCTTGGCATGCGGCAGCGTGTTCTCCCCTTCATTTAAAGTGTCCAATTATACTTCCGACGTCGCCAGTCCTACGATCGTGAAATCGGGAGATGTGTTGACAGCCAATGCCGATACCAAAATGGGTGCTTGTACGTTGCAGTGGTATGCCTATATCAATTCCTTGGGCAAATACTTATTGGTGGCCGGAGGAACTTCTGCAGATCTGAAGGTACGCTATAATGCCAATTATATGGTGGTGGCCAGCTATACAAACGGGTGTATGCTCTCCAGTGTCTATACCGTGGGGGAATACACCACCGACCTCTTTCGGGCACAAGACACCCGGATAGACGGAAATACGATCTATATTCCCGAAGAAGCACCCGACCAGAATGTTTCATTGACCGTCTATCCCAATCCCGCCACGGGCTCCTTTTTGGTCAACTACCGGTCTCCTTCCGAAATCAATTCCAAACTGCAGATTTATACCGACGCTGGTGTATTTTTGAAGGAAGTGGAATTTTCCGAAGGAAGTGCCTGGTCCAAAAGCGCGAAAGTGAGCACCGATCAGATGAGCGCTGGCCTTTATTTGGTAAAGGTAACGGAAGAGGGAAAGTCATTAGTCCAAAAAGTGATGGTATACAAATAAAATGTCCCGTCCTTTCGTACATATCGTCCGTTTGCTTTGCGCTGCCATCGCCTTGCTTTGGTTATGGGGTGGATGTAAGCCTAAAAAGCAAGAAATCCCTCCATTTGGGGACGTTCATTTGCAAGCGTTGGATGAAAACAAACAACCCATCGACACGGCTACCGTCTTTTTGTACAATAGCAAAGACGCGTTTGACCAAGCTGTAGCAAATGCAAAAAAAGGAGTGTACAACGGGAATGGCAGCATCGCGACAGGAAAAATAAGCAACGGCAAAATAAGTTTCCCCGATTTGCCTTCCAATGCGGACTATTGGGTACTCGCCCACGACACGAACGGCGTGTTCTTGGATGAAAATGACAACCCTACTTCCTACCCCTTAGTCATAGACAATGCAGACGCGTATTATTACATCCCTGCTTTCCAAAACGGAACCGTTGTTTCTGCCAATATCACCTTAGTACCTGCCTTCTCCTTGTTAAAAATCAGTACCGACTCTATTTCGGATCCCCTTTCTGTGATCGACATCAGTGACAGCGTGTACTCCAATGCTTCTGTTTCCGATCCTATCTTGGTGCGAAAAGGTACCCTTCCCTATTTTATACGGTCCCAGTCTTGTCTTTGGACAGGTTCGGTAGATGCTGTGGCAGGACGGGCCGTCACAGTCAAATTGGCTTCTTGCGGATACGACAAGGCTACTTTTTCGCTTGATCCTAATTTGATTTCCCTTGGAACCGGGAAACATGTCGACATCTACATCGGCCAGAACAAATCAAAACCTATTTTAATCTTACGAGGCAATACGCTTTCGGGGGAAGTGGTATTGGCCACAGGCAAACAGTATTCATACTATGCCGAAATGATCGATTCCCTTGCCAACAAAAGCACGTGTATCTGGGAAGGCCTTGTCACGCCCAGCGTCGCCTTGAGCGATTGTAATTAGTTTCCGGTCTACTCTTCCTATCTCGAATAGTTCAACATGCCTTTTCCTTTTGATTCTGTCCTCGAAGACCTAAAACGGAACAAATACGCTCCTGTCTATTTCCTGCAAGGAGAAGAGCCTTTTTTTATTGACCAAATTGCCCAATACATCGAAGAACATGCCTTGCAGGAGCACGAAAAATCGTTCAATCAGATGATCCTTTATGGCAAGGAAAGCAATTTGGCAACAGTACTGAGCAACGCCAAGCGTTTTCCCATGATGGCCGACCGCCAGGTCGTCATCGTGAAGGAGGCACAAGAAATGGGGGATTTGGAAAAAGAAGTCCCGAAGGTCGGAAACCCGCTCGTTAATTATGTAAAAAATCCTGTGGCCAGCACCATCTTGGTATTTTGCTACAAATACAAAACATTGGATGCCAGAAAAGTCCTCTACAAAGAATTGGATAAGTCTGGCATCGTCGTCAGCACAAAGAAGTTGTACGAGAACAAACTGCCGGAATGGATCACGGGCTATGTGAAAAGTTTGGGTTTGGGTATTTCGTCCAGAGCTTCCACTTTGTTGGCCGACAGTGTGGGAGTTGACCTCGGCCGCATTGCCAAAGAGATTGAAAAAGTACGCATCAACCTGAAAGGGAAAAAGGAAATTGACGAAAATGACATCCAACAGTATGTAGGGCTAAGCAAAGAATACAACCCTTTCGAGCTCTGCAACGCCCTACGGGACAAAAACGTCTTGAAAGCAAATCAGATCATCCACTATTTCGCTTCGGATCCTAAAAATAATCCCGCCATCCAGGTCATTTCCGTGCTTTACAATTTTTTCTCCAAAACACTGCAGGCACATTTCAGTCCCCAAAAGGACGATGCCTCCTTGGCAAGCCTGTTGAAAGTGAATCCTTATTTTGTGAAAGATTACATGACCGCCATGCGCGTATATTCCCCACAAAAAACCATGGACATCATCCATTACCTCAAAGAAGCCGATATGCATTCGAAAGGAGTAGGGACCGGATATACAGAAGATGGAGAGATTTTAAAAGAATTGGTTTTCAAAATTTTGCATTCCTAATCGTATGTTCATCCTCATCTGGAAAAAACTCCCTGACCTCTTGGGTTGCAACGGGATTGTATTGTTTCCGTTTATCTTATTTTCCGACGACAAATTTGCCAAAGATGCCCAAATCATGAATCATGAACGCATCCATGTACGGCAAGTATTGGAACTTTGCATCCTGCCTTTCTATGTTTTGTACATTGTCGAGTTTCTGGTCCGAAGGTGTTTCAGCAAATCGAGGTATGAGGCCTACCGCAAGATTTCTTTTGAGCAGGAAGCATATTCCAACCATCACAATTTAAAGTATTTAAAATCCCGACGCCCTTTCGATTTTATCAAATACTTCTTCTGATCACCTAACTAAAAATACGCTTCATTTCACGACGAATTTGCTCCCAATCGCCAAGCCAATTCCCATGAGGGCGATCAATGCAAAAGACAGGCGCAAATCGACCATTTCTGCCACTGTCCCCACCAAGGGCGGTCCAAACAAAAAACCAAGGAAGCCAATTGTCGACACCATGGCCAATGCGATGGGCGGAGGCACTTTTTGCGATTTCCCGGCTTGTCCATACACAATGGGAACCACGGAAGAAACACCGAATCCTACCAGACAAAAACCGAAGGTAGCACTTGCTAACAAGGGGAAGGTGACCGCAAAAGCCAAACCGCCGGCGATCAAAACACCGCTGCCCATCAAAACAGGACGGATGCCAAAAAAAGAAATAAAGCGGTCAGAAAAGAACCTGCCCATTGTCATCGTCCCCATAAACGCGGCATAGCCAAGTCCTACCCACTTTTCATCCGCCAAGACCACTTTCTCGAAGTAAATGCCGCTCCAATCGAACATCGCCCCTTCACATGCCATACAGCAACACGCCAAAAAGCCGAGCGACAACAGGGACGAATCCGGTTTGCGGAACATGCTCGCTTTGCCTCCTTCCCCTTCATCCTTTAACAGACTTGGATAAACTAGTACGAAAATGAGACAAACGGCGCTTCCTACGTACAAAAAATGGGCATGGACAACTACATGCCACGACATCATCCATGTTCCGAACAAGGCACCTAAAAAGCCGGCCAAACTCCATACACCATGAAAAGATGCCATGATGGACTTGTCAAACCTCCGCTGAACCAAGACAGACTGAGTATTGACACAAATATTTACGAAGTTGCTCGCTATCCCGAAAAGCAATAAACCTGCAACAAAATACACTTTCGTATCGGCATACCCCAAGGTTACCAAGGCAGATGCATACAGAGGCAACGCATAGCGCATTAACCGCCGGCTCCCCCACTTTGTAATTGCCCATCCTGAAAATGGCATGGTGAGCAAGTCCCCGATGGGAATGGCAAACAAGAGAAAGCCTAGGTGGGCATCCGACACCTGCAATTTTTGCTGGATGAACGGGATACGGGACGCCCATGTAGAAAAACAGGTTCCGTGTAAGAAATACAGGACATACACACCAAAACTATAGTTTTCTTTGAGATCAAAAAACGGCATAGCCCTTAAGAGGGCTGCAATATCTAAAAATACGCTAGGAAATTAAAATCAAACCGATGTCTTGTCGCTTTCCCTCTTACGGAAAATTTCTTTCATCTCGACATCGGTGACTGGTTTATGGTAAAATTCCGTCACGCCCAAGGACCGAAGCACATTGAATTCATTTTCATTGCTGGAAGTGGTAAAAACGACTACCCGCAAACGTTCCCTCAAACTGGAATACGACAGTACCTTCATAAATTCCAATCCGTCCATCATCGGCATATTGATATCCAAAATGATCAGGGAAGGACAGTTGTCGTCCACTACGCATCTTTCCTGTAAAATTGTCAACGCTTCTTCCCCATTGTTCGCCAAGATAATCTCGGTATCCTTGTTGAATCGCAAGATAAGCCGGCTGATGAGGAAGCGGGAAACATGGTCATCATCTACCAAGAGTATCGATTCTGATTTTTTCGTTTCCATACAATTTATAGGATGATTTTAATATAAAATTGAACTATACCTTATAAAACCATGCCAAAGGGGCCATGTACTTTTTCTTTCAATTCTCTGCATTTAAAATACGGATTCCTTTCAAAAAAGGTGGCGGGAAAGTACCCTCCTTGCCGAGAATATTTTAGAATTTCTTTTTAAGAGACGACAAATTTTACCTAAAACAATAAACTTAAATAAAAATATGACAAAAAGCAATGGGAAATGGAAATAAAATACATACATTGCAAACATATTTGTCTCGCTATGTAGTTTACTATATAGAAATTCAAATGTATCATATAAAAAACAAATATTACAATTACAAAAATGCAAGGAACAGTTAAGTTTTTCAACGAGGCAAAAGGGTTTGGATTTATTAAGCCAGCAGATGCCGGCGAAGATATCTTTGTGCACGTATCAGGTTTGATCGACGAGATCCGTGAAAATGACAAAGTAGATTACCAAGTCGAAAAAGGGAAAAAAGGAATGAACGCAGTAAACGTAAAGGTGATCAACTAATACGCGACTGACCTCATATACTCCATTTTAGAAAGCCACCTGTTAGGTGGCTTTTCATTTTTTCCGTACGCTCTTCTCTGGAACTTAAAGTTTGATCAAGGCACGGTTTTTTGTAATTGGTTTCTCATTCTTCCCGAAAGGGGAAAATGCTATTTTCCAACGAAATCCGTATGACATTCTGCGTAGGAATAAAAGTAAAGGAAGGGCTAGTCGCCATCGCGGACACGCGCATTACTTCAGGTACGACTATTTCGGTCAAAAAGAAAATTTCGGTCGAACAAAGCGCACACCGTTCCCTCTTCATCATGACGAGCGGCCTACGTTCCGTCAGAGACAAAGTAATGTATTATTTTAATGACCTGGAACAAGACGAGAGTCAGTACAATAAGCTCTACAAAGTCGTCAACACATTTGGGGACTTGGTGAAAAAAGTAGCAGAAGAAGACAGGGCATCATTAGAAAAATCCGGACTTCGTTTCAATCTGAACACGATCATAGGCGGACAGCTCAAAGACGATACCGAGCACAAGCTGTTTCTGATTTATTCGGAAGGGAATTGGGTCGAATTGGACCAGGAATCTTCGTATGTCATCATAGGCAATTCGGGGCACGGGAAAACGATCCTGAACAGAGTGCTAAAACCGTCGACAACGCTGAAACAAGCCCTAAAAGCAGCTTTTCTTTCCTTTGATTCGACCCGCCTTAGCGCCAATGACGTCGATTTTCCAATTGATGTCGCCGTATATGAAAACAATAGTTTTTCTATCTTGGAACATCGCTTTGAAAAACAGGACTTGGAAACCATTTCCTCTTTTTGGGAGGTAGAGGTGATGGCGGCCATAGACCGCATCCCGGAAGAATGGATTGCCCAAATAACAGGTACTCAAGCAAAAGTTAAACATACCCCATCATGAAATTCAAAGCATCTTGCGAACTGGAATATTATGTCCGTTTCCCAAGTACGTTCATTTTCAACATCCACGCCTTACAAACCGCCCACCAGACGATTTTGGAAGAAACGATCTCCGTGGAGCCTTCCATAAAATCTGAGGAGTTCACTTCTACCCTGAATGAAAACCGGTATTTCCGATTGGAAATAAAAAAGAAGGGATTGATCAAGATTTCCTATCAAGCCATCGTTGATAACAATTGTCAACTCGTCAATTTGGCAGAACACCCTCCTATTCCTATTTCAAAGTTGGACCAGACGGTCCTCCCTTACCTATTCCCAAGCCGTTATTGCCAATCGGACAAGCTTTTCAGACTGGCAAGCAATAAATTCGGGAAAATAAAAAACCAATATCAAAAAGTGGTGGCCATCACCAACTGGATTCACAGAAACGTGGAATATTTGAGCGGGGTATCGGATTCCCAGACTTCCGCATTTGATACGATCACCGAACGGGCCGGCGTTTGCCGCGATTTTGCCCATTTGGGAATTGCACTCTGCCGCACCCTCTCGATACCAGCACGTTATTTCACCGGCTATGCCTATCAATTGAATCCGCCCGATTTCCATGCCTGTTTCGAGGCCTACATCGGAGGATACTGGGTCATTTTCGACGCGACCAAATTGGCTCCCCTAAATGGACTGGTGAAAATCGCGACCGGCAGAGATGCGGCAGATGCTGCCGTGACCAGTTCCTTTGGAAATGTGCAATGTAATTACATCCATGTGCATTGCGAAGCCATGGAAACTGGTTTCGTCCCACATGTACAGCAGCCAACAGAAATGCTGGGTATTTCGTATTGAAACACCCGGCTTTTCTATGAGGATCCGAGTTATTTACGGATGGGTGGTGCTTTTTTCTTCTGCCAACTCTACGTCGTCCGGCGTGTTTTCCAATTCCCTGTCAAGAAGATAAATGGCGTCTTGCGTAGCTTTTTCTCCCCCGGCTACCTTTATTTTGCTTAAGAGTTTCATGGCCAATGCCTCTTCTTCTGTCTGTTCTTTCACAAACCATTGCAAAAAATTCCAAGTGGCCCAATCTTGTTCATCCAAGCTCAACTTGACCAACTGGTAAATAGACTTGGTATTGTCGATTTCTTGCTCAAATATCTTTTCAAAACAATTTTGTACACTCGACGGATCAGGCAAAGGTGCCGGTATGCTTTTTAATAGCACATTCGCCCCTCTTTCCAAGATGTATTCCAAGATTTTCATCATATGGTTGCGCTCTTCCTGCGCATGGCGAAACAAAAAATTCGCAATTCCCTCTAACCCTTCGCACGAGGCCCAGGAAGCATAGGACAGGTAAATCTGGGCTGCATGTGCTTCTTTTGTGATTTGATCATTTAATCCGGCATGGAGACTAGGAGAGAGTCGATTTGTATTCATACGAAAAGAGTAAAATATGAATGGCAGAGAAAAAATCGTGCCGCTACATTCCTTGCAGCCTAAGTGGACTTATTTAAAGGAAGTATATTTCCGTTTTCGATATGCCAACATCCCAAGCCATACGAACAGCACCGCAAGAGGGGGCACGACCACATTGAGCACTTGATAAAACACCTTGCTTTCGCGGATTTTGGCCTTGTCCAATGGCCGCAGCACAATCTCTTTGTTTCTTGTCGCGATCAAGCCTCCTTCATCCAAGAGGTAGTGAAATGAATTGAGCAAGAAATCTTTGTTGGCATAATTTCGGCGCACATAGGGATCGTATCCCAACGGAATGGGTTCTCCATTTTTGGGATTCACATCGTTCAAGGCCACATCTCCATCCGAAAGTACTACAATGGAAGAGTTGGATTTGCCCTCCGCCAAGTATCCGGATGGTTTTGGGATCGGTCGATGGGCAAAAGGAGATTTAAATTTCCCTTCCAGCAAATAAGCAAGCGTCTTTGCCCCTCCTTGGAACAAGGCAGGATCGGGATCGTTCCGCATCTGGTTCAGATCCACATTGCCTAATATGGGCGACACTTTTGTGTAGGCGGAAGAAAAAACAAGCGGCGTTTTTGAGATGCCTGTTGCTTTTACAGTGTCCATCGTGCTGACGAATTTAACCAGCATGCCATCCAGGCTCTTGGTGATCGGGTGCTTGCCATAATGGTTCAACACCGGAAAATACGTCCAAGGGACGAGTTGCAACTGTGGTTTGTCGCCCAAATTGCCCACGTTCATCGGTATTTGCGCACAATACAAATCTTGCAAGAGGTCCTTATTCAAGCGAATCCCATATTTGAAAAGCAAGTCGTCCAATCCAAGCTCATACGGGAAAATAAAAGAACCGCCCTGCTTGATACTGTCTAATTTGATCTGGATTGGGTCGATCAAAAAAATGGACTTGCCTCCCCTCAGTATGAACTGGTCTATTTTAAGCAGGTCGTTTTCTGAAAAGGTACGCGTAGGTTGATCCAATAAAATCGCATCGTAGGATAAGATTTGTTCTGCTTTCGAGAGATCGAGCCGTTTCACCTCGTAATATTCTTTCAAGGAGGCAGCCAAATCGGCAAATCGGATATTGTCCGGTTCCCCATGCCCGCTTAAAACCGCAATCCGTTTTTTCTTTTCCAAAGACAGTTTCTTGATCGCCGATACGAGCTCATACTCCACATTTTCGGCAGACTGATTGAGGATCTCATTTGGATCAGTAGCGGAACCGCCTTTCAAAAGCATGACGGCTGCTTCTTTTCCCCTGTACGAAATGGTAGCTCCTGGAAAAATCAGTTTCTCTATTTTATGCCCATTTTCTTTTACATGGATGTTGGTGGGCTGAATCCCTTTCTGGGCCAACTCGATCAGGAATTTATTTTTCTCCTTTTTATCTGTGATCAGATCTGGATCGATAAACTCGTACTGGATATTGGTATTGGCATAGACCTGAAACTCTTCCAACGTTTCCTGTATGGCCGACTTCAACCTTCGAAAACCGGCGGGCAACTCCCCGTCGAGATAGATTTTGATGACCACTACTTGGTCCAATCCCTTCAATGTGGCTTTGGTGATAGGGGAAACTGTGTATCGTTTGTCTTCTGTAAGGTCCCACCGAAAGAAAAAGAACCGGGAAACCGCCACAAGGACAAGTGCCACCGCTAAAAACAGAAAAAAACGGAGTATACTTTGTTTTCTTTTCATGCTACCAATTCCTACTCTCCAATTTCAATTTCGTCCCTTGCAGAAAAAGCACTACCACGACAAGAAAGTACAGTATGTCGCGTGAATCCAATACGCCCTTGCTGAACGAATGGTAATGTGCGCCAATGCCCAATTGATGGATAAAAAAAGATACTTGGCCGCTTTCCGAGATTCCAGAGATCAAATCGATTCCTTGGTAAATAAAGAAACATAAGACCAGCGAAACGACAAAAGAAAGAATCTGATTGTCCGTAAGAGAGGAGGCAAAGATTCCGATGGAAACAAATACCGCGCCTAGCAAGAACAAGCCCAAAAAGGAACCCATGCATCCTGCGGAATCAATGTTGCCAACTGGATTGCCTAAATAATAGATGGAAATATAATAGGTGAGCGTAGGAAGCATGGCAACTCCTACTAAACAAAGACAGGCCAGGTATTTGCCCAAGATGATTTCCATGTCTTTCAGAGGCTTGGTAAAAAGTAGTTCGATGGTTCCCGTTTTCCGCTCTTCGGCGAGCGATTTCATGGTCACGGCAGGTACGAGAAAAAGCAATAAATAAGGGCCAAAGGTGAAAAGGGTATCCAAATTGGCATACCCATATTCCAGCACATTGGTATCGGGAAGGACCCAAATGAACATGCCATTTCCCGTCAAAAAGATCAAAATAACCAAATACCCGATCAACGAATACCAAAAACTGCTAAAATCTTTTTTAAAAATGGCCCACATAGACGATGATCCGGATGATGTGCTTAAGTAGTAAGTTGTTGAAAAATTTTCTCGAGGCTATCTTCCTCCACGGCAAGACTCAACAAGGAATTCCCGTTTTCTGTCGCCCATTTCAGCACGTCTGGCCGAATATCCTGCTGTTCTTCATAATAAATCCTCATTTTCATATCGGAAATCGGCGAGATTTCGAGCACACCCAAAAGCGAGCGTAAACCAGAGATGTCTATTTTTTCGGCAAACTCCACATGAAGGGATTTTTTGCGCTGATGGGAGCTCTTCAGTTCCTCTAGCGACTTATCGGCCACGATCTTTCCTTGATGAATGATCACGACTTTGTCGCACAGATATTGGACTTCCTGCATGATATGGGTGGAAAAGACGACCGT
>FTBA01000166.1_pt1 | contig 16438 bp, 7 predicted proteins | sample 1639221 | NCBI WGS metagenome assembly FTBA01 (sample SAMEA3914864, study PRJEB12502) | metagenome | biome: forest; material: soil | place: USA | collected 2012-03-12 | depth 0.3 m | reverse complement strand
GTTGCGTGATCTGCTTGAAAAGGGTACTGCCAATCAGGCCGGTGCCTACGACAAACAGGTGCATGGTCTTGGTTTCCGAGAGGAAAAAGGAATCGTGCAGGGCATTCATGGCCTTGGCCAAATCTGCCTTTTTGATGACCACCGAAAGGTTATATTCGGAAGATCCTTGGGCAATGGCCGCTACGTTCACCCCGTTCCGGCCCAATGCAGAGAACATCTTGCCCGAAATGCCGGGCGTATGTTTCATATTTTCCCCCACGATCGCAATCACCGACAGCTCTTTCTCGATAAGGATTTTATCCAATTTTCGATTGTGCAATTCGATGAAGAACTCTTCGTCCAAGATGTTCTTGGCATGTTCCGCGTCTTTGGGATCGATTGCAAAGCAGATAGAGTGTTCCGAAGACGCTTGGGTGATGAGGATAATGTTGATGCTGTGTTTGGCCAAGGTATTGAAGAGGCGTCCTGCGACGCCTTTCTCCCCTACCATGCCGCTGCCTTGCAAATTGAGCAAAGCTACTTCGTTGATCGACGAAAGCCCTTTGACGGGGAAATCGCCTTTGTCTGTTTGTTTGCTTATCAGTGTTCCTTCATGGGCCGGATTAAAGGTGTTCTTGATCCGGATCGGGATATTTTTCGAGATGGCAGGTTGGAGGGTAGGAGGATAAATCACTTTGGCCCCAAAATGCGAAAGTTCCATCGCCTCGATGTACGACACTTTGGAAATGGTAAAAGCCTTTTTGACCTTTTTGGGATCGGCTGTCATCATGCCGTCCACATCGGTCCATATTTCGACTTCCTTGGCACCTAGGGCGGCACCAAAAATGGCGGCCGTATAGTCGGAACCGCCACGCCCCAACGTCGTGGTTTCGTTTTGTTCCGTGGCCCCTATAAAACCCGTGATGCATTGGGTCTTGGAATGGGCCTTGAAATATTCTTCGATGTTCGGGAAAGTCAATTTGAAATTGACCCTCGCAAAGCCAAAATTGTCGTCGGTTTTGATGAGGAGTCGGGAATCCAGAAATTCTACCTCCATGCCTGCATGCTTCATGGCCTCACTTACCATGTAGGAAGAAAGGCGCTCTCCAAAACTCATGACGAGGTCCAAGGTCCGTTTAGAAAGTTCCTTGATCAAGGAAATGCCGTGCAAAATATCTTCTAATTCGTTGAGAGTGAGTTTCAAATGGGCGATCACCTTGCTTTGGTATTTTACGTCCAGCAACGCCTTGGCCGTCTCGAAATGCCGCGTCTCGATTTGTGCCAAAATATCGGAGTACGAAGGATTATTGGTTTTGGCCAAATGGGCCATTTCGATCAATTGGTTGGTAACTCCCCCCATGGCGGAAAAGACCACGGCCACCCTTTCTCCCTTTGCAAGCAGCTCCTGTGTGATGCCGATCAATGTGCGGATACTCTCTGCAGAACCGACGGATGTACCGCCAAACTTTAAAACTCTCATGAAAAAGGTATTTGCCTAGAATTCAATCGGCAAATTTGTGAATATTAAGGCAGGATGAAAGCGTTGTGTGAAAGAATTTTAAGAGAGAGGGGAGCAATTGACAAGAAACGACGGATTTTAAGGCGATGCCTGCAGCCCAGGCTATCGGCGGTACTCCTCGCCCAGCCTCTTGAAGCCGATCCTCGCTGCGGGGTACCTGCCTCTATCCTTATCGCTGGTTGCCACTATTCAGAAGTATTCGGCTAAAAATAAAGTTCTAAATCGCCATGGCTTGGATGCCTTTAAAAAGCGGATAGATAGTACAGGAGGGTAATGTTATTACCTCATTTTACTAATCCTTAATGATTTGGAAATCATTACAATTTTTTAGTGTGGCAGCTTTGTATTCTTTCAGCTCGAAATGCCCAACAGAATCCGCGTTAGACTCCTTCTTTCGTATCTATTTCTCGCCATAAACCTCATTTTATTGGCAGGAGTCACTTTTTATTATTTCAAGCGGGCAGAAGCATTGCGGAATGCGCAAAGCAAAATTTTGGAGGCCGATTTAAAACTCCAAAAGCTGATCGTAACAGATCTTTTGATCATCAACAGGGAAACACTCCGAAACGACTTTTTCAAATCGGGAAGAAGCCCGCTGCTTACTGAACACCAAGGCTTAATCGACGAAATCAAGAACCGGATCTATCAAATCAAAGAACTGGAACACGGCTCCATCGGCGAGGACGGGCTTTTGCAGATCGACACGGCCCTGATCCATTACAACGAAAATTTCAACCAATACCTTCACATCGTGTTCGTACGAGGATTCCGGGACTTCGGGTTGGAAGGAAAAATGCGGGACAAAGCCCATCTTCTAGAAGAGATGAACAGCATCAGCACAGAAGAACTCCTGTACCTGAGGCGGCATGAAAAAGATTTTTTCCTGCGAAAAGACACCACGTATGTCGAGAAATTCAATACACTGTGCAATGAACTGATCGACAAGAACAAACACAACACGCATTTTACCCACGAACAAGAATTGCTGGAGTCGTATTGTGCCCTTTTCAACGAGATCGCCAAAATCGACAAGGAACTCGGCTTTTCGGAAAATGATGGCTTCCGGAGAAAACTGCACCAAGATGTCATGTTCCTAGAAAGCCGGTTCAATGATCTGCTTGTCTTTTCCCGGGATGCCACAGAAAAGAAGCTTGACCAAGCCGGGCTGCTCTTTTATATTTCCATGGGCATCTCTTTCTCACTCAGCATTGTGTTGAGCCTTTATTTTTCGAACCAGATAGCAGGTCCAGTGAAAAAATTGGCCAGTACCATGGACGAATTTGTGTTGGAAAGCCAAGATTTCACCCAATTGCCCAGCAAGCTTTCGTACGACACGGACGAGATTCAAGTCCTGTGGCAATCTTTCTACCAAATGGGGATGGCCATCAAAAAACAATTCGAAGAGATCAACGAAAAGAGCGAATTGCTTGAAAGGCAAAACGATACATTGAACAAATTGAACAAGGAATTGGATCAGTTCATTTACAGTGCTTCGCATGACCTGAAAGCACCGCTCGCCTCCTTGCTCGGGCTGATCCATTTACTGAAACTACGTGTGGAACCCCTTATCCATGACGAGTACTTCGACCTCATGGAAGGAAGCGTGAAACGTTTGGAAAACCACATCATGGACATCATCAAATATTCCAAAAACCATCAATTGGCAATTTCCGTCCAAGAAATCCGGCTTCGCAACACCATTGAATTGATCCTAAACCAATTGCGCTTTCAGAAGGGTACCGAGAAAATCGAACTGGAATTGGATGTAAAAGAAAAGATCACGTTTTATTCGGACCCTATGCGTCTGAATATGATCCTATTCAATCTTATTTCCAATGCCTTTAAATATTACGATAGTACAAAACAGCAGCAGAAAATCTTCATTTCGGCTACCGTCAATGCCAAAAACGTAGTAATTAAAATCGAAGACAACGGATTGGGAATCGACAAGCATTACTTGGACCGGATTTTCGATCTTTTTTTTAGAGCCAACGAAAAATCCACAGGTTCGGGCCTTGGACTCTTTATTGCCAAAGAAGCCTCCGACAAATTGGGCGGAACCATCGAAGTGGCCTCTGAGTTAAAAATCGGCACTACTTTTACGATTCACCTCCCCAATCTTTACAAGGAGATGGCACTTTAAAATTCGGCAAACGTTCAAAAAAATTGATGTACCTCATAGAAAGGCTACAAACACACCCTTTTGCTACGCTCATACAACTTCTTTTTCAAGAACCTACCAGAGACGTGGAAAGTAAATAGAGGAGACAATTGTTACGCCCCTCATTTCCACTTCCCTTTAAGAGTTCCAAAAGAAGTCACTTTGCGCTCTCTTTGTCTTTCTGGAACCATGGGCAGCATAGAGGAAAATCGCCTTATTTTGCATTGGGAAACAAGATAATACCATGCGAAAGAAGTCGGTTGGGAAAAGGATGGGAGCATAGCAGTACGTTGAGGTAGGAAGGGTGAAAATAAAAGAAAGCCGAGAGAAATTCCCTCGGCTTTCCCAATTACAAAAGATTATTCGCCTACTACGATAATCTTTTTGGTCCTATTTCCCTCGGGAGAAGAAACAGTGACATAGTACAATCCGGCTTTTAATCCATTCAATTCGATTTGGAATGAATTTTGGCCAGAAAGAGCGTCAAACTTGGTTTTTAACACCTCGTTCGAAAGAGCGTCTTTCAAACTTACTTCCGTGTTTCCACCTGCGTTGGAATAGAACCCAACGTTAATTTGGTTCGACGCCGGAATAGGAGAAACAATGAGTTCCTCGCTGGCATTCAACTCCATGAAAGCGTCCATTTCTTCATCTCTCAACGAGTTGCTTGGAGCAGGAGAAAGGCGTGTGCCAGGGATCGGGTTCTCTGTTCCACCGGAAGGCAATTGCCAAGCCACGCTGATATGGTCGCTATTTATTCCTTCTTTGTGAAGCACTTGGATGAAATACTTCCCTCCTTTTACGAGGTGGATAGCGGCCGAGTGTTGTTGTGCAGGATACCTGTTATACTCTTGATAGCCTGTAGGATTTGGCACGCTTGCCACCAACACTTTTTGAGCAGGGTCACTGTTTGTGCTTACCCACAATTCTGCCCTATCGTCCGCCGCGATATAGAAGGTGTAGTTTCCGGTTTGAGGAGCACATACATATCCTATAAAACGCGTTCCATAGTTATCGGCCGAGTTGCGCACTCCGTCCAAGCCATATGCTTTTGAAACAAAGCTAGGGCTGCCTGGATACCTGCTGCTACTTGTCAAAGCAGCCACAGATGATCCCATCACATTGTTGAACAATTGCTTGGTGATGTACCCGCTTGCAGAACATCCTGACACGACAACTGAATTGGCAGCACTGGTTGTTTTTGCTCCCTCGTTGTCTGTCGCGCGGCATGTGACCGTGTAAGTACCTGCTTCTACGTTTGTCCATACGAAGGTGAAAGGAGTGGCAGTAACCGTTCCGATTACATTTCCGTTGGCCAAATATTCCACTTTCACCACTGTTCCATCCACGTCGTTTGCGTTTGCTTGGAAAGTGATGTTGCTCGTGGCAGTAAACAAGGCATTGTTTACTGGGCTTACAAGACTTGCTGTCGGTGCGTCATTTACAGACGTGATAGTGACAAGCACTTTCGCAGGTAAAACGGCATAACTATCGGCATCTTTTCCGTTCCAAACCAAGGTGTCCTTTCCATTGAAATTGGCAACTGGTTTGTAGGTAAGTTGTGCAACGGACGAAATGGCAATCTGATCTCCCGTTTGTACTGCATTGTTACTAAGCTTCAACATACCATGTTTCGGCAAGGCTGTGATTTTCACTTTTGTCAACGTGTCGCCATCTGCATCGCTGAAAGAAGCTTTGAAGCTTGCGGCAGCAAATGTCAAGGTAGCGTCTTCGTTCACCGTTGCGTTCACGTTGCTCACTACTGGACGGTGTTTGTACGAGTCAGGATTGAAGAGTGCCAACAACTGACCTCCTTCGACATACGGATTTGGAAGAAGGTAGTGCGCTTGGTCTGAAGTAAGGAACATACCGGCTCCCAAGATATCCGAAACATCGATAATTCCAGAAGTTTCCTCGTCCACATTGAAAGGTGCCGTGGCAGGTCTTCCAATATCTCCGAAACGGCTGGAATCGTGTTGGGCAATCATCTTCAAGTTGTCTGTAGCGATGGTGTACTGCCATACTTTGCCATTGTGTGCAGCATTTCCTACGTCTTCCAACAATAGGATGTGACCAAAATTGTCGATCGCCATGTTATCCAACATGTTTTGCCCTTCTGTTCCGTCTAGGACAGCCTCGACCACACCACCCAATTCAGGATGTGCCACATCGTCGAAACGAAGTCTCCAAACACGGCTCCGTCCTACTTGGCTTCCGATGGCGTCGTTCACTTGATCCAATTGGTCAGTCGTGTTGAAATAGAAGTCATTAGGACTTGAAGGATCCCAAGCTCCGTCTTCGCAACGGGAGAAACGGGTTACCAACGCTGTGTTGCTGGCTGCATCTAACGCCGCACCGGTCATGGTTTCGGCAGCGCCTACTTCTGCAAGAGAGAAACGGGTTCCAGGAGTAGGAGGCGTGTTGATCGAAGAAGAGCTTAGTCTTTCTTGAGGGAAGCCTTCTACTTTCACGCCATAGAGTTTTCCGTTTGTCAAACCGGCTTTGTCTACTTCTGTTCCAGAAGAAGTTTTCGTTCCTACGTAGAAATAAACTTGTGAGCTTGTGACAGCCCCGTCGTTCATCAATCCTACGACTGTCTTATCTCCAGTGGCTGGGCTAGCTACTGCGTTTTCCCAAGCGGCTTTTCCGAACCTAGGCATTTCATAGCTTGTACCTCCGTTTGGTCCTGTCACGATGTGGGCAAATGCACGGCCTCTTTCGTCGCTGTATTCTTCCCCGTTCATGTAAATACGTTCCGTTGTACCAAGACCTGTCGAAGCATTGTAAAAAGCAGAAACGGCTGGTAGGTCCGCAGAACAGAAACGCAAGAAAGATTTTAGACTCGTCGTATCAGATGGACCATAAGAGGTATATCCTGATCCGTTCCACAAATTTACAGTGCGGATAAGGTCACTTCCGTCCACTACCGCCAACGTTGACTTGTTGATCGTCCATTTGGAAACAAAAGCTCCTTTTCCGCCATGGGCACGCACAGATCCGTCCGGATTGCTGGCATTTCCTGTTGCGGAAATTTCATGGTTCATTAACAATGTAAACGTACCGTCGTTGTTGTCAAATGCACCCAATCCATCTGGAATACCTGCCATTTTGTAGTGATTTACAGAATCAGCCACAGAGAGGATAGAGGTAAGTTTTACACCAGGTGCTTTAGGCGTCACATACGGTGTTTGTGAACTGCTCGCGCTTGCATCTTGTACTGCATTGTAGGTATCAGGGTTGAAAAGAGCAAACAATTGTCCTCCTTCTACCAATTCACCCGGAATAAGATAATGCGCCTGATCGGAAGACAAGAACATTCCGCGACCCAAGATTTCTTGCACATCAATGATTCCAGAGGTTTCTTCGTCTACGTTGAAAGGTGCCGTAGCAGGTCTTCCAATATCGCCAAAACGGCTGGAATCGTGTTGGGCAATCATTTTCAAATTGTCTGTAGCGATGGTGTACTGCCATACTTTGCCATTGTGTGGGGCATTTCCTACGTCTTCCAACAAGAGGATGTGACCATAATGGTCGATCGCCATGTTGTCCAACATGTTTTGACCTTCTGTTCCATCCAACACCGCTTCGGTTGTTCCACCTAATTCAGGATGTGCCACATCGTCAAAACGAAGTCTCCAAACGCGGCTACGTCCTACTTGGCTTCCGATGGCATCGTTCACTTGATCCAATTGATCGGTCGTGTTGAAGTAGAAGTCATTAAGGTTCGAAGGATCCCAGGCTCCGTCTTCGCAACGAGAGAAACGGGTCACTAAGGCCGTGTTGCTCGCTGCGTCCAACGCCGCACCGGTCATAGTTTCAGCAGCACCTACCTCTACAAGAGAGAAACGGGTTCCTGCGACAGGAGGCGTATTGATCGAAGAAGAACTCAATCGTTCTTGAGGAAAGCCTTCCACTTTTACTCCATAAAGTTTTCCGTTTGTCAAACCGGCTTTGTCAACTTCTGTTCCAGAAGCAGTTTTGGTACCGATGTAAAAATAGACTTGTGAGCTTGTGACGGCACCGTCGTTCATCAATCCTACAACTGTTTTGTCTCCTGTTCCAGGATTAGCTACTGCATTTTCCCAAGCTGCTTTTCCGAACTTCGGTGTCTCATAGCTTGTACCTCCGTTTGGTCCTGTCACGATATGGGCAAATGAACGGCCTCTTTCGTCGCTGTATTCTTCCCCGTTCATGAAAATCCGCTCGGTTGTACCTAGTCCTGTCGAAGCATTGTAAAAAGCGGAAACGGCTGGTAGGTCAGCAGAGCAGAAACGCAAGAAAGATTTTAGACTTGTCGTATCTTCAGGATTGTAGGCAGTATACCCGCTGCCATTCCACAAGTTGACACGACGGATCAAGTCGCTTCCCGCTTTTACAGAAAGGTCTGATTTGTTGATAATCCATTTAGAGACAAAGGCTCCTTTTCCACCATGGGCACGTGTTACGCCGTCTGGGTTCGAAGTATTTCCTGTTGCGGAAATCTCATGGTTCATCAACAATGTGAACGTACCGTCGTTGTTGTCAAATGCACCCAATCCGTCTGGGATACCTGCCATTTTATACCCGTCGATGGCATCGCCTACTGACAAGATAGGAGTGATTTTTACTCCTTGGCTCTTGGGCGTCACATACGCTGTTTGTGAGCTTTTAATAGAAGCTGCATCTAAAGAAATCCCTGCCCTTGTAAAGTTGGGTACTTTATTGGCTCCTTTTAAACCAAAAACCAATACATGGCTCAATTTCCCTGTAGGAATAGCCAACCCGTCTGCATTTGGGCAAGCTTGACCATAATCATTGTCATTGCAAAGCGCGATGGTACTATCATTGATAATGGCTAAACCTTCTGATTTGTCCAAGGGCGAAGGCCAACCATTTGCCAATAAATCCATGAAAAGAGTCTTTCCGACTGGTTTGATAGCATTTGCCGCCAAACCGGTTGAATCCACCCATCCTTCTACTGTTTTTCCATTGTATAGATTGGCCGATACAGGAGTAGCTCCGTTAAGAGAGATTTTAAATAACTTCTTGATATCAGAAGTCCCTCTTGCAGCTGCTTCGATCAATAAAAAAGTACTGTCGTTGATTGCGGCCATGTCTCCAATCTTCCAATCTTGCATCCGGATCTGATTCGCGCCATTTGCTCCAATCACGCCGCTATTCAAATAAACAAATACTCTTGTCGCATTCGTGGCAGGATCGATTTCCAAGATTCTATGAACACATGTCGCTTCTCCTACCGCTTTAGAGGGAAACAACAATGGGCTTTGAATGATGGCATAAATTTTCCCGTTAGGCGTTAAGCTAAGGCCTTCGAAACCGCGGTTGTTCTTTCTGTATTTGAAGACTGTGTCAATTTGGACATCTTCAGGTTGTGACCCAGGCAAACTGGCATAGGGAGTAAATCTTTTGATGACCACCCCGTTCCTGTTCAGTTTCCAAATCGAAGGGCCACCTTCTTCCGAAATCCAGAAGTTCCCGTCAGCGTCCACGACAAGCCCTTCCGAGTCGATTCCCCAAACATCTTTTGGAGCGGTCTTCAAAGGCAAATTGGCGCAATTCAACACGGTATCTGTAGGATTGGCTTCTGAAGCCAAACTGCCAAATCCTGTAGGGTTCAATAAACCTGTTGCAGCAGTCCCATTGGGACGTTTCATCGCGATGGTTTCCAAGATTTGAACCGAATCCCCATTTATCCTGATCCTGTGTATTTTAGGAGCATAGTTGGGAAAGGCATACATTTTATCGTACTGAGGGCGGCATGCCGGAAGGTTGGCATTGGAACAGTCGATGTTTACTCCTCTGTCCGAAATAGTCCAAAATTCCTTCCCATTTGTATTAGGAATGGCATACAGGCTGGAAAATCCAGCTTCGTGGTAGTTAATCCCTTTATAGCTGCCTATAAAGGACGAATTGAAGTTTTGATAGTCTTGTTTCAATGTAATTTGCGCCTTGCTTTCCGAGAGCCAAAGCATTATCACACATGAACAAAACCATTTCGGGTTTAAGTTTTTCATGGTTTAAAATGTTTGTTTGTGCAAACCTAGGTTGTCAAGGTTGCCACATAATAAGTTCAGGGTTGTTTCTCCGTTAAATTAGTCCTTGAACCGGGCAGAAAAAGATTAAAAAAGCTTAACCTAGCCTCTTGTTTTTAGGCATATTTCATCAAAATATTTATCATACATGCGCTATTTCTGAACATGAGGATAAAATGACTCCTTGTTTCATCGTGCAAACATTAAATAAAAAGAACGGAGGTTAAATTAAAGGTTGCGACCTTGTGAATAGCCCATGTATCGGAATAGAGAACATGTACGAGCCGTGTGCAACGCCTCGTATTTTTTCCTTGCTAAATCGGTATCCTACTGATTTTTTTGACGCATGCTCTTTTCAAAAATGGCCTCCAATTCTTTGAATTCGAGATTTTTGTACATGATCTTTTTCTCGGCGTCCAACAAATAAATCGTGGGCGTCGACTTTATTTGATAGGTAGCATACACTTGGGCAATATTGATAGGATCCCACACATTGATCCAGCCGAGTTGATGCCTTATCAGGTATTCCTTCCAACTGTAAGGAACTTGCTGGATGGTCACTGCATATACTTCTACACCATATTGCCGTATCTTGGTATACAGTTCCTTCATTTTGGGTGTGATTTCTTGGCAGTGGCTACAATCGGCATCCCAAAAATACAGGATGGTATATGGCGTGGTAATAGAGTACAATGGGGTTTGGCGGCCCAAAGTATCCATAAAATCAATGGCAGGGGCTTTTTTACCCGTTAAAAGGGGTTCAAAGCGTTTTACGTTGGCCTTTATATTGAGAATATCGGTCGAATTGATCCAAGGAGCTTTCCCCGCCAAATAATACGAATTTGCCAGATAGGTGTATAATACATCCATCCATGGTTTGTTATGTGTTTCGAAATAAGAACTCAAATAGGTCAAGGCAAAGCGGTAGATTTCTTGGTTTTGTGACATCTTTTGAAGGATCTTATCGCAGCTCTTTATGAGACTGTCCGGTTGAAGAGGCGTAAATTTCAAATACTTATCGATGTTTTCTGCAATGTAGGGTGTACGGATCAACCGTTCGTCGCTCAGATCCAAATTATCAAAAATCCTGTCTTTGGCATTTGCCAGCACTGTAGAATCCAGTCCCTTCGCTTTGCGGTTCGGCATTTTTATTTCAATCCCCGCCTTGATCACTTTGCAAGCCAAACTTCCGGGATGGCCCTCAAAAAAAGCACGACGATAATCGCCTACCTTTCTCATTGCCTGTTGTATTTCAAATCTCACTTGCGCATTGGCAGAATCACGGGCCAAAAGGCCGCGCAAGGAATCCATTGTCTTCTTTTGCTTGAAAACGGTCTTTTTATATCCGAAGTAAATCGAATTTTCAGGCGATTCGAGCACATTGGCCGACGAATCCAAATTGGGAAGGTCCATCTTGATGAAGAACTGTTGTTCACTGACAATGAAATCGACTGTTTTATCTCCAAACTGGAGCAAATACAATCCCTCTGGCCATTTCGTATCTCCTGCGAACACGACTTTCCCCTTTGCGTCAAAATAAGACGAATCGACGGATCGAATCTCTTTTCCATAAAAATATCCTACAGTCACTTTCTGCATTTTGGCAGCTGGAATTTGGAAGGTAATCCGATGGCCTTTAGCTGACCCTCCAAAAACAAGTCCCTGAAATAAAATGCTGCACAGGAACAGCATGCACCACTTTTGTAAATTGATTCGCATGACACTTCTCATTTCTTTTATCTGTTCAGTGTTTCTAAACGGGACATACAATTGACTCCATCAATGTTCTACTATTACCTTCACTGTTTTTTTTAATGTCCCCGAGCTGACTTTGACGATATACACGCCTGGTGCCATGAGAGACAAGTCATGTACGTATACTTGCTGGTAATCAAATTCTACCGTCTCGTCGCGAAGTTGTATGCCCATAGAAGAATACCATTCCAATTGTACAGGTCCAGTTTGTTCGCCATAAAACTCGAACTTTACTTGATTGATCGCCGGCACCGGATATACCCGCATTCTCAATTCATTGGAATGTACTCCTGAGCAACCTTGGGATTGAAACAGTGCTTTTCTTCTCGGACTTGTCATCAACGCTGTCAACATGCGTTGCTTTTGCCCGAGCGTAAAAATGTTCATGCACCTATCGGGCGAATAATCCATGTAGTCATTGGTCAGATCCGCTACCCGGATGTTTTTGCACAATGAAAAATCGATGCAATCGTTGTCTTGATTGGGTCCTTCATCCAAAGGAGTGTCGGCAACATAATCGTTCCCACAATAGGCATCGCCCCAAATGTGACGCAGCCCTAGCCAATGTCCTATTTCATGTGTTGTAGTCCGACCCAAATTGTACGGATATGTCGCCGTTCCTACCGTACCAAATACTTGGTAGTTCATGACGATCCCGTCCAGCATGTCATCATAATAATAACTGCTCAAGTCGCTCAAATCGGATCCAGTTGGATAGGTGGCATATCCCAATTCTCTTTGCACGTCCAAATTCAATACCCAGATGTTCAAATACTGGTCGCTCGGCCAATCGGACAATGCTTTGAATTCCATTTCGTCATCCAGTTCCCACAGAACTTTGGGATTATATACACGATTTATGCCTGTCGTGGGCTTTCCATTCGGATCGGTAGAAGCCAAACAAAACTCAATGTTCACATCGGCCCCGATGGCCATGTCATTGTATCCGTTGGTATTGAATTTCCTCCTGAAGTCCTCGTTCAGGACACGCATCTGGGAAAAAACTTGGTCATCCGAGATATTCGTACTTTTCTTTAGATCCGGACGGGATGATTTGTCGTTGTGTATGATATGTACAACGACCGGAATCGTAATGAGAGGACCTTGGGAAGAGTCGAGTTCAGCCAAACGTTGATTGGATACATTCGGATCGTTGAGCAACGATTCAAATTGTTTGACACGGGCATACCGGGAAGGATTTCGTATCTCGTCGAGGTGCAGGCGGTGTTCCGTAGCACATCCTCTCGTTTGAGCCTTAATGGAGAAACATGACAAAAAGCAAGACAGACAGCATCCTAAAAAGCAACAGGTATGCCAACCGCATTTTTTACGAAACAAAGAACCTAATTTGAACATGCTGTACCATACCGAAATCCGTGAGCCTATTCTGCAGACTCTAACTGCACATTACGATTTCCTGCAACCAGGGTCAATTGCTACTTCAATTTTATAATCGAACATGATCTTGTTTTGAGTCTTAATAAGTTTATCGTAATTGAAGATCTTTGCATTTACGATATCGTACAATTCTGAATACGTGTACATCCATTTTTCATTCATATTCTTTAAAGCCAACGTCTTGTCCAAGGTAGCTTGAATATAAATGTCAGAATAGAATTTCAGGATCTGTTTTCGAAATTCAGCATCGTCCCCAGTGGCATACCACTTGTCGAAGATCTTCTCGAATTGCAGCCGTTTTGTGTGGACTTCTAACATTTCTGTCTTTTGTGCTTCAAACTCCTTCGGAATTGATGTCTCTTTTAATTTTTTTACACTCTTTTCGAAATCTTGGATTTGTTGTTTCGAATAGGCCACTAGCTTTTCTTTAGTATCGGATTTTTTCGTAAAATCATACGACCTGTAGGCCTTAAACTCATTCTCCATTCCTGTTTCCTTCGCCCCAATATGGTACATGAACGGAAGGTATTGACTCAATTTTTTGTCGGTAATAGTAGAATCAAAACTTTGGAATTCTACCTTACAATTGTGTACATTGATATAGGACACCTGGTAAAACCCTTTGCCAAATTCATCTTGACTTTCTTGGGCGTAGCCTTCGAAAAGGCCTAGAAAAAGGAGCGGGAGAAGGAATAATACTTTCATAGTCACATACTTAGAAGGGAACAAAGGTAGGAATTTGGGAAATGGGGGAGGTTATTCCAATATTAAATAACGTTTACCAAAAGGTACAATTAGTGAAATTTTGCTCGTAACGTCCTAGGATTTACTCCCTATTCTTGTTTAAACTTGAATTGTACCCCAATGCTGTAATTGATAAACTTATAGGACACATCCTCTGTCTTGAATTTATAAAAAACATCTTCGGGTTGATGGTTCTGCAAAAACTCCATACTATAGGAGGCTCCCACTATTACATTGAAAGAAGGGCTTATTTGCACGATTCCTCCCGCCCCTATTTGGCCTAGGTAACGGGTCCCGAAAGGATACGTGGTTTTTGTGTCTTTTCCATCCGCAGACGTCAATGTGACACTTGGATCTTTTGAGCCTAACATGACGCCTACTCCCATGCTCAGGTAAGGCGAAACCAAAAGGTTAGGAAAGGGATGGATCATCACATCAGGAAGGAAAGAAACCGTTTCCAAACGGGTGCCGCTCACCCCTTTTCCTTGGCTTGTCGTATCAAATTTGGTGTACTCGCTTTTGTCGAATGCATAGAACATGTACCCAACATTGAACCGGATAGTATAACGTGTATGCGAATAAAGAGGGATTCCCAATTGGGCTCCAAATCCCCTGTTAAAATAGTGATGGTAGAATCCGTCATTTGTACTTGTCGCCCCCACTCCGGATACATACACAAGATTTTTGTAGGAAGGGGCACCTTTCTCGGGCAAGGGCTGCACAATACTATCACGTACAGTTGACAGCGTATCTTGCGCCAGGGCGTTTGAAATAAGACCCAAGGAAATCCCACCAAGGGTAACCAATAAAATGAAAAGACGATTAGAATGCATTTTTTTCTCCTTTTAGCATGTTTAGAACAGTCATGACAATAATTTTGATGTCGAGCAAGAAGCTCCAATTTTCGATGTACCAAACATCATAACGGATCCTCTTGATCATTTTTTGCGGGGTTTCCGTCAATCCCCTGAATCCATTGACTTGCGCCCATCCTGTGATACCAGGTTTCACAAAATGGCGCATCATGTATTTATCGATTGTTTCCTTGTATTCCTCGGTGTGTTTCAGCATGTGCGGACGCGGACCCACGATGGACATTTCTCCCTTCAGCACATTAAAAAATTGGGGCAGCTCATCCACGTTTGTTTTCCGCAAGAACTTCCCGACTTTCGTGATACGGGTGTCTACTTTGGTCGCTTGTGCCAGATCCGACAGTTCATTTACCGTCATGGTTCTGAATTTGTAGCAATCAAACACCTCATTGTTTCGTCCGCTCCTTTTTTGCTTGAAGAAAATAGGCCCTTTGGAAGTCAGTTTTATGAGCAAGGCCACCACAGGAAATAAGGTAGGAGCTAAAACAAAAAGGGCAAAAAAGGAAAAACCGATATCAAATACCCGTTTCATGAACCGCTTCCCCACATTCTCTAAGGGTTCTTGGCGAATAGAAAGAACGGGGGAAGTGTCGTAAAATTCGATGTCCACCTTTTTATATAACAAGGCCCTAAAATCGGGCACGTACCGAAAACGGATCAAATTATTCTCCGCATAGGACATCAATTCACGGATCTTGGTGACGGAGGTCAAAGGCAAGGCACAGTAGATCTCATCAATCTCCTCATTTTCCAAATAATCATATAAAATACGCTCTGTAAAAAAGTCTGTCTTGGTATCCCCTTCTATCTCGCTTACATTCTCGCCAAAGATGGCCTTTAATACATATCCATTCGATTTGTTAGAAAGAAAATACCTGTAAATTTTTACGCACGCATCATTAGACCCTACGATGATCACATTGCGGAAATTGATTTTAAAGGTTCTCGTAAGCTGGACAAAAATGGTCCGCCATAGCAATACGAGAATGGTGAGCACCAAATAGAAACTTCCTAAAAAAAGCCTTGAATAATAATATCCTTTGATACTCAAGACAAAGATGGCAATGACGCAGCTGTGTACCAAAATGGCCTTGATGATATTCCAAATGATTTTTTCCCAATGGCTGACGCGGGAAGCGGCATAAATATTCAAAATGTATACGGCCACGATCCAAGCCAAATTGCATACGATGATCAAAAATGTAAAATGGTCCAAGAATCCATGAAAGGGATTTTGACGGAAGCGTAAACTGTAGGCGAGAAGGAAAGAAAGATTTAAGACGAGGATATCCCCTGAGACGAGTATTTGATGGATAAATCTGGAATACCCCCTTTTGTAGAGAATACTTTCGTTCGGCTTTGCAATATCAATATGTAAGGCGGTATGTGCCATTCTTACCCACAGAGGACATTTGCCATCATCTCAATATTTTGCACTATACGTGCCTTTCGACACAAAGAAAAGATTCGGCGATTTGGTGCCGAACTTGATACTTCCGCTTTGACCAAAGACTCCTTTCACAATATTTCCTGTACTTGAATGCAATTGCAATGCGCCGCTGCTCGCTTTCAGGGGAGATCCCGTTGCGGTGGGCACAGTATAATACGCTTCTTGCGTCGTCTCGTTCGTACTCAATGGGGCGTCGCTGTCCAGCCCATTTTGAGGTTGCTTGGGAACCACCAGTTTGATCATTTTTTTCGTATTGGTATCCAATCCATATACTTCGAAACTATTGGAAGCCGAAATAAAGGTGGCCCAAACAGAATCTGCTACCAATATTTTCCCGCCTTCAGTCCAACGAATATCATCGGAAGTATAGCTAATTTTAAAATACCCATCTGTGACCACCATACTATCGCCTGTCTCACTGTACAATACCATGGTAAAATTGGCTTCAATCTGGTCATAGGCTTGATCCAATTTGGTGATGGTGACATTTCCGCTTGCATTTGAAATGGAAGCATAATCGAAGGTAGC
>FTBA01000068.1_pt1 | contig 16569 bp, 10 predicted proteins | sample 1639221 | NCBI WGS metagenome assembly FTBA01 (sample SAMEA3914864, study PRJEB12502) | metagenome | biome: forest; material: soil | place: USA | collected 2012-03-12 | depth 0.3 m | reverse complement strand
GCCAAATGACGGTACGTGTCAACACGCCTGCCGTAAGCATAAGCGGCCTTACTACTTTTTGTAGCGATGATACAGCAGGGACACTTCAAGCAGTGGACAACGGATCAGGAACAGATCAGGTGACACATACGGGGCCTACATTTACGTGGACCACTTCTACTGGGACTTTTTCGGGCAGTACGATTAAACGATCCAAATTGACTGACGGTGAAACCGTAAAAGTGCAGATGACACCGGGATATACTTGTCATGGTACACCAGCCAGTGCTTCACAGCTCATTACGATTTATACCAAGCCAACGGCAAACATGGTAGCGTATCCTGTAGAGATATGTCCTGGCCAAACAGCAGATCTTGTATCGTCATCGGGAAGCATGAGTGGCTCCACGCTCTTGTCCTATACTTGGTTCAAAGATGATTACCTCATTTCTGGAAGTACTGTAGATACCTTGGCCGCTTCTGAGGAAGGGAATTACAAAGTAAGGATTGCCAATGGATTGCCTACTTGCTACAGCGAAGCAACCCAATCTCTTCTGGTCCAAGACGTGGTTGTAAATGCGGGACCTGACAAAACCATGTACCAAGGAGATTCCGTGAAATTGGAAGGCTCGTCGAATGGAAATTATCAGTATGTGTGGAAACCCTCACATGCCTTGTCCGATACCACCATTTTGCAACCTATTGCGCGTCCACAAGTTAGTTTGGTGTATGTAATTAAGGCCACCAGCTCGTTGGGTTGTACCGCAACAGACGAAGTTTTGGTGGAAGTGTTTGTTCCCATTAAGGTCCCCAATGCATTTAGCCCGAATGGAGATGGGTTGAACGACAACTGGGTCATCGATGGCATGGAAAAATTCCCCAACAGCAAAGTGAATGTGTTCAACAGGTGGGGGAATTCGATTTATACGGATAACAATGGGTATAGGGCTCCTTGGGATGGCATGCACAATGGGCAGCATTTGCCAACAGGCACCTATTATTATATCATCGACCTGAAAGGGAGCCCTGATCATACCGACCGTACTGTGACAGGTTCCTTGACTATTGTGAAATGATGGGAGTGAAGGCAAGGTGCATAAGCCACATTGTCGCATTCTGGGTTGTTTTTGGGACAATTTCACATACAAGGGCACAAGGCAATTGGTCTAGCTCTATGGCCAAAACAGCCATGACACTTTGGCCACGGGGCACTCCGGCAAATTGGAATTATGAACAGGGTTTTGTGCTGCGTGCCATAGAAGCTGTTTGGGACAAGACGGGAGATTCTGCCTATTTCCATTACATTCAAAACAAAGTAGATTTTTTTATCACTCCAACCGGCGGCATCACTACCTACACCCTACAGGAGTATACCTTGGACAATATCGCATCGGGGAGGGCCTTGCTGTTTTTGTATGCCCACACTGCGAACACCAAATATAAACTGGCCGCTGACAAGTTGAGGAGTCAGTTAGCCACGCATCCGCGTACCTCAGAAGGAGGATTTTGGCATAAGAATGCCTATCCTCAGCAAATGTGGTTGGATGGACTTTACATGGCGGAACCCTTTTATGCCCAATACGCCCAACTATTTTATCAAACTTCCAGTTTCGACGATGTTGCTTTGCAGATACTTCTCATGGAGAAAATGGGAAGAGATGTACAAACTGGACTGTTGTATCATGGTTGGGACGAGAGCAAGGCGCAAGCGTGGGCAAATCCAATAACGGGATGTTCCCCTAGTTTTTGGGGACGAGGCTTAGGTTGGTACATGGTCAGTTTGGTGGACGTGTTGGATTTTTTGCCCACCACCCATCCCCAACGTGACAGTATTTTGCATGTATTGCAAAGGTTGGCCTATGCGGTAGCGCAGGTACAAGATAATTCCGGTCTTTGGTATCAGGTACTCGACAAAGCGGGGCAGGCAGGCAATTATGTCGAAGCTTCTGCCTCCGCCATGATGGTCTATGCCTTGGCAAAAGGAGTGAGAATGGGATATATAGATAAAACGTATTTTGAGCATGCCAAACAAGGCTTTGACGTCCTACTTTCCAAATTTGTCCAAACGGACGCCAAAGGACAGGTACACCTGACAGGGACATGCCCAAGTGCTGGATTGGGAGGAAATCCGTATCGAAGTGGGACCTATGATTATTACGTGGGTATTGCGACGGTGACAGATGACCCGAAAGGAATAGGGGCTTTTATTTTGGTGTAGAAGTAGAAAAGACCGGTGAGATAGCAAGTATCGAACCAGAAGATAAAAACGGATCCTCTTATTCTGTTTTTCCGAATCCTGCAACAGATAACCTCTTTGTGGGAGAGACGGGCCAATCCTTTCAAATGAATCTATATGATCCTAGAGGAGTGCTTCTTTCTTCAAAGGAGGGAAGAACAATGGATATGACTCATTTGCCACCTGGCCTTTATTTTTTGGAAATCCGGGGAGAAAAGGGATTTTATGTAGAAAAAGTAATAAAGAAGTAAAAGAAGAAAATATAATTTTTATTAGTTTTTAAATAGAACGTTCTCGGAAACGTTCTCGTTGTTTTTTTCAAAATATCCCATTAAATGCCGTTTTTTATTCCATATTAAATAATTAACTTGGAAAAGAATTAAAAAAAGCAGCTATCTTTAATAGATACTTTATTGTATTATATTTATATGGCAGCATTTTGTGTAACAGGAAAGAAAACGAATGGAACCATTATCGGGCGTCACCACATTGGGGCAGTTTATCATTGCAAGGCAGCGGGATTTTCCTTACGCGAAAGGAGAATTGTCACGGTTATTGCGTGACATCAGCATTGCAGCCAAGATTGTCAATAGCGAGATCCGTAAAGCTGGCCTGGCGAATATTTTAGGCTCTTCGGGAAATACGAATGTGCAGGGAGAAGAGCAAAAGAGATTGGATGTATATGCGAATGAACAGTTTATTTCGGCACTTCAGGTGGGAGGAGAATGTTGCGGGATCGCTTCGGAAGAAAATGAAGACATCCTGATCATTCAAAACGAAGTGTCCAAGGATGCCAACTATGTGGTGTGCATCGATCCATTGGATGGATCTTCCAACATTGACGTAAACGTATCCATCGGGACTATTTTTTCCATCTACAGGCGGGTTTCGAAGAGCGGGCCGGTCACCGTCGAAGATTTTTTGCAAAAGGGAGATAAGCAGGTGGCAGCAGGCTATGTGCTGTATGGGTCTTCTACTATGCTTGTGTACACGACAGGATTCGGCGTAAATGGATTTACCTTGATCCCCTCCATCGGGGAATTTTGTTTAAGCCATCCCGCCATCCGAACCCCGCAAGAAGGGGCCATTTGCTCCATCAACGAGGGCAATTTTTTAGGCTTTCCGCAGGGAGTGAAAAAATACATGAAATATTGTCAAGAGGAGGATGCTTTCACGCGTCGGCCCTATTCTTTTCGGTATATCGGGTCATTGGTGGCAGATTTTCATCGAAATTTGATCAAAGGGGGCATTTATATGTATCCTTCCTGCATCCAATCGCCGGAAGGGAAATTGCGCCTGACATATGAATGCAACCCTTTGGCCTTTCTGGCCGAGCAGGCAGGAGGGGAGGCCACCGACGGGTCTGTCCGGATCTTGAGCATCGACCCGCTGCATATTCACCAAAGGACCCCACTTTATATTGGGTCCTCTCAAATGGTAAAAACAGTAAAAGAGCTCCTTTGCTTAGAAAAAAAACCTGTGGAAGCACGAAGTTGACGTTCCGTCCTTGTTCCAGATGTCCAATGGTCATTTTTTTTATAAAGTACGTCAACCGGTAGCGGATACCGCTTTTTGTCTCCGTGTGCCCTCGTACTTCTATGAATACGTGGCATTGGTATATTTTTTTAGCAGAAGCACGTCCATTCTCTAACTTTGCCTGCTTTATACTAGAAGCCTCAAAAGCAGCACGTGCGGCAATATCTTTGGGGTAGGTAGAGAGAATAAAAGACAGTTTTTGTAATTGAATGTAGCGGATGAAAATCAAATATTTTGTATACGGTGGAATTGTTTTGGTTCTTGCTTGGCTGATTTACCATCGGGTGTCCGAGAACAATGCCGCTGCCAAAGAGAAAGCTCCAAAAGAAGGCGGCAGCAAGGCTGTAGGAGTGAACGGGGTAGTGGTACGGCCGAGGAATTTTGCCAATGCCCTTTCTGTTTCCGGATCCATTGAAGCCAACGAGCAGGTGCAAATTCGGTCCCAAATTGCAGGGGTCATTCGGCATCTGTACTTTCAGGAGGGGAGCGATGTGAAAGCAGGCCAGACCTTGCTCAGTTTGGAAGACTCGGAATGGCAGGCCTCTTTGGATCAGGCAGTTGCCAAAGAAGAACTATCGGCCGAAAATGAAAAGAGGACCAAGCAGTTGTTGGACAAGCAATCTGTAAGTCAGCAAGAATACGACATGGCACAGGCGGACTTAAAGACCTTGCATGCTCAAACCCAATTGATCCAGGCCCAACTGGCCAAAACGACCATCAAAGCCCCTTTTTCTGGCAAAATAGGCCTTCGGAAAGTGTCAATAGGCGAATATTTGGATCCTTCGACTGTAGTGGCCAATCTCGTCAACCTGAACCCTGTGAAACTTACCTTTTCGATTCCTGAAAAATATGCCTATACACTTAAGCCCAATGCGGTAGTTTCCTTTTCCATGTCTGGCCTGAAAAAGCAATATAAGGCAAAAGTATACGCAGTAGAACCGGGCATCGATGCCCTTACCCGTACTCTGCAATTGAAAGCGAAAGCGGACAATGCTGACGGGTCCTTGTTGCCGGGAGCATTTGCTACAGTAGATTTGCCCCTCATGGTCATTTCGGATGCCATCCTAATCCCAACGGAAGCGATTGTGCCCGTCCAAAATGGGCGTAAAGTATTTGTGTGCCAAAATGGGAAGGCGAAAGAAGTGATGGTGGAAACTTCTACCCGGACAGAGGAAGAGGTGTTGGTAGTAGCCGGCCTCAAAAAGGGAGATACCGTGTTGACGACGGGTGTGATGTCGCTGCGTCAAGGAACGCCTGTGAAAGTGAAAATCCAAAAAGAGTCCGTTACGGCACTACCATGAGTATTTCAAGCGTCAGTATCCGGAGGCCGGTATTTACCGTTGTCCTAAACCTTACGTTGATCCTGTTTGGGGTCATCGGGTATACATTTCTGGGTGTTCGGGAATTTCCCTCGATCGATCCTGCCACGATTTCGGTGAGAACCACCTATTCCGGCGCAAATGCGGACATCATTGAATCCCAAATCACGGAACCTTTGGAGAAATCCATCAATGCCATCGACGGGATCCGCAACATTTCTTCTTCCAGTAGCCAAGGAACCAGCACCATTACCATTGAGTTCAATTTGGACAAAAACCTGGAAGAAGCTGCCAACGATGTGCGTGACAAAGTGTCGCAAGCCATCAAAAGCCTTCCCTTGGACATCGACGCGCCCCCGGTGGTCACGAAGTCGGATGCGGATTCAGATCCGATCCTCATCATGACGGTGCAAAGCAATTCCCGCAATGTCATGGCCTTGAGCGATTATGCGGAAAATACGATTGCCCAACGCCTTCAAACCATTCCTGGAGTGAGCAGTGTCCAAATTTATGGACAGAAGAAATATGCCATGCGGTTGTGGATCCACCCCGACAAGCTTGTTTCGTTTGGGTTGACGGTGGCCGATGTGCGTGACGCACTCAACAGGGAAAATGTGGAACTTCCTTCCGGGAAAGTGACGGGGACCAATACAGAACTTACAGTAAAGACCCTTGGCAATTTAGCGACCGAGGAACAGTTCAACAATCTGATCGTGCAGGCGCAAGGCGAAAAAATGATCCGTTTCAGCGATATCGGAACAGCCAGCTTGGGGCCTGAAAACCTGGAGACGAAAATGACGGAATCCGGTATCCCCATGGTAGGCTTGGCGGTCATTCCCCAACCTGGCACCAATTATTTGGAAATTGCCGTTGCTTTTTACGCGCGTTTGGAACAATTCAAAAATGAATTGCCGGCCGATCTAAAGCTGGACGTGGCGGTGGACAATACCTTGTTTATCAAAAAATCCGTCACAGAAGTGGTCGAAACCTTGGGAATCGCCCTCGTATTGGTGATTTTGATCATCTATTTGTTCTTTCGGGATTGGAGTATCGCCTTTCGCCCCTTGATCGACATCCCGGTGTCCTTGATCGCCACTTTTTTTGTGATGTATCTGATGGGGTTTTCCGTAAACGTCTTGACGCTTCTTGCCATTGTGTTGGCTACCGGATTGGTGGTGGATGATGGCATTGTGGTCACAGAAAATATCTTTAAAAAAGTAGAAGAAGGGATGTCTCCCGTACAGGCAGCCATTCAAGGATCCAATGAGATTTTGATTCCCGTCATCTCTATTTCGATCACGCTGGCAGCCGTCTTTCTTCCTGTGATCTTCTTACAAGGGTTTGTGGGGCAATTGTTCCGGGAGTTTGGTGTGGTCATCGCCTCTGCCGTCTTGATTTCCGCCTTTGTCTCCTTGACCCTCACTCCCATGTTGAATGCGTACCTGATGAAGGGTGGCGTGCATAAAAAATCCCGGTTCTATGAATGGACAGAACCTTATTTTGTGCAATTGAATGAAGGCTATGCTACTTCCTTGAAAGGCTTTATGCAACGCAGGTGGCTCAGTTATCCGATCATTCTTGCTTGTTTAGGACTTATTATCTTGTTCTATCAAATTTTGCCCAAAGAAACGGCCCCTTACGATGACCGGAGCTATTTGCGCTTGCAAATGACCACACCGGAAGGGGCGACCTATGACTATACAGACAGGTTTATGCAGGAGTTGACCCAACTGGTCAATGACTCGGTCCCAGAAAAAAAGATCAACTTGGTCCTTACTTCGCCGGGTTCTAGTGGGGCCGTGAACAGTGGGAGGATGATGATGACCTTGGTTCAACCCGATGAGCGGAAGCGGTCTCAAAAAGAAGTCGCCGAGAAGCTCGGGAAGCTGACCAAAAAATATTCGGAGGCTCGTACGCTAGTGACACAACAGCCCACCATTGCAGTAAACAGGCGAGGAGGCCTGCCGATTCAGTATATCTTGATGGCCTCCAATTTTGAGGAATTACGGAAGAAAGTGCCCCAATTTATGGAAGAAGTGGCGCAAGACCCCACATTTTCCTCTTCGGATGTCAATCTTAAGTTCAATAAACCGGAATTGGACGTGTCCATCGACCGAGCCAAGGCGCAAAGTTTGGGAGTATCCGTCATGGACGTCGCACAAACCCTGCAATTGTCTTTGAGTGGCCAGCGTTTTGCATATTTCCTCCGGGATGGCAAGCAGTACCAGGTCATTGCCCAATTTGATAGAAAAGACCGCAACGACCCCGTAGACCTCAGTTCCATGTTTGTACGGAATGCGGGAGGGCAGATGATTCAATTGGATAATCTGGTAAGCCTGGACGAAGTCAGCAGTGCGCCTCAGCTTTACCACAACAATCGGTACATTTCAGCGACGGTCTCCGCAGGTTTGGCCCCAGGAAACAGCATTGGAGAGGGAATTGAAGCCATGGACCGTATCGCTAAAAAAGTCTTGGACGATCGATTTGTGGTCGATTTGGGAGGAGAAGCGCGCGATTTCAAAGAAAGCGGCTCCAATACGCTGTTTGCGTTCGGTCTCGCCCTTCTGCTCATTTACCTTATTCTCGCGGCGCAATTCGAAAGCTTCCTAGATCCCCTCATCATCATTTTGACGGTGCCATTGGCTGTGGCGGGTGCCTTGTTTTCGCTTTGGCTATTCGGTCAGACATGGAACATTTTCAGTCAAATCGGCACCATCATGCTCATCGGGTTGGTCACTAAAAACGGGATCTTGATCGTGGAGTTCGCCAACCATTTGAAGGAACAGGGAAAATCCAAAGCAGAGGCCATTTTGTTGGCGGCAGAGGCTCGTTTGCGCCCTATTTTAATGACCAGCTTGGCCATCGTGTTGGGGGCCTTGCCCATTGCCATGGCCTTGGGTGCCGCTGCTACCAGCAGGATCGGGATGGGAGTCGTCATCGTTGGCGGGACGACTTTTTCGCTGGTCCTCACCTTGTTTGTCATTCCTGCCATTTATGCCATGTGGTCGAGAGAACATCGGGTACACCCGGAAGATAAGGAGGTCAAACGAGAGCCTGAAACGGTGTGACCGGATGTGTTCGGTAGGAAGTCTCCAATTGTTGCTTATCTCAGGGATATTAATTGCAGTCGACTGTTCGTCCAAAATGGGTGAATATCTGGAAAAATAAAATTGGAATAAGGTATAATTCATATTCGGTCCATAACCGAAATCGATTATTTTACGTTCGGTCACTTAAAGCAAAAAGTGCAAAAATGAACTCGCGATAGGGATCGCAGTGGAAATCCTTTTTGCTATTGGGACGTGCGTGAGGGAAAAAAGATTGGAACGAAGAGCCCGGGCCGCAGGCATCGCCTATATTTTTAACTTTATTCTCTTTATTGGCTCCTGATCTGTTTTTATCCAAGAACCTAGGAGAGCTTCTTCATAAAAAGAATCAGAAAAATCACACATACTTTCCTCTCAAATCATCCCGACTTTTTTCAACAATTTTCCTATTTTCTTGAAAATATACCGCTGTTGACGAGGGATTCGAAATTCTATTTGATGAGCGTGACATTCAGCATCTTGCCATTTAAGTCAATGACATAATACCCGGGAAGAAATTCCCCATTTTTGTTTTTGCCGTCCCAATTGCCGGGTGTGTTGAAGGTCTGTACCAATTGTCCCTCGTTGTCATATACTTTGGCAGCTCCCTTTTCTTCCAGAAATAAGGAGTTTTGCGAGGAATTGTCGTTACCCAGAAGCACCAAGTGCTTGCATTCGCTTCCTTTTTTCCCTTTTAGCACAATGGGGGTAGGATAGAGTGCCTTACATCCTTGTTGGTCTTTTACTTCCAAGGTGTAGGCATTTTCGAACAGGTTGGAAAACGAATTGCCAAAGGGGTAACGGACGGATCCCGTTTCGGTGCCCACCAATTTATAAGAATAAGGTTTCTGGCCGCCTATTGTGTTGTTTTCGGTTAACGTGACAGTACCGCCTACGTTGCAATCATAATCCGTCGTCGTGTAGGTGATAGCAGAGAGGTCCAGGCAAGGGGTCACTTTTAATCGGACAGCACGGCTGTACAGCGTAAGCAAAGGAGCAAGGGAATTGGTTATCTGACAGGTATAAATTCCAGAGTCTCCCAATTGGGTACGTGGAATCGACAAGGTATCGGTAGAAGTATTGGCGACCTTTTTCCCGTTTTTTAGCCAGGTATATTGGTTGCTCGAAAGCTTTTTGTCTATTCCGAGTACAAGCAGGCAAGGTTGAATTTCGGTGACAACAGAAGTCAGACGTGCACCCACCGAATCTTGAGGCGCATAATTGATATAGGGCAAGGTAGTGTCCTGTACCAAAGGAATCACATCTTCAAAGGTCAGCCGATTGTTTTGCACATAGGCCGAGTCAAAGGTGGTGAACAAGGAGAAATTGGGCAGCGAGTCTAATTGGTTGTTATTTACTTTGAAGACATTCAGAGTACTTTTGCATGCCGATATGTCGGGAAGTTTGGAAAGCAAATTATTGTCCAATTTCAAAATGCTAAGGATAGGGTTGCCCGAAAGATTTGGTATTGAGGTGATCTTATTTCCCGCCAAGATCAATTGGCTTAAATTTTTCATGTTGCCGATGTTCGGGACCTTGGAAAGCCCGCAATCGTACAGTAGGAGAATGGTAAGTTTTGTCAACCCTTTCATGTCGGGAAGCGAGTCGAATTTGTTGGATCCTGCCACCAATTGGGAAAGCTGGGTCAATTGGCTCAAGCCTGGAAGGGTGCGCAAATTGTTTCCTTGGCACTGAAGGATCTGCAATTTGGACAATTTGGAAAGATCAGGCAGCGAATCCAATTGGTTCCGATAGAGGTATAAACCTAGAAGATTTACTAATTTATCCAGCCCTTTTAACGAGGAGATCTTATTGTCGGAACAGTCCAAATAGGTGAGCGGCACGTGCATGCTTAAATCCGGTAAGTTGGAAAGTTGGTTGGAGTTGCAGCTTAAATAGGAAAGCTTGGCAAGGCCCAACATATCCGGGAGCCTCGTGAGTTTGTTGTGATAGCAATAGAGCGAAGAAAGATTGGAAAATTTGCCCAAGCTATCCAGGTTGGAAAGGGCGTTGTACTGGCATACCAAAGAAGTAATGCCGGTAAATTTCCATACTCCCGTCAGGTCGTTTATATTTTGTCCGGAACAATTGATGACGCCCGTATAGGTAGCCGCCTTTGCATCGACAACGTAATCGTTCGTGTCCAAATAGCTACCGTAGCTATTTACTAATACTTTTCGGAGATTGGAGTCAGGGACATAGGTAGTTTGCGCGAACAACCCCGTGGCGGCCAAAATAAAAAAGATAATATGGCACAGCAATTTTTTCATCCCTAGTACGTGATGGTAATCCGGCCTTGTTCGATTACTGCATCCGAATAGTTAAGGTTGTAAATATACACATCCGGAACCAGCAAGTCTCCATTATTTTGTGTGCCTGGCCAATATACTTTCTCCGTTTTTTCAAAAGATCTGAAATATACTTTGTGTCCGTTCTTGTCAAATATGGTCAGTTCTCCCGGTTTTTCGTGGTGGTTGGGCACTTCCCAGGGACCAAAATTCGGATTGAATACATGCTCCGAGAAGCGAGCGCAGCTTTTGGAAGGAAGGGGGTACTTCCCAAATACGAGCGTCACGCATCCGTTGGCATCTTTCACTTGGATATCGTAATCGCCGGCTTTGAGACCTTCAAATTTGTCTTCTTCTTGAAACGGACTCCCATCGAGGGAAAATTGATAGGGTGCTTTGCCTCCTCGTACATCTTTGATGCGTAATTGTCCTTCCGAACTGCCTGTACATGGCCTTCCGGATTCTATGAAGGCTTTGATTTTGACTTCGGCGCATGGAGAAATGGGTATTTTGGCAGGCTCTTCCTTTTCCACGTGTAGTTGTTCCGGTTGCTGCCCAGGTTCGGGCATGGAAACAGGAGAGGGGGGAGAAGGTTCGTTCGGGAGGACGGAAGGGGCAGCCGAAATAGCGGGAAGCGAAGCTTTCAGAGAGATTTCCTTAGGTGCAGCCTCTTTTTGGAGGAATTGCTTCTTAGGTAAAAAAGTAGGCTCAGTTTTTGAAGCGGGTACTCTTTCTTGTATCAGGGATCGTCCCGATGAACCTGTTGACTTTTGGGGCAGATCGGTTTTTTCGCGTTTGGTAGAAGGGAGATAGAAATAGGCCACGATGGCCATACTGAGAAGGAACACGGCGAGCAATCCATACCCCCATTTCCGTGTGAAGGAATTTTGTCTTTTAAATTTGGTTCTTTTGCTCGCAATAAGCTGTTCTACCGAGCGTAAGCGATAATCCACCACGGCGTCGGATAAAGATTTGCGCACGCTTACTTCCTCGGCGAGCGCGGTATCTTCCCTGAGTTGTTGAAAAAAAGGATGATGCTCCGGCAGTTCATTTTGCAAGTACTGATCAATGAGGTCGTATGTATCCTGGTCGAGATTCAATTTCGTAAATGATCCATCAGGTATTTATTTCCTTTTATTTTATCGCTCAACAGTTTTCTGCACCGATGGCTTTTTACCTTTACTGTTCCTTCACTGGCATACCCCAATTTTTGGGCGATTTCTTTGAGTGAAAGCCGATGATAGAAAAATAAGGTCAATATTTCCAGGCACTTTTCCCCTAAAGATTGAAAAACTTGATCCAATGCTGCTTTTCGCTCCATTTGGATGATGTTCTCCAATATAGTGAATTCCAGCTCATCTTTTTCTACTTTCCGCTCCCTGTTGAGGGAATTGCTCCTCTTTTTTACCAGATTTATCCAAAGGTGCTTGCTGATGGTATAGAGAAAACCGCCTATGGTGTATTTTTCGCTATCGTATTTTTCTTTGATCACGAGTTTATAAAATACCATAAGGGCATCCTGAAACACGTCGTAGGCATCATCAAGGCTTCCCCCGTTCAGAAGGACGTGTTTTTTCACTCTGGGCAATAAGGAAGCATACAAAGACTCGATAACGGTATCGTCTCGTCCTTCGCGGATCGCGTGGAGTATTTCTGGGTCGGTAAAGGACTTCATTGAAGTACATACCTGATACATTCCAGGGGAGAAAAAGGTTACACTTGCCGAAATAACTATCAAAAAAGAAATAAGAAACGTTACTTTGCGACCTAGCAAGCTCCAAATGAAATGTTGGGTAATTTCTTTTTGTCTAGCCTATGCCTGTTTTTTTGCTACAAAGGGAAATGCCCAGGTAAACATGTTTCCCTCTCATTTTGGACAAGTGATGCTGTCTAGGCAATCGCTCAATCCTGCTCTCCCCAATCTGGAGCGTGCCACCAATTTTACGGTCAGCAACCGGTTCTATACCGGGCCATACAGCAAAATCGACAACCTGTATTTTATTGGAAATGTCAATCTCAACGGAAAAGACAGTGCCCGGTACGTCAACAGCTTGGGAGTACGATTTGTAAATGAAAGGGAAGGAGAATTTATCGAACGGCCTAGATGTTATGTCTCGTATGCCATCCGCACCCGCGTGCTGGAGACCTATTGGCTGGCCTTGGGAATAGAAGTAGGACGTGCCTGGTACCTATTCAAAGGGAGCGACGTAAGTACGGCAGGTTCTGCCAGTAATTGGGACGGCAATGTAGGCATTGTTTTCTCTAACTCCACCACATGCCTGGCCGCGAGTGTGAACCAACTTTTCAACTCCTTGGTGCTGCCTAAAGATTTGTATTTCAGGTGGGCGAGATTTTATACCCTACATGCGGAAAAAAGAGTAGAGACAGGCCAAGTGGAATTTTCCTTCTATGCACAAAATCAGTTCTTGCCCGATCGGGACGATGTATTGGACATCGGGACAAATGCCACGTTGAGCAAGGTGTTTTTTTTGGGAGTAAACGCATGGGTAGGAAGAAGCATCAGTTTCCAGGTAGGCTTGCCCGATATTTATTTGGAAGGCCATCATTTTTCCTTGTATGCAAGCTACAATGCTCCTGCTTTCAACCAGACGAGCGCCAATATCCAATCATTTGAAATGTCGCTCCGCTATCGGTTCAAATAAGCGGATTTTCTATCACCTGTTTATTTTTTCCCTTTCGTCCACTGTCACTCTGGATAGGGAATTGAATTTTTTACGGCAACGAGATGTAACCTTTCTTCAAACAGCTTTGTATAAGTGTTGTTTCTATAAAGAGAGTAATACTTTTTATAGATAAAGTACCAAATTTCTTTGCATCTATCGTAATGTGAAGAAAAGGGAAATTTAAATGTATCTTTCTTGTATTCAGTTGAATAGGGGAAGATGGAAGTTATAAAACCAATCAACAAAGACTAGGAAGCTTGGCTCGTTCCATGTTTGTTGTCTATATGTGATTTAGTTTTAAATACTAGGTTTTTATATGTATACATCGAAATAAAATGAGAGGCATTCCCAAAAGGATAATTTCTCTTGCCAGACAAACATACTCCCATAGTTCCTATCAAAATGCAACTAAAAATGAAGACAAATCGAACGCGAAATATGAAACTAAAGACGGGCTTTGTCCTTTGTCTTTTGACTGCCTCTGCTGCGGGCCCGGTAGGAGCGCAGACCCCTCCGCTTGTCTACGATGTGGAAAATACCGGAGCGGCATGCGCGAAGCCTACTTTGCCCACCCTTAGCCAACTCAAGGCGTATGCCATGTTGCCCGATCCGTTTGCCTGGGCAGATGGAAGTGGGCATATCGCCAACTTTGCCGATTGGGAATGCCGCCGAAACGAGATCAAGGCACAGATCGAAAATTATGAAATCGGGACGAAACCGCCCAAACCAAGCAACATCACGGCGACCTATTCGGGAGGTACGCTTACGGTGAAAGTGACCGAAAATGGCAATACACTCACCCTCACCTCAAAAGTGGTGGTTCCTTCCGGAGCAGGTCCTTTCCCGGCCGTCATCGGGATGAACAGCGGCACAGGCAGCCTTCCTGCTTCGGTCTTCAGCAGCCGCAACATTGCCCAAATTACCTTTAGCCACGATCAAGTCACGGTATACAATTCCAAAAGTGCTTCGGATCCTTTTTTCAAACTCTATCCCAACTTGAAAAACAATGGACAATACAGTGCATGGGCATGGGGGGTCAGCCGCATCATCGACGGATTGGAATTGGTGCAATCCAGTCTCAAAATAGATCTGAAACATATTGCAGTGACCGGTTGTTCCTATGCCGGCAAGATGGCCCTCTTTGCAGGGGCTCTGGACGAACGCATCGCTTTGACGCTTCCTGAAGAGTCGGGAGGTGGAGGAGCTGCGGCCTGGCGTGTTTCGGAAACCTTGGGGCAGGTAGAAAAATTGGGGGCCACCAACCACCAATGGTTTATGGAAAGCATGTTCCAATTTGCAGGAAGCAATGTTCCTAAACTCCCGCACGATCACCATGAATTATTGGCTTTAGTAGCCCCTCGCGCCTTGCTTGTTTTTGGCAATGGAGCCACTGATTACGTATGGTTGGCGGAAGAAGCTTGCTACGTATCATGCAGGGCGGCCGAACAGATCTGGAAAACGTTAGGGATATCGGATCGTTATGGATTTTCCCAAGTAGGAGGGCATAGTCATTGCGCCTTCCCGTCCAGCCAAAATCCGGAATTGGAAGCTTTTGTGGACAAGTTCCTCCTCGGGAAGAAAACCACTACGACTGGAATTGCCAAAAATCCTTTTCCCAATACAGACTATAAGAAATGGATCTCCGCTTGGTCAAGTTTTGGCCTCGTGACAGCGTTGGAAGATCAGGACCCTTCTGCTCTTGCAGCTGGAATTCGGTGCTATCCCAATCCTTTTCAGTCTACGCTCACCATCGAAGCAAAAGGAGATTTCAGCTATCAGATAACAGATCAATTGGGACAAATTTTTGAAACCAATCAGTCTACTGGCAAGATTACTTTGGCAGAAGGGTATCCTAAAGGAGTGTATATTGTGAAAGTTACCCAAGGTACGACCTCGGAAGTCTTCAAAATGGTAAAAGAATAAGAAGAAGAAGTTTGAAACGAAGGCTCGGTGACATCAGACACCGAGCCTTCTGTTTTTGTTCCCTGAGAACGTTCGACAGGGTTTCCAGCCGCTGTCGACGTAGTCATGTTGTCGCCCGTCACAGACTTAAACAAGTGTGAGTTGTTAACATAAGTAGGAATTGCGAAATGGGACAAAATCGAATATCTTCCCAACCAAAATGCACGTCTTTCACGCATGGATACTTTAAAGGCAACAAAATCCAAGTCCCACTACGAGATCTTGGATGGTTTACGGGGCGTGGCGGCCCTTACTGTTGTTGCCTTCCATATTTTAGAGGCGTTTGCTACGTCGCATGATGATCAACTGATCAACCATGGGTACCTCGCGGTGGATTTTTTCTTCCTTCTTTCCGGATTTGTCATTGGCTATGCCTATGACGACCGATGGTCTACGATGTCTTTTTCCGACTTTTTCAAAAGGCGGTTGGAAAGGCTCCAACCCATGGTGGTGATGGGGATGACTATCGGGGCGGCTTGTTTTTATTTCCAGGCATCCGCTTTGTGGCCTGTGATCCATTCTGTTCCTGTTTGGAAAATAGCCCTCGTCATGGTGGCCGGTTGGGTCATGCTTCCTTTGCCGCCTTCCCAAGATATCCGTGGCTGGAACGAAATGTACCCTTTGAATGGTCCGGGGTGGTCGCTTTTCTTCGAATATCTCGTCAACATCTGCTATGGGCTTTTCGTCCGCCGATTTTCTAACCGAGTGCTTTCTGCCCTCGTATTTCTGGCCGGGTGCATGCTGGTCCATTTTGTCTTGACAAATTCCCATGGCGACGTCATCGGCGGCTGGTCGCTAGAATCCGGGCAACTATATACTGGTTTTGTACGTGTCCTATATCCATTTTTTGCCGGCCTCCTGCTTTTCCGTATTTCAAAACTGGGAGTTATAAAAAATGCTTTTTTCTGGTGCAGTCTCTTGCTGTTGATCGTGCTCGGGATGCCGAGGATAGGAGACAGCAGCCATCCTTGGATGAATGGATTGTACGACGCAGGCAGTATCCTTGTCCTGTTCCCTGCCATCGTCTGGATGGGGGCCAGCGGCGAATTGAAAGAGGGAACGGCACGGCGGCTTTGCACATTTCTGGGCGCTATTTCATACCCCATTTACATTACCCATTATCCGATCATCTACATTTACACGGCTTGGGTGATCGACCACAAAGTACCGTTAAAAGAAGGGTGGGCATGGGGGCTCGTCGTGTTCATCGCCTCGATGGCGGTGGCATATGCCTGTTTGAAATGGTACGATGTACCTGTCAGGACTTGGCTAAAGAAAACGACAAAGATGAAATAGTAAGACTGCAAGATCCGCTTGTCAATGGTCCCGAGACCTTGACAACCGTGGATTCGGAGATCGAAATTAGGCAGTTTGCCTATATCGCCCGCTTATTACTCAATCATTAGTTTTTTGCATATCATTCCTTGTGCCGTTTCTACCTTGACCACATACACGCCTGGGCGGAGGCTTTCGGTAGGG